>Ga0308175_100003685_pt1 | contig 10650 bp, 13 predicted proteins | sample PhyCR1_3_FD_203893 | JGI IMG/M metagenome (GOLD analysis project Ga0308175, IMG submission 203893) | Soil microbial communities from UC Gill Tract Community Farm, Albany, California, United States - DLSLS.C.R1 | ecosystem: Environmental > Terrestrial > Soil > Agricultural land | place: USA...
GCCGAAGAGCATCGAGAAGGAAGCTGCCGGAAAGAAGGGCTTCGTGCCGGTCAAAGGACCCGACGGAGAGATCCAGCGGTGGCGCCAGCCGCCGGGACCCACCAATGCTCTCGGCCAGCTCAAGTTCGTGATGCCGAACTCGAAGGCGATCTACCTTCACGACACCAATGCGCGCAGCCGCTTCAACGACGCGACTCGAGCACTCAGTCATGGCTGTGTGCGAACCCAGCATGTCGTCGATCTCGCCACCGAGCTGCTTGGCGACGACAACGGACCGTGGACGCCGGAGAAGGTCCAGGCGACGCTCGCGAGCAAGAAGACCGTCCAGGCCAACTTCGTGAAGCCGCTCCCGGTCTACATCGTCTATTTCAGCGATGCGGCGCTGCTGAATGGCAACATCGTCAACTACACCGACCTCTACGGTCGCGACGCCAAGGCGATGGCGGCGCTCAACATGAAGGATGGCGGAGCTTCTTTGACGCCGCCCAAGGCGCCTGACGAGCAGGTTGCAACGCCGAAGCCCAAGCCGAAGCCGCAGCCCAAGCCTGCCGATCAGGTCGCGGCGCGCTGACGGCGCGCTAGCTTTGCCTTTGGGCAGAGCGGTCGAGGATGATCGGATCGATAAAGGCGAGCCCGACCAGGCCGTTCTCCGCCCATTTCACGACCGCGGGAACGAGGATTCCGCCCTCGAAACGGACGTGCACTTTCGCGCCCGGGACGAGCTCGGGCGCGGTCTTGCCCATCACTCCGCCCTCGGAAATATTCTGAAGCGCAAAGCTCGCCGGTGAGCCGTCGATCAGGAGCTGGAGCTTGCGACCCTTGGCGGGCATTCGCGGAAAGCGCCGCTGATCCGCCGAGGTGACGCTGGCCTTTGGGCGCGAGGCTGGCGGGGCGGCTTCGACGACCGAGGTCTCGGCCAACGGCACTGCGGTCCCGCAGAAGCCGCACTCCGCGCTGATCCTCCCGATATACCAGTGCGACCGGCCGCAACCGGGGCAATGGTTCGACTCGTTGGCGCGATAGACGATGTGGTGCCCGCGTCTCGCGAGACTCGCGGCGAACGACGGCGCGGCACGCTCGAACAGCAGAACATCGGACATGAAAAGCGCTCCCGCTTCTAGCCGAGGCCGATCAGGACCTCGCCAGAAGGGTAGAAGCGACAGATTGCCGAGTGGTTACCGGCGCCTAAGTTGTAATCAGCAGGGAGAGCGGTCTCTTAGGCCAGCTTGCAGCGCAACTGTCCCCTGGACAGTCGCTTATGCAAGCTTGTCGGCGTAGATCATGCGTCCGCCCGCGAGGCGCCGCATCACTTCGTACTGGCTCTTCTTCGGCATGGCGAAGCAACCTTCCGAACGGCCGAGCATTCCGTGGAGCGGGATCATCTCCGGCTCCGCGTACCAGGCATTGTGGATCACGATCGCGCGATCCTCGGCGTTGTTGTTCGTCCAGTCGAGGCCGCGGACCTTCAGCGAAAGCCCGTATTTGCCTTGGTAATAATCGTCGGTGACATAAGTCCCGTTCGACGTCGCATAGCTTCCGAAATCGTTGCTGAACCGCTCGAGATAGCCCGAATGGTCGGGGTCGGAACCGCGGCCGTGGGCGACGAGATGGCTCTCGACCGTGCCGTTCTGGAGATCGACAAGGTGGAAGCGCGGATTGCTCGACGGCTGCGAAAAGTCGGCGATTCCCATCGAATCCCGGGCGGCGATGCGGTGTGAATCGAGCGCGGCCTTGGCCCGCTGAAACAGCTGGGGGTCGATTCCCGCCGGAGCTGTCGGCGCCGCCGGCTGAGCGGGGACGCGCGCAAGCGGCACTGTTCCGCTACCCGCAACCGGCGGAGCGATCAGCCCCGGAACGATCTGCGAGCTCGCGGCGGAAGAGAGTATGAGGCCCGCGGCACCGGCAGCACCCAGACGCAGCATTTCCCTTCGATCCAAAGACATTCAAATCCCTCCGCTCTCAAGGCCAACCCTTATCATTCAAAGGGTTAATGGCCGATAACCCATGAGTTCAGGTTTCCCGTTCCATCGTTTCGAGTGAACGGTTCGTCGCACCGTTCATCGACTTTCAACGGGTTGAACGGTTGGGCCCACGCTGCTACAGGCCGCGCGCCGCCGAGGTGTCGCCTCTGGAGGCCGCTATTCTATTGCCGGTGAGACGGAGCCCAATTTCCGTACTGCTGGCATATGGGGTCTAAACCCCTGATTTTAAAGACTTTAAGGAGTTGACGGTCGTTTATGCAAATCATCGTTCGCGACAATAATGTCGAGCAGGCGCTGCGCGCGCTGAAGAAGAAGCTGCAGCGCGAGGGCGTCTACCGCGAGATGAAGCTGCGCCGTCATTACGAGAAGCCGTCGGAGAAGCGGGCGCGCGAGCGTGCCGCCGCGATCCGCCGGGCCCGCAAGCTCGAGCGCAAGCGCGCCGAGCGCGAAGGCTCGCGCTAAGCTCCAGACGCACCCAAGCCCGTGTCCGTCGCCGAAGCCGCCCATCGCCCCGACCATCGCGGGCGGACGCTCGCGCTGTGGATCGGGTTTCTCGTCCTCATCGCCGTCGGCATCGGTCTGGCCTGGATCGGCGCGGGTTCGCTTCGGCCGACCGTCACGGCGAGCGGGCTTCAGTTCCGAACCATCCATGCCGGCAAGGGCGATTTCATTACACGCAACGACGCGGCCCTGATGGACTATGTCCTGACCGCCGACGACGGCACCGTTCTCGACAGCAGCGAAACCCACGGCGGCGCCCAGCCGTTCACGATGGATCAGGTCTTCCCGGGCTTCGCCGAGGCGATGACCAAGATGCAGGACGGCGGCCAGTATCGCTTCACGATGCCGCAGAAGCTGGCGTTCGGGAACAGCCCGCCGCCACCGAGCTTCCCCAGGAACAGCGCGCTTACGTTCGAGGTTCGCGTCGAGAAGGTCGCGCGCGGCGGCGCGGCGCTGCTTCAGCAGCAGATGCTCCAGCAGCAGATGCAACAGCAACAGCAGCAGGCGCCACAGCAGTAGCCTGTTCCGGGGAAACGATCCCGGAACCTTCGCCTTCGCGCGCCGCATGCTGCTTGCTGAGATCGACCAGCACCACTTTCAACGTTGCAAGGATCGGGTCGGCGAACAGCACGCCGAGAATGCCGAACAGCGCCGCCATCAGAAGCTGCATCGCAAGCAGCACCGCGGGCGCGAGATCGACCGTGCGGCGCGCAACGAACGGCACGACGACGTAAGCGTCGATATTGTGCACCAGGAAATAGACGATGATGCACCAGACGCCCTGACCGGAGCTGGCGCTGAAACCAACGGCGATCATCAGGACGCCCGAAGTGATCGCCCCGACGTTCGGAATGAAAGCGAGGACGCCGGTGACCAGGCCCAGAAGGCCGGCCATCGGGACGCTCCCCACCGTCAGCATGAACCAGGTGAACACGCCCTCGAAGATCATCGCGATCAGGCGGCCGAACAGCAGGCGCCTGAGCGTGAAGCCGACGTGCTCGGCGATTCGGTAGAAGCCCGCGCGGTTCCGTAAGGGAAGCATCCAGGCGATCCCGCGATCGTAGAGGCGCGGCTCCGACGCCAGGAAAATCCCGATGACGATCATCGCGATCACGCTCGCGACCCCCCCGATGACGCTCCCGACCGCGCTGGTCAGGCGGCCGACGCCGCCCAACAGTTGCGACCGCCAGTTGCTCGGCTGACCGTCCATCAGCCCGAGCGATGCGGCGAAGCTCATCAGCCGGTCGAACTGCGCCGAGACGACGTTGCGCAAGGCTTCGAACTGGGCCGCGATGGTGGTCCCGGCGAACCAGAAGACCCAGCCCAGAAAGCCGAAGCCGAGCAGCAGGACGAGAAGGAGCCGCCAGCCGCGCGGGATGGGAAGCAAGCGCCCGAGGAAGCGAACGCCGCCGTCGAGGAAGACGGCGAAGATCGCGCCGCCGATGATCAGCAGCAGCGGCTGGCCGAGCGTGATGATCCCGACGATGGCGAGGGCCATTCCGAACCACACCGCCGCCTTCTGCATTTCGCGGCGGACGAGGGGGTCGCGGAACTCCGCCGGACCGGGCCGCTCGACATGGGGCTCGGTGGTCGGCGGATTGGCCATCGGCTAAGCGCTCACCATCAGCTGTGACGAAGCGAGGTTCCGGCGCGGCCCGGCCGAAGCGCCTCGAACCAGCTGATCGGGTTCCACCACTTCGACGTTCCGTTCAGCGAGAAGGTGATGAACTCGGCGCGCCCGCCAATATTCTCCCATGGCACCGGTCCGCCGAGGCCGCCTTGCCATTCGGGGACGCGGCTGTCGGCGCTGTCGTCGCGGTTGTCGCCCATCAGCCAGACGTGATCCGCGGGAATGGTGACCGGCCCGAAATTATCCTCGCTCGAGCGGCCAAGCTCGACGGTCTCGTACGAACGGCCGTTCGGCAGCGTTTCGCGAACGACGGGCACCTTGCAATACGCCTTGCCGTCGGCGCCGCGGACCCGGAAACCGGGCTCCAGGAGCGCCGGATCCTGGTCCGAACCGCACGGCGAGTTGACGTCGATCGGGATCATGTCCGGGGCGAGCGGCTGGCGCTTCACCGCCTGGCCGTTGATGATGAGCTGCCCGTCGACCATCCGCAACGTATCGCCGGGAAGCCCGATGACGCGCTTGATGTAATCGGTGCGGGTGCCCGGCGGAGTAACAATGACGATGTCGCCGCGCTCGGGCATATGGCCGAAGAGGCGACCTTTCATCGGGCCGATGATGTGGAAGCTCGGCGACACCCACGACCAGCCATAGGGATATTTGGTGACCACCAGCCTATCGCCCGTGAGCAGCCCCGGCATCATCGATTCCGACGGGATGTAAAACGGCTTGGCGATCAGGCTGTGGAACGCGAGGACCGCGACGAGCACCCACAGCAGCCCCTTGATCTCGCTCCACAGGGCCGAACCCTTGGATTCCTTGCCTTCGGCCGGCGGCACGGTCTGGTCGTCGGCCGTGGTCGCTTCGGGAACAGTATCGCTCAACACTCAGGGCTCCAGCTTGCGGGCGGTCAGGATCACGAAGGCCTGCGCCCAGGGATGATCGTCGGTCATCGTCAAATGTATGTCGATGGCGTGGCCTTCCGGCGCAAGGGCGTCAAGCCGCGCCCTGGCGCCACCGGTCAGCTGTAGCGTGGGAGCGCCGGACGGAAGATTAACGACGCCGATGTCCTTCATATAGACGCCGCGCTTGAACCCGGTGCCGACCGCTTTCGAGAAAGCTTCCTTCGCAGCGAACCTTTTCGCGAGGGTGCCAGCCCGGGTGTGCGGACGCGACGCGGCCTTGGCCTGCTCGACGTCGGTGAAGACGCGGCGGAGGAATTTATCGCCCCAGCGCTCGAGCGAATTGTGGACACGCTCGATGTTGCACAAGTCCGATCCGATACCGACGATCATCCGGTCGACCTCGGCAAGAGGTGCGAGAAAAACAGGACAAGGATCAGCAGCACAAGGGCGGCAGCCGAAAAGGCGGTCGACTTTTCGCTCTCTGACGACCAGGCGCGCCAGCCGAGAAAAAGAGCGATTGCAGACGGCAGTGGAACGATCGCCAGATAGTAAGGCGAGTGGTGCGCTGGCCCGACCGTCCCGACGGCGAAGAAGACAATTGCGAAAGCGATGACGAGTCCTGCGAGATAGCGGTTGCCCTGGCGCTGCGATCGCTTCATCGGGCGCTGTCCATCAGCTCGCGCATGTGACGGACGCTGGCGTCGAGGCCGGTGAAGATTGCCTCGCCGATCAGGAAGTGACCGATGTTGAGTTCGGCGATCTGCGGAATTGCGGCGACCGGAACAACATTGTTGAAGGTCAATCCGTGGCCGGCATGCGGCTCGATCCCGTTCTTCACTGCGAGCGCCGCGCAGTCCGCGATCCGCTTGAGCTCAATGGCACGCTCCTCGCCCTCTGCGTGCGCATAGCGGCCGGTGTGAAATTCAACGACCGGTGCACCTAGGCGGACGGCCGCGGCAACCTGCGCCTCGGTCGGTTCGATGAACAGGCTGACCCGGATGCTCGCGTCGCCGAGCCTGCCGACGAAATAGGCAAGGTGATTGTGCTGACCGGCGGCATCGAGTCCGCCTTCGGTCGTCCGCTCCTCGCGCCGCTCGGGGACGATGCAGGCCGCGTGCGGACGATGCGCGAGGGCGATCGCCAGCATTTCCTCGGTCGCGGCCATTTCGAGGTTTAATGGCAAATCGATCTCGGCCATCAGCCGGTCGATATCGTCGTCGGTAATATGTCGGCGGTCCTCGCGCAGATGAGCGGTTATGCCGTCAGCGCCCGCATCCGCGGCGATATGCGCGGCGCGCACCGGGTCGGGGTGATCGCCGCCGCGAGCGTTCCGGATCGTCGCGACATGGTCGATATTGACGCCCAGGCGGAGGCGGCCGGTCACGCGGCGGCGCGGCTCCCGGGCTTGGTCGCCGGGATCGCGGCGAGGTCGGGCGGCACCGATTCCGCTTCGTAGGTCGGAACGTCGATGCGGATCAGCGGCGTGAAGGGAACGCCGAGGTCCGCTTTGCCGCCCGACCGGTCGACGAGCGCTGCTTCGGCCACGACTTTTCCGCCCGCCCGCTGAACGGCGTCGATCGCCTCGCGGGACGACAGGCCGGTCGTGACCACATCCTCGACCATCAAGACCTTGGTACCGGGGTTTAGTCGAAAGCCGCGGCGGAGCTCGAACGTGCCTTCAGGCCGCTCGAGGAACATCGCCGGCTTCCCTAATGCTCGGCCCATTTCGTGTCCGATGATGACTCCCCCCATTGCGGGCGAGATCACCGCCTGGACTTGATTGGCGACAATTTTCGGAAGGTGGGACGCCAGCTCGCGGGCGAGGCGCTCGGCACGAGCCGGGTCCATCAATACTCGGGCGCATTGCAAATACTTCGGGCTCCTAAGGCCCGACGAAAGGATGAAATGGCCTTCGAGGAGCGCTCCGGCGGCGCGAAACTCGTCCAGGATCTGGTCGTCGGTCATCATGTCGCGCTCGCATTAGGCGCGGCTGCATCGCCCTTCAACAGTTCCGGCGAGCGAGGCGCTTGAGGCTCCGGAAACCCACGCCTATAGAGCCGGAAACCTCGGTGGCGCTGACCTGCGCCTCCGGTTCCAAATAGTCACCTGGGGTGCAGATGAAACGAATTGGATGGGCGATCGCCTTGGCTGCGGCCTGGCTCACACCTGCATCGGCGCAGACGCAGCCGAGCTCACCGCCCGCCAGCACTGTAGCCGCCAAGCCCAACGCCGCTCCGCCTGCCGGTTTCGCTCAAAATGCGAACACGCCCGACGCGGCGACTGCGACACCGGCACAGGAGCCCGTGGCCGCCGCGCTTCCGACCGTCGCCCCGACCCCGGGCATCGGCCAGCCCGACGGACGGATGAGCCTTCAGGACCAGGTCACGCCGATCGGTGAGGAAGCCGCCGGCTTCCATGACGACATCCTGCTGCCTCTGTGCGCGATCATCAGCATCATCGTCCTTGTGCTGCTGCTGTGGGCGATGATCCGCTACCGCCGCGGCGCGAACCCCGTGCCTTCGCGCAATTCGCACAATACGGCGATCGAGGTGATCTGGACGTTGGTCCCGGTGCTGATCCTCGTCGCCATCGCGATCCCGTCTATCCGGCTTCTTCGTCATACCTACTCGCCGCCGCCGGCCGACCTCACGGTGAAGGTCACCGGCCACCAATGGTACTGGAGCTACGAATATCCGGACAACGGGGTGAGCTTCGACAGCTACATGCTGAAGGAAGCGAGCGATCCGACGCGGCAGAAAAACCAGCGTGCGCGGACCGACGCCGATGGGCCGCCGCTGCTCGCCGTCGACGAGCGCGTGGTCATCCCGCAGGGCAAGGTCGTGAAGTTCATCGTCACCGCCGACGACGTCATCCACAGCTTCGCGGTGCCCGCCTTCTGGATCAAGCAGGACGCCAACCCCGGCCAGCTCCACGAGGCCTGGGTCAAGGTCGATCGGCCAGGCGTCTATTTCGGCCAGTGTTCGGAGCTTTGCGGAGCTCGGCACGGCTTCATGCCGATCGCCGTCGAAGTCGTCCCGCCAGCGGAATTCGCCCAATGGGTGGCCTCGAAGGGTGGTCATCTGCCGGGCGCGAAGGCGGCGGCGGCGTCTCTCTCTCAGACCCAGACTGGCGGCGGCGTTAGCGCGCCGGCTCCCGCCGTTCCCGGCACCGCGACCGCCAGCCCAGCCGCCGCTCCGGCGAACCCGAACGCCGCCACCGGCGCCCACCAGTAAGACGGATCCGACAGTCAATGAGCACCACCGCCGACGCACTCCACCTTACCGGCCATGAGGCCCACGGGACGGAGCATCACGAGGACCACAAGCCGACATTCTTCGTGCGCTGGTTCATGTCGACGAACCACAAGGACATCGGCACGCTCTATTTGATTTTCGCGATCCTTGCCGGAACGATCGGCGGCGCGATCTCGGGGATCATGCGCTGGGAGCTGATGGAACCCGGCATCCAGGTGCTCAACCATGCCTGGCCGATCGGCGCGGGCACGGCGAACTTCGACGAGTGGACCCATCACTGGAACGTGCTGATCACCGCGCACGCGCTGATCATGATCTTCTTCACGGTCATGCCGGCGATGATGGGCGGGTTCGGTAACTGGTTCGTGCCGCTGATGATCGGCGCCCCCGACATGGCCTTCCCGCGGATGAACAACATCAGCTTCTGGCTGCTGGTGCCCTCGTTCCTGCTTCTGCTCGGATCGACCATCGTGCCGGGAGGTTCGGGCCTCGGGGCGGGGACCGGCTGGACGCTCTATGCGCCGCTATCGACCTCCGGCTCGTCAGGGCCGGCCGTCGACATGGTGATCTTCTCCATGCACCTTGCCGGTGCGAGCTCGATCCTCGGCGCGATCAACTTCATCACGACGATCTTCAACATGCGCGCTCCGGGCATGACGCTGCACAAGATGCCGCTGTTCGTGTGGTCGGTGCTCGTGACCGCCTTCCTGCTGCTGCTGTCGCTGCCGGTGCTCGCGGGCGCGATCACCATGCTTCTGACGGACCGGAACTTCGGCACCGCCTTCTTCGATGCGAGCGGGGGCGGCAACGTCGTCCTCTACCAGCATCTCTTCTGGTTCTTCGGCCACCCGGAAGTTTACATCATGATCCTTCCGGGCTTCGGAATGATCAGCCAGGTCGTCGCGACCTTCAGCCGCAAGCCGGTCTTCGGTTATCTCGGAATGGCCTACGCGATGGTCGCGATCGGCGTAATCGGCTTCGTCGTCTGGGCGCACCACATGTTCACCACGGGCATGAGCGTCGACGAGAAGATGTACTTCACCGCGGCCACCATGATCATCGCGGTTCCGACGGGCGTGAAGATCTTCAGCTGGATCGCTACCATGTGGGGCGGCTCGATCACGTTCGAGACCCCGATGCTGTTCGCGATCGGCTTCATTTTTCTGTTCACGGTCGGCGGAGTCACCGGCGTCGTGCTCGCGAACGGCGGCGTCGATACGTACATGCAGGACACCTATTACGTGGTGGCGCACTTCCACTATGTGCTCAGCCTCGGCGCGATCTTCTCGATCTTCGCGGGCTTCTATTACTGGTTCCCGAAGATGAGCGGCCGGCTTTACAATGAGCTGCTGGGCAAGATTCACTTCTTCCTGATGTTCATCGGCGTGAACATCATCTTCTTCCCGATGCACTTCCTCGGCCTGGACGGAATGCCGCGGCGAATCCCGGACTACACCCCGGCATTCGCTTATTGGAACTGGTGGTCTAGCGTCGGCTATATGATCACGATCGTTGGGGTCGCGGTGTTCTTCGTGAACCTGTTCTGGTCGCTCGCCGCCGGCAAGAAGGCGCCCGGCAATCCGTGGGGCGAAGGCGCAACGACGCTCGAATGGACCCTCCCGAGCCCGCCGCCCTTCCACCAATTCTCGACCCTGCCGAGGATTGACTAGGAACAATAGAACAGGCCGCCGCCGGACCTTCGGCGCGGCTTGTTCGTTATGACCGCCGAGAAGGGGAGTTCGGCGGGGATCGCAAACTTCAACGGCATTGAGCCGCGCCCGTTGCATCGGGGCTGGCCGCTTCACGAGCCGACGCGCCATTTCGAGCTCGGCTGCACCCTCGACTGCTCGGGCGCCGAGCTCGCCGACTTCGCCGTCCGCGAGGTTCTCGGGCACAACCGCGCCGGCTGGTGGGAGTGCGATCTATCCGACAACAGCCTCACCTGGACCGCAGGCGTGTTCGAGATTTTCGGCGTGCCCCAGAACGCGGCGCTCAAGCGCGACGAAGCGGTGGCGCTCTATTGCGAAGAATCCCGCGCCGCGATGGAGAGGCTGCGGAGCTATTCGATCGCCCAGCAGCAAAGCTTCATTCTCGATGCCCGGATCAAGCCGGCGAGCGGCGGTCCGGAACGGTGGATGCGGCTGATCGGCGCGCCCGTCTACGAGGACGGGAGGCCCGCGCTGCTGCACGGCCTCAAGCTATGGCTTTAACTTCGGGGATCGCCTGACCGCGGCGGCTAGATCGGCTTCTTGACGGCGCGATATTCCGAGCTTCCGACTTGCCGGTACCAGTCGCCGCCGCAGTAGAAATAGGCGGCGGCCTTCTCGACCATCTTCATGCACCCGCCGGGGAGCGAGGCGTAGGTGCGGCCGATCACCCAC
>Ga0308175_100003686_pt1 | contig 10650 bp, 12 predicted proteins | sample PhyCR1_3_FD_203893 | JGI IMG/M metagenome (GOLD analysis project Ga0308175, IMG submission 203893) | Soil microbial communities from UC Gill Tract Community Farm, Albany, California, United States - DLSLS.C.R1 | ecosystem: Environmental > Terrestrial > Soil > Agricultural land | place: USA...
GCTGCTCGACGTCAAGCGTGGTGACATCGGCTCGACGGTTCAGGCATACGCCGACGCCTACCTCGACCCGCGCTCGCCGCTCGCCGCTGACGCCGTGACCGCCAGCCCGTTCCTCGGCGTCGGCTCGCTCGACCCGCTCGTCGACACGGCCGTGGCGCACGACGCCGGCGTCTTCCTCCTGGCGCTGACCTCGAACCCCGAAGGGCCCCAGGTCCAGCACGCGACGGCGCCCGACGGTCGTTCGGTAGCGGCGCACGTGCTCGAGGCGGTCGCCGCCCGCAACACCGACGCGCACGGCGCCGGCTCGGTCGGTGCGGTCGTCGGCGCCACGGTCGAGCTGCCCGGCGACGTCGGCCCGGAGCAGCTCGACGTCGGCGGCCCGCTACTCGTGCCCGGCATCGGAGCGCAGGGCGGCACCGTCGACGACGTGCGCCGGATCTTCGGCTCGGCCTGCCGCAACGTCCTGCCCAGCAGCTCCCGGGAGGTGCTGGGCGAGGGCCCCGACAAGGCGAGGCTGCACGACGCCGTACTCCGGTTCGTGGCGACCTTCGCGTCGCTGACCTGACCGGACGGGACCGGGAAGGTGCCGGAGGCGCTCGGCTCGCCTAGGATCGGTGCGTGGGGAAGGCGGTCGGTGGGGCAGACACGCGCCTGAACGTGACGACCTGGGCCGAGGACGCGCTCGCGTCGCTCAGCGGCCTGCCCGCGGTACGACGGGTCGGCCTGGCACTCACCGAAGGCGGTGGCCGGCGGCTGTGGTTCACGGCCAGCGACCGCGCCCCCGCCGAGGGCGGCGTGGACTGGTGCCACGTGGATGCCTACGACGAGGTACCTCTCAACACGGCCGTGCGCACCGGCAAGCCGGTGCTGGGAGCGCTGGGCGAGCTGCACCGGAGGTACGCGCAGTTCGTCGAACGCCAGCAGGGAACCCCGACGAGGGCGCTCGCCGCCGTGCCGATCATCAGCTCGGGCAACGCGCTCGGCGGCTTCGTGCTGTTCTTCGGCCAGCCGCAGCCGTTCGACTTCAGCCAGCGGCGAGGGCTGTACCGCCTCGGCGAAGAGCTGGGTGAGGCGCTGAGGCGTGCGCAGCGCGGCGAGATCCGTTCGAGCGCCTCGCTGGCCTCCGAGCCAGTTCCCGACGGCGCCCTCGTCGCACACCACGACGTGGTGACCGACCTCTCGGGCGTCCGTGAGGCACGACTGTTCCTGCGCGGCACGCTCCGGGAATGGGCCATCGACGAGGACACCATCGACAGCGCCGTGCTGTGCCTGTCCGAGCTGGTGACCAACGCCCTGATCCACACCCACGCCGGCTGCGCGGTCCGGGTGCTGCTCGACCAGGGCGTTCTCACCACGACGGTCCGTGACAACGGCGCTCACCACCTCGCGCCGGTCGAGCCGCTGGAGGACCCGCTGCGGGTCCACGGCCGCGGGCTGCACGTCGTCGACGCCCTCGCGACGAGGTGGGGGTCCGACCTGGACACCGTCGGTACGACGGTGTGGTTCGTGCTCGAGCCCTGAGGTGCTCGCCATGGCCGCCGGCCGGGAGATCTTCCCGGTCGTTCCGGGAACGCGCCCGATCCGTGGCCGGCCGGCGCAGGCGACGCTCAGGAGCACCAAACACCTGACCAGAAGGTCGCCATGACCCAGGCAGCCATTCCCGCCCCGCTCGTCGGCACCCGAGCGAGCACCCGCACCACCGACAGCGCCCGCTGGCGGTGGGCCGGTGGCTTCGGCATCGCGCACGTCGTCCTACAGCTCGGTGCATTCGCCCTCGAGGGTGTGGGCACCGAGAGCAGCTCCTGGGCCGGCACGGCCAAGATGTTCGCCGCCCACTCGTTCCACAGGGTCTTCTACGCGTCTGAGCGGGTTGCTCGCGACGGTGGCCGACATCGAGGTGGTGGGGTCCGCAGATGAGGGCAGGAGCGCCGTACGACGCGCGGCCGAGCTCGCTCCCGACGTCGTGCTGATGGACCTCAACATGCCGGGCCTCCCCGGGTTGGAGGCGATCCGCCAGGTCGGCCGGCTGCCGCAGGCGCCCGCGGTGCTCGTGCTGACCATGGTCGACGACGACGACTCGGTGGCCGCGGCGATGCAGGCGGGAGCGCGCGGCTACCTGCTGAAGGGTGCGGTGCAGGAGGAGGTGCTCGCCCTGATCGCCGACGGACGCAGCAATCCCGAGATAGCCAAGGAGATCGGGATCAGCCTCAAGACCGTGCAGAACCACGTCTCCCGCGTGCTGGCCAAGCTGCAGGTGCGCGACCGGACCCAGGCGGCACTGCGCATGCGCGGGCTGTGACCGGAAGGTCCCACGGTGCGCTGCCGGTGGGAAGGCGCACACATCCCTTGCGCCGGCCGGCGGAGAACTCGCAGGCGCTCCACAGCGTCGGCGTGCCACAGTGCGGCAGTGCAGACGACTCGGGACGGGGCGACCACGGTGCACGCCAGCGGCAGCGACGCTGCCGTGCACGGGCATCTCGATGACGGTCGGCGGCAGCGGCTCATCGCAGCCGCGCTGCTCGTGTGGGCGCTCGGCTATGCGGCATATCGGGCCTACTACGCCGCCGGCGGACAGGTGGGCATGATCGGCCGGCCCGTGTCCGATGCCCAGTTCCGGGCCGTCAACGCAGCCGGGGCAGGCGTCGTGCTCCTTGGTGCGTTGCTGCCGCCGGTGCTCGTCCGGACCGCGCGGCTGCGACCCGCAGCACCGGTGCTGAGCTGGGTCGCCGGGGTCGGCTGCTGCATGCACGCCTTCGTCGACGGCGCGCTTCGGCTCCTCAGCCTGACCGGTGTGCATGCCACCGAGCTCCCCAGCCAGTTCTGGCAGTCCTTCGACCGTCGGGCCTCCGACCTGCAGGACCTGCTGCTGAACGAGCCGTGGTTCCTGGTCGAGGGGCTGCTCTGGGTCGCGCTCGGTCTCGCCTGCACGCGACCCTCTCGTCGCCGCGCTTGGCTCGTGACGGCATCGGGCGCGTGGCTGCTGCTGACCGCCGTGGGGGTGCTGTCCGGCCTCGAGGTGGTCGGTTCCTTCCGCATCGGCTGACCAGCGGTGCGCTCACCGTTACCCGGCGTCGAGCACCCGGAGCAGCTGGTCCGCGAAGGCGGCGGGGTCGTTCTGCGGCGACCACTCGCCGGCCAGGAAGCCGCCGTGGTCTCCCGGGAACTCGACGGCCTGCACGCCGAGCAGCGTGGCGAGCGCCTCGCCGGCCCGGCGCGGCATCGTCCCGCGGCTCGCCGCGCCGACGGCCGGGATGATCCGCACGCGCGATACGCGCAGCGCGTCCCCGTCGGGGTCGTAGGCCGGCATCGCCAGGTTGTGTCCCAGCAGCGGGTCGTCGCGGTTGCCGTCGTCCTCGGGCGAGAACCCGAACTGGGCGGGATCCGGCGCCGGCCGGTCGAGGTAGTCGTCCAGCAGAGGGCCGTCGTGCATCACGAGCTGGATGAACTTCGCCATCGCCGGCCCCTGCCCGCGCTCGCGGTACGTCGCCACGATGTCGGCGATCACCCGGTCGAGCACCTGGTGGTCCTCCAGGAGCGTCACGAGCGGTGGCTCGTGGGCGACCACGGTGCCGGCCTCGTCAGGGTGCGCGAGCAGCCATGGGAGCGCTGCCACCGCGCCACCGCTCGAGGCGAACACGTCCACCGGGCCCAGGCCGGCCGCCTCGACGACCCGGTGGACGTCGTCTGCGTGCGCCAGGTAGGACACCTCGGCGCCCTCCTCCAGCTTGCTGCGCTCACTCACCCGCGGGTCGTAGGTGATGACCGTCCGGTCGTCCAGGTGGTCGACCAGCTGAGAGAAGCCGGACGCCCCCATCGGCGAGCCGAACACGAACAGAGGACGGTGCCCGGCCGGCGCGGCGGGCTCGCGGACGTCGTACGCCAGGACGGCGCCCGGTACGTCGATGATGTGGGTGGTCGGCTCGGTCATGGCCCCCTCCTGGGTCGCTGCGGTCGACAACACAGACCTGCGGCCGGCCGCGAACTCATCGCCCGAGGTACGTCGAGACATGGCCGATGTCGGACTCCATCGGTCCGCGCACCTGCACCGACTCCGCTGCCACCACGCACCCGGCCCGGGCGGCGACCTCCGGCGGATGGCCGAGCAGAGTCGCCGCGACGTAACCTGCCGCGAAGATGTCACCTGCCCCGTCCGGGTCGACCTCCGGCACGCTGGGCGCTGGGACGGTGGTCGAACCCGACGAGGTGGTGACGACAGCCCCGGACGCGCCGTTCTTGCGCACGAGGACGGATCCTCTCCCGGTGACCGAGGACTCGGAGACCCCGAGGGCCTCCAGCTCACCCTCCGAGGCGAAGACCACCCCGGCACTCCCGAGCACTGCGTCGAGACGATCCCGGAACCCACCGTGCGCCACCTCCTTGCGGACGTTCGGGTCGAGCGACACCGGCGTCCCCCACTCGAGGGCCAGCTCGACCGCGTGCCAGGCAGCCTCGGCCGTAGCACCACCGAACGCCAGAGCGCTGCCGGAGATGTGGAGCCAGTCCGGTCTCTCCGCGAGGCTGTCCAGCAGTCCCGGTTCGACGCTCTGGGCGGCTGTGGCCTCGACGTAGAAGACGAACTCTCGCGAACCGTCGTCGTGGTAGGTCACGAACGTCGTCGCCGTCGGTCGCGACCGGTCGACCACCAGCAGGTTCGTCGACACCCCGTGCTGTGCGAGCCGGTCGTGGAGATGCCGGCCGAAGGCGTCGTCCCCGACCCCCGCCGCCAGGTCCAGACGCAGACCCAGCCGGGCCGCCGCACTCGAGAAGATGGCCGGCGCCCCGCTCGGCAGGGGTCCGTGGAAGAACAGCTCCCCGTCGCCCGGGTAGTGCATGAACGCCGTGATGGCCTCGCCGACCACGAGCACGGTCGGTGCCTTCGACAGACCCAAGCTCTGGTCACCGCCCCTCCGGTCGTCAGTGATCGCCCTGTTCCTCCCTGCCTCGGGACCCTATGGTGCGCGACATGCAGGCTCGTCGGCGGCACATCGCGCTACCGGTGGCGGGACTGTGGTGGATGTACGGCGGGTACGCCTGGTTGACCAACGCCGCCCCGCCGGTCACCCCTCGGCGGCGGATCCTGCTGCTGGCGGGCATGGTCGGCCTCTTCGTCACCGCGCTGGCCATCCCGCACGCGTACGGCTCCGACCGCGTGGTCTTCGCCTGCGGCTACCTGGTCGTGGTCGTCGTGCATGCGGGGATGTACGTCTCCGAGGCGGCCCGAATCACTCGCGGCATGGTGGTGCAGCTGCTCGGCTGGAACATGGCCGGAGCAGTGCTCGGGCTCGTCGGCGCCCTCTTCTTCGAGAGCATCCTCGTGTGGTGGTGGCTCGCCTCGTTCGTCGTCGCAGTCGTGCTGCCGCGGTTGGTCCCGCTCACCGCGTTGAGGCGACCGGAGGACGACGGTGGCCCGTCCTTCGAGCTGGTCCCGGGGCACTTCGTGGAGCGGCACGGGCTGATGCTGCTGATCGCGCTCGGCGAGTCGGTGCTGGCGATCGGAGTCGGGCTCGGCAGCGGCGTGGGCTCCATCGGCCTCGACCGGATCGTGTTCGCGGCGATCAGTCTTCTCCTGGCCGCGTCGATGTGCTGGGCCTACTTCGGGGCCGGTCAGGACGCTCGCGCCGAGACGGCTCTGGACGCTCTTCCGGCCGAGCGGGCGCAGGCCGCCGGCCTCGCGTCGTACGGCTATGCCTTCTGGGTGGTCCTCCTGGGGATCGTGCTGAGCGCCGCGGGTCTGTTCTGGGTGGGGCTGGGGCTGTTCCGGCTCGCCCTGGGTCTGCACGGCGCGCGGCCGCGACTGGCCGGCGGGCTGGTGCTGTGCGCGGTCATCGTGGTCGGTGCCACGGCGTTCGGCCTGCTCGCGCTGCTGTGCCTGTTGCTCGGCTCCAGCGCCCTGGTGCTGCTCGAGAACCGTGCGCAGGCCGGGTGACGGGTTCCCCGCGCAGGATCCTTCTAGGCGCGTGTGGGAGTCTGCGGAGGTGGACCTCCCTCGAACCGATGTCGATCCCGGCGGCCTGTTGGAGTACTCGGTCGTCTTCACCGACCGCTCGCTGAACCACATGTCGAAGCGCTTCGTCGACGTCATGCAGGACCTCGTCGACGTGCTGCGCACGACGTACCGTGCGGAGACCGTCGCGGTCGTCCCGGGCGGCGGCACGTACGCGATGGAGGCGGTCGCCCGCCAGCTGGCGACGGGGCGGCGGTGCCTGGTCGTGCGCAACGGTCTCTTCTCCTACCGCTGGTCGCAGATCTTCGACGCCGGCTCGATCCCCGCGGAGACGACGGTCTGCCGCGCTCGCCCGGTGTCCGAGGAGCGGCAGGCGCCGTGGGAGCCGCCTCCGGTCGCGCAGGTCGTCGAGGCCATCGAGCGCGAGCGTCCCGAGGTGGTGTTCGCCGCGCACGTGGAGACGGCGGCGGGGATCCTGCTGCCCGAAGACTACGTCCGCTCGATCGCCCGGGCGACACACGACGCCGGCGGCCTCTTCGTCCTCGACTGCATCGCCTCCGGTGCGCTGTGGGTCGACATGGGCAACCTCGAGGTCGACGTCCTGCTCAGCGCGCCGCAGAAGGGCTGGAGCGGCTCGCCGTGCGCCGGCTTCGTGATGCTCGGCGAAGCCGGCCGAGCCGCCGTGACGTCGACGACCTCGACGAGCTTCTCGGCCGATCTCGGCAAGTGGTTGGGCATCACCGAGGCGTACCTGGAGGGCAGGACGCCGTACCACGCGACGATGCCGACCGACACGCTGGCGCACGACGCCGAGCTGATGATCCAGACCCGCGACGCCGGTCTCGACGAGCTGCGCGGGGCTCAGACCTCGCTCGGGTCGAGGGTGCGTGCGCTTCTCGCCGACCGGGGCCTTCCATCGGTCGCCGCGGAGGGTTTCGCGGCACCCAGCGTGGTGGTCTCGTTCACCGACGACCCGGAGATCCGCAGCGGTGCGAAGCTCAAGCAGGCGGGTGTCCAGGTCGCCGCAGGCGTGCCACTCATGTGCGGCGAGCCCGAGGACTTCTCCTCGTTCCGCATCGGCTTGTTCGGCCTCGACAAGCTCACGGACGTCGACGGCACCGTCAGGCGCCTGGAGACGCACCTCGACGAGCTCGCCCGCTGACCTTCATCCCAGGCGGCGCGACACGGCGTCGGCGACGTCGTCCGGCGTGCTGTTGAAGGCGACCGTCGCCTGGGGCGCGTGGCGGACGACCAGGTCGAGGATCGACTCGAAGAGCTCCAGCAGGTCTTCGCGCTTGCGTATCCCGCCACCGACGAGGACGCAGTCCCAGGACCGGGCCTGCAGCGCGACGGAGATCCGGTCCTCGATGTCGTCACTGCCGTCGAGGCCCACCAGGCATGACTCGGCGTCGAAGCCGCGCTCGGCCAGAGACGCCATGCCCGCGGCGATCGCGTCGGCCACCGGCTGCGGGTCCCACGGCCCCGGCACGCGGCAGGGGTCGAGCCCGATGACGAGTACCCGGCGACCGGCGGCGCTGTCGACCACCCTTGCACGGTACGACGGATCCGCGGCCGTCCGGCCTCCCACTCGCGGCTCGTCCAGAAGGCGCAGGGACAGCAACGGTGCGCCGATGTCGCGCAGCCGGGCGAGAAGGCCGTGCAGCTGGGCCTGGTCGGCCATCTCTCCGGTGAGGGCCGAGGTGCCGTCGGCGCGCCGGCTGATGGCGAGGTCGTCGAGCCAGCTCGACCAGTGGTCGTCGAGGTGGCCGGCCACCCGGAGCTCGTACGTCACGTCGTCGGTCATCAACGTGCTCCAGCGGCCGCGACGCTTGGTTCGGTACGACGGGCGCGACCGGCGGGACGACGACGCGACCGGCGTCGTGCGGGGCGGCGGATGACCCACTCCGCGACGGCGACGTTGATCAGCCAGCCGGCGCCCTTGGCGAGATCGCCCCGAAGCTCACCGGTGCCGAACAGCGCACCGCCGATGCCCTCGGTGAAGATCTGGGTCCCGGCGCCGAGCCCGAGTGCGTAGGCACGCATCATCCAGGCGCGGTGCGCGGTGATGTCTCGCTGCCGGATGGCGACGAACCCGAGGACCAGGAACGCCGCCGTCGCGGAGCCGAAGACCAGCCGGAGCACGTACAGCAGGTCGCCCGTCCCCCGTTGCGGCGCGTAGAACAAGGTCAGCCAGAGCGCGGACCCGGCGACGAGCAGGCCGGCGACCGCCACGACGCGGCCGGCTCGCCGGTGCCACGCCCGGTGCCGGCGTCGGAGCCGCGGCACGAACTGGAACGCGCCGACCAGCGCGAGGATCGCGGCGCCGACGATGTGGATCACCAGCGCCGCCGGGAACCCGGTGAACCGGTCGTCGGCCGGGATCAGCTCGGGGCCGCCGGAGAGCTGGATCAGCCGGAAGGTCCCGGCGGTGAGCGGGATCGCCGAGAGCGCGATGAGGGCGGCCGGGACCGGCCAGCTGTGTGGCCGGTCCCGGTGATCTGTGGAGGAGGCGTTCATCGGACCGTGGCGGTCTCGACGGTCGCGGGCTGGACGGCGGGAGCGGCGGAGGAGACGGCGGCCTTGCGCTGGTCACGCCACAGGGAGATGCCCAGCGCGATGAGGGCGGCGCCTTCGGGCACGGCCAGCGGCCGGTTGAACGACTCGGGCAGCACGGCGAGAGCGGCGGTCGCGACGGTGCCCGCGGCCAGCAGGGCCGCGGCCCACCGGGGGAGGACACGGGCCCGGAACAGGGCGATGCCGAAGACCAGTCCACCGAGCATGTAGCACACACCGGTCACGTTGAAGAACAGCGGAAGGTGGCCGATGTCACCGACCGGAGTGCCGCCCTCGTTGGCCACGACGACGTCGTTCGCGAACTGCGGAGCCGTGTGGGTGAGGGCCGGCAGGAAGACGGCGGCCATCAGCACGGTGGTCATCATCAGCAGGTAGCCCACGGCGAAGACGACGAACCCGACGAGGCCGAGCAGCCGCATCTGACGGACCTGGCGAAGGTACATCCCAGTGATCCCCGCGAGCGCCAGCGCGCACATGACCGCCTTGGCGGTGCAGCGGACCACCCACTCGTCCGTGGCGGTCAGGAAGCTGTCCATGGGCGGGTGGTTGATCTGCACGGCGATGAAGATCGCTCCGGCGGCCGCGGCAGCGATGCCTGCGGCCCGGGTGAGCGACGTCGTGGTGATGGTCATCTCGGGCTCCTGGGTTCTCCTGGTCGGGCAGGTCGCCCGGCGATGTCCAAGACCGTAGGCAGCGGCGCGGGGAGGTCACATCACCGGACGATGTGACCTGGTTGGTGATCCGGTCACCTCCCGCAGTCACATCGCCGGTCACCACAGGTGGTGACGCGACGTGACCCCGGAGCGCCATGTCCACCACCGCCGTCGCGGCACGCTCCGTCCCGTCCGATCTCTCGGTGACCCACCTGCACCTGATGCGGGGCGGCTACCTGCTGATGGGGGTCGGGCTCGTGCTGGTGAAGTGGCCGCTGCTGCCCATGCTGCTGTTCGAGTCGGCGTGGAAGCTCTGGCTCTCGCTGGTCGCCCTCCCAAGGGCCGCCGGCGGTGGCCTCGACGCGGCCACCTCGGACGTCGCGGTCAACTGCTCGCTCGTCGTCGTCATCCTCGCGGTGATCCCGTGGCGGTACGTGTGGAGGACCTACGTCCGATCCGCCGGCGACCGGTGGCGGTGACGGGTTGCACGTGGGCTAGAGCAGGTGCCGTTCTGCTGCTCGCCGGACCGCGGCCCGGCGGGTGTTCGCGCCGAGCTTGGTGAAGATGTGCCTGGTGTGGGTGCGCAGCGTGTTGACCGAGACGAACAGGCGTCGGGCGATCTCCGGTCCGGTCAGCTCGGTCGCCAGAAGGCGCAGGACCTCGATCTCGCGGTCGCTGAGCTGCTCGTCCTCCGGCCCCGAGCTGTCCGGTCGGGGGACGTGCCGGAGTGCGGGGGCGGAGCCGGCCCGCAACAGGTCGGTCGCCTGGGCCGCAGTCGCGGCGTCGGGTCCGTTCGCGAGGCCCCGTAGCAGCTCCTCCACCGGCGCGCCTTCGTCGAGGAACAGCCGCTGGTAGCCGACCGGTGTTCCCGGCCGCAGGGCATCTGCGAGGTCGGCAAGGGCGCGCGCCCGGTCGCCGCGGGCGTGCTGGGCGAGTGCGCGCACCAGGTGGGCCTCGATGACCGAGCCGCCCCGGTCGGAGGCCTGCGCGGCGGCAAGGATGCGGTCCAGCAGTGCGATGACGGCGTCGAGCCCGCCGGCCTCCTCGGCGACGCGGCACTCTTCCACCCGGAGCCGGGCGAGGGTCAGGTGGTCGAACTCGGCGAGGTACGACGGGTCGTCGGCGAGGTCGACACCGTGCTCCTCGGCCCACAAGCGGGCATCGGACAGCCTGCCCTGGGCGATCCGGAGCCGGGCTCGGACCGCCGGGATGGGCTGGACGTCGGGGAAGAAGCCGGGCAGGTACAGCGGCTCCGCGGCGTCGATCGTCCGCACGGCTGCGTCGAGATCGCCGCGGGCCCGCAGGAGGCCGGCCATCGCGACGTACCAACGGTGCCGGTTCTCCAGGAACGACGCCTGCTCGCCGAGCTGCCGGGCCGTCTGCAGGTGGCTCTCCGACGCGTCGAGGTCACCCTGCTCGCGCAGCAGGTCCGCCAGGCCGACGTGCAGATCGGCGGACGACGGCAGGGGCGGTCCGGAA
>Ga0308175_100003687_pt1 | contig 10649 bp, 11 predicted proteins | sample PhyCR1_3_FD_203893 | JGI IMG/M metagenome (GOLD analysis project Ga0308175, IMG submission 203893) | Soil microbial communities from UC Gill Tract Community Farm, Albany, California, United States - DLSLS.C.R1 | ecosystem: Environmental > Terrestrial > Soil > Agricultural land | place: USA...
CCTGACCGACCCCGACGCCGTCACCGCGCTGTTCGAGTCGGCCCCCGACCTGGACGGCTTCGTCAACTGCACCGGGATCCGCGAGGTCCAGCCGGCGCTGGAGCTCAGCCTCGAGGAATGGAGGCGCGTCCTCGACGTCAACCTGACCGGCACCTTCCTCGCCTGCCAGGCCGCGGGCCGCGTGATGAAGCGGGAAGGCACCCGCGGCGCCCTGGTGACGATGACCTCGGTCTCGGGGATGGTCGGCGTCGCCGCCCGCGCCGCCTATTCGGCAAGCAAGGCGGGGGTGATCGGGCTGATGCGAAGATCCGGACCCCGCTGACCGAGCCCTACTGGCAGGACGAGAGCTTCCGCGCCGGCCTCGCCGAGACGATCCCGCTGGGGCGGGGAGGCGAGCCCGCCGACGTCAGCACCGTTGCCCTGTTCCTGGTCAGCGACCTCTCCAGGTACATGACCGGAACGGTGCTCCCGGTCGACGGCGGGTGGGTGATCTACAAGAGCTTCGCGCTTCCCGGCGCCGCCTCGGAGGCCTACCTGCGCCGGCAGCGCACCGATGGCTAGGCGGCGGCGAGCGTCTGCAGGCGCTGGCTGAGGCCGGTCAGGTCGAGCACCTTCCGCACGCCGAGTGCGCGGCTGGGGACTATCCGCAGGCGACCGCTTCCGGAGTCGCGCTCGAGGGCTTGCACCAGAACGGCGATCCCGCTCGAATCGATGAACTCCAGCGCCTCCATGTCGATCACCACGAGCCTCCAGCTCGCGTCTGCGAGGGCGGGCTCGAGCTGGCGCTTGAGGAAGTCGACGGTGGCGAGGTCGAGCTCGCCTGCCAGCGAGATGGTCGTGCGATTGCCGTCGTTGGAGACGCGGACGGTGAGCGGCCCGCTTGGGCGCTCTGATTGCCTGAGGAGCATGCGGTGGACGTCCTTTTGTCGGGAATGGGAGGTCCTGCCGCTGCGCTCATGGTCGCCGGCAGTGCGCGTGTGTCGAGTAGCCCTTCCGTGCCGGAGCCGGCGCGGTCGGTCCACGAACGATGGTAGCGGCCGGCGAACCCGGGCCCGAAGGCCCCGGGTTCTGGATCAGCCCGGGCCCGCGCCGTGGCGCGCGAGGGGGAGCGTCACCGGAGTCGCGGGCGGCGCTCCCGTCTTCAGCAGGGTCGCGAGGTAGATCACGACCGGGGTGGAGCCCCGGTTCGCGGCTTCGTGGATGTCGCTGGGCTGCTCGACAAGCCATTGGCCGGGGTGGATGCGGGCGGTCTGACCGGCGCCGATGCGGCGCACGAGCCGCGGATGGTCGTCCGCCTCGCCACTGTGCACGACGGCCGATCCACGGCGCACCGTGTAGGTGAGGGTGCCGGCGACCACGCGGGAGATCTGCGTGCCGAGGTGGTGATGAAGGGCGAGGCGGACCCCGGGCGGGACCACCACCCTGCTGAGCACCATCGTCCGCCCGGGGGCGCCGCGAACGCCGTCGCTCTGGGCGAGGGCGCTGCGAACGGCAGTCGCGGGAGAAGCGGTCCGCCCGAAGGCTGCGGGCAGCAGCAGGCCCAGCGCAAAGGCTGCGGCGACCGCGAGGCCGATCGAGACGTGGCTTCTGCGAAGGGCGCCCAAGCTCGGAAGGCTAGGGAGGGCGGCGGACGCCGCTCCGGCAGCTCAGGCGGAGGAGCGCAGCAGCCGCCGCTGGCGCAGCGCGGTTCGAGCCGTCAAAAGGCTCATCTCCCGCAGCGGCCCGGTGCAGTGCGGGCAACGGCCGGCTTTGCCCAAGTGGCTGTTGCGACGGGTCACGAAACCGCATTTGTGGCAACCGACCAAGGCACTCAATGCTCTTCCTCCGCTTGCGGGCGATGGGGGAAAGCCTCGGCGCTCCCGTTGCCGCGCCACTCACCTACCCCCGTGCCGGCGCGCGAAACCCCTCCCGCCCGCCGGCGGTGCGGGGGCGCGGATCTCAGGCGTCGGCCCCGGCACCGGTGCGGTTGCCGTCCCCGACGCAGTCCGCCAGGCCGAGGCCGCGCGCCAGGGCGTCGGAAGTGTGAGCCAGGCGCTTCTTGCGCCCCTCCAGCCCTTTGCCCGCGGCGAAGGCCTCGGTCTCCATGATCCGGGTCTCGGCCAGCAGGATTTCCGTCTGCACCGCGAAGTTCCGCAGGTAGCGCCGGTAGCGCGCAGCCACCCGCGCCGGCGGTGAGAGCCGGCCGGCCCGGCTCAGGTATCTCCTCGCCAGGCGGATCACCGGCTCGTCGACGCGCAGCCCGTAGCGCATGGTGGCGGCGCGGAAGCGACCGTCGAGGACGTGGGCTTCCTCGAGCCGCTTCAGGGCCAAGATCTGCGGCGCGTTTCTCCGTGCGACGTCGCGCATCGCCGCCATCGCCGCGCGGCACTGGCAGTTGGCGCGGCGGCGAAACGCCCCCGGGGCCAGCCGCCGCGCCGCCGGGCGGATCAGCCCCGTGAGGCTGCTGCCGTCGAGCATGTGCAGCTGGGCCCGGGCGATCGGCGTCGCGTCGAACACCTCGTGGCGGGGAGGCAGGGAGATCTGCGGCTTGACGCCGAAGTCGTGCAGGTCGATGCGCAGGTCAATCGTGATCGCCGGCTGGCCCGGCGCGGCGGGCAGCTGCGTCACCGTCCGCGTCCGGCGCAGGATGCCCCGCCCGTCGATCCAGACTTCGGCGTCGATCGGGGCGTCGATCATTTCGTCCAGGCGCCGGTACTCACGGGCGAGGACGGCGTCTCCCTGCTCCTCCTCGGTGTCGGCGACGGCACCGAGCGAAATCGTCGAGCGGTAGCGGCGGGTGCGCACGCCGTCGACCTCTTCGTCGCCGAGGGAGTCGACGCCTTCGCTTACGGAGCGCAGCACCGAGAGCTGTTCGATCGCGCCGCCGCTGGCGGCCAGGGCGGTTTCGCCCCGGCGGCCGAGCAGCGGCTGCACGGCGAGCCAACGACGCCCAGGGGGCAGTTCGCCGGCGAAGATGCTGGACTGCATGAAGGAGGTGCGGCGGTCGGCAACCGAGCGCATCTCGACCGTCCCCAGCCGCGAGGTGGCGAGCCTGAGCACCGCGCGGCTGCGGCCGGTCTGGGCGTTGTAGGCGCCGCTGCCGGTGGCCGAGACCGAACGGGAGCTGCCCGGCGAGCTGTAGATCGCTTCGATCCGCGAGCGGGCGCCGGGAAAGCGGGCGGTGCGCTCGGCCGCCTGGGCGATCGGGTTGAACGGGTTTTCGTCGCTGTGCAGGAAGAAGTTGGCGACGACCGCGATCAGGAGGACCGAGAGGCCTGCTACGAGGTAGACGAGCCGCCGCGTCAGCGGGTCGAGCGCGGCCTCCCCCTGCCGCACGTGCCCGGACTTGGCGGAATAGCCGCCCCAGATCGGGTGCTGGCCCGGGGGCGGCGTCGATCTCTTCGGCGCCTCTGCCACGTGGGGGTCACATCGGCGATGGCAGGAACGCGCTTGAGCATTGATCCGGACGCCGGCGGAGAACCGGACTTTCGTCCAGGCAAGGCCCGGATGGAGCTGGCGGTTAGCCGCCCACGGCCGCGGGTATCCGCCCTCAGCCGGCGCGATGGAATCCTCAGCCGAAAAGCCGCGCGACTCCGTCTCGTCCAACGCGGAGCGAGCATCCCGCCCCGAGCACCGCTTCGGCGCCTCGCCGCCGCTGACGATCGGCATCGAGGAGGAGCTGTTGCTGGTCGATCCGGCGCAGCGGCTGGTGCCCCAGGCGGAGGAGCTGCTGGAGCGGATCGACGCCGAGCACCGCGCCCGCGTCTCGACCGAGATCTTCGCCAGCCAGATCGAGCTGAAGACCGGCGTCTGCCTCGACGCCGCGCAGGCCGCGGCGGAGCTGACCGCGGTGCGCCGGGCGCTCGCCGCCGCCGGCGCTCGGCTGATCGGCTCGGGCCTCTACCCCGCCGAGGCGGGCGAGCCGGTGCTGGTCGAGAAGGCGCGCTACGCGCCGGTCAAGCGCGACCTCGCCGGCCTGCTCGACACGCCTCCCTGCGGGCTCCACGTTCACGTCGGCGTCCCCGATCCCGAAACTGCCATCTGCGTCGCCAACGCGATGCGGCACCACCTTCCCACCCTGCAGGCGCTGACGGCCAACTCTCCCTTCCGCGACGGCGAGGACACCGGCCTGGCGAGCGCCAGGGCCGCGGTCGTGCGCAGCTACCCGCGCTTCGAGCTGCCGCGCTCCTTTCGCGACTACGAGGACTTCCTGCGGGTCGCCGACCAGCTGATCGCCGCAGCCGGCGTCGCCGACTACACGTACATCTGGTGGGACGTCCGGCCGCACCCCAAGCTCGGCACCGTCGAGGTGCGCGGCATGGACGTCCAGCCCACGCCGGAGGCAAACGCCGCGGTCGCCGCCCTGATCCAGGCGCTGGCGGCGAAGGAGATCGACAGCCCCGGCGCCCCCGGGCTGACCAGGGAGGCGATCGAGGAGTCCTACTACCAGGCCGGCCGCTACGGGCTGGAGGCGCGGCTGATGGCGGACGACCACACCGCCGCCCCGGCACGGGAGGTCGTCGCCGCCGCGCTCGAGGAGGCGCGCCCGTACGCGCGCGACCTACGCGGCGAGGGGGCGCTGGAGGAGATCGAACGGGTCCTCGCCGAGGGCAACGGCGCCGACCGCCAGCGCCGGGTCCACGCGGCCCGCGGAATGCCCGCCCTGCTCGCGCGCCTGGCGGAGCTGACTGAGGTCTAGATGCGCGCGGCTAGCTCGGCGCTGGGATCTTCAGCCGCTTGCGGGCTGCCACCACCGCCGCCACCGAGGAGCGGCAGGCTTTGGCGATCTCGCCGTTGCCCTCCCGCGGCCGGCGACGCACCTCGAACTCGATCAGGGCCGCCCGCCGCAGCTTGGCCCGGTCCTCCAGCCCACTGTCCCGCGGCGCCGCGTCCAGCGCCGCCTTGGCGGCGCGCTCGCGGCGGCAATGCAGGCAGAAGGTGCCCTCCTTGGAGTGCGCCCAGCTGCCCGGCAGCTGGACCTTTTCGCCCCCGAGGCGGCTGACGATCACCCCGCATCCGTCGCAGGTCCACTTCTTGGCGGTGCTCGCAGGCATGCTCCGAAGTTAGCAGGCCGCCTCTTTTGGCCTGCAAATCGGCGCTATTGCGGGGAGTTCGAGAGAAGCCCGCCCCCACCGCCTCCTACACTTGCCGCATGTCCTCGCAGCCCAGCGTCGAGCCCACCTACACGCTCTACCGCCGCGGGATCGAGCTGCTCGAAGACGGCGACTTCGAGCATGCCGCCGAGCCGCTGGCCGAGGCGGCCCGCAGGGCGCCGGAGAAGACCTCCGTGCGCGAGGCGCTCGGCCGTGCCTACTTCCGTGCCGGCCGTTTCGCCCCGGCGGCGGTCGAGTTCGAGGCGGTGGTCGAGTCCCATCCGGTCGACGACTACGCGCATTTCTGCCTCGGCCGCGCGCTCAGCCTGACCGGCCAGAAGCGGCGGGCGCGCCACCACCTGGCGCTTGCCTCCAACCTGCGTCCCGACCGCAGCGACTACCGCTTCTACCGCCGCCTGCTCGACGCCTGAGCCGACCGCGTGGCAGTCCTTTTCGCCCCTATGGGATGAAAATGACTGCCACGCCCGAAGCAGTCGTCGCTAGAAGCCCCGGACCAGCTTGCCGACGGTTTCCTGGGCGAAGTAGGGGCCGTAGGTGTGGGAGCGGTTGTCGAGGTGCAGGTAGGAGTTGATGCCGTTGATTTCGGCGCCGTCGTTGATCAGCCAGCCGCCGCCGCTGGCGCCGGGGGCCCAGTGGCAGCGGATGCCGAGCGTGGGCGGGCCGGGGAGGGGATAGGTGAGGGCGTCGTCGCCGGTGTAGGGGGAGCTGCAGCCCTGCAGCCGGTGCACGTCGCCGGGGTAGCCGAAGGTCTGGAACCGCTGGTGGCGGCTGAGGCCGATCGCGATCGTGGCGCCGCCTCCCACCGCATCGGCGACGTTGACGCCTTCGGCGTTCGGGTTGGTGAGAAAGGCGCCCATGTCGTAGTCGGGGTTGCCGTGCTTGGTCCATTGCGGCAGCGAGCGAAGGGTGCTGCGGCGGGCGACGAAGGCGCCGAACGGAGCGCTGCCGCCGTCGTAGGCCGGCACGAACTCGAGGAACTGCGACCAGACCGGGTGGCGGGTTCCGTCGCTGCCATTGTTGACGCAGTGGCCGGCGGTGAGGACCAGCTGGCGGGTGGGGCTGTTGATCGCGGTGCCCGAGCAGGAGCCTTCCAGCTTGCCCTGGCGCACGAAGATGCGGCCGTTGACCGAGTAGGGCGCCGCTTCGGGTTCCGGGATCGTCAGGAAGCTCGCGGTCGCCGCGGCGGCCGGCTGTCCGAGCCGGAGGCGCGAGCCGGCCCCCTCGCCGACCACCAGGTCGAGCGGGCGCGCGTTCCGCATCCGCTGCGGGGTCCAGTAGCGCAGCACACGCTCCACCCGCGCCTGTTCCCGCGCCGCCGAGGCCGGCGCCACTTCCGCGGCGGTCGCGGCGGCCGGGACCAGGATGGCGGCGAGGGTCAGCAGCGCGGCCAGCCGCAGGCAGCGCGAGACCGTGCGGTCGGCGAGATCGGAGCGCATCGGCCGGGAGGATAGAGGCCGCAGCCGGGCGCCGGGCACCATCGGGACCCCGGCGCACCGCCTCAACCGACCAACGGGATCACGCAGCGGAACTTCTTGGTCGCGGGCGAGGCAACAAAGTTCAATTGCCCAGCTGCCGAAACAGTCACGACGGCGTAGGAGTCAAGTCCGGAGACGTTCGTCACATCCCCCGACCACTCCCCTTCCGGCGCCAGCCCGATCCCCGGCTGCCTGGAGAACGCGGCCAGCGAGAGCGCGTCGGGCAGCTCGCCGCCCTGGTTGGCGCACGAGCTGGCGGCGTCGGGGGCGTTGAGGGCCGTTTCGCTGCTGCCGGTCTGCCAACAGGCGCCGGCGAAGGGCCGGGTGCCGGGCTTGCAGCCGGCTTCGTAGCCGTTGATCCGTTTGGCGTCGGTCGCCGAGACCGAGACCAGCGCGGTTTCCGCGTCGCGAGCCGACTCCGCGCTCTCGGCGTGGACCGCCTGCGGCACCTGGCCCAGGGTGGAGGCGTCGATTTGGATGCCGGTGATCGACCCCGGCGCCAGCTGCGACCCGGAGAGGGTCCCCGGCTTCAACCGGTTCCATGGGACCGAGCCGACCACCAGCCGGTTGCCGGGGAGCGACTTGGCCTTGATCGAGTGCCCGTTGATCCTCTTCGCCGCGTAGACGGTGCCGCCGAGCGCCGCGACGAGGGCCAGCGAAGCCAGCGCCAGTGCCGGCGCCTGCCGCCGGAGTCTCCTGCTCATGAATCTCCCCTTTTCGTGCTTTTGGACGAGCCCGCGCCACCGCGCGGAAGCTTTGAAGTGGCGGCACCCTAGTCGAGCGGTGCGGCGAGCTGGACGAAAATCCGGCTCGTGCCCGGGGTGAGGCGAGCTGCCGGCACCGCCTCCGGGGCGTAGACTCGCGTCCGTAAATACGGTCGGTGGTCAAGGGAAGTCCGGTGCGAGTCCGGCGTGGTCCCGCCACTGTGACCGGGTCAAGGAGCTAGCGGGCGCGCCTGCGCGCCGGCCACTGGGGACGACACGAAGTCCCCGGGAAGGCGCTTTCTCCCCAGCCCCGGAAGCCAGGAGACCTGTCCCCGGCCTGCCAAGACAACCCTCGAGGAAAGGGTGGCGTAAATGCCAAGACTCATCCCGTACCGGCTGGCGGCTGCGTGCCTGCTGGCCCTCTCACTGACCCTTGCTCTCGCCGCGGGCGCCGCTGCGAAGGGCTTTCGTGCCGAGCTGCGCGTGGTCGGCGGCGGCAAGATGCTTGCCGAAAAGACGCTGGCGACGGCGACGACCGCGGTGAAGACGAGCCCCCGGGCTGACTGCTTCGGGCCCGGCAGCGGCGGCAGCGGCGACTCGGTCTCCATTCCGGGCAACACCGCTCTGGGGCTGCTCGCCCGGGGATCGAAGCTGACGCCTTCGCTGCGGCCGCTGCTGATCAGTGACCACTTCGACCTCGGCCTGGCGATCTGCGGGGTCGGCTCCGGCGTCGCCAAGGGGTCGGCCTCCTGGTACCTGAAGGTCAACCACGTCGCTCCGGCCGTCGGCGGCGAAAAGGCGAAGATCAAGGCCGGTGACGAAGTACTGTGGGCCCTGGTCAAGACCGAAGCCCCGGACTTCGCCTACCCGGACGAGCTGGCGCTGAGCGCCCCGGCGAAGGCGCAGCCCGGGAAGCCGTTCCAGGTGAGGGTCTTCGCCTACGACGGCAAGGGCAAGCGCAAGCCGCTCGCAGGCGCGAAGGTGACTGGCGCGGCCGGCCCCACCGACGCCGCGGGCGCGGCGCAGGTGACGCTGTCGAAGCCGGCTCGGCTGATCGCCCGCTTCGGCTCGGACATCCCCTCCAACCGCGAGGCGGTCTGCGTCGGGGGCAAGTGCCCTAAGTGATCGGGAGCCGCGGCATCGCGGTCGCGGCGGCGCTGCTGGCGGCGCTCGCGACCGCCGGCTGCGGCCTCGGCCCGGGCCCCGAAGTGGGCTCGGTGGAGCTGACCGCCACCCGCGAATACGGGCGGGTGCCGGTGCTCCACCGCGACCTGCGCGCCCGGGAATCGGACACCGTGATGCGGCTGCTGGAAGGCAGCGCCGACGTCGGCACGAGCTACGGCGGCGGCTTCGTCAAGTCGATCGACGGGGTCGCCGAAGGGCAGCGGGGCGGGCGCCCCTACGACTGGTTCTATTACGTCGACGGCGTCGAAGCCCCGGTCGGCGCGGCCGAGTATCAGCTCGAGGGCGGCGAGCGGGTCTGGTGGGACTACCACGACTGGTCGGAGACCAACCACGTCCCCGCCGTGGTCGGTTCCTGGCCGGCGCCGTTCGTCGGCGGCTACGGTGGGCGCGAGCGGCCGGTGCTTCTCGAATGCGAGGGCGGGGGAGCGGCCTGCGGCACGGCGAAGACCGCCCTGGAGGGCGAGGGCGTCGCGCTCGCGTCGGGCGAGCCCGGCGGCGCGATCAGGATGCTCGTCGGCCCGTGGGACCGGCTGCGTTCGGACCCGGCGGCGCGGTTGATCGGCCGCGGCCCGCGCCAGAGTGGCGTCTTCGCCGAGCTCGCCTGGCGCAGCGGCCGCTATCACCTGCTGGCGCTCGACCAGGATGGCCGCGAAGCGGCCGACCTCGGTCCCCGGGCCGGGCTCGTCGCCGCGACCAGCAGCTTCGGGGGGCCGCCGGTCTGGGTGCTGACCGGGGGGACGCCAGCCGCCGTGCGTGCGGCGGCCGGGGCGCTCGCGGCGGGGAAGCTGCGGGATCATTTCGCGGTGGCGGTGGAGGGCGAGGAGGTGAGGGCGCTGCCGGCGCCGGCGCGATGAGGTCGGCGCTCGCCTACGTGCCGCGCCCCGGCCCGCTGCAGGCTGCCTCCCCCGCTGCCGCGGTCGTCTACCTCGGGGGGATGCTTGCGGTCGCCTTCGTCTGCTCCAGCCCTCTCGTCCTTCTGGCTGCCTGCGCGGCTGCGACGCTGGCGGGCCTGCTCGCCGGGGCGCGCAGCGCGGTGGTGGCGGGGCTGCGGATGGCGCTGGCACTGGCGCTGTTGGTGCTCGTGGTCAACGCCCTCGTGGTCGCCCGCGGCGAGACGGTCCTGGTCCGGCTCGGCGACTGGCCGCTGCTCGGGCGCGTCGACGTCAGCGCCGAGGCGATCGTCGCCGGCGCCTCGGCCGGCCTGCGGGCCGCGGCGGCGATTCTCGTCTTCGCCGTCTACTCGGCCTGCGTCGACCCCGACCGGGTGCTGCGGGCGCTGCGGCCGCTGGCCGGACGCTCGGCCCTCACCGCGAGCCTGGTCTCGCGGCTGGTGCCGGTGGCGGCGGCCGACGCGGCGCGGCTGCGCGACGCGGCGCGGCTGCGCGGGCCGGGCGCCGCGCCGGTGGGCCGGGCGCCGCTGGCCCGCCGCCTGCTGGCCGGCTCCCTGGACCGGGCGGTCGACGTGGCGGCGACCCTGGAGCTGCGCGGCTACGGCCTCGGGGGCGGCCGCTCGCGGTCCCGCCGCTCCCGCAGCCGCCACGACTCCCGCTTCTACCTCACCGGGGCGGCGCTGGTGGCGGCAACCGCCGCCGGCAAGGCGCTCGGCGCGGATGACTTCGATCCCTACCCCACGGTCGCCCTCGGCGCCGGCCCGGGCACGCTGGCGCTCTGCGCGCTGGTCCTGTTCGCCGGGCTGGCGCCGCTGCGGCCGCGCCGGCGCCGGTCGGCCGCGCCCTCACGGCTGGAGGCCGCCCGTGTCTGAGCTCGCCGTGCGCCGCGGCGCCGCGCCCGCGCTGGCGATCGAGGGGCTCGGCTACTCCTATCCGGGCGCGGCGCGACCCTCGCTGCGCGACGTCTCGCTGAAGGTCGCGCCAGGGGAGTTCGTCCTCCTCGCCGGTCGCTCGGCCTCCGGCAAGTCGACCCTGCTGCGGGCCGCCTGCGGCCTGGTGCCGCACTTCCACGGCGGCGAGATCGAGGGCCGGGTCCGAGTCGGGGACTTCGACGCTCTGGGAGGCGGCCCGGGCGAGCTCGCCGCCCTCGTCGGCTATGTGGCCCAGGATCCCGAGACCCAGGTCGTCTCGACCACGGTCGCGGCGGAGGTCGAGCTGCCGCTGGAGATGCGCGGCGATCCTCCTTCCGGGCGCGCCCGCGCGGTCGAGGAGGTGGCGCTGGCGCTGGCGATCCCGCACCTC
>Ga0308175_100003688_pt1 | contig 10649 bp, 4 predicted proteins | sample PhyCR1_3_FD_203893 | JGI IMG/M metagenome (GOLD analysis project Ga0308175, IMG submission 203893) | Soil microbial communities from UC Gill Tract Community Farm, Albany, California, United States - DLSLS.C.R1 | ecosystem: Environmental > Terrestrial > Soil > Agricultural land | place: USA...
CTTGTATCCGTTCAAAGCAGCCGAAATTTAGAGAGCCGATAGTACGCAAGGTACCCGAAAGCTTCCCAATCCGGTTTGTAGAGATCGGAATTAGTACGCCTCTATGCGATCTTAGATTCCATATCTGGCGGCCGGTGTCGGGGACTCGGACCGCATCATGCCGGCAAATATCAGTCACGGGGAGTATAGAAACAGTGTCTTTGGGTAATCTGTGGCCTCTGCGCCTCGGAAGTAACGTGGTCATCCAGTTAGCCGCCCTCGGCGCCCGACGGCAGTATCGAATCGTTTTCGCCGGGCCGCCAAAGGAATCGCGAAAATCTTGAGTCGCTTACCGACGGAGTTGCGACCAAGCTTGCCGACATCGGGAAAAGCCACCGTTTGATGGAAACGGGATCAGCGCAGGGAGTGCCAGTCTACCGAGTGCGGACCCTGTGATTTCCATGCTGAGAACCGCGAAACAGGCGTGCTTGCAAGGAATGCGTGCAGCCACAGCCTTCAACGTGGTCTCCCGGAGCAGTTGGCGTCGTAGCCGATTGCTGATTTTGTGTTATCACGGCATCGCAGCATATGGCCAGGAGCGCTGGGACGGTAGCCTGTTCATCAGCGCCGAACTTTTCGTCAAGCGACTGCAGACTCTGATCGATGGTGGATTCCGGGTGTTAAGTCTGTCCGAAGGGTTGTCAAGACTAGCGGCGAATACGTTACCGGAGAGAAGTCTCGTTCTTACGTTCGATGATGGGTTCTACAGCTTCTATCAAATCGCCTGGCCGATCCTGAAGCACTACAATCTTCCGGCCACCGTATATCTCACCACGTACTATTGTTCGTACAACCGGCCCGTATTCGACCTCATCACGGCGTACATTCTCTGGCAAGCACGACCGGCAATCTATCCGGCGCACAACCTGGCGAAGCTTGGATCGGAATTGGATCTTCGCACAGGGGCAACACGGGCCCGAGCTCTTCGCCATCTCAAGATCTGGGCAGCAGAGCAGAATTTGGGTGCCTTTGGTAAAGACGAGCTCGCTCAACAATTAGCCGAACGACTCGGGGTCGATTACGGCGAGCTGTTGCGGCGGCGGCTGCTGCATTTGATGAATCCGGACGAGATCGCCGAACTGGCGGCCCAAGGAGTGGACTTCGAATTACATACGCATCGCCACCGGATGCCGCTGGACAAGGATCTTCTGTGGGAGGAGTTAAGGCAGAACCGTCGTCGGATGGCGGAGTGGACGGGGGCCCCGCCTCCGAATCATCTCTGTTTTCCGAGTGGAATTTGGCACGCGAGTCAACTGCCGTGGCTACAGGAGTGGGGCATACGGAGCGCCGCAACCTGCCAGCCAGGCTTAGTGTCACGTGGGACGGCCCCACTGCTCCTGCCACGTGTTGTCGATCATTCGCACCTCGGGCAGGTCGAATTTGAGGGCTGGCTAGCTGGTGTCCGCGGCTTCGATCCCCGCTGCCTGTATCGCGCCTGGTTTTCAGCGAGGCTGGCTCCCAGGGTGAAAGCGAAAGAGCTGCAGATCAGCGAGGCCGATCCGTTCGAGGAGAAGGCACGATATTCGGATCGAATTTAGCAACTCGCACTGCACGCCCGCGACGAAGGAGAAGATCACTGGGCAGCTCGTGGCGATCTTTGTGTCAGGGTCGATCGGCAGGAGTGCTTCCGTTCGCGAGCCTCTCGTGTATCTCGCGTTCTGCCTTCGCCTTTTCCGGCTGACCGAGGCGGTCATAAACCCGAGCGAGCTGGTAATGGGCAGTCGGCTGATTTGGCTGTAACTCAATGCTCCGAATCAGTTCGGCGAGAGCCGCTTGATATTGGCGTTTCTTCAACTCAAGTACGCCCAGCTCGTAGTGTGACTCCCAGCGTTCCCCATCGATGGCAATCGACCGGCGTAACAACGCCTCAGCGGTTTCATCGTTACCCCCGGCGGCAACCAGCGCCTTCGCGAGAAAAAATTGTGCCTTAGCGTTTTTTGGCTCGCGTCGCACCCAACTTTCATAAACCGCGGTGATTTCACTTAAATGGGATCCAGCCTGGTCCAACATTTGGCCAAGGAATGTATATGGTTGCTGAATGCTCGCATCCAGATGGATGACCTTCAGAAACAGCTCGATCGAATCCTGGAAACGCCGCTGCCCATAACGTGCTACACCCAAAGCCAGCACCAGCTGCGGGTTGCCTTCATGCGCCTCGAGGGCGGAAGCGAGAACATCCGCCGCCTCCCCGAAGTTTTGATCCTGTAAGAGCGTCTGAGCGTAATCGAAGGTGATGCCAGGGTCTGTTCGTGCAAGTTCCCAAGCAGCTCGAAGATGCTGAGATCCTTCTCTTGCATTTCCTGACGCCACAAGTGCCCGCCCAAGCAGATTCTCGTGTGCAGCCGAAGCCTGCTGAGCAACAGCTCTCCGAGCAAGGGTCAAGCTCTGCTGCGATTCTCCGGCATTCAGGTACAAGCCGGCAGCACGAGCGGTGGCTTCCGGATCCGATTGGGGACTCTCCGCAAACCGCGCCTCAAATTCGGCTGCTTTCCTGAAGTTCCCCGATTCCGAGTAGTACACGGCCAGCGCATGGCAGACGATCGGATCCTGGGAGCCGACCTTCTCGGCACTCCGGGCGGCAGCCAGAGCGCGCTGTGGATCTTTCAGCCTGAAGTACGTTTCCGCGAGTGAAGTCCAGGCATAAGGATTATTCGGGTCGACCGTAGAGGCTTGCTCAAGGCTCTTCCGGGCATCTTGCAAACGCCCTTGCTGCAGAGCCACAAGTCCCTGCTGCAAAACGGAGTTCGCATTTCCTGGATCAGCAAGAGCTAAGAGAAGGCAGAAGAAATACAACGAACAGCGACCTTAATGAGCTTTAAACGGAAGAGAGGCCCCGAACTATGAGTTCGGGGCCTCTCCCTAACGATACAAGACTGTTGGTCAGAACTGCAGCCGCAGTGCAAACTGCAAGCGTCTCTCCGTGCCTGGTTGGGTCGCGGTGATCCGGCCGAAGTTTGCATTCTGCCGATTGTTGTCCGGGAGGCTAAATTGCGGTGTGTTGGCTAGATTGAAGCTCTCGGCACGGAACTGCATTCTCCAACGCTCTGTGAATGGGAAATCTTTGAACAACGACAAGTCAAGCGTCCTGCTGGGTGGTCCGTAATTGGTTTGTAGCCCGAGATTGCCCTGTGTCAGCGGAGCTGGTATGAGGAAATTTGAAATGTCAAACCATTGTTCCGGCCTGCGTCCTCCTTGCGGCGCCGCGTTGGGGTCCCTGCCGGGGACCAGATCAGGCGAGCAGTTGGTGCCATTACCCCAAACACCCTGACATCCAGTGGAGCGTACGGTGAATGGCTGCCCCGTACGCAGCGTCAACACACCGTTAACCTGCCAGCTACCTGCGATAGTCTGGACTACACGGTTGAGATTCGCCCCATACTGCTTGCCTCGTCCAAACGGAACATCGTAGTTGAAGCCCGAAGTGAAATTATGACGGATATCCCAGGCAGCATTGGAGTAAGACGTTGCGAAGTTTGTCTGATCCTTCCAGTAGAATCCCCCGGATCCGCTTAGCGGTGTACCGCTATTCGACAGCGCATGCCCGAACGTATATGAGGTAACGAATTGCAATCCGGCCGACAATCTTTTGTCCAGCTTCGCAGTCATGCCGTGATAGTTACCGTAGAAGAAGGTGGATGTCCCCGAGATATTTCCGATGTTTGGATAGCGGCGCAGAGTATTGCAATTAATACTCGAGTTCGTTGTTCCAAGATTGGGACAGGGATTGAAATCAGGCTGCTGAAGCTGATGGGATGAGTGATTACCGACGTAACTCACCTCCAAAGCCATCTGACCTGGTAACTGCCTTTGAATGGCGAAGTTCCACTTCTGTACCATCGGATTCCGGAAGTCAGTCGATACGGCACGGAATTGAAGCGATGTGACCGGATATGTCGTGAAGACGTTGGTGGGATAGCCGGCAGAAACGCCGCCCGTCGGTGCACCACCCGCGAAATTCGGATTGGGCTGGAAGGCTCCTATGCTTGCAGGTCGAGCCAGGCTCGGAGATGAATTGAACGGAGCGGACTCACCGCGGTTCGGGTTCCCGCCCTGATTCTCCTCGCCGCCGTAGAAAATGCCATAGGCCGCCCGTATGACCGTTTTCGGAGTAATGTTATAGGCAAATCCCACGCGTGGACCGATGTCGAACTTGTCCCAAGGAATCAAATATTGATTCACGCTATTCCGGTCGACCTTGACGTTGGGAAACAGTGCCGGATAGGTGATGCCATTGAATGTGTAATTTTGGCTGAAATTCAGCGGCAACGGAGCATCCGAGTTCGGTCCCTTGGGAATGTACAGTGTCAAATTATCGATAACGAAGTTCGACTGCCTGGCGAATTTTTCCCCGATTGGCGAAAACAGCTCATAGCGAACCCCGATGTTCAAAGTTAGCTTCGATGTGAGCTTCCAGTCGTCCTGCGCGTACCATGCGAAGGCTTTCTTCGTAGACGATATAAAGTTGGTGGTCGAGATCTGCCCGGTATTGACCGCGCCCAGCAGGAATGAAGCAACCGGATCACCTGTATTAGCATTCAGGCTGTTCGCAAGAGACGGGTATGCAGTCTCATTCTGGTTGAAATTCATTTCGCCATGGGGATAGGGTACCTGGAAGAACGGAAATTGGATGGGTCGGTATTCAAACCCGAATTTCATCGAATGAGTCCCCTTGATTACGGAAACATTCTGAATGAAATCCCATACGTTGTTGTATTCCTTTGTTGGCAGCCAGTCGTTTGCCCCAACTTGCCTGTAACGCTCCGTACCGCTGCTGTCATTGAAGTGGATTTGAGGAAGCCCGCCGTTGAGAGGGCCCGTGGGATTGTAGCCGCCAATTCCAACCGCCCTGAATGCATCGACGTCAGAATTAGCCTGAGTGCGAGCGGTCACCAGGCGGCTGAACGCAACACGAGTTTCGGAGATGATCGTGGGGTTCCAGATTCGGGTGTAACCAATCTGCGCATTTCTGCCTAACGTGGATTCGGAGCTGCCGTTGAAGTCACCCCCGTCAAGAAGCCCCTGAAACGGCGGCACACTTGTTTTATAGGTCTCAGACCAGCTTATGCTGCCGAATATGCTGTTTTTCTCATTCACCCGGTAATCGACGCGTCCATCTCCCTGGTCTGCCTTTAGTGAACCGGGTGTAGTTGTGAAGTAATCGTTCTGCGGGAAGGCCCCAACGCGGACCGGTTGGTTCGCCGCTGGATAGAGACTGGCAATCTTGACTGCAGCTGGATCCATCGCTGAGACGGGTATCCGGTTGCCCGGGAACATTGTCCGCGTATATACCGGGGTTACTCCGGGAAGAGCTGACAACGAGTTGGCGGCGCAGCCGCTGAGACAAGTTGTGCTCCGGGGATCGTAAACGGCGTTTGCCAAGACATTCTGCCCATTGATGGTGCCGAGGGATGACCCGAGCAGCCGGGAAAAATCGCCGTTTATCATGGCCTGAGTGGGGATCGTCATGAATCCGCCATATCCCAGGTTCTGCACAGTTCCGCCGGCGCTCGCGATTCGTGTTCCCTGATAGTCACCGAACATGAACAACTTGTTCTTGATGATGGGACCGCCCAAAGCTCCTCCGAACTGATTCTGTTTGAACGGGTTCCGCTCCTTCCCGCCCTGATTGTTTTCCCAGCGGTTTGCATTGAGCTTTGTGTTCTGCAGGATCTCGAACAGCACTCCGTGCACCTGGTTAGTACCGGACTTGAGATTGACGTTGACAACACCGCCAGCAGCCCGTCCGTACTCAGCGTTATAGCCGTTCGTCAAGATCTGCATTTCACCAATGGCCTCCATCGAAGGTCCGATGACGAACGAGGTCTGATTGAGGAAATCGATAACGTTGACGTTGTTGTCTACACCGTTGAGGAGGAAGTTATTTTGACCATTTGAGCGAACCCCATTGGCCGAAAAATCACCCCCGAGGGCACCGCGGGCACCCTGCTCCGAGGGAAGAACTCCGGGCGCCATGCGAGCAAGGAAGCTGAATGTTCGTTGCCCCCCGAGAGGCAGCTGTGACAACTGTGCTGCATTCAAATTCGCGCCAATCACTGGCGATTCGGTCTGCAGAAGCGGCGCCGCCGCTGTTACCTCAACCGTTTGGTTGATATTCCCGACCTGCATAGTGATGTTCGCGGCAGTCGTGGGTCCGGGGTTGACGACAACGTCCTTCTGCTGCGATTTCTGAAAGCCCGGTGCTTCGACCGTAACAGAGTAAGTGCCGGGCTTCAGTGCGGGCCGGGTATAAGAACCGGATTCATTGGTTTGGAGCTGGTAGCTTAAGCCGGTCGCCTCTTCAAGAATGGTGACCTTAGCATTCGGAACCACAGCTCCTTGGGGATCCGTGACGGTCCCGGTAATTGTTCCGAGATCGCGCTGCCCGAAGGCAATGCTACTGATAAGGAACGTGGAAATGACTAACCAAAAACGAACAAAGCGCGGCATGGACCCCTCACATCCAGAGAAATAGAACGACCTGCAACTGGGTAGAAATTATCACAAGCAGGAACTCACAACAAGGTTTTTCTCCTTTGCGCATGGTAGTGTCAGTTCCGGCCCCCACTGGATGTTAGGTAAAGATCCGATTGAATGATGAAAAGCGGCTGGCCTGTGATAACGATTACAATCTCCGCACTTGCGGCCGTGGGAATTCCCATGTTTACGGCAGAATTCGAGGATGTCGCCGCGTCAGCTGGTCTGACCGCCCGTAACGTGTACGGCGGTGTCGCGAACAAGGATTACATCCTTGAGACCACCGGAAACGGAGTCGCGGTCTTGGATTACGACGGCGACGGACGGAACGACTTGCTTTTCGTCAATGGAACCCGGCTCGCCACTTCCGGCGCTGTATCGGACAGTCGTTCCAGCCTTTTCCACAACGAGGGCAGCGGGCACTTCAGGAACGTCACCGCTGAATCGGGGTTAAGCCAAACCGGGTGGGGCCAGGGCGTCTGTGTCGGTGACTACGACAACGACGGCCAGCCCGATCTTCTTGTCACCTACTTCGGACACAATGTGTTGTATCGGAATCGCGGTAGCGGGCAATTTGAGAACGTGACGGGTAAGGCCAAACTCCCGGTCGGTAGCACCCGCTACGGGTCCGGCTGCAGCTTTCTTGACTACGATCGTGACGGCTTTCTTGATCTATTCGTGGCGAACTACGTGGATCTCGACCTGAACACCACACCACGGCCAGGCAAAAGTGAATTCTGCGTCTGGAAAGGGATTCCGGTCATGTGCGGGCCCAGAGGGCTGCCGCTCTCCCGCAACATTCTGTACCACAACAACCGGGACGGCACGTTCACGGATGTCTCGGAGAATGCCGGCATTCTTAAGCCGGGAGGCCGTTACAGTCTGGGCGTCGCGGCAGCGGATTTCGATAACGACGGCTGGCCTGATATCTACGTGGCCTGCGACATGACGCCGAGTTTGCTCTTTCACAATCTCCACAACGGGACCTTCGAAGAGCAGGGGGCGCAGGCCGGGGTTGCCTTCAATTTCGATGGCGCGCTGCAGGCGGGCATGGGAATCGGGGTTGCCGATTATGACGGGGACGGCTTACTCGACATTGCAAAAACCAATTTCTCTGGTGACCTGACGTCGCTCTATCACAATGAAGACGGCAAGTTCTTCACGGACGTCTCACGCGAGGCCGGTTTGGGCGCGCGCCAGTACCTGGGATGGGGAGTCTCATTCATTGATGTGAATGATGATGGGTGGCCAGACCTCGTCATAGCGAATGGCCACGTGTATCCGGAAGTGGAAGGTAAGCAACTGGGCGACACTTACCTGCAGCCCACTATCCTGTATCAGAATCTGGGAAACGGCAAATTCAAAGATGTAAGCGATCGTGCAGGCGCAGCTTTTCGAACGCCGCGTCCAGCACGTGGCCTTGCAGTTGGTGATCTGAATGACGATGGACGGCCAGACATTATCCTCCTGAACATGAACTCGACGCCTAGCCTCCTTGAGAACGCCAGCCCTCGGACTCAAAACCATTACCTGAATATCTCCCTGGCGGGTACGAAGTCGAATCGTAGTGCCATCGGAGCGCGCGTGATCGTCCACGCCGGGAGCCGAAAAATGATCAGTGAGGTGATGAGCGGCGGAAGCTTCTATTCGCAGAATGCATTGACCTTGCACTTCGGTTTAGGTGACCTTGCGAAACCGGGGGATGTGGAGATTCACTGGCCTAGCGGGATTCAACAGAATACCGGACCAGTCGCCGCCGATCAGACCATTAAAATCACCGAGCCCGCGAAGTGAAAGCACGGTCTCGACGCGAGTTTTTATTCTCGGCCGCCGCGTGGCCGGTTGTGAGCTCTTTGGCTACGTCGCCAGTTTGGGCGGAGGCGAAGGTTCGGCCTGCGCCCTATATGGCCCTCGAAGAGTTTATCCAGCCCGGAAACGACGAGTTTCTCGGCGAGAAGGCGGCTGCGGCAATCGTCCAGTCACTTCAGAACGCCCTCAATTCTCGTGAACTCTCCGCCAGTGCAGGGCTACGAGGGTCTTCACCATCTCCCAGTCATTACCGACCAGTAGCGCCCGATTTAGGAGAAGCGGTTTTCGATAACGCTGACCCGGCCATAGCAGAAGGATGGAGCCGGTGGGTTCAATCGTTAGGCGCTATTCGCCGCGCCCGCTTCTACGTTCTGCCCAAGGACATAGTCAGGTACGAGATAGCGAGTGAAAAGGAGGGCAAATATCTTTATCGAGTGGGTCAGTGGAGGCAGAAGTGGGACGGAGGTGATCTCCTTGAGTTTTCGCCTCTCGAAGAGCATCTTGCGTCGGCCGACAAACCTTATTTCCGCGACGTGACCGAACATGCGTTTGCCGGAACAACTTCTTTTCCTGAACAGCTGTCGCGCGGGATACCGTACTGGCGGTCGAGACTTGACCCGGGTACGGGGATCGACATATACGGAGGCAATGGTATTGCCGTCGGCGATATTGACAACGATGGATTAGACGAGGTTTATGTCTGCCAACCCGGTGGGTTGCCGAACCGCCTCTACAAGTTCAACCGCGACGGGCAGCTCGCGGACGTCACCGATGGATGGAATGTCGGGTTGCTCGACGACAGTTCATGCGCGCTCTTTCTGGATCTGCGGAACTCAGGCCGGCAAGATCTAGTGGTGCTGCGAGCCGGCGGTCCGGTCCTGTTCCTGAACGAAGGGACCCGTTTTTCAATGCGGACCGACGTTTTCCGTTTCGCCGATTCGCCCAAAGGCAGCTTCACCGGAATGGCGGCAGCGGATTTCGACCGGGACGGCAAACTGGATCTGTATCTGTGCTGCTATGTGTACTTCCAAACTGAGGCCCAATATACGTACGCGGTCCCGTATCACGATGCCCGGAATGGCCCGCCCAATTTCCTGTTCCGGAACAAGCTGAACCATGATGGAAGCGGCTTTCTCGAAGACTGCACGGCTGAAACCGGCTTGAACGAGAACAATGACCGCTTCAGTTTTGCGCCCGTCTGGTGCGATTTCAACGACGACGGCTGGCCCGATCTCTATGTCGCCAATGATTTCGGGAAGAAGAATTTTTACGTCAACAAAGGCGGACGATTTCGGGACCACGCGGCAAGCGCGGGTCTGGAAGATATCGGTCCGGGTATGAGCGCCTGCTGGTTCGATTACGATCACGATGGCAAAGCGGATTTGTACGTCGGAAATATGTGGACCGACGCCGGACAGCGGGTTACAGCCGACGCTAAATTCGCCCCGGCACATCAAGCTCGGCTAGAGAACGCGTACCGAGCTCACACAATGGGCAACTCGCTGTTCCACAACCGCGGCGATAACACATTCGAGGATGTCAGCCTTCGCGAAGGCGCAAGCTTTGGCAGATGGGCATGGGCTTCCGGAGGCCACGATCTCGACAATGACGGCGAAACGGAGATTTTCGTCGCTTGCGGCATGTTGACTAACACATCTCCGACAGACCTGAATAGCTTTTTCTGGCGTCAGGTTGTGGATCGTTCGCCCGTGACGGCCACGCGCTCCGCCGCGTACGAAAATGGTTGGAACGCAATCAATCAATTCATTCGCGAAGAATACAGTTGGAACGGCCACGAGCCTAATGTGCTCCATGTTCGACGGGGCAGTCGATACTTTGATTTCTCTGGGGTAAGTGGGCTCGATTTTCCCGAAGACAGTCGCGCCTTTGCCGTGACGGATTTCGATGGCGATGGCCGCCCCGACATCCTGTTGAAGAGTCGCCTTGGTCCTCAAGTACGTGTCCTGCAGAATGACTGCGCTGGAGCAAATCAGGCCATTGCGTTCCAGTTGCAAGGCACGAAATCAAATCGCGACGCAATCGGCGCTCGCATACAGGTGGACGGGCAAACGAAGTGGCTTGATGCCGGTTCGGGCTTCCTTTCGCAACATTCGAAGCGCGTCATCTTCGGACTTCGTCAATCGCAAGCCGTCAACTCTGTACGGGTGACGTGGCCATCTGGTTTGGTTCAGGAGTTCCAGGGCCTGCGGCCGGGTAACACGCACTCCCTCCTTGAAGGTTCATCTGAGGTGCGCTCGCAGCCCTTTGCCGCTCGTCGCGCTTTCCCAAGCAATCGAGTGCGCGCCGATAATCAACTGAAGCTGCAC
>Ga0308175_100003689_pt1 | contig 10648 bp, 7 predicted proteins | sample PhyCR1_3_FD_203893 | JGI IMG/M metagenome (GOLD analysis project Ga0308175, IMG submission 203893) | Soil microbial communities from UC Gill Tract Community Farm, Albany, California, United States - DLSLS.C.R1 | ecosystem: Environmental > Terrestrial > Soil > Agricultural land | place: USA...
CATCCTTACGATTGTCGTTGCGCGCCGACCGGGCGGTGTTCGCGGCGAGCGTCTTGGCCGGCGCCGGCGACGACGGCTTCGTCTCGCGCGCCGTCGGCGCGGTGGCCGACGTTCGGCCGGAAGCGGTGGGTGAGGAATCGGCCCTGGCGAGCGGCGCGGGCGCCGGCGTGCCGGCGTCCCGGGCTGGTGCCTCTGCCTGGCTCACGACGGTTTTCGTGTTGCTGGCCGGCGCCACTTCCTCACCCGCCACGGGCATGAACTTCCTCGCCTCGACCGCGCCTGCGCCGACGATCACGATCAGGATGGCGGCCCAGCCCAGGCGCCGCATCCGGTGCATCCGGCGCTCAGCCGCGGACTCGTTGTCGGGCACCAGCAGCATCGGCGGCGGCTCGTTCCAAGGCTCCCACGCGGCGCGCGCCGCTGCCGGCTGCGGACGCGGCGGCGGCTCGCGGCGCGCGGCGGGCTCGGGCGGGGGGCCGGGCGGCACCGGCGTAAGCCGCGGCTCGGGCGGAGCACCCGGCGGCACCGGTGTGAGCTGTGCCGCGGCCATCGGCGCCCTCGCCTCGACATCCACCGACGCGATCAGCCGATCGGCCTCCCCGTAAAACTCCTTCACCTCGCGGAGCCGCAGGCCGCACGACGAGCACGAGCCCAGGTGGGCCTGGATCTCGGCCACCTCATGGTTCTCCAGCTCGCCGTCGAGCAGCGCGTGCAGGGTGCCTTCGTCAAGATGCGACATTCTTCCCTCGATCCTTGGCCCGGCTCCGCTCCTGCGCCCGGTAGGCTTCCACCAGCCGGCGGCGGGCACGGGCCAGCGTCGTACCGATCGCCCCTTTGGCCAGGCCCAGCGTGGCGGCGATCTCTTCGTAGTCGAACCCTTCAGCCCGTAGCAGCAGCGCCTCGCGGTCCCGCTCGTTGAGCGTCGCCAGCGCCGCCCGGACCCGCGCCGTTTCCTCGCGCCGCTCCAGATCCACGTCCGGCGAGTTGGCCGGGGTGTCCTGCTCGCCCCGGAGCAGTTCCAGTCTGCGGCCCCGGGTTACCGCTCGCCGCCCGTCCTCCCGCACCAGGTTGAGCGCCACCGCGAACAGCCAGGGCCGAGGATTGTTCGGCGGCGCGGCTACGGCCCGGGCGAAGGTCTCCTGGGCCAGGTCTTCCGCCCGATCCCGGTCGCCGACCCGGCGATACAGCATCCGGACCAGCGAGGGGTAGTACTGCTCGAAAAGTTGGGCGAGATCGGCCGTCATGAACCCCTGCGCTGATGGAGGCCGTGTCCCGCACGCCCATATTGGCCGCGGCAAGACACCTGGACCGTGATCCGCATCCTATCGGCCCACCCGTCAGGAGTCCACATCCCGAGTCGGCCACGCGCTGCAAAATGTATCATCCGAGGCACTTAGCAACCTGGAGATCCAGCTCGAGGGCGGCGCCCCGAGCAGCCGGAGATGCACTGACGCCAATGGCTTGCACGTCCTGTGCCCGGCGCGAGCTCAGCGGGTGGCTGGCTGAGAGATGTGGCGGAGGACGCTGGCCAGGTCCTCGGGAAGAAATGGCTTCTGCAGAAAGCCGGTCGCTGCCTCATCGCCGTTGAGGAGCTTGGAGGCGACCTCCTGCTCGGTATAACCACTCATGAGGATGACCGGCAGTTCGGGCCGAGTCTGGCGAATGCGCCGGAGGACTTCCGAGCCTCCCATCCGAGGCATCGAGACGTCGAGCAGCACCGTGGTGACCGCAGCCCCGTGGCGCTCGAGCGCCTCCAGCGCCGCGACGCCATCTTGGGCCGGCAGTACGCGGAAACCCATCCGCTCCATCATGCGTCCCACCACCTCGCGGACGCCCTCCTCGTCCTCCGCGAGCAGCACGGTTCCCCGGCCGCGCCAGTCGGCCCCCGAGCTCCGTGGCCGCTCGGCGTCCGGCGCGAGGTCGCCCACCGCCGGGAAAAGAATCCTGAAGCTGGTGCCTTCGCCCGGCGCCGTACGGATCCGGATATGACCCTGATGGGTCTCGACGATTCCCATGACCGCCGCGAGCCCGAGTCCCCGTCCGCTGAACTTGGTGGAGAAGAAGGGGTCGAAAATTCGTTGCAGGGTACCGGTGTCCATTCCGCACCCGCTGTCGGTGACCTCGAGGAACACGAAATCGTGCGGGTCGGAGCCGGCGCGGGGATCATCCGCGCGGCCGGTGCGCAGCGTGATCGCGCCGGACGCGTCACCCAGGGCGTCCGAGGCGTTGGTGATCAGGTTCATTACGACTTGGCGCACCTGGGTGGGGTCCGCGCTGATGGCCGGGAGATCGGTCGCCAGGTCCCAGACCAGAGCCGCCTGCTTGGAGATGGCGGTGCGGAGGAGGGTCGCCATGTCCCGCACCTCGTCCGACAGGTTGAGCTGCCGGGTCTCGACCGCCCCTCGACCCGAGTAGGCCAGGAGCTGCTGGGTCAGCTCGGCGGCGCGCTGGGTGGCACGGACCACCTCGTCGAGGTGCTCCCGGGCCAGGCTGGCTTCCGGCAGGTGCAGCCGCGCCAGGTCGGCGTTGCCCAGCACGACATGGAGCAGGTTGTTAAAGTCGTGGGCGATCCCCCCCGCCAGCACCCCGATGCTTTCCAGCTTCTGCACGTGCCGGGTGCGCGCTTCGCTCGCCTCGGCCTCGCGGCGGGCGGACTCCTCGCGCAGCCGAAGCTCATCGGTCAACTGGCGGTGGGCCGAAATATCCCGCACCAGCCAGCGGAAGCCGATCGCGGTGTCGTGGGGCCCGCCGCGCGCGACCGACAAGGCAATGGCAGCGTCGAACGGCTGGCCGTTGCGCGGCTGGAGGCGGACCTCGAGGATTTTGGGGGTGGGCTCGGACCGCCAGCGATCGAGCTCGGAACGGATGCGGCGGCGGTCTTCCGGGGCGACGAACGACACCACGGCCTTCCCGGGAAGAAAACGGGGACGGGCATTCAGCAGGCGTGCCGCCGAGAGGTTGGCCTCCCGGACGATGCCGTTCAGGTCGGTCAGCAGATAGGCGTCAGGCGCGTACTGGAAGAGGTGCTGGTAGCGCCGCCGTTCGTCCTCGAGATGGTGCTGCGCGGCTTCCATGGCCTCGTTCTGCTGGCGCAGCTCCTCCTCGGCGACGCGCAGTTCCTCGACGGCCGACAGCAGCTCCTGCACCGCCGTGTCCGGAACCCCCTCGCTTCCTTCGAAATCCTGCACGCGCTGGCGCATGTCATCGATGCGCCGCGCGAATTGCTCTGCGTCCACTGCTGCCTCACGGAACCGCCGAACGCTCTTCAGGGCCGTCCGTCCAGCTCCTCCATCATGAGAATGACCCCGCGCGCGGCGTTGGGCGGCGCCGAAGTCAGGGCCGTACAGGTCACCCGCACCTGAATGGGCCGGCCGCGCCGGTTGGTCGCGTCGAGCGTCAGGTCCAGAAATTCGGCCTCACCGGCTAGACAGGAGCGGATCGGTGCGCGGAGCCGCTCCACGGGAAGCCCGATATCGAGGTTGAGGAAGTTTCTCTGAACGACCTCATCCGAGCGGAGGCCCCAGAGATCTTCCGCCCGCCGACTCCACTTGCGCACGTGGAGATCGCGGTCGACCACCGCCACCGCGCCCCGGAGCGAAGTAAGGACGGATTCGAGAAAGCTATTGAGCTCGCTCAGCTGATCGCCGCGATCGCGGGCTTCCTCGTTGATGGTTCGGAGCTCCTCGTTGGTGGACTGGAGCTCCTCGTTCATGGTCTCGAGCTCCTCGTTGGTGGACTGGAGCTCTTCATTGGTGGTTTCCAATTCCTCGACTGTGGATTGGAGCTCCTCGTTGGTGGTCTCCAACTCCTCGTTGGTCGACTGCAGCTCCTCGAGCGCCGTCTCGAGCTCCTGCCCCGACCGATGCACCTCCTCCTGGAGCTGGCGCTGGCGGGACACGTCGAGGAAGTGGATGCTCACGCCGAGCGGGGCACCGGTGCTATCGAGAAAGGGCACCACCAGCAGCTCGAGGGAGCTCACCTGGCTGCCGGGGCCGGTCCAACGGCCATCCACCGCGGAGACCGGCCGCCGCTCGATGTACGCGCGCTCGATGCAGGAGCGCAGCTCGAACGGCCGGTAGGAAATCTCGAGATCCTGCAGAGGGCGGCCGATGTCGCGGGTGCCGAGGCCGAACAGGTGACGCAGCGCCTGATTCATCTGTACGACCAGGCCGTCGCTATCGACGACCAGCTGCGCCACCGGACTCTGATCGCCGGCGGCCTCGCGCAGGTGGCGGACCCGATCGTATCCCTGGTGTTGGATGAAGGTCAGTTGCCTGTTCTCCTGCGGCCAATCCGCCTTGATGAACAGTCTGCGCTTGATGTCGACCGGCTCGAACGTTGCGCTCTGGGCCAGGAGCGTTTCGGCCTTGCCGAGGAAAAGTACGCCGCCGGGCACCAGCGCGAAATGGAACCGGGCCAGAATTCGCGCCTGCGCTTCGGTGTTGAAGTACATCAGGCAGTTACGGCAGACCAGCAGGTCCACCCGGGAGATCGGGGCATCCTGGATCAGGTCATGCCGGCCGAAGATGACCGACCGCCGCAGCTCCTTGTTGAACATGAAGTGGTCGTCCTGGCGGTCGAAGTACTTCTCGAGCAGGTGGCCGGGGACGTCTTCCGGGGTGCGCGGTCCGTACACCGCCTGGCGGGCCTGATTGAGGGCCTCCTCGTCCACGTCGGTGGCGTAGATCTTCACCCGCTCCCGAAAAGCCTCGGGCCCGATCGCCTCGGCCAGCAGGATCGCGATGGAGTACGCTTCCTCACCCGACGCGCAGCCCGCGCTCCAGACCCGGATCGCGCCGGTGCCCTGCGCCGCGTCGACCAACCGCGGAATCACCGCGTCGCGCAACACCTCCCAGTTGGGTTGATCGCGAAAAAAGCTGGTCACGTTGATCAGGATGGTGTTGAACAGCCGGGTGAATTCCTCAGGGTCTACCTGAAGAAAATCGAGGTACGTGGCGTACCCCTTCACACCCAAGGTGTGCATCCGCACCAGCACCCGCCGCATGAGGCTGGACCGCTTGTAGGCGGTGAAGTCGAACCCACGGCTCTGCTTGAGGTAAGCCAAGAGGGCCTCGAACTCGGCCAGGCTCTGAGGATCCTCGGGCGCCATCTCACGTGCGTGAGGCCCGGCCCGGGTCATGCCGGACCTCCCGAGGAAACCAACTCGACGACCATGGGCGCGATGTCGGCCAAGGACAGGATGTGATCCACCGCGCCGGCGCTCAAGGCGGCCCGCGGCATGTCCCCAAACTGCGCGGTCTGCGGATCCTGTACGATCACCGTGCCCCCCGACCGGCGCACGCACTGGGCGCCAGACGCGCCGTCACGGCCGAAGCCGGTGAGGACGATCGCCACTGCGCCCGGGCCGAAGGTGGCGGGAAGCGACTCGAAAAGGCGATCACCCGAGGGACGGCAGTGATGCACCGGCGGAAGGTGCGACAAGACCAGCCGGCGGTCAATTCCCACCATCAGGTGGGCGTCCGGAGGCGCCACGTACACGGTGCCCTCGGCGAGGCGCTGCGCCGAGCGGGCTTGCTGCACATCGAGGCGCGTGTGCCAGCGGAGGATCTCGACCAGGTGGCTCTCTCGATCGGGCATCAGATGCTGGACCACCAGCACGGACGCCGCCAGCGATGCGGGAAGCGCGGTGAGAATGGCGCGCAGCGCGCTGAGGCCGCCGGCAGAGGTGGAGATGGCCACCACCCGCCGGGCTCCCCATGGTGAACGGCCAGTCGTAGCAAGCATCGTCATTGCCTGAAGGGCCCGCTGCCGCGTGGCGCCGCCACCCGGCGGTCGGGTTGGGGCTCGATATCCTCCCGGGTGAGCCGGGTGAGCAGCGCGCCCATCTCACCGGCGGGCGCCACGTGATCCACGTGGACGTGCTCGATCGCACTTCTGGGCATGCCTGCGTAAGCTGCCTGCTCGGGATCCTGCACGACGGACAAGCCGCCGGCCGCCTTGATCGCGTGTAGTCCCACGGTGCCGTCGTCCAGCGTCCCGGAGAGAATCACGCCGATCACGCGTGGTCCATAACTGCGTGCCGCGCTCCGAAATAGCGGATCCAGCGCCGGCCGGTTGCCGTGCTCCCGGGGGCCGCGGGTGAGCCGGATGTGGCCGCGCATGATCAGGAGGTGGCGATCGGGCCGGCCGATGTAGATGTGCCCTGGGACCACCGGTTCCCGGTCCTGGGCGGTGCGGACCGGGAGGCCCGCCGTGCGGCTTAGGATGCTCGGCAGCGCACTGATGCTATGGGCGGGAAAGTGATGCACCACAAACAGCGCGGCGGGCAGGTCCGAGGGCAGGTCGGCGACCACTTGCAGCAGGGGCTCGATCCCCCCGGCGGAAAATCCGATGACGACGATGTCGTGCCCTTGCATACCATCCTGCTTCCCGCCGAATTGCGTATCTCACGTTCCTTTCGCAAGATAGCCCCCCGCCGGAGGGAGCGCAAAGACGCGGGTCACCGCGCGTGGCGGGGAGCTAAGCGCCCGGATATCTTTTGGTTGAGCCCGCTTCAACGCCCGGAGGACGCATGCAGACCGATACCCTTGCCGCTCCCGCCACGGCCGGCGACACGTTCCCCATCAACGGCACCGACTACATCGAGTTCTGGGTGGGCAATGCCCGGCAGGCGAGCTTGTACTACCGGGCTGCGTTCGGTTTCCAGCTGGTCGGGTACCGGGGGCCCGAAACCGGCGTGAGGGACCGCGCGAGCTACCTGCTCCAGCAGGACAAGATCCGCTTCGTCCTCACCACGCCGATCCGCCCGGACTTGTCCGACGAGGCCCGGCTCATCGCCGACCATATCTATCGCCACGGCGACGGCGTACGCGATCTGGCGCTTTGGGTCGACGATGCCCGCGAGGCGCACGCCAGGGCGGTTGAGCGCGGGGCCGCGTCGGTGCAGGAGCCGCGGGTACAGCGGGATGCCGATGGCGAGATCGTGACCGCGGCCATCCGCACCTATGGCGACACCATTCATTCCCTGGTGGAGCGGCGGGGGTACCGCGGACTCTTCATGCCCGGGTTCCGGCCGGTCAAGCCGCACTATCAGCCGGCGCCGGTCGGGCTCAAATACGTGGACCACTGCGTAGGGAACGTGGAGCTCGGCCAGATGAACGTGTGGGTCCAGTTCTACGCCGACGTGATGGGCTTCCGCAACCTGCTCACCTTCGACGACAAGGACATCTCCACGGAGTACAGCTCGCTCATGTCGAAGGTGATGGCCAACGGCAACGACCGCATCAAGTTCCCCATCAACGAGCCGGCCGCGGGGAAGAAGAAGTCCCAGATCGACGAGTATCTCGAGTTCTACCAGGGTCCGGGCGTCCAGCACATGGCGCTCGCGACCGACGACATCATCGCGACTGTGACCGCGCTACGCGATCGCGGCGTCGAGTTCCTCACCGTCCCGACGACCTACTATGCCGAGCTGCAGGACCGGGTCGGGAAGATCGACGAGCCGGTGGACGTGCTCGCCTCGCTGGGCATCCTGGTCGATCGGGATCCCGACGGCTACCTGCTTCAGATCTTCACCCGTCCGGTGGAAGACCGCCCGACCGTGTTCTACGAGATCATTCAGCGAAAGGGCGCGCGGAGCTTCGGCAAGGGCAACTTCCGGGCGCTGTTCGAGGCGATCGAGCGGGAGCAGGCGGCGCGAGGGAACCTGTAATGCCGGTAAGCGTTTGGAGGCAGTCCACATGCCGATCTATCACACGTTAGGCCAAATCCCGCGCAAGCGGCACATCGCGTTCCGCCGCCCCGATGGTGGGCTGTACGCGGAGGAGCTGATGGGGCACGAGGGGTTCACCGGGACCTCGTCGCTGCTCTATCACACCCATCCGCCCACCACGGTGAAGAGCGTGCGGCGGCTGCGTGAGATCAAGTACGAAGCCGATCCCGACCAGACGCTCCGGCACCGGCACTTCCGCACCTCGCAGGTCAAGCGCGGCGGGAGCCCAACCCTCGACCGCATCCCGCTCCTGTTCAACCAGGACGTCGCGATGTTGTACGTGGAGCCGGACGAGAACGACGCGCACTTCTATCGCAACGCGCAGGCGGACGAGCTGGTGTACGTGGCCAAGGGCACCGGCACCCTCGAGACCGTGTTCGGCGACCTCCCGTACCACGAGGGCGACTACCTGGTCATTCACCGCGGCATCATGCACCGCTGGCGGCTCGACCTCTCGGCGGAGCCGACCAAGCTGCTGGTGATGGAGAGCCGCGGGCACGTCCGGTGGCCCAAGCGCTATCGCAACGAGTTCGGCCAGCTGATTGAGGGCGCACCCTACAGCGAGCGCGACATTCGCCAACCCAATGCGCTTCGGACCCACGACGAGCGGGGCGACTTCCGGATCCTGGTCAAGCAGTACGACGGACTCAACGAGATCATCCTCGACCACCACCCGTTCGACGTGGTCGGCTGGGATGGCTACTTCTACCCCTGGGCCTTCAACATCTACGACTTCGAGCCGATCGTGGGTCGGGTACACCAGCCGCCCCCGGTGCACCAAACCTTCCAGGGCGACGGGTTCGTAGTGTGCAGCTTCTGCCCCCGGCCATACGACTTCCATCCCGAAGCGGTGCCCGCGCCGTACAATCACAGCAACGTGGACTCGGACGAGGTGCTGTATTACGCGTCGAGCGAGTTCATGAGCCGGAAGGGAATCGAGTTCGGCAGCATTACTCACCATCCCGATGGGATTCCCCACGGTCCGCATCCGGGCCGGGCGGAAGCGAGCATCGGGGCCAAGTACACCGACGAGCTGGCGGTCATGATGGACAGCTTCCGTCCGCTCAAGGTGGCGGTCCAGGCGCAGTCGATCGAAGACCCGAACTACCACAAGAGCTGGCTCGACGCCCAGCACGCCCAGTTCAATCCGCCCACATCGTGAGCGGTGGGCGAGGCGATGAGCATCACCCCGAGGGGGCATGGAGCGACCGGCTCCGCGCCCCCTCTGCTTCAGGTATGACCGCGCCGATCTGGTCGCCGGACGCGCCGCGGATTGGGCGCGCACATCTGACCCGGTTTCTGGCCCACGTGCGTGCCGCCCGGCCGCATGGCGCGGCCGAGGTGTGGGACGTGCCCTCACTCTATGCCTGGTCGGTGGCTCGGCCGGAGGCATTCTGGCCCGAGGTCTGGCGCTTCTGCGGCATCGTCGCCGAGGAACGGACCGGACGCGCGCCCTGGGACCGGGTGGTGGTCGGCCTCGACCGCATGGCGCCGCCCGATCCGACGCTCGGCCCCAGATGGTTCGATGGGGCCCGGCTCAACTTTGCCGAGAACCTGCTGCGCCACGATGGCGGGCAGGACGCGCTCGTCTTCTGGAACGAGCGCGGGCGCCAGCGGGTCCTCAGCCGACGCGAGCTTCGGCGCGAGGTGGCGGCGGCGGCCGGCGCCTTCGCGTCACTAGGGGTCGGACCGGGCGACCGGGTCGCGGGTTTTCTCCCCAACCTGCCCGAGACGGTGATCGCGATGCTCGCGGCCGCGAGCCTGGGCGCCATCTGGTCGTCCTGCTCGCCCGACTTCGGGGCGAACGGCGTGCTGGATCGCTTCGGGCAAATCGGACCGCGGCTGCTCGTGTGCGCCGACGGGTACCATTACGCGGGCAAGTCGATCGATCTCATGCCTCGGGTGCGAGAGGTGCGGCAGCGCCTGCCCGAGATCCGACGGATGGTCGTGGTGCCGTATCTCGACCCGCGGCCCGATCTCGCCGGATTGGAGGACGCCGTCCGCTGGGACGAGCTGCTCGCGGCACACCGCGGGCCCGACGCGCCGCCGTATGCCCGCCTGCCGTTCGATCACCCGCTGTACATCGTGTACTCCTCGGGAACCACGGGACTGCCCAAGTGCATGGTGCACGGCGCGGGCGGCACGTTGCTGCAGCACGCGAAGGAGCACGTGCTGCACACCGACATCGGCGCCGAGGACCGGGTGTTCTACTACACCACGTGCGGTTGGATGATGTGGAACTGGCTGGTAAGCGCCCTGGCCACCGGCGCGACGGTAGTGCTGTACGACGGCGCGCCGCTCTGTCCAACGCCCATTCTGTGGGACCTGGCGGCCGAGGAGCGTCTCACCGTGTTCGGTACCAGCGCCAAGTATCTGGCGCTCGCCGAAAAGGAGGGCTTGGTTCCGGCGCGAACCCACGATCTCCGCCCCCTCCGCTCCGTGCTCTCCACCGGGAGCCCGCTGGCCGCGCACAGCTTCGACTACGTGTACTCGGCGATCAAGTCCGATGTCCACTTGATGAGCGTCAGCGGCGGCACCGACATCATCTCCTGTTTCGCTCTGGGCAATCCAATCGGGCCGGTATGGCGGGGGGAGCTGCAGATGCGCGGGCTGGGCATGGCGGTCGACGTGCTCGACCCCGAAGGAAGGCCGATACGGGAGCAGGAGGGCGAGCTGGTGTGCACTCGGCCCTTTCCCAGCATGCCGGTTGCGTTCTGGGACGATCCGCAGGGGTCCCGCTACCGCGCTGCCTACTTCGACTACTACCCCGGTGTGTGGCGGCACGGCGACTGGGCTCGTCTTACCCGGCACGACGGGCTGATGATCCTGGGGCGAAGCGACGCGACGCTCAATCCCAGCGGTGTCCGGATCGGCACTGCGGACATCTATCGCCAGGTCGAGCAGTTGCCGGAAATC
>Ga0308175_100003690_pt1 | contig 10648 bp, 7 predicted proteins | sample PhyCR1_3_FD_203893 | JGI IMG/M metagenome (GOLD analysis project Ga0308175, IMG submission 203893) | Soil microbial communities from UC Gill Tract Community Farm, Albany, California, United States - DLSLS.C.R1 | ecosystem: Environmental > Terrestrial > Soil > Agricultural land | place: USA...
CTGACAGATCGAATGCTCCCGCCTTCAGGCGATCATTGGTTTGGTACAGATGATTTTGGCCGTGATATTTTCTCCCGGATTGTTTATGGAGCGAGGATATCCTTGTGGGTTGGATTTTTCTCTGTTCTAGGGTCAGTGGTATTTGGTACCATTTTAGGAATTGTTGCAGGATATTATGGCCGCTGGATTGATTCAATTATCTCGCGAATTTTTGATATCATGCTTGCCTTCCCCAGTATTCTATTAGCGATAGCTGTTGTTGCCATCCTTGGCCCATCTTTACAAAACGCTTTAATAGCGATTGCAGTCATTAATATTCCGAACTTTGGCCGGCTTATCCGGTCAAAGGTACTGAGTGTTAAACAAGAAGAATACATTATGGCAGCAAGAGCGGTGGGGATGAAGGATACACGAATTCTCTTCCGTCATATCTTACCTAACAGTGTTTCACCAGTCATTGTTCAAGCAACATTAGCGATTGCCACATCTATTATTGAAGCCGCGGCTCTTGGCTTTCTCGGAATGGGGGCGCAGGCGCCGACACCGGAGTGGGGAAAAATGCTGGCAGATTCAAAGAATTATATTACTCAGGCACCTTGGACGCTATTTTTCCCAGGAATCGCTATCATGCTGACGGTGTTAGGATTCAATTTGATGGGTGATGGATTGAGGGATGTCCTTGACCCAAAGATGAAGAACTAGAAACGAAGTAGAAGAGTAGTTCTATGGATAAGAATAGCTCTAAATCCCTCTAAGCTCAAGGTGAAAGAGAGATTCGACAAATATAAAGGGTCCGTAATCCCTTAAGACTAGTTAGACTCCAATAGGGGTCTTTTTTTATTGATTCATAACCAAAGGTTTCTAAATTTTCAATTAAGCATTATAATGATGTAAATAAAAGCTCATAGCCTTTAGGGGGATGAAAGGTTTTGAATAATAGTGAAAAAAGTATAATTTTTATTGGTTTTATGGGAGTAGGAAAGACGACAATTGGAAAGCTTGTTGCACAAAAACTTCTTCGTCCATTTGTTGACATCGATGAAGAAATTGAAAAAGAGTACGGTATGCCGGTCTCGCACATTTTTAAGGAGATAGGTGAAAAAGCATTTAGAGATCGGGAGAAACAGATTATTGCCGAATTAGCCGAACAAGAGCGAAAAGTAATTTCTCTAGGCGGTGGTGCTTTTTTGCAGGAAGAAATAAGAAAGATTTGTTTATCCTCCTGCATTGTCATTCATCTAGACTTATCCCTGGAAAGCTGGAAAGAGCGGCTCAGTTTAATATTTGACAGCCGACCGGTCTTGCATGGTAAGTCGATTGGTGAAATGGAGGAACTCTATTATAATCGGCAAGAAATCTATGCACTGCATCATGTGAAAATCAGTACGGACAACCAGAGCACTGATAACATTGCAGAACAAATCATCAACACGTTATCAAAGGAATTTGGTGTAATGCTATGATTAAAAAAAATATCAAAACTATTACGGTCAAAAACATTATCATCGGTGAAGGTACTCCAAAAATTTGTGTTCCATTGGTAGGGGCTAGTTTTGCACAATTAATAGAGGAAGCAAACTATTTAAAAACACTTGATTTGGATCTAGTAGAGTGGCGTGTTGATTTCTTTGAACATGTCGAAAAAATTGAAAAGGTAAAAGAGGTTTTAAGAGAGATTAGAGCGATCCTTCCCCAGACTCCACTAGTTTTCACATTCCGAAGTGCTAAGGAAGGCGGGGAAAAAGAGGTTAGTACCTCTTTCTACTTTGAGTTAAATAAAGCTATTGCTGAAACCGGTCTGGTCGATATCGTCGATGTGGAGTTATTTAATGATGAAAACGATGTTAAAGCATTAATAGAAGCTGTTCATTCTCAAAACGTTTATGTCATTATTTCTAACCATGATTTTCATGCAACCCCTGTAAAAGAAGAGATTATTTCGCGATTGCGTAAAGCACAGGAATTAGGCGGGGATTTGCCGAAGATTGCTGTAATGCCTGCTAGTACAGCTGATGTACTGACATTGCTTGATGCCACAACTACGATGAATGAACAGTACGCTGACAGACCAATTATTACTATGTCCATGGCAGGAAAGGGAGTTATTAGCCGCTTAGCTGGAGAGTTATTTGGCTCGGCCATTACTTTTGGAGCAGCTAAGAAGGCTTCCGCACCGGGACAGGTATCTGTTAAGGAACTGCGGAGTGTATTGAATTTACTCCATACAAGTCTATAAAACAATTCTCGTTGTGTGAAATATTTCTGAAGTTCCAGCATTAAGCTGGAGCTTTTTTTAGGTAAGGAATAAAGTTAGTGGCTAATTATTTTTTGCATATAAAATGAATAATCTTACAAACTAAAATGAAAGCGTTTCCAAAATAAAATGCGGTAATTTTCAGCAAAAATAAAAAATAAGGCTATTTACTGGTTGAATAATTATATATCTATATGTATAATAATTCATTATGAAAGTGACTTGGGAGTTGAAGAAATGAAAGCTGCGATTATCGGCGGAACTGGTTATGGATCAATTGAATTAGTCAGGTTAATTAATAAGCACCCATACTTGGAGATTGGTTCAGTGGTATCTAATTCCCAAGCTGGGGTTAATTTTAACGATGTGTATCCACATCTTTCCAATGTGGTTGTTCAACCTCTAGAAACATTTAATGCAAATAGATTAAGTGAAGAAAATGACATTGTTTTCCTTGCTACCCCTTCAGGTGTTAGCAGCAAACTTGTACCACAGCTGCTGGATAAGGGCATAAAGTGTATTGACCTTTCCGGGGATTTCCGGCTGAGGTCAGCGGAAGAATATGAAACCTGGTATAAGCACTCCTCACCAGAGGAGAAGTACTTGAAACAGGCAGTCTACGGTTTGAGTGAGATCTATAAAGAGGAAATCAAGGAGTCAACCTTAATTGCTAATCCGGGCTGCTATCCCACCGCAACCAATCTTGGACTTTTGCCAATCATGAAGTCCAAATTAGCTGATGAAAATTTTATTATTATCGATGCTAAATCAGGGGTATCAGGTGCCGGAAGAGGGGTTTCACTGACATCCCATTACTCGGAAATGAATGAAAACTTTAAAGCTTACAAACTAGGTAAACATCAACATATACCTGAAATAGAACAAGTTCTTACAGATGAGAGTGGAAAACGGACAACAGTTACCTTTACAACACATCTTGTTCCAATGACACGGGGAATTATGTGCACGATGTACGTGAATCTAAAAGAAAAAATTTCAACCCAAAAAGTTATTGATTTATATAAACAATTTTATCAAGAAAATCATTTTATAAGAGTACGGCCCGAAGGGAATATACCTGCAACAAAAGAAGTAATGGGATCAAATTTTTGTGATATTGGTTTGCATGTGGATGAACGGACCAATCGGTTAACAATCATCTCAGTCATCGACAATTTAGTAAAAGGGGCAGCTGGTCAAGCGATTCAGAACGCCAATCTAATGAATGGCTGGGATGAACAAACTGGGCTCACCGATATACCAATGTATCCATAATTTAAAACTAATAATTTACTAGTTAAATAGCCCTGTTAAAAGCAAGGGATCACTAAGGGGGAAAAACAAATTGACACAAGCCACATCAACCAACAAAATTGTTGTACTTGAAAATGCAAGTATAACCTTACCAAAGGGATATAAAGCAGGCGGTATGCATTGCGGGATTAAAAAGAAGCGATTGGATTTGGGATATATCGTCTCGGATGTGCCGGCGGCTGTTGCGGGTGTATATACGACTAATATTTTCCAAGCGGCGCCGTTAATCCTAACGCAAGAAAGTATCGCAAAAGAAAATAAAATTCAAGCAATCCTTGTTAACTCTGGGAACGCCAATGCCTGTACAGGAGAGCAGGGTTTACTTGATGCAGCGGAGATGCAAAAAGGATTTGCAGACGAGTTAGGGATTCAACCGCATCTTGTTGCCGTTACCTCAACTGGAGTAATAGGCGAACTGCTGCCAATGGAATGTATTAATACGGGAATTAAACAAATCCTGCAATCGGAATTTGAACAAGAGGGAAACTTTAAACAATCCATTTTAACAACTGATACATGTATCAAACAAATCGGTGTTCAAATAAAAATAGATGGGCATACCATTTCAATCGGCGGTGCTGCGAAAGGTTCAGGGATGATCCATCCGAATATGGCAACAATGCTCGGTTTTGTAACCACTGATGCTAACGTCGCCCAAGATGATTTGTTATTCGCACTTAAGGACGTAACCAACCAAACATTTAACATGATTACGGTTGATGGGGATACAAGTACCAATGACATGGTACTAGTAATGGCAAATGGATTAGCGGGCAATGAACAGCTTACAAAAGAACATCCTGACTGGGGAACCTTCGTCAACGCATTAGGGATTGTTTGTAAAGAACTAGCCAAGAAAATTGCTAGAGACGGTGAAGGTGCAACCAAACTTGTGGAAATCCAAGTAAGCGGAGCTTTCAGCACCAATGCAGCAAAAACGGTCGGCAAGTCCATCATTTCTTCAAATCTTGTAAAAACAGCCATTTATGGAACAGATCCTAACTGGGGACGTATTGTAACAGCTGCTGGATACAGCGGGGTACCAATTGAACCTAACTTATTAGAAGTTTCCATCGGTCAATATAAAGTGTTTGAAAAAGGATTACCGTGTCCAATCGTTGAAGAGGAAGTAAAAGCCTACTTGGAACAAGAAAATGTTGTGATTTATGTAGACTTAAATCAAGGTGAATACAGTGCAACGGCCTGGGGATGCGATCTTACTTACGACTATGTAAAAATCAATGCATCCTACCGCACTTAAGGGAGGACAATAATGAAATATTTAGTCATTAAGTGTGGCGGAAGTGTGTTAGAAAATCTGCCAAGATCCTTTTATGAAGACATCGTAAAAATGCATGCATCAGGTGAATGGACACCGATTATCGTTCATGGCGGAGGCCCGCTGATTACTTCATTATTAAAAAGCTTAAATGTGGAAACTAAATTCGTAAATGGACTTAGAGTAACCGACCATCAAGTGTTAGACGTGGTTGAAATGGTTTTAAGCGGATCGGTTAATAAACAAGTAGTTAGAAACCTTGTCGAAGTTGGAGGAAATGCTGTCGGTATTAGCGGTGTTGATGGCGGCCTGCTAAAGGCAGCTCCGACAACTAATGCGAAAACTTTAGGTTTTGTTGGAGAAGTAGTCGAAGTTAATCACAGCATCATCGAGGGTATTATCGACCAAGGATTTATCCCGGTTATTTCTCCGGTTGGTATTGATGCAAGTGGGCAGCGTTACAACATTAATGGTGATATTGCTGCCTCTGCCATTGCAAAATCATTAGAAGCCAACCTGTGTTTCATCAGTGATATTCCTGGTATTTTGGTGGACCATGATGGAGTGAAAACTAAGCTTGATAAGGTCTCAAAGGCCATTATTGAACAGATGATCGAAGACAAAACCATTTATGGAGGAATGATTCCAAAGGTTCAAGCTGCGATTGACGGCCTTGTTCATAACATACCAGAGGTAGGAATCATTAACGGTTTTGAAAAAAATAGTCTGCTAGATTATTCAAACGGCAAATGCGTTGGTACAAAAATAGTCTTAGAAGAGGAGATTGCATAATGGTAAACGATACTTCCATCTCCCTGACCACACCGGTTATGGCCACCTACAGCCGATTCCCTGTTACATTAGTTAAGGGGAAAGGAAGTTACGTGTGGGACGATCAAGGGAACCAATTTTTAGATTTTACTTCAGGTATTGCTACTTGTAACTTAGGGCATGTTCCCGACCCAGTTAAGGAAAAGCTGGAGGAACAACTACAAAACTTGTGGCATTGCTCCAATCTATATAACATTCCGAATCAGCAGCAGCTTGCTGCATTGCTAACCGCTAATAGCTGCGGTGATCAGGTTTTTTTCTGCAATAGTGGCGCCGAAGCGAATGAAGCCGCTATTAAACTTGCAAGAAGATATGCTAATAAAGTAAAAGGAAGCAGTTCTTCTGAGGTTGTCACCTTTGGGCAGTCCTTCCATGGGAGAACCTTGGCTACCTTGACGGCAACAGGGCAAGAAAAAATCCAAAACGGCTTTGCACCGCTTATGCCAGGATTCAGTTACCTTCCATATAATGACGAGACGGCATTAGAACAGCTTGTGACCATTAAGCCTGCAGCAGTATTACTCGAGCTTGTCCAAGGTGAAGGCGGGGTAATTCCAGCAAATCAGCAATGGGTAACAAAACTGGCCCAAATCTGTAAAGAAAATGACATTCTTCTAATGGTGGATGAAATTCAAACAGGAATCGGCAGAACGGGAACATTATTTGCTTATGAGCAATATTCTATCGAACCTGATGTAATTAGTATTGCAAAAGGTTTAGGATCAGGTTTTCCAATTGGAGCCATCATTGCCAAAGAAGAGGCGGCAAAAGGGTTTGAACCGGGCAGCCATGGGAGTACCTTTGGCGGAAACCCACTGGCAACAGCAGCAGGGCTTGCGACTGTGACCCATATTATTGAAAGTAATTTGCTTGAACAGACAAAGGAAACGATAGATTATCTAGATCAGCAGCTAAACCTTTTAAATCAGAAATACTCTTTTATAAAAGAAATTCGCGGTAAAGGGCTGTTAAAAGGATTAGTCGTCGAAACGAATGCATTAGAAATTGTTCAAGAAGCAATTTCCAATCACCTCCTTATTTTAACTGCCGGACCTAATGTTGTCCGTATTTTACCTCCTTTAACCGTAACGAAAGAAGAAATAAATGAATTTATAGAAGCATTGGAAAAAACATTCCAAAGTATCGAGAAAGGCGAGTGAGTGTTTTGGAAAAAGGTTATCTTACTTTGGAAACGGGAGAAGTATTTGAAGGCGTGCTAATAGGCGCAGAAAAGGATTCTCTTGGGGAAGTTGTTTTTAATACAAGTATGACAGGGTATCAGGAAATTATCACAGATCCCTCTTACGCTGGACAAATCATTACTTTCTGCTATCCGATTATTGGAAACTATGGAGTCAATGCAATGGATGATGAAAGCATTTCTCCAGCATTAGCAGGTGTTATTATTAATGATTTATGTGAAGAGCCAAGTCATTATCAATCAATTAATAAATTTTCAGAAAAGCTAAAGTCTGCAGGAGTTTCCGGACTTGCCGGGGTGGACACAAGACGACTTGTCAAGACCATTCGAAGTCGTGGTACGGTAAAAGGGTATTTAGGAAAAGAAAAGAAAAATATTGTTCCGAACGATCCAAAAGCGACAATGTGGGTGGATAAAGTATCTACCAAAAAAATTCAATATTTCAAAAATAATGGTCCTCACGTGGTCCTAATGGATTTTGGATATAAGAAGTCGATCCTTCATGCGCTTCTAGAGGAGAACTGTTCGGTAACCGTTGTTCCTTACACCACCACTTTCGAGAAAATTAAATCCTTAAATCCAGATGGAATTTTATTAAGTAACGGGCCTGGAGATCCAATGCAGTTAAAAGCGTGGTTCCCAGAAATTAAAAAGATAACACAAGCATATCCAACTCTCGGCATTTGCCTAGGCCATCAGTTAGTTGCCCTGTCATATGGAGCAAAAACAACCAAACTTGCCTACGGACATAGAGGTGGAAACCATCCAGTTAAAGAACTGAACACTGGAAAGGTTAAAATAACTGCACAAAATCATAGCTATGTTGTGCTAGATGAGAGTATTGATCAAAAGGTATTTAATGTTACCTACCGAAATATAAATGACCAATCAATTGAAGGGCTGCAACATAAATTGTACCCAATTCAAACCGTTCAATTTCATCCGGAAGCACATCCGGGACCAAGCGACACGGAATATATTTTTAAAGATTTTGTGAGTCAGATTGCATCATTGGGAGAGAACATTTATGCCGTTAAATAAAAATCTAAAAAAAGTACTTGTTATTGGTTCAGGACCAATTGTGATAGGGCAGGCAGCAGAATTTGATTATGCCGGCACACAGGCGTGTATTGCATTAAAAGAAGAGGGAATTGAAGTTGTTCTCATTAATAACAACCCAGCCACGATTATGACAGATGAAGCGGTGGCGGATAAGGTATATATTGAACCATTAAATGTAGAAACGATTGAGAAGATTATCCAGAAGGAGAGACCTGATGGGGTAATTGGTACCCTTGGCGGTCAAACTGGATTAAATTTAACCGTTCAGCTATTTGAACAGAAAATTTTAGAGAAATACAATGTTGAACTTTTAGGGACTTCAGTAGCATCTATTAAAAATGGAGAGGACCGCGAGAAGTTCCGTAACTTAATGATAAAAATTGGGGAACCAATCCCTGAATCTGAAATCATTCATAGTTACGAAGAAGGAGTTCAGTTTGTTCAAAAAATCGGGTTCCCTGTCATCATCCGCCCTGCCTATACATTAGGAGGAGAGGGTGGAGGTTTCGCCTATAATGATGAGGAACTGGAAATTGTTCTAAAAAAAGGGTTAGCAGCAAGTCCTATTCATCAAGTCTTAGTGGAAAAGAGTATTAAAGGCTGGAAGGAAATTGAATATGAGGTAATGAGAGATGCAAATGATACGTGCATCATTGTTTGTAATATGGAAAATATGGACCCAGTAGGCGTTCATACTGGCGATTCCATTGTTGTCGCTCCATCACAAACATTAACAGATGTTCAATATCAAATGCTTCGTGACGTTTCGATAAAAGTAATAAGAGAATTAGAGATTATTGGCGGGTGTAATATTCAGTTAGCTTTGCATCCTGAATCAAATCAATACTATATTATCGAGGTAAATCCAAGGGTAAGCCGTTCATCAGCGTTGGCTTCAAAAGCAACCGGATATCCGATCGCTAGGATGGCTGCAAAGTGTGCGATTGGTTATCATCTTGATGAGATTGTGAATCCGATAACAGGTAATACCTTTGCCTCTTTTGAGCCAGCGATTGATTATATTGTGGTGAAACTGCCTCGTTTTCCATTTGACAAATTTCCTGAAGCAGACCGGACACTAGGGACACAAATGAAAGCAACTGGGGAAGTTATGGCAATTGACAGAACGTTTGAAGGAGCTCTAAATAAAGCGGTTCGTTCTATGGAAATGAATGTTTATGGCCTCTGTCAAACAGCGTATGAGTCATTAGAAGAGTCTACCTTGTTTGAGTTGCTTAGAGTAGCAAATGACAAGCGCCTATTTGTGATTGCTGAGGCATTTAGGAGAGGCATCTCTCTTCAAAAAATACAACAACTGACTGAAATTGACCTATGGTTTTTACACAAAATTAGCTCAATCGTTGCGTTAGAAAAAGAACTGGCTTCCTATCAATGGACTACGGTTCCACTTGACCTGCTTAAAAGAGCAAAACGAAATAATGTGGCTGACAAATTTTTAGCCCAAATCTATCAAATTCCGGAAAAACAAGTAAGAGACAAGTGGAAAGAGTTCGGGTGGAAGCCTGGCTACAAAATGGTAGATACTTGTTCTGCAGAATTTGATGCCGTTACACCTTACTATTATTCTACTTGGCATGGCAGTGATGAGGTAGAAATCACAGATAAGAAAAAGATTCTTGTCATTGGTTCTGGTCCTATTCGTATTGGGCAAGGAATCGAATTTGATTATTGTTCTGTTCACGCTGCTAAAGCTCTCAAGAAAAAAGGTTTTGAAGCTGTTGTCATTAATAACAATCCTGAAACTGTGAGTACGGATTATTCGGTTGCCGACAGCTTGTATTTTGAACCACTCGCTGCTGAGGATGTCTTACGTGTAATTGAAAAAGAAAAAGTGGATGGCGTGTTAATCCAGTTTGGCGGTCAAACAGCGATCAATCTTGCTCATGACCTAGAAGAAGAAGGAATTAAGATTTTAGGGACAACAGTAAAAAATGTTGACCGCTTAGAGGATCGGAAGGAATTTTATCAACTTTTGGATGAATTAGCTATTCCTCACATAGAAGGCAAAACAGCTTCACAGCCAGAAAAACTGTTGGAAGCAGCTAAAGCCTTGGGCTACCCAGTACTTGTCCGTCCATCTTATGTAATTGGCGGCCAGTCTATGTTTACAATTTTTTCAGAACAAGAGTTAGAGGGGTACATTAAACAACTTGAAGAAAATTCACATGCTGAGATGTGGCCTTTATTAGTAGATAAGTTTTTACCTGGCCAAGAATGTGAAGTTGATGTCATTTGTGATGGAAAAAATATTGTTGTACCTGGAATTTTTGAACATATTGAAAAAGCGGGTGTGCATTCAGGCGACAGTATCACCGTGTTTCCGCCAATCTCACTATCAAACAAAATAAAAGACACATTAATTGATTATGCAGGACGGATTGCGAAGTCAGCACCGGTTGTCGGCATCATGAATATCCAATTTGTTATTTATGATGAGACGGTTTATGTTCTTGAGGTGAACCCGCGCTCATCCCGTACGGTACCAATCATCAGCAAGGTAACTGGAGTTCCGATGATAGAGTGGGCAACAAACGTGCAATTAGGGGATTCACTAAGCGATTTAAGTAAGGATTTAGGCTTACTGTCAGAACCTAGTTATTTTGCGGTGAAAGCTCCTGTGTTTTCATCTAGTAAGCTTAAAGGAGTAGACCATGTACTCGGACCTGAAATGAAATCAACCGGGGAA
>Ga0308175_100003691_pt1 | contig 10647 bp, 10 predicted proteins | sample PhyCR1_3_FD_203893 | JGI IMG/M metagenome (GOLD analysis project Ga0308175, IMG submission 203893) | Soil microbial communities from UC Gill Tract Community Farm, Albany, California, United States - DLSLS.C.R1 | ecosystem: Environmental > Terrestrial > Soil > Agricultural land | place: USA...
CGCCGGCTTGCTGCGCGCCACCGCTTCCAGCAGCGGCAGGCCGCGCGCCGCCGGGATGGCGGCGCGCAGCGCTTCCAGCGCCAGGTCGGCCATGCATCCGGCCGCCGCGTCGGACAGCGTTACGCCGATCTGCGCAATGGATGCCGGGCTGCGCCGCGGCGACAGCAGCAGGCCGACGCCGAACTCGTCGGGTATGCCCCGTACCGCGCGCAGCGGCTGCGGGTAGGCGGTATCGGCGGCGATCAGCAGTACGGACACGCCGTCCACCGCTACCTGCGCCATGGCTTCCAGCAAGCCGGCGCCGAAGCTGGCGTCATAGGCACACAGCACGGACGAGGTTTCCATCGTGCCGGCCGCGATGCTCCAGTAGCCGGCAGCCGCATTGTGCACCGAGTTGTGAAAGCGGGTCGGCGATATCTGGCGGTCGGCTGAAGCCAGCATCTCGCAGATTTCATGGCAGTTCGCGCCGTCGCCGCCGGATGAGGAAAACACGGTGGCCAGCGTCGCCAGGTCGTGCCCGGCCCCGGCTTCCGCACCTGCCGCAAGCGCCACCCTGACCAGCGGCCCGCTGCGGCGCCGCTCGGCCGGCGGCAGCATCGCGGGCGCCGGCAGCGAGGTCTTGCGGGAGACGTAAGATACTTGTCCGGCCAGGACAGCGCGGCCAGCTTCCCAGTTATCCAGCCCGGGAGCGAGCAGTCCTATGCCATCGATATAGGCGAGCAGAGAATTCATGTCGGGATCAGTCCGCGCGGGAAAAAACAAGGCTGCAATTGGTGCCCCCAAAGCCGAAGGAATTGCTGAGCGCGTGGCGGATCGGCCGTTCGCGGTTTTCCAGCAGGTAGTCGAGCGGCAGCGCCGGATCCAGCGCCGTCGTGTTCGCGCCGCCCGGCAGCAGGCCGTGGCGCAGCGCCAGCGCGCAGATCACCGCTTCCAGGCCGCCGGCCGCGCCCAGCGTATGCCCGGTCGCGCCCTTGGTCGAACTGCATGGCGTGCCGGAGCCGAACAGCGCGGCCACCGCCTTGCCTTCGGCGGCATCGTTGGACGGCGTCGCGGTGCCATGGAGGTTGATGTAGCCGATGTCGGCTGGGGCCAGGCCGGCCGCGGCCAGCGCCTTCTCCATCGCGATCCGCGCTCCCAGCCCTTCCGGATGCGGCGAGGACATATGGTAGGCGTCGCTTGATTCGCCGATGCCGGACAACAGGATGGCATCGGCATCCAGGCTGGCGTCCGCCCGCTCGATCAGCGCCACCGCGGCCGCTTCGCCTATCGAGATGCCGCTGCGGTCGGCGCTGTACGGGCGGCATGGCCGGGCCGAGGTCAGGCCCAGCGAATTGAAGCCGTACATCGTGGTCAGGCATAGCGTGTCGACGCCTCCGACCAGCGCTGCGTCGATCAGGCCGGCCGCCATCATCCGGGCGGCGGAAGCGAATACCTTGGCGCTGGAGGAGCAGGCGGACGAGACCGCCGCCACCGGTCCCTCCAGCCCGGCATAGCGCTGCGCAAAGCTGGCCGCGGAGAAGGAATTGTGGGTGGTCGCATACATGAAGTCCGGGGGCAGCGCGCCGCTGGCCGGGTCGCGCCGGCGGTAGGCCAGTTCAGTCTGAAAAATGCCCGAGGTGCTGGTGCCGATGAAAACGCCGATCCGCCTGCGCCCATGGCGGGCGGCGGCGGCCCGCAGCGCATCGGCGAAACCGTCCTGCTCCAGCGCCAGCTGCAGCAGCCGGTTATTGCGGCAGTCATATTCTTCCATGCCTGGACGCATGCGGATGCCGTCGAGGCCGTCGACCTCGCCTATCCAGGTGTCGAGGTCGACCGTGTCGAAATTGCATCGCGCCAGTCCGCTGGCCTGCTCACGCAGCGATTGCAGTGTGGGGGACAAGCCGGCGCCTATGCAGCTGGTTGCGGTGAAATGCGAAAGAAGCAGCGGTTTCAATTCAGGACCGGGCATGGGTTGAAGGGAATGGGGATTCTAACAAAATGAGGCATCGCGATCACGGCAGAAAGGCGGGCGTGATCGCGGCCGTCAGTTGCCAGCGCCGTCGAGCTCCGCGACCAGCAGGATATTGGCGAACGGCGTTCCCCTGTTCATCGGCAAGGCGTGGACGCTGAAGCCCAGATCACGCAGGACCGACTTCCATGCCTCCAGCGGCCGGCAATGGAGGCGGCTGTTGCGGTGTCCGCGTGCGAAGGTGACGACATGGTCCACCCATACGCTGAACCGGAATGGCCAGCCGGCGGCGGCGTCGCCTATGCGCAGCACCAGCACGCCGCGCGGCGCCAGCGCATCGCGTATGCGGCGCAGCACGTCGTCCTGGGCCTCCACGTCCACGTAATGCAGCACGTCCAGCACCACTACCGCGTCGGCCTTGCCAAATTCCATCTTGCGCATATCGCCGACGGTAAAGGTGGCGGCATCCCCCAGCGCCCGGCGCGCGCGCTCGACGTCGCGCGGCATAAGATCAACGCCGTGGATGGATTGCAGGCCGGGAGCCGGCGGCCAGTGCGCGGGCCAGTCGCCGGCCGCGTGCATTGCTTTGGCCGACAGCAGCCAGGACGCCAGCAAGCCCTGGCCGCAGCCGATGTCCAGCACCCGGGCCCGGTCCGGGATCAGCCCGTGTTCAAGCAGGCCGGCAAACACGGGGTCGGCGTCCAGCTTGCCGCGCGCGAAATGCCAGGCAAAGCGGCCGGCGGCACGATAGGGAATGGTGGCGCGATCGATCAGGCTGCGCAGGAAAGGCTGGTTCATGGTTATTCAGGAAAGACGCTGGCTTGCAGCGCCTGGGGGAGCGTAACGAAACGCAGTCCGGCCGCGGCTGCCTGCTGCAGCAGGTCCGGCAGGACGGCAAGGATGACCGGAACGCCAGCGGCGGTGCGGGCGCAATTGCCGTCATGCAGCAGCAGGATTGCGCCTGGGCGCAATGCCGGCCGCAGCCGGCGGCTGACGGCGCCGGCATCGCCGGTCCGGGTATCGAAGCCGCGCCGCGTCCACGCCGCCAGCCGCAGCCCCTGCCTGGCCAGCACCGGGCCGAGAAAGGGATTGCGCAGACCGGCCGGCGCGCGGAAGAATTTCGGCCGCCGGCCGGTGACCGCAGTGAGGCTGTCCTGCGCGGCTTGCAGTTCACGCAGGTAGCCGCGCGGCCCGAGCAGCGAAAAATTGTGGCGATGGCGCTCGGTATGGTTTTCGACCGCATGGCCGCGGGCAACGATGTCGCGGCACAGCTCCGGATAGCGGCGCGCTTTTTCGCCGATGCAGAAAAAAGTCGCCTTGACCTGGTGCCGGTCCAGCAGATCGAGTACGGCCGGCGTGACGTCGGGGTCGGGACCATCGTCTATCGTGAGCGCGATCTCGCGCCGCGCCGCGCAGCAGCCCGGCAATGCGGTCCAGTTCTCGCCCAGCCAGGTGCTGCGCGGCCAAAGCCCGGCCAGCGTCAGCACCGCGTGATTGGCCGCCAGCACGGCCAGCAGCCAGCGCCAGGCCGGCGGCTGGAGCAGGAAAATCAGCGCCAGCGCCGCATGCAGCGCCAGGCTGGCGCGCAGCAGCACAGGCAGGGATGCGGATGGATGAATGACGCGCCTGCCGGCGGTAAAGGGACGTTCGCGTTGCATATTGTTTATTGCCGCCCGTCGAAACGGCCGCCATTGCGGTCCAAAAAATGATTCCACAGGATGCGCCAGCTTGGCTCGTCGTGGCCGCCCGCGATCACTTCGACCCGGTCCGGCGGCAGCATTGCCGCCATCAGCCGATGGCCGGCTGCGAACCGGTCCCGGTCGCCGTAGCCAAGGTGGATTTCCGGCGCGCCGCTTGCCAGTGCGGATTGGGCCAGCCAGCGCCAGGCGCGCTGTTCGTCGTCATCGTCGGCTGCGCTGGTGGCGGCCCAAGCGGCCGGACCGCCGGCGCGCACGATGGCGCCGGTCAGCAGCCGGGTGCCCGGATACGGCGCCAGCAGGCACAGCTTGCGGACCCGGCCCGGGTGCCGGGCGGCATGCGCGAGGGCCACGAAACCGCCCAGCGATATGCCGGCCAGCCATATCTCGCGGTAGTCACGCTGCGCGGGCAGCAGCAGCTGATCGTCCAGCCGGCGCACCGCCGTGGCGTCGCCCGCTTCGCCGATATAGCGCAGGCCAAGGTCGACAACGGCCAGGTCGAGCGCAAGCCCGCGTTCCCGCACTGCGGCGGCATAGCCCTGTTCCAGCAGATGTTCCGGCTGCTGCAAGGCGCCGGGCAGCAGCACAAGCAGCACCGGTGCCCGGCTCCCGGGCGCAAGGCTGTCGCGCAGCACGCGCATGGCCGTCATCGCTTCGCCCTGCCTGCAAATACCGCGGCGTACAGCAGCGCCAGCACCGCGCCCGGGCCAACGGTGCCGCCGATCGCCTGCAACACCGGCACCTGGGACAACCCGAGCAGGCCGAATCCGGCCACCGTGGTCAGGTTCGCAAACAGCAGCGACGCCAGGGTTTCGGGGGCGACCGGCGTGCCGGGCCCGGCGCTGCGCGCCTTGTCAAAGAACAAGGCGTAATTGGAGCCAACCGCGACGATCAGCAACAAGCCCACCAGGTGCAATATGGTCAGGCGCTGGCCGAACGCCGTCAGCAGCGCCACCGCGCTGAGCACCGCCGCCGCCAGCGGCAGCAGCACGCGTACCACCCGCACCGGCGAGCGCAGCGCCGCGCCCAGCAGCACGACAATGGCGGCCAGGCCGCCCAGCGACAGTATGATGGCCTGGTCCAGGTAGCCGGAATACAAGTGATCGGATTCTGCCTTCAGGTCAACAAACAGGGCGCTGGGCTCGCCTGCCCTGGCGAGCGCCGCGCGCACTGCATCGGCCGCGATGCCGGCGCCATTTTTTTCATCCGGCGCGGTCAGGGGCAGCAGCGCGTTCCAGCGGCCGTCGCGTTCGAACATCAGCGAGTCGACCGCCAGCGCGAACGAGGTGCCGTCGAGGTCGGCGCGCTGCAGCGGCGCGCGCGCCCTGGCCTTGGCCACATCTTCAATGAACGGCGCGAACAGCGTCGGGCGGACTGGCAGCCCGTCGGTCGCGGCCGCCAGCCGTTCGGCCAGTCCGGCTTCGGGCAGACTGGCCTGGCGCGCCCGTTGCGCCGCCATGCTGGGCAGATAACGGCTTGCGCTTTCATAGCCGGCCAGCAGGCCCTGCCCGACCAGGGCATCGAGCTGGCGCGCCACTTTTTCGCTTGCCAGCAGCGCCGCCTCGCGATCCGGCGCCGACACCGCGACCATGTAGCGCACATTGGGAGCGCCCATGTCGGCCCGCAGCCGCGCGTCCAGCGCCTGGTCGGCTTGCGACACCGGGCTGAGCGAGGACAGCTCGGTATTCCACAGCCCATGCCGGTGCTGGAACACGAGCCCGCAGGCGATGGCCAGCACCACGAGCAGCGGCAGGCGCAGCAGCGGCGCACGCCGCGCCAGGCCAGCCACCGCGCGCCCAAGCGCCGAGATGTCGCGTATGCGGAAGTCCGCCGGCAGCAGGTGCGGCAGGATGAAGCGGGTGACCGCCGCCGCGACCACCAGGCCGGCAATGGAATACAAGCCCAGTTGCGCCAGTCCCGGGAAGGTGGAAAGCAGCAGCGAGGAAAAGCCGACGATGGAGGTCAGCACCCCCAGCCGGATGGTTGGCCAGAACTCCCTGACCCAGTTGCGCTGGCGATCGGCGCTGGCCGGGGCGGCCAGCGCGCGCGACTGCACAAACAGGTAAATCGAATAATCGACGGCCTCGCCGATCAGCGTGGTGCCGAAGCCCAGCGTAATGCCGTGCACCACGCCGAAGCCCAGGCTGACCGCGGCAATGCCGGCCAGCGCTCCCGACACCACCGGCAGCAGGCCGAGCGCCAGCGTGACCGGCGAACGGTACAGCGCCAGCAGCATCGCGACGATCAGGCCGGTGCCGATCAGCGACAGCCGCGTCGCTTCGCTTTCTATCGTGTGGCGTGACTGCACCGAGAACACGCCGGGTCCGGTCATTGCCAGCCGCAGCGACGGGGCCGCCGCGCGCAGCGCCGGCTCTTCCAGCGCGGCCGCATAGGCGGCTTCGATCCGGCGCATGGCCTGCTGCTGGCCGTCCGTGTCGGCCCCGGCCGCGCGCGTCTGCGCCAGCAGCAAGGCGCCGGCGCCATTGCGCGAGATCCAGACGCCATCGCGCTCCCGGGGCCGGTTTCCGGCAGCCATCTGCCCCAGCAACTGCACTGTTTCCCCGGTCGGATCGCGCGGCAGCAGCGGCTTGACCAGCATGCCGGCCGGCGATGCCAGCAAGTCTATGGTGGCGGATAGCGCCTCGCGCAGGCCATCGACGGTGAAGCGCTGCGGCGTCACGGCCGCGCTCAGCAGATACCGGTTCTCGAACAGGAAGCGCTGGTCGCGCTCGGCGTTGACCGGTTCGCCGTTGCTGACCGACGCCAGCGCCGGGTCGGCGCGCAGCCGGCGCGCCATGCTTTTCGAGGCCGCGGCGCGCGAGGCGGCGTCACCGCCCTCGATGCCTACCAGGATCAGGCGCGACACCACGCCGTCGCGCAACTGGTCCAGCAGCACCCGCTGTTCCGCGGTCGGCGCCTGCGGCAGGAAGGCCGACAGGTCGGCGGTGAATACCGTGCGGCCGATGATCACGCCGCACAGCGCCACGCCAGCCAGCCAGAGCGCGATTGCGCGCCCGCGCGCGGACCATGCGATGCGCATCATTGCGCGCTGCTGCGGGTGATGGTCATCACCGAGCGGTCGCCGTCGGCCTGCAGGATTTCGATGCTGCGCACATTGTCGTTGGCCCCGCTGATCCGTATCGCACGAACAGCCGCGGCCATGCGCGCATCCAGCGGCTTGAGCGTCAGTACCCAGCGTTCGGCCGGGCCCTCCAGCGCGAGCGCAAAGCTGCGTTCCAGCGTCTTGCGGTCGCCAGCCAGGGTGCCGCGTATGCTGTTGACGAAGCCGGCCAATTCAGGCGCGCTCTCCACCTGCATGGTATAGCTCTGGTGGCCGCGCTCGATCTGCAGCGTGCTGCCTTCGATGATCATCGATTCGGGCCTGGGCCGCAGGGTGCGCTTTTCCAGCTTGTCAGGGGCGACATAGAACAACTGGCCGGACGACTCGACCGGGCGGTCGAGCATGGCGATGTACTTGGTTTCGACAAAATCCGCGCGGCCGACGCTGACCTTGGCCAGCGACTGCATCAGCCGGTCGATGGTCCATGGAGCGTCGGCGGCCTGCGCCAGCACTGTCGCCAACAGCAGCGGCAGGCATAAGAACAGCCGGACGGCGCGCGCGGCGACCCAGCCTGCGCAGGCGCTTAATGGCTTGCTCGATCTGATCATGGTCTTCCTTGTCCCTGTTCCCCGGCCGCGGGCGCCGTGCGCCAGAAGTCGAAGAAATTAAACCAATTGTAGGGAAACAGCCGGCAGCGGCGCTCCAGCAGTTCCACGTAGCGCTGCATCGCCTGGTCAATCGCCGCCTGCCGCTGGCCGGCCTGCAATCCGGAGAAGTCCGCCAGCCGTTCGAAATGAATCTGGTAGCGGTTGCCGCCGAGGTAGAGGCCTGCCATGAACACCACCGGCCGGCGCAGGATGGCCGCCATCCGGAACGGACCGAGCGGCAGCTCGGCATCGCCGCCCAGAAAAGACAGCGTGCGGGTCGCGTCGCCGCCCAAGCGACGGTCGGCCAGCATGCCGACCAGCGTGCCCTGCTCCAGGCTGGCGCTGATCTTCAGCATGGAATCGACATGTCCCAGGCCGATCACGTCCTGCTGCGCCATCGGGCTGATGGCGGCCAGCGTCTGGTTCAGCTTGCGCGCGTTCTCCTCATACATCGCCATCGCCACGTGCAGGCCTGCATGCCGGCGGCCCAGCGCGCGCATGACTTCGAAGCTGCCCATGTGGGCGCCGACCAGGAACACGCCCTGACCGTCGGCGAGCAGATCACGCATCAACGCATCGCCTTCCACTGAAATATCAAAGAGGTCGAAGCGGCCGTTGAGCAGGTAGACCCGGTCGTGGATGGTGGCCGCGAACGAAAATACATGCCGGTACAGGTCCGCCAGGCGTGCCGGACGGCCCAGCACGCGCGCCAGGTAGTCGCGCGAAGCGGCCCGGCTGGCTGGCGCGAACAGCAGGAAATAGACGGCGATCAGGTGCAGCACGACGCGCCCGGCCGGGCGGCCCAGGCGCAGCGAGATCCAGACCATGATGCGCAGCATCGTCATATTGCTGCGCTCGGGACGACGACGCCAGTCAGCGCCGCTTTGCCTGGATATCTGCATGCCTGCCTGTGATTCGGCGTGATCGGGTGCGCTCATGCGGGAACCTGCACGGCGCCTGACGCGACCTTGCGCTCACCGTGCATCAGCGTGAAGCGGATCGCGCCGCCGGCGCTGGTGTCATAGCGCAGCTCGACCTGCTGGCCTGGCAGCAGCGGACTCAGGAACTTGAGCGACGTAATGCGGCATGCCGACAAATCAAGGCCGCTTGCCATGCCGATCGCATGCAGGGCTTCATCCAGCAGGACGACGCCGGGAACCACCGGCATGCCCGGGAAATGTCCCGCCAGCGCCGGGTGGTCGGGCGCGATCGCAAACGCCGGCGCTGCGCCGGCTGTCATGCGCTCTCCTCGCTGCGCGATGAGCGGCCCAGGGACCGTCGCGCCAGTTGCTGCAGCGCTTCCCGCGGCAGCTTGCCCGTCGCGTTACGCGGCAATGCGTCGAGAAACACCAGCGGCCGCGGCAGGAACACCGGGTCCATGCGCTCACGCAGCGCCGCGGTCAGGTCAGCCGGGGTCAGCCCGGGAGCAACGACAAAGGCTGACAGCCGGGTGACCCCGTCGGGCTCGGCCTCGTCCGGCATGAAGAATGCGCCATCGGTCACGCCGGGAATCGCGTTAAGCTGGAGATTCAGGTAAGCCAGCGAGTTGCGCTTGCCGGCGATATTGACAAGATCGGCCATGCGGCCGTGCAGCAGGAAACGGTCCTCGGATACGCGCTCGATCACGTCGTTCATCGGCGTCCGCATTTCCACATGGCCGCCGGATACCCAGGACACGCCATCCTTTTGCTCTAAACGCAGGCCCGCGAACAGCTGCCACTCCTGCGTCCGGGCGGAACGGCGAATGGCGATCTGCCCGGTCTCGGTGCTGCCATAAATTTCGATCAGGGGCGCGCCGAAGCACGTTTCCGCTTCCCCGGCCAGAGCTGGGGACAAAGGCGCGGTGGCCGACATCACCAGGTCCGCCGGAGGCACGTCGCGGCCCGCGCCAAGCAGGGAACGCAAATGGATGGGCGTCGTTACCAGCGTACGCGGCCGCGGCGCCACGCTTAGCGCCTGGCAGATATCCGCCGGGTAGAAGGTCTGCCCCGCGACCAGCGCGTTCGCGCTCTGCATCACGAGCAGCACCGTTGATTCGAAGCCGTACATATGCTGGGGCGGTACGGTGCCAATCACCGAGTGGCTGCGACCGTCCGCCATCCCGCACAGCCGTGCCTCGGCCTGCACATTGCGCACAAGCGCGCCCCAACTCTTCGGATGCGGCACCGGGACGCCAGTGGAGCCCGATGTGAAAACATAGGCCACGCACTGGCTGGCGTCAATCCGGGGCGGCTCGAATGTCAGCTGTTCCACCTGCGCATCGTCAAGCGCGGGGAAACCGCACAGCGGCAACGCGACCGCGGTTTCGGCCACGTCGCTGAGGCAAAATGCGTCGGGCGCGAACTTGAGCAACTGGCGGATGGTCTCCGGCGTCTGCGTCGATGGCAGAAGACTGATCTTGCCGGCGGTCATGGCGGCCGCCAGGCCAACCATGAAGCGGTAACGATCGCCGCAAATGTTGAGCATGTGCCCGCCAGCCGGCAGGCAGGCCCGCACCTGCGCCACATGGGCCAGGAAGCGGCCGGCGCTAATCGGTTTGCCATCGCACCACGCGATTATGCTTTCCGCGCTTTCATGGGTAATCAGGGGAAACGTCGGCATCTTCTGGTTCCGGGCCTTCTGGTATTGCTTAGGGTGTCATTGACGCGCCGGCGACTTGCGGAAGGACTGTATGCCGGCGAGGATACCGGCATGCTCCACCTCCGGCAGCAGCCGGCGGCGCACGATGTATTCGACCACGAACATCAACCCGACCAACGGCCCAGTGCAGAAATAGGCAAACGCCGACCAGGTTTCGAGCGCGGCGCCGAAGAACAGCGCGCTGGACGTGGCAGCCATTACCGCAAAGAATACGGCCCAGATCCTGGTGAGCTGGCGGGTATATTTTTCGATCCCGGCGCTGAGCGAGCCATGGACCATGCGCGCAAGGTAAGTGCACAGAGGTTCATGGCCCGGCGCCAGCGTACGGGCGAACATCAGGCAAAGCAGCAACTGGGTGCTGACATGGTCGATCCAGAAGATCATGCTGTAGTGCCGCCGCAGCAGCGGCCAGGCCAGCGCCACTGCGCCGCATATCATGGCAAACAGCGCGATCGTCAGTAATGGCCGGCGCCACGTATGCCAGGCCATTGCCAGTGCGGCGACAGCCGGCGGCGCCAGCGCGATCCCGGCGCCGGCTCCAGTGCTGTGCGAGGTATTCGTATAGTGCGCCAGGCAAACATAGGCGACGGCCAGGATTCCCAACCCGGCGACACGCGCAAGGCCGGCAGCACCAGCCATCAGGCTGCCTTATGG
>Ga0308175_100003692_pt1 | contig 10647 bp, 8 predicted proteins | sample PhyCR1_3_FD_203893 | JGI IMG/M metagenome (GOLD analysis project Ga0308175, IMG submission 203893) | Soil microbial communities from UC Gill Tract Community Farm, Albany, California, United States - DLSLS.C.R1 | ecosystem: Environmental > Terrestrial > Soil > Agricultural land | place: USA...
GTGGTCAGGATCCTGCCTGTTCTCTGCGGTGACGGAGGCGATGAGTCCGTCGCCGTGAGGCTCCCACCCGGGGCTGGTGCAGCCCCCCGGCGTCCTGCTCTCGACGGGCGGACCCGGCCCAGTCTATCGGTAGGCTGCGCGCATGACGGAATCGCCGGTGCCGCCGCCGTCGACCGGGGGCCCGGCACGGTGGTCCCCGCAGCTTCCGGTCGCCTTCGCCGACCCCGCGTACGTCGCCGCGGTGATCGACCTGCTCGGCGCCATCGCCTACGGCGAGATCTCGGCCTTCGAGCGACTCAGCCAGGACGCCAAGATGGCGCCGACCCTGCGCGACAAGGCCGAGCTGGCCCGGATGGCGACCACCGAGTTCGGCCACTTCCAGCAGCTGCGGGCGCGGCTCGAGGAGCTCGAGGCGGACCCGTTCGAGGCGATGGACCCGTTCGTGGCGGCGTTCGAGTCCTTCCATGCCCGCACCGCCCCCTCGGACTGGCTGGAGGGGCTGGTCAAGGCCCACGTGGGCGACGGCCTGGCCGCGGACTTCTACCGCGAGATCGCGATGTTCCTCGACGCCGACACCCGCTCGATCATCGTGGAGAGCCTCGCCGACGCCGGCCAGGCGGCCTTCGTCGTCGACCGGGTGCGCGCCGCGATCGCCGCCGAGCCCCGGGTCGGCGGCCGTCTCGCCCTGTGGGGACGCCGGCTGATGGGGGAGGCGCTCAGCCAGGCCCAGCGGGTGGCGGCCGAGCGGGACGCGCTGTCGGCCCTGCTCGCCGGCGGCGTGGACCGGCCCGCGCTCGACCTCGCGGCGATCGGGCGGCTGTTCACCCGGCTGACCGAGAACCACGCCAAGCGGATGTCCGCCCTCGGGCTCTCCGCCTGAGTCGCCCCGAGGCCTCCCGTCGGCTCAGCCGCGCGGCTGCCGGCGGCGCCCGGTGACCGCAGCGGCCACCATCACGAGCACCGCCGCGACGAGCACCTGCACGAGGTGCCGCAGCCAGTCCACGCCGGGCGTCGTCGGGGATCCGCCGAGCACGTCGACGAACAGGTAGGTGCCGAGGAAGATCCCCAGCACGCCGCACACGACCGTCAGCCACAGCGGGATCTTGTCCCGGTCGCCGGGGGCGACGAACTTGCCGAGCAGGCCGATGACGACGCCGCCGATCAGGATGAACAGCACCTCGCCGGCCATCTGCGCGACCCCCTCAGGTCAGGAGCGTCAGGAGCGTCAGGAGCGGAAGCCGACCTGACCGCTCGTGGGCGAGCCGATCTCCACGTAGGCCAGCCTGTCGACCGGGACGATGACCTTGCGGCCCCTGCTGTCGGCGAGGGTGAGCACGCCGGAGTCGGACGACAGGGCGGCGGCCACCACCTTCTCCACCGCGTCCGCCGACTCCGTGGAGTCGAGGACCAGCTCGCGGCTGGCGTGCTGCACGCCGATCTTGACCTCCACCGGAGGACCTCCCTTTGCCAGGTGTGCGTTGTCGGGTGGCTCAGGCCTGCTCGTCGGCCCGGGGGTAGCCCCGGATGCCGCGCCAGGCCAGCCCCGACACGAGCGTAGCCGCGTCCTCCTGAGACAGCTCACCGGACGTGTCCAGCCAGAACCGGGCGCTCACCTGGGCCATGCCGACCAGCGACACCGCCAGCAGCCGGGACTGCTCGTCGGTCAGCCCGGTGTCCTCGTGGATCACGTCGGCGATCGCCTCCGCGCACTCCCGGGTCACCCGGTCGACCCGCTCGCGCACGGCCGGCTCGTTGGTGAGGTCGGACTCGAAGACCAGCCGGAACGCGCCGCGGGCGCTGGCCACGTAGTCGTAGAACACCTGCACCGTCGCGGTGACCCGCTGCTTGTTGTCGTCGGTGGACTCGAGTGCCTCGGTGCACGCGTCGACCACCGTGTCGCAGGACTCGTCGAGCAGCGCGAGGTAGAGCTCGAGCTTGCCGGGGAAGTGCTGGTACAGCACGGGCTTGCTGACTCCGGCGCGTTCGGCGATGTCGTCCATCGCGGCCGCGTGGTAGCCCTGGGCGACGAAGACCTCGAGGGCGGACTCGAGCAGCTGCACGCGCCGGGCGCCGCGGGGCATCCGGCCGCCCCGGGGCCTGTGCTGCGTGGTCGTCACGGGCGGCAGCGTACTCCGCGGTAACGGCCCGACCGGGCGGCGCGGCGGGGTCCCACATGACGGGACGCGCCCGGACCCGGGCGACGCGTCCGGGAACATGACGGGGACCGACGCTGTTGACGCCGGTGTACGACGCCGCGCGCGTGACTTTCGCGTCACCGTCCCGTCGCACCCGGCGGCGTCGTACACCTGCCCGTCATCGCACCCGAGATGGTCCGAGGAGTCACCGTGCCACTGCCCGCCCTGGTCGAGCCCGCCGCAGAGCTCACCGTCGACGAGGTCCGCCGCTACAGCCGGCACCTCATCATCCCCGACGTCGGCATGACCGGCCAGAAGCGGCTGAAGAACGCCAAGGTGCTGGTGATCGGCGCCGGTGGACTGGGCAGCCCGGCACTCCTCTACCTGGCCGCCGCGGGCGTCGGCACGATCGGCATCGCCGAGTTCGACGAGGTGGACGAGTCCAACCTGCAGCGCCAGGTGATCCACGGCCAGTCGGACATCGGCAGGCCCAAGGCCGAGTCGGCCCGCGAGTCCATCGCGGAGATCAACCCGCTGGTCGACGTCGTCGTGCACGGCGAGCGCCTCGACAACGACAACGTGCTCCAGGTGTTCGAGGGCTACGACCTGATCGTCGACGGCACGGACAACTTCGCCACGCGCTACATGGTCAACGACGCGGCGTACTTCCTGCGCAAGCCCTACGTCTGGGGCTCGATCTACCGCTTCGACGGCCAGGCCAGCGTGTTCTGGCCCACCCTCGAGGTCGACGGGGAGAGTGCCGACGCGCCGTGCTACCGCTGCCTCTACCCCGAGCCGCCGCCGCCGGGCATGGTCCCGTCCTGCGCCGAGGGCGGCGTCCTGGGCGTGCTCTGCGCCTCGGTCGGCTCGGTCCAGGTCAACGAGGCGATCAAGCTGCTGACCGGCATCGGTGAGCCGCTGGTCGGTCGGCTGCTGATCTACGACGCCCTCGAGATGGAGTACCGCAAGCTCAAGGTCCGCAAGGACCCGAGCTGCGCGCTGTGCGGGGAGAACCCCACCGTCACCGGGCTGATCGACTACGAGACCTTCTGCGGGGCGCTGTCCGACGAGGCCGCGGACGCGGCGGTCGGCTCCACGATCTCCGTGGGCCAGCTCGAGCTCATGCTCAAGGAGCGCGAGAACGGCGAGCGCGACTTCGTGCTCGTCGACGTGCGGGAGCCGAACGAGTTCGAGATCAACAAGATCCCGGGGTCGGTGCTGATCCCCAAGGGCGAGTTCCTCAACGGCCAGGCCATCGGTGAGCTGCAGCGGCTCACCGGCGGCGACAAGCCGGTCGTCTTCCACTGCAAGACCGGGGTCCGCTCCGCCGAGGTGCTGGCGATCGCCAAGGGCGCCGGCTACTCCGACGCGGTCCACGTGGGTGGCGGCGTGGCGGCCTGGGTCAGCCAGGTCGACCCCTCGCAGCCCGCCTACTGACCCGGCCGTCCCAGCCGTCGACCGGCCGTGGATGCCGAGGCGTACGTCGAGGCGGTGCTGTCGCTGGTGGAGCAGGTGCCGTCCGGACGGGTGACGACGTACGGCGCCCTGGCCGACGCCGTGGGCTCCCGCGGCCCGCGCAGCGTGGGCAGGGTCATGGCGACCTACGGCGGCTCGGTCCCGTGGTGGCGCGTGGTGCGCGCGGACGGGTCGCTGCCGCCCAGCCACGACGAGGAGGCCCGCGTCCACTACGTCGAGGAGGGGACGCCGTTCCGGGCCTCCGGGCGTGTCGACCTGGCCCGGGCCGCGTGGTGGCCGGAGCACTGACCCGGTCCCGGCTCGCCCTGTCGGCGCTCGGTGATGTGATGTCCGCGTGACGACGTACCGGCTCGCCCCCGCACCCGCGGCGCCGGTCGCCCCGCCCCGGCTCGACGAGGCCCAGCAGGCGGTGGTCGACCACCCGGGTGGTCCGCTGCTGGTGCTCGCGGGCCCCGGCACCGGGAAGACGACGACGCTGGTCGAGGCCGTCGTGGACCGGGTCGAGCGGCGCGGCGCCACCCCGGACTCCGTGCTGGCGCTGACCTTCAGCCGCAAGGCGGCCGAGCAGCTGCGTGACCGGGTGACCGCGCGGCTGTCGCGGACGACGGGCACCGCGATGAGCTCGACCTTCCACTCGTTCGCCTACGCGCTCGTGCGCCGCTACGCGCCGCCGGAGCTGTACGCCGCACCGCTGCGGCTGCTGTCGGCGCCGGAGCAGGACGTCGTGCTCCAGACGCTGCTCAGCGAGGCGCCGGAGTCCGTGCGCTGGCCGGACGCGCTGCGCCGGGCGGTCGGCACCCGCGGGTTCGCCCGAGAGGTGCACGCGGTGATCGCCCGGGCGCGGGAGAAGGGGCTGGGCCCGCACGACCTGGTCCGGCTGGGGCTGGCGCACGACGTCGAGGCGTACGTCGCCGCGGGACGGTTCCTGGAGCAGTACCTCGACGTCCTCGACAGCGAGAGCGCCGTCGACTACCCCGACCTGGTGGCCCGCGCGGTCGTGGAGGCGGAGCGGCACCGCGACGAGCTGCGGGCCCGGATCCGGCACGTCTTCGTCGACGAGTACCAGGACACCGACCCCAGCCAGGTGGCGCTGCTGCGGGCGCTGGCCGGCGACGGGCGGGACCTGACGGTGGTCGGTGACCCGCACCAGTCGATCTACGCCTTCCGGGGCGCCGACGTGCGAGGCATCCTCGACTTCCCGGCGGCGTTCCCGCAGACCGACGGACGCCCGGCGGACGTGGCGGTGCTGCGGACCACCCGGCGCTTCGGCGCGCACCTGCTGCTGGCCTCCCAGCGCGTCGCGAGCCGGCTCCCGCTGGCGGGCAGCATCGCCGCGGACGCCCGCCGCGCGTTCCTGCGGCCGCGGGCCGAGGACGGGGTGCCGACCGGCCGGGTCGAGGTCGGCACCTTCGACACCGAGCGCGCCGAGGCCGAGCACCTCGCGGACCGGCTGCGCCGCGCGCACCTCGAGGACGGCCGGGACTGGTCGGACATGGCGGTGCTGGTGCGCTCGGGACGGGCCTCGATCCCGGGGCTGCGCCGGGCTCTCACCGTGGCCGGCGTGCCCGTCGAGGTGGCCGCTGACGACACCCCCCTGGTGCGGGAGCCCGCGGTGGCCCCGCTGCTGGACGCGCTGCGCGCGGTCGTCGCCCTCGGCGGCCCCGAGCCGCTGGCGGCCGAGACCGCCGAGGCGCTGCTGGTCTCCCCGCTCGCGGCCCTCGACGCCACCGAGCTGCGCGCGTTCGCCCGCGAGCTGCGGGCCCGGGAGAGGGACCGCGCCGCGCGGCCGAGTCCCTCCGCGGAGCTGCTGCGCGACGCGCTCGTGGCGACCCCCGGCGACGAGGCCTCCGGAGGCCGGTCCGGGGCCGCCGGCAAGGTCCGGGCACTGGCCGGGCTGCTGCACGCGGCGCGGGCACGGCTCGAGGCCGGCGCGACGGCGGAGGAGGTGCTGTGGCAGCTGTGGGCGGGCACCGACTGGCCGCGCCGGCTCCGGGCGGCGGTGGACGCCGGCGGCCAGCGGGCGCGCCTGGCCCACCGGGACCTCGACGCGGTCTGCGCCCTCTTCGAGACGGCCGCTCGCACGGAGGAGCAGCGCGGGCACACGGCGGTGGCGGACTTCCTGGCCACCCTGCTCGCCCAGCAGATCCCGGCCGACACCCTCGCCGACCGCGGCGTCCGGGGCTCGGCGGTGCGGTTGCTGACCGCCCACCGAGCGAAGGGCCTCGAGTGGCCGCTGGTGGTCGTGGCGCACGTGCAGGAGGGCGGCTGGCCCGACCTGCGCCGGCGCTCCACGCTGCTCCAGGCCGACCGGATCGGCGCCGGGGAGCTGCTGCCTCCCGTCAGCACCCGCGACCTGCTGGCCGAGGAGCGGCGGCTGTTCTACGTCGCCGCCACCCGGGCCCGCGAGCGGCTCGTGGTCACCGCGGTCCGGTCGCCCGAGGACGAGGGGGAGCAGCCGTCCCGCTTCCTCGGCGAGCTGGGCGTCGAGCCGCGGCACGTCCAGGGACGGCCGAGGCGGCCGCTGACCGTCGCGGGGCTGGTCGCCGAGCTGCGTCGCACGGTCGCCGACCCGGAACGCTCCGATGCGCTGCGGGCCGCGGCGGCGCGCCGGCTGGCCCGGCTCGCCGCGGCCGAGGTCGGCGGCCGCCCGGTCGCGCCCCAGGCCGACCCCGCGGCCTGGTGGGGGACACGTGCCCTCAGCGCCGCGGACCGGGCGGTCCGGCCGCCCGACGAGCCGGTGCGGCTCACGGCCAGCGCGCTGACCTCCATCGCCCAGTGCCCGGCGCGGTGGTTCCTCGAGCGGGAGGCCGGCGGGTCCTCCGGGGCGACGCAGGCGCAGGGCTTCGGCAACGTCGTGCACGAGCTCGCCGATCGGATCAGCCGCGGTGACCTGCCGGCCGACGCCGCCACCGTGGACGCGCTGATGGCGGAGGTCGACGCCGTCTGGGCACAGGTGCCGTTCCGGACGCCGTGGTCGGCGGGCCGTGAGCGCGAGCAGGTCCGGCACGCGCTGACCCGCTTCATCGCCTGGCACAACCGCCCGGACGCCCGGCGGGTGCTCGCGACCGAGCACGCCTTCGAGGCCGAGGTGGCCCTCGACGGCGGCGAGCGGGTGCGGCTGCACGGCTACGCCGACCGACTCGAGGTCGACGCCGAGGGCCGGGTCGTCGTGGTGGACCTCAAGACCGGCAAGTACCCCGCCACGGACCTGTCCCGCCACCCCCAGCTCGGGCTCTACCAGCTCGCGGTCGAGCAGGGCGCGGTCGCCGACCTCGCCGGCGACGCGCCCAGCGGTGGCGCCGAGCTCTGGCAGCTGCGGCTGGACTCCCGGACCGGGCTCAAGGTGCAGGAGCAGGCGCCGCAGCAGCCCGGACCGGACGGCCGCACCCCCGTGGAGGAGCAGCTCGCGGACGCGGTGGCCGCAATCCGCTCGGAGCGGTTCGAGGCGCGTCCCGGCACCCACTGCGAGCGGTGCTCCTTCCGCTCGCTCTGCCCCGCCCAGGTCTCCGGGACGGTGCTGCACTGATGCCGTCCACGACCGCTCTCGCGCACGGCACCACCATCGCGCCCGGGCCGGTAGCGTCCCCCGCCCACCTGCGGCGGGTGATGGACGCCGAGTTCGAGGTCAGCCCGGAGCAGTGGGCGGCGGTGAGCGCGCCTCTCGAGCCGGGGGTCGTGGTCGCCGGGGCCGGCTCGGGCAAGACCTCGCTCATGGCCGCGCGGGTGGTGTTCCTGGTGGCCACCGGGCAGGTGCGTCCCGACCAGGTGCTCGGGCTGACCTTCACGACCAAGGCCGCGGCCGAGCTGCGTGGCCGGGTCCGCGACGCCCTGGCCGCGGCCGGCCTGGACCGCGAGGTCGGCACGGCGGCCCCCGAGGACGGGGAGCCTGCGGGTGACGCCGACGACTCGCCGGAGCCGGTCGAGCCCACGGTGATGACCTACAACGCCTACGCCGCCGGGCTGCTCACCGAGCACGGCCTGCGGATCGGGCACGAGCCGGACACCCGCGTGATGGCGGACGCGTCGCGCTTCCAGCTCGCCGCCCGCGCCGTGGCCCGGCACCGCGGCGAGGTCCGGCTGCTCTCGGACAGCCCGCGCCACGTCGTGGAGGACCTGCTCGCGATCGAGGCCTCGATGAGCGAGCACCTCGTGGACGTCGGCGACGTCCGTGCGTTCACCCGGCGCGCCCGGGCCGAGTTCGAGGCCGCGCTCGCGGTCCGGTCGACGAAGACCCAGCGCGACCTCGTGGAGGCGCAGGACAAGCGGCTGGAGCTGCTCGGGCTCGTCGAGACCTACCGCGGCCTGAAGGCCGAGCTCGGCCTGATGGACTTCTCCGACCAGATCGCGCTCGCCGCCCGGCTCGCGACCGAGCACCCCGACGTCGGGGCGCTGGAGCGGGCGAAGTTCGCGGTGGTCCTGCTCGACGAGTACCAGGACACGTCGGTCGGGCAGGCGCGGCTGCTGCGGAGCCTGTTCTCCGGCCCGCGCGCCGACGCCGGCCGCGGCCACCCCGTGATGGCGGTCGGTGACCCCAACCAGGCGATCTACGGCTGGCGCGGCGCGTCGGTGTCGAACATCCTCGGCTTCGGCCACGACTTCCCCGCGGCCGACGGCGACGCCGACGTGGCGTCGTACCCGCTCACGGTGAACCGGCGCTCGGACCGGCTGGTGCTCGAGGTCGCCAACCGGCTGGCGGCGCCGCTGTACGCCGCGCACCCGCAGGCCCGCGAGCTGCGGGCGCGCCCCGGCGCCGCGGAGGGGGACGTGCGGGCCGTCGTCCACGAGACGTACGACGACGAGCTCGCCTGGCTCGCCGGGGAGGTGTCGGCCACGCACGCCGCAGCCACCGGCCCCGCCTGGCGTGACATCGGGGTCCTCGTGCGCGACAACGAGCATGCCGCCGCCGTCTTCGACGCGCTGTCCGCCGCCGAGGTCCCGGTCGAGATCGTCGGCCTGTCCGGGCTGCTGCGGCTGCCGGAGGTGTCGGAGGTCGTCTCGACGCTGGCGCTGCTGCACGACCTGACCGCCAACGCCGACCTGCTCAACCTGCTGACGGGCCCACGGTGGGCCGTCGGCCCGCGCGACCTCGCCCTGCTGGGGCGGCGGGCCCGGGAGCTGGCCGGCGACACCGGCCGGCGCCGGGAGCCCACGGACCTGCATGCCGGCCTGGAGCAGGCCGTGGCCGGGGCGGACCCGACCGAGGTGGTCGCGCTCGGCGACGCGCTGGCCGACCCGGGGGCGCAGCCGTACTCGCCGGAGGCACGGGAGCGGTTCGGGCTGCTGGCGCACGAGCTGCGGGTGTTGCGCGGCCACACCGGCGAGTCGCTGCTGGACCTGGTCCGCCGGATCGTCGACACCTGCGGGATCGACGTCGAGCTGGACGCCTCGGTGAGCCCGGCCGCGCGCGCCCGGCGCGACAACCTCGACCTGTTCCTCAAGGCGGTCGCGGAGTTCCAGTCGATCGACGGCGCGGCGACGCTGCCCGCGCTGCTGGCCTACCTGACCGCCGAGGACGAGCTCGGCAACGGCCTCGACCTGGCGACGCCGTCCGAGGCCGACTCGGTGAAGCTGCTGACCGTGCACCGGGCCAAGGGGCTCGAGTGGGACGCGGTGTTCCTGGTCGGGGTCTGCGCCGAGCGCTTCCCGAGCACGAAGGGCCGCTCCCGCTGGCCCGGCCGGGCCTCGGTGCTGCCGACGCCGCTGCGCGGGGACGCAGCGGACCTCCCGGTGCTGCGCGGCTGGACGGACAAGGACGTCGACGCGCTCAAGCGGGACTCGCGTGACCACGACGCCGAGGAGGAGCTGCGGCTGGGCTACGTCGCCTTCACCCGGGCGCGGCACCTGCTGTGGGTCTCCTCGCACGTGTGGCGGCACGGCCGGCGCAGCCCGGTCGGCCCGTCGGACTTCCAGCGCGTCGTGCGCGACGTGCTGCGCGAGCGTGGTGGGGACGCCCGGTCCTGGCTCGAGCCTCCGCGGGACGGCGTCCCCAACCCGCTCCTCGACGGGCGCCGGTCGGTGCCCTGGCCGGTCACCGAGCAGACCGCCGAGGCGCTGCGACGGCTCGCGGCCGCGGAGCTGGTCCGCGCCGCCGCCGCCTCCGCCGCCCCCGTGGACGCCGTGGACGCCGAGGACGCCGGGCTCGACCTGGTCGAGGCGTCTGTGGTCGCCGAGTGGGACGCCGAGCTCCACCGGCTCCTGGCCGAGGCGGCGCGGGAGCGCGCCGACGTGGTCGACGTACCGCTGCCGTCGAGCCTGTCCGCGACGTCCCTGGCGCGGCTGCGCGACGACCCCGCGCTGCTGGCCACCGACCTGGCCCGGCCGATGCCCCGGCAGCCGTCGCCGGCGGCCCGCTTCGGCACTCGCTTCCACGCATGGGTGGAGGCCCGCTTCGGCCAGCAGCAGCTGGTCGACCCCGACGAGCTCCCGGGTCGCGCCGACACCGGGATCGACGACGAGGACGGCCTGCGGGAGCTGGTGCGGCTCTTCGAGGACGGCCCGTTCGCCGAGCGGACCCCGGTCGCGGTCGAGCCGCCGTTCGCGCTCGTGCTCGCCGGTCAGGTGGTGCGCGGCCGGATCGACGCGGTCTACGCCGACTCCGAGGGCGACGAGGACGGAGAGGACCGCTACCTCGTCGTGGACTGGAAGACCGGGCGCGCGCAGGCGACGGACCCGCTGCAGCTCGCGGTCTACCGGCTGGCCTGGGCCGAGCTCGCCGGCGTCCCCGTGGAGCGGGTCCGGGCGGCGTTCTTCCACGTCCGCACCGGCGAGCTCGTGGAGCCGCCCGGCCTGGCCGGCCGCGAGGAGCTCGAGCGGCTGCTGGCGGGCTCCGGCCCGCCGGGGTGAGGTGCAGAGCGCCAGCGGCTGCCGGCGGTGCTGGGCCGCGAGGGTGTGGAGCGCGCTCGCCTGCAGCATCCCGCGGACCTCGGTGCAGCACCGCGCGTCCCGGCCGAGTGCAGCTAGCCGCCGACGCCACCCCGTCGACGTAGGGTTCACGCCGTGACGCAGCGCCCCCTGCCCGGCCCGGGATCGACCGACA
>Ga0308175_100003693_pt1 | contig 10645 bp, 12 predicted proteins | sample PhyCR1_3_FD_203893 | JGI IMG/M metagenome (GOLD analysis project Ga0308175, IMG submission 203893) | Soil microbial communities from UC Gill Tract Community Farm, Albany, California, United States - DLSLS.C.R1 | ecosystem: Environmental > Terrestrial > Soil > Agricultural land | place: USA...
CGAGAGCGCCGCGAACGCTTGGGTACGCATAAAATGCGCCGGCAGGCATGGAACATTCGAATCCGGGGATCTGCCGCAGCCGCGGCACGACGAAATCGCGTCGGCGGCGGTATTCGGCCAGCATCTGCGGCACAGAATCCTGAGGTCCGCGCAACGCTTCAATGGCGGCCTTCTGCGAGATCGACGTCGGATTCGAAGTCGAATGGCTCTGCAGCTTGTTCATCGCGGTGATGATCGGTTCCGGCGCGAGACCGTAGCCGATGCGCCAGCCCGTCATCGCATACGTCTTCGAGACGGTTCCCGCGACCAGCACGGTGGATTTCGATCCGGGGATCGAGGCGACCGAATATGGGGAGCCGTCGTAGAGGAAGTGCGAATAGCACTCGTCCGTGAGCAGGAAAATTCCGCGTTTCGACGTGATGTGGTACAGCTTCGCGAATTCCTCATCGGCCAGCACCGCGCCCGAAGGATTGCTCGGCGAATTGATAATGACGATGCGGGTTTTCGGCGTGATGCTGCGCTCGATCATTGCAGCCGTGAGCCGGAACCCTTCCTTTTCATCGGTATCGACGAAGACGCACTTGCCACCGGCGAAATTCACGATGTCCTTGTAGGTGACCCAGTAAGGAACCGGAATGATGACTTCGTCCCCTGCATTGACGAGCGCCTGAGTGTAGTTGAACAGGACATGCTTCCCGCCGACCGTGATGATGCATTCCGAGGGCTTGTAGTCCGTGCCGAACTCAGTCTTGTGGCGTTCCACGACGGCCTGTTTGCACTCCGCCGTTCCGCCGGCCGGGGTGTATTTGGTGAAGTTCTGCTCGATGGCGCGGATGGCGGCCTGCTTGATGTTGTCCGGAGTGGGGAAGTCAGGTTCGCCCGCGCTGAAGTCGACCACGTCGACTCCTTCGCGCCGGAGTTTATCGGCATCCGCCATGACCTTCATGGTGGAGGAGACGCTGATCCGCGAGATGCGGTCGGCTGTGGTGAGTTCGAGTGTTGGTGTCATGTCGTCAATACTTCGTTGTGAATGGCTTCAGACGTCCGCAGGCGTTCCCGAAGCCGCTGCTCAACCAGGGGCGGCACCAGGCCTGTAATGTTGCCCCCCAGACTGATCACTTCTTTCACCAGTCGCGAGCTGATGAAAGAGAAAGCTTCGCCGGCGAGAAGAAACACGGTTTCCACCTGTGGCTGCAGGCGCCGGTTCATCAGCGCCATCTGAAGTTCGTATTCGTAATCGGAAACGGCGCGAATGCCTCGAAGGATAACCCGCGCGCTCTTCGACAACGCATAGTCTGCCAGAAGTCCCTGAAAGGAATCGATCTCCACATTCCCGAACGGACGAACCGATTCGCGCAGCATCTCGGCGCGTTCCTGAATGCTGAATAACGGCGCTTTGGCTTCGTTGTGAAGAATCGAGACGATCAGGCGGTCAAAAAGCTTCGATCCCCGCTCGATCACGTCGAGGTGACCGTTGGTGATCGGGTCGAACGAACCTGGGTAGATCGCGACCACTTGCGCGCCGTGCGTCATGGAAGTGGGAATGTGATCTTTCAGTTTAGCGAATGGTGGCGTCGTGCATATCGGCCGGGCGCAGAACACGGATTCCGGGGAAACGGACGAAATCGCGGTCGTTGACGGTCAGAATATGGGTTAAGCCGTGAACGTACCTGGCGCTGCGCTGCGGGCATCATGGACCTGCGCACCCTTGCTTTCATGCTGAATGAGGAGAGCCCGCCAACGTTCGTGAACTGCGGAACTTTCCGGCACGCGATGGTGCTCAGATTCTATTCGCCTCGCCAGAACGTCTGTTTCAGTAACACTCACCCGTAAGCGTTCTTGTTCGCAGGCCGGGTACAAACATTCCAGAACTCTCCCAACGTCTGGGAGGTGAAGCAGAACGCTGGAGACCATCAGTTGTGATCGCAGTAAATGCTTTCGCGCGAGAGGGCCTCATCCGGTAAATCCGGAATTCGATCTGAAAACTGCGCCATGTCTGCCAGGAATTCCCTGAGGCGGCTCGAATCGTACCGGGTGTCTTCCGAGGTTGCGCTTTCCCGAGCGGCTTTGTCCAGCAGTTCGGCTGCGAGGACAGGGACTTTCGGCTGCGAGGACAGGGACTTCGGTGCCGCGAGCTTTTGCTTCACGCTCCAGTTTTGCCTGCAATTCATCCGGGATTTCGATGGTCAGCGTCACTCGGACTGCCTGCTGTAGTTATAGGTGGAGCACGACTTCATTCGACTGCGCGACTTCACCCGTCGGCAGCTTTCCCGAGATTCGAACCCGATACTCCCCCGCAGCTCGCATATCGTAAATCGACCCGATCGGAATATCCGTCTCGACCGCCTGTCCGGAAACGAGATCCAGAACAATTCTGCGGTGATGGCGCTCGGGTTTCAGCAGTTCGCGACCGAACGCCGTCACGCCCACATGCTGGCCGTTGGGTCCTGCAATCTGAACCGAATAAAACACCAGCCACCCGGGAATTTCGAAGCGCCTTCGTTCGCGCGAAACATTTCTCACAGCTGCCGAAATCGCGGGCAACTGCGCGGGGTCTTCCTTTCGAATCTGCTGGATTGAGAGAGCGAGGCCGCCCACTGGCTCACCCCATTCCCGGCCCGCGATATCCACCGTCTTCGGCGCGTCATCTCGAACAGTGAGGCCGAGCTTTGCCAACCAGTCGAGAGTTCCGCGAACAAAACCTATTGCCACATCTCCTGCAGTACGCGTCCAACTGACCCGCTCGGCTCCTCGACCCCCACAATCGCCGCCAGCGTGGGCGCGATATCATTCACCGCGATCTTCTCGTAGTAATGGCCGGCGTGAATCCCGGCGCCCATGAAGATCACCGGAACGTGAGTATCGTAGCTGAATGGCGTTCCGTGTGAAGTTCCGGTCTTCTCATAGATGTAAAACGCCTCGGGAATCACGATAACGTCGCCCGAGCGCTTTTGGTAAAAACCGTTGCGAACCGCCGTGCTGACGTGGTCATCCAGCACTTCGCCTTTCAGCAACTGCTCTCTTGTATAAACCCGAAAAACGTGCGGCATCCTGCGCACCGCTTCAGCCGCCGTTTGTTCCACCTCGGCCGCGCTCAGGTTCTTCGATTCGATCAGTTGCGTATTCAGATAAGGGATCGGACCAGCCGTACCGATAATCCACTGGCCGGGACCATACTTTGCGGCCAGCGCGTCCGACATCGCTTTCAACAACGCCGGTTGGGAATTGCGGCCGCCGATCATGTGCCGGGCCTCGTTCACCTCCGGCACCGGCGCCACGCCGTGGTCGGCCGTCATCACGAAGAGCACGTTCTCCATGCCCACGCTTTTGCTAACAGCGTCGAACAGTTTGCCGAGCATGCGATCAGTCCGGATTGACATGTCGCGAACCTCGGGAGAGTCCGGGCCCATCGCGTGACCCACATAGTCATTTGAAGAAAAGCTGACCGAGAGAATGTCCGTTCCCGAATGATGTCCAAGGTTTTCGCCGCGCAGCGCATGCTCAGCGAAATCCTCAATCATTTCATTGCCCCACGGCGTCGCTTCGAGCGAGCGGCACTTCGGAACGCCGTTCTCCGGTTGTCCCATCGTGCAGAACGCCTTTGCGGAACCGGACTGTGCGTCAACCGGGTACCATTTCGCGTTCGTCGCCCGTGCGGAGGGTTTGTTTTCATTTATTTCCTCCACCCACTGCGGAAGCGTTTCCTTGTAATAAGTGCTTGTTACCCAGTGCTTCGATTTGTCATCGAACCAGTAAGCTCCATCGGCCATGTGTCCCGCCGGCAGAATCGCGGCGCGGTCCTTGATCGAGACCCCGATCACTTTCGATTCCTGGCCGGCCATCTTGATTTCATCCCCGAGCGTGCTGACCAGCAGGCGCCGTGGCGAAGAGCCTCCTGCGTCCGCGCCCGAGCCCACGAGTTTCGCCTCCGGATCGGAAACACTGGTCACGACCTTGCCTGTTTCGCGTTCGAACCACTCATTGCCCACAATCCCGCTCAAAGACGGCGTCGCGCCGCTCAGGAAGGTCGAGTGCCCGATTGCCGTCACCGTTGGAAAATGAATATGGTGAGCATCCTCGAACACCGCGCCTTCCGTCAGAATCTTTTTGAAGCCGGAGGAATACGAACTGCGGAACCGGGATAAGTACTCATACCGAAACTGATCGACCACAACAGCCAGAATCAGCTTCGGTTTGGCGGGCGGCGGCGCCGGGGCCGAGGCGGCGCACGAGTACCCGAGACACAGCAGGACGGCAAGAGCTCGTTTCATCTGATTCCTTATTATGATGGGCGGCTGCCGTCGCCGCCCGCGCGGACACTTCGGCCCTATCGTTCGGCGAGTGTAACGAAAATCTCCAGCGCTATACTGGAAATTCAGAGGTACTATGCACAAGTACGGGAAGTTCGCTGTCCTCATCGCGATCATTGTCGGGTCTTTGCTGTGGCTCGCAACCGCGGGCATCGGCAGTTCGCAGACGTACTACAAAACCATCTCCGAAGTTGAGAAGATGGGGCCGGCTTCGAGTTCAAAGAACGTCCGCGTTGGGGGCGATGTTCAGACGAATTCAATCGTACGGCAGGGCAACATCGTGAAGTTCAACCTGGTGCAGGACAGTCTGGTGCTCCCCGTGGCATATGAAGGCCGCGATCCGCTTCCCGATACTTTCAAGGATGGCGCGCAGGCTCTTGCCGCGGGTCGGCTGGGCCCGGATGGAGTCTTCCACGCTTCGGAAATTCAGGCCAAGTGCGCATCGAAGTACGCGCCGAAGCCCGGCATGGCGCCCGAGCAGCTCCAGAAAAAGGCCGCAGGCTCACTCCGCTCCAGTCTTTAAGGATTCAGCAACATGGAAAATGTAGGCGCGCTTTCGCTGATTCTGGCGTTTTGCATTTCGATATACGCCGTGGTGGCCAGCATCGTCGGGGCGTGGAAGCGCCGGCCATTTCTGGTTCTGAGCGGCGAACGCGCCGTTCTCGTTATCTGGTTTCTGGTATCCACCGCCGTCGGCATTCTGGTCTATGGGCTGATGACGGGCGATTTCCGCATGGCGTACGTCGCATCGCATACCGATCGCGCACAACCGCTCTTTTACAAATTCGCGGCCTGGTGGGGTGGGCAGGAAGGCTCGCTTTTGCTGTGGAGCTGGCTGCTCGCGACGTATGGCGCTGTGGTCGTCATCAAAAACCGCCGCCGGAACCGGAATCTGCTGCCCTGGGTCGTTGGCATTCTATCCTCGGTTCAGTTCTTTTTTCTCCTCCTGAACACGTTCGTAGCCAGCCCGTTCCAGGTTCTTGCTGTCGATCGCGTCGTCACCTCGGTTCCCGATGGCATGGGCCTCAATCCGCTTCTGCAGTATTGGGCGATGGTCATCCACCCGCCGTTCCTGTATCTCGGGTACGTTGGGTTTACGGTCCCGTTTGCGTTCGCGATGGCATCGCTCATCACGCGCGCCCCGGGTGAGAGCTGGATCCACACCACGCGCCGCTGGACGCTCGTCACCTGGCTGTTCCAGAGCATCGGTATCTGCCTCGGTTCCGGCTGGGCGTACCACGTTCTTGGCTGGGGCGGCTACTGGATGTGGGATCCGGTGGAAAATGCATCGCTGCTCCCGTGGCTGAGCGGTACGGCCTTTTTGCACTCCGTGATGATGCAGGAAAAGAAGGGAATGATGAAGGTCTGGAATATGGTCCTCATCGCTGCGACCTTCTTCCTCGCGATCTTCGGCACCACGCTCACCCGCACAGGCCTCGTGAGTTCCGTGCACGCCTTCGCCGAATCGCCCATCAAGACCTATTTCGTCACCTTCCTCGGCATCGGGATCGCGCTTACTGTCTGGCTGATTCTGGATCGCCTCGATTACCTGAAGAGTGAGGCCGAGCTGGAAAGTGTCGTTTCACGAGAATCCAGCTTTCTTTTCAACAACTTAATACTGCTGGCCAGCTGCTTTGCAGTACTGTGGGGAACGTTGTTCCCGGTGATCACCGAAAAATTCGCGAGCGAAAAAATCAGTCTGGATGCCGCCTGGTTCAACCGGCTGATGGTGCCAATTGGACTCTTCCTGTTGTTCCTGACCGGGGTCGGTCCGCTTTTCGCGTGGCGCCGCACCTCTCTGGAGAGCCTGCGGAAGAACTTCATGATTCCCGGCATCGGCACTCTGGTGGTAGCCGCCGCGCTGTTCGCGGGTGGCATGCGCTATCCGTACTCGATCATTTCGCTCAGCTTCTGTTTCTTCGTCGCGGCGACCATCGTGATGGAATTCTTCCGCGGCGCACGGGCCATCAGCGAGAAAACGAAGGTCGGGTTCGTGCCCGCCGTGATCGAACTGACCCACCGCAACACGCGCCGGTACGGCGGATATCTGGTGCACATGGGCATTGTCCTGATGTTCATCGGCTACAGCGGCCATCCGTTCAATCAGACGGCCATCGGCGAAGTGGCGAAGGGCAGCACTATGCAGGTCGGGGCCTATACGCTCAAGGTCCTGGACATGACTCAGGGAGAAAAAGCGGATTACGTCTGGGACACGGCCGTTCTGCAGGTGTCAAAAAACGGGAAAAACCTGGGCACGCTGGAACCAACGCGCAAGTTCTATAAGGCGCAACAGCAGGCGACAGCCGAAGTCGGCTTGAGACCGCGGCTCAATGAGGATCTGTACATCAATTACGCTGCGCGTCAGGGCGACAAAGCAACTCTCCAGGCATACGTTTTTCCGCTCGTAAACTGGATCTGGATCGGAGTTCTCGTCCTGATCGCGGGCACGCTCATCGCGCTCGTGCCGAGCAAAGTCGCGCGGTCTTATCCTCGGACGGAAGTTGTAGGAATCGCAAAGAAGAATGCGCCGGTTGAAGCGTAGTTTCCTGTTTGCCCTGCTCGCGGTAGCGGCGCTGGCGCAAACGGAAACGCAAATCGAATCTGACGAAGTGAAGCGCGTTGGCGTGCACATCACCTGCCAGTGCGGCTGCAACGACGATCTGAACTGCAATATGTCGAGCGGCCAGTGCCACTTCTGCAAGCCTGCCCGAACGAAGATCTTCGAGATGCAGAAAGCCGGCATGAGCGATTCGTCAATCATCGATTCATTCGTGAAGCAGTACGGCGCGGTCGTCCTGCGTCATGACCCGAACTCCTTCTTCTGGGCAATTCCCTATGCGATTCTCGGCGCCGGAGTGCTGCTGATCGGCTGGATCGTCCGGCGCTGGACTCGCCGGCTGCGCCTGCGCCCGGCCACTTCTGCCGGGCCGTCAGTTGAAGACGATCCGACGTACGCCCGTTATCGCGACGCCGTGGAGAAAGATCTTTCGAGGCTGGAACCTTAGAGTGGAAGCCAGTTTCATATTCGGCGGCCTCCTCGCTGCCCTCACCATCGCTTATCTCGTATTCATCCGTCAGAAGGATTTGCCCGTGCCGGCCCCCGCCTCGCCGTTTCAGCATCTCGAGGAGCGGAAGGCGGCGATCTACGAAAGCCTGCGCGACCTTCAGTTCGAATATCGCCTGAACAAGCTTTCGGATCAGGATTACCAGGCGACGAAAATCGAACTGCAGAAGGAACTGGCCCACGTACTGGCCGAAACCGACCGAATCAAAGCCGAACTGGCGCAGAGCGGGAAAGCGCCTCAGCCTGTTGCAGTCTCGAAGGCGCCTGCGGCGAAGAAGTATGTCTGTCCGACCTGCGGCGCCGAGTTCGAAAAGGTGCTGAAGTTCTGCGGAGAATGTGGCAAACCGATGGGAGTTACCGGATCGTGAGGCTCGAAATAAAACTCGCCGCGTGGCTCGCGCTTTCGGCTGGCCTCATGCATGCTGCGGTGGACGGCGTCGTCATCAACCAGACGACCGGGAAGCCGCAACCTGGCGCCACCGTTACTCTCTTCCAGACCAGCCAGGAAGGGCCGCAGTTCATCGATAGCGCGAAGACCGGGCCGGACGGAAAATTCGCGATCACCAAAGAGCCGGCTCAGACGGGCGGCGGCCCGGCGTTGCTGCAGGCCGTCTATGCAGGCGTGCAGTACAACAAAATCCTCCCTCCCGGCACGCCCCGTACGGGCGTCGAAATTCCGGTCTACGAGTCCTCAAAAAAGCCCGCGGGAGTCGACATTACGCAGCACATCATGCTGCTGCAGCCCGATTCGACCGGCATTCTCAACGTGAACGAGATCTACATCTTCCAGAACGGCGGCAAGCTGACATGGAACGATCCGGATCGCGGCGAACTCCAGTTCGAATTGCCCGCGGCCGCTCAGGGCAAGGTGGAAATCGACGCCACCGCGCCGCAGGGCATGCCCATCCGCCGCGCTGCGGATCCGGCGGGCAAGCCGAACACATTCAAGCTGGATTTCCCCATCAAACCCGGGGAGACGCGAATCGAACTGTCATGGACAATGCCGTTCAACACCCCCGGCGTTTTCAATGAGCGGGTGCTGATGAAGACCACCGCGCCAACGCGAATCCTGGCGCCCCCGGGCGTGACGCTGAAAGGCGATGGCGTGGAAAGTCTTGGGCAGGAGCCGCAGACCCAGGCCACCATTTACAGCCTGAAAGGACCGGACCTCCAGTTTGACGTGGAAGGCACGGGCGAACTGCGCGATACCAACTCAGGCGGCGATTCCGGCGGGCAGGGCAGCCCCGGGCTCACTCAGAATTTCCCGAAACTGTACAATCTGCAGCTCTCGAGCGCCGGCCTGCTCGATTCCATGAGTGCGGTCAAATGGATTGTCATCACCGTGCTCGGCATGCTCGCCCTGGGCTTCATCCTGCTTTATCGGAAAGGGAGTCCGCTCACCGAGGCCAGTTCAGCCCAGCCAGTCGATACCGCGAAATCATCCAAAGCCCCGAAACATGCCCGCGGTCGCGGTTGATCGCGTCTGGAAATATTTCGGCGATTACCCCGCCCTGCGCGGCGCATCCCTCTCCGTGGAACGTGGCGCGTGCCTCGCGTTGCTGGGCCGCAACGGCGCCGGCAAAACCACCCTTCTGCGAATTCTCGCCGGCCTCTCGAAAGCGGCTCAGGGCGAGGCTCTTGTCCTCGGTTCACCTGCGCGCAACGAAGGCGTTCGGCGCCGTATCGGATATCTCGGCCACGGAATCGGCGTTTACGACGACCTCTCCGCGTTCGAGAACCTCCTGCTCTTCGGGCGTCTGATGGAAATGGATCATCCCGTGCAGGCTGCGGAATCCGCGCTCGAGCGCGTCGGACTCGCACACGTGAAAGATGGCCTTGCGCGCGAATTCTCGCGCGGTATGCGGCAACGTCTCGCCATCGCCCGCGCCTTCCTGCACCATCCGGAAGTGTTGTTTCTGGACGAGCCTTTCACGTCACTCGACGACCGGGCCATCGCAGTCTTGCAAACTATCCTCGCGGAGGCTCGCGCGCGGCAATCCACCATCGTCATGTCGACTCACCAGATTCGCGAAGCCATGGATCTCGCAAGCGATGTCGCGCTGCTCGAGCGCGGCAAAATCGTACACAGCGGCCCCCGCACTGCCGAAATGATGGCCGATCCGACCTGGCTTTACCGCACCTTCGGAGAGCCCCAGTGAGCCATCTCGCGGCATGAAGCGCGGATTTCTCGCCGCGTTTTCCATCGCGCGCAAAGACCTCAGGACCGAACTGCGGACCAGGGAATCCCTCAACGCAAGCGCCTCATTCGCGCTCGTCATTCTCGTACTGTTCAGCTTCGCCTTCGATCTCGATCGCGATAGCATCTATGCGATTTCCGGTGGCCTTCTCTGGCTGGTCTATTCATTTGCGGGCGCGCTGATCGTGAACCGAAGCTTTGCCAGAGAATTGCCAAACGATTGTCTCGATATCCTGATTGCCTCCCCCGCTCCCGCCTGGGCGCTTTTTCTCGGAAAGACAGTCGCTGCCTTTCTGTTGCTGATCATCGTTGAAGCGATCTCTCTCCCGATATTCGGTCTCTTCTACAACATCAACTGGACGACCTCCTTCTGGCCGCTGCTCGCCGTAATCACGCTCGCGACCTGGGGCATTACGGTCGTCGGCACTGCCTTCAGCGCGGTCACGGTAAATGTCCGGTTGCGCGAACTGATGCTGCCGGTGCTTCTCTATCCGATCCTGATTCCTCTCTTGATCGCGGCGATGGGCATGACTTCAGGACTCCTGAGCGGCAACATTGCCGGCGCCGACCGCGGCCAGTATTTGCGCCAGCTGGTCGCTTTCGACGCCATTTACACGGCGCTATCGCTGTATATGATCGAGTTTATTCTGGTGGTATAAGGACAAATCGATGCGCGAAAAAGCAGTCTACGTATGCGGCATTCTGGGTACCGCGCTGATGCTCTGGAACCTGCACACAATCTTCGTGCAACTGCCGGACGATGCGCTCCAGGGACCTATTTTCCGTATCCTTTTCATTCACGTCCCGGCGACACTCGTGGCCTACATCTTCTACACTGTCGCGCTCATCACGAGTATTCTCTTTCTCGCAAAGAAAGATTTCGTGTATGACTCGATGTCGGTCGCGTGCATTGAGGTCGCTACCATGCTCGTGCTCGTTAATCTCGCCACCGGTAGCATCTGGGGCAGGAGTCAGTGGGGCGTCTGGTGGGCCTGGGACCTGCGACTGACCACGCAATTGATGTGCTTTCTGCTCTATCTCGGTTACCTGCTGGTACGGCCCGCCATCGCCGAG
>Ga0308175_100003695_pt1 | contig 10643 bp, 9 predicted proteins | sample PhyCR1_3_FD_203893 | JGI IMG/M metagenome (GOLD analysis project Ga0308175, IMG submission 203893) | Soil microbial communities from UC Gill Tract Community Farm, Albany, California, United States - DLSLS.C.R1 | ecosystem: Environmental > Terrestrial > Soil > Agricultural land | place: USA...
CCAAAACCTGGAAATTCGCGGCGAGTTCTTGAACGTCTCGAATACACCCATACTGAATGCGCCGTCCAGAGCTATTGGAAGCACTCTTGGCAGAATCGGTACTTCGCAAGGAGCCCGCAACATCCAGCTAGGCTTGAAATATAACTTCTAGCCCAACTTCTCTGGAACTGCTCTACAGGAAGGGCGCCTTCGGGCGCCCTTCCTGCTTAAGATCGCAAATACCGTGTTCTACAGTCCCGCGAACCAGTCGTAGCCTTCCTCGGCCCAATAATCGTCCGGTCTTTCATCGGAGTATTCAATAGCGCCGATCCTTTTCAGATTCTTGATGCCGTACTTTACCGGAATCACTAACCGAAGTGGTGCGCCGTGGGCAGGGCTCAATGGCTTGCCATCGTACTCGTATACCAACAGTGTCTGCGGATGCAGCGCGCTCTTCATATCCAACCCCACGTAATACTCTTCATCCGGCGTAGTCAGCGAAACATAGTTCGTCAGTTTGCGCCCGGGCGGATAATACTTCTTTGTGAAATCGGAAAAACGCGCGCCCGCCCAGTGGCTGATCGTACTCCAGCCCTCGATGCAGCAGAACTTCGTAATCATCTCCACGCGTGGAAGCGCCTGAATGTCCCGCAGTAACAGTGTCAGGTCCGGACCGCCCGCGTCGCTTGTCACGGCCAGGCTCCACTGGCCGGGATCGATCGCCTCAGTCAGCCCAATATCGCCATTAGCCTTTAGCGGCGTGACCTCGTTCGGCGAGTAGGTGGGCATCAGATGACTGTCGCTCAAATAAGCGTGCGCCAGTCTCCCGTTTGCGTCCAGAACTCGGCGCTCCGGCCAAGGCCTTTGGTTGTCTTGCTTGGCGTTGCGAAGCCATTCGTAGCCGCCAATCGCCCCAACTGCGGCAAGTCCGCCAATCAAAAAGCCGCGCCGGCTCCTTCGGTTCAGATCTCGCCGCGCTTCTTCGTCCGGAAGAATAATCTCGCGCTGCCTCTTATTCATGACTCTTTACCGCTTCCCACCCGATCACCATAGACCGGAAATTGTTCCAACCGGCCCTGGCTACCTGAGCCACATGCAAAACAAAAAACAGCAGATATCCAATCGTCAAGCAGAAATGAACGAGCCGCGCTGTCTGGTAACCGCCGCACAACATCGCAAGCCAGGCCAGTTGCGCCGGCTTGTAAATGGCTAGCCCCGTAATCACCGATAAACCGCCCATCACAACGATGGCGGAGTATGTAAGCTGTTGAGCCGCATTGTACTTGTCCTGCGGGGGCAATTCCTTGCGAACGTGCAGATCGTATAGTACAACGTGAAAAGCATCCCGGAAGGCAGTAAATGATCGCGGCACGAGAAATCGCCATTCCCCGGAAAAGAATGTATATGCGACATACAGAATTCCATTGATCGTGAACAACCACATAAAAAAGAAATGCATCGCCATTCCATCCGCCAGGCGGTGATCTATATGAAGGGCGTTGTAAACCGGCTGCGGGAAGAAGTGGAATGGCCCGACGCTGTAGAGGTCGTAGGCCCAATAAATCAAGATCCCGCTCCAGATCATAAGAAAAAGTAACGGGAAGTTGATCCAGTGGAACCACCGAATGGCGAGGAGGTGCTTCAGCTTCAGCGTTTGCATTTGTATATCTATCTTCGACGCAAACCGCGTTTAGTTACGGAGAAAAACCTATTTACTTCCTGGGCTGCTCGCTCCAGGCGGCTGCAAGCCTCACCCGCGCCAACGATTTTTACCGCGTCTGCACCGTGTTCAATGTAGCTGATTTTGCCCCCTTTATCGACGACAAAAGTCACCCGTTCGGCGATGCCGTATTGTGGAACTAGGACACCGTAGTCTTCAGCCACCTTGCCCGTGGCGAAATCGCTGAACAGGGGAGACTAGGTCAAGCAGGCAGCCCGGTACGTCATTCCGCTGCTTGGCATTCCCGGAGAGTCTGCGCGGTTGCACTGAGGCTCAACGTCGGAGCGAACAGGCCAAGAGAAAAAGCAGCTTCACGGGTGATCCCGGCTGCAGAGTTACCCCCTAATTTACTAATAGAGGCAGCTTAGTGACCAAACGAGGAAAACTCTACCTGATCGGTGCCGGTCCGGGGGATCCGGAACTCCTGACCTTGAAGGCGGTGCGCGTCCTCGGGTTGGCGGACGTGGTACTTTACGACCGCCTGATCAGTCCCGAAGTCCTGGCCCATGCCCGTCCCGATGCTGAACTCGTCTACGTCGGCAAGCATCAGGGCGAGCAGGAACATAAACAAAGTTTCATCTTCGACCTGATTCGGCAGCACGCTGTATCCGGAAAAGCAGTAGCTCGCCTGAAAGGCGGCGATCCCCTTGTGTTTGGTCGTGGTGCCGAAGAATGGGCGCTCGCCCTCCAGCATGGCATCGAGGTTGAACTAATTCCCGGGGTGACCTCGTCGATCTCGGTTCCGGGCTTAGCGGGAATCCCGCTGACCTATCGCAGGGTCTCGCAAAGCTTTGCTGTTATCACCGGCCACTGCCATACCGGAGCCGCTCAGGAGTGGGGAAAGTATGCTGCCGTGGACACTCTGGTAATTCTCATGGGCGTAAAGAATCGGGACTTCATCGCCCGCTCGCTGATTGAAGCGGGCCGTCCGCCTCACCAGCCGGTGGCATTTGTGGAACGGGGATCGACCCCGAATGCGAGGGTGATTGAAAGCGATCTCGCAGCCGTTGCCGCAGGAGACGTCGAAGCATCGAATCCAGCCGTCTTTGTGATCGGTGACGTCGTCCGGCTCAGAAAAAAGCTTATTGAAGCTCCAGAACAACCAGGCCCTGCGGAGCAACTGTAATCGGGTCACTGACGGCATGCATCTCGACGGGTGGTAGCTCGGACGCTTTCTTCAGCTTTGCGATTTGCTCCAAAGTCGGGCTCGCCGGGCTGCCCATCTCCTTCCAGGCCTTTAGCGAAGAAGCATGGTCAGGATCAACGAACTGCATCAGGTAATGCTTTGCCTGTGAATTCTTCACCTCGAGCTGAAATGTCTTAGGCGCAACACTTTCGCCCGGTTCCGCATAATTCCACAGCGCAATGACTACCGTGCCATCAGCGCGCTCTGTGACAAGCGCGTTCTCTGACGGGTTTGAGAGGCGCCGGTCTCCCAACCGGTGCAGCAGCTCAAATGCTCGAAAGGCTGGCTTAGGGATGCCGCGCTCTGCCATCAGACCGTAGCCGCCATAAAATGGAGCCTTCACGACACCTTGTTCTTCAAACACGTCCGATAAGCTCCAGTAAGACATCAGGGCCGTCCGTCCATCGCACTCTCGGATGTCGTTTGCCAGCCACGGACCCATAAAGGCGCTGTCGGTTACCTGTTCCTGATTCAGATACGTCGCGTTGTACTCAGACCAGATAATGGGCGTGTTGGGAGCCGCCGAGGACTTCACCTGGTCGTAGACTTTTTTGACCGCCAGCCCGACCATATCTTTTCGCACAATGTCGAGGTGTTTCCCAAACACGTCCTCGGATTTCTCGTTCCCATAGATGTGTGTTGATACAAAATCGAAGGGAACGTGGTTCTCAGTGCAGTGCTTGATAAACGCATCCACCCAGGCCGCCTGCGCCGTTGCTGGACCGCCCACCCGAATCACCGGATCGACGCTCTTGATCGCCTTTGCCGTTGTGTCGTAAAAAGCAAAGTAGGTCTCCTGCTTCGGCGTGCCATTCCAGAAGTCGATGTTTGGCTCGTTCCACACTTCGAAGTACCACTGTTCCACTTCACTCTTTCCATAGCGCTGCTCCAGGTGCTGTGTGAAAGCCTGAATCAGAGCTGCCCATTTGGCCGAGTCTTTCGGAGGGGAGGGAAGTTGCTTGTACCAGAAAGGATGTGGTGTCAAATTCGCTGCCAGCTTGCGTGGCATGAAGCTCAGTTCCACGAACGGCTTCACTCCATTCTGTAGCAGGCCATCGTACACCTGATCCACATACGAAAAGTTATAGACAGGCTTTCCTTGGGCGTCCTCGTCATAGACCCCCATCTCGTCTTGAAAGATGGCGTGAAAACGAACGTACTGAAAGTCCGTAATCTGCTTCACTGCCCGCAAATCGTCCCGGTAACTCTCACGTAGTGTCAGCACCGCGCGCCCCGAGCCGAACATCTGCTCCCATATATGCGGGAACGGGTGTGACGCAGCATTCACGTCAACGGTAATGGTCTCTGCTGATGCAAGCGACATAGCCAATAATCCGACGACAACAGAACAGTGGAGCTTCTTCACGTCTTTATAGTCTCTTAAACCGTTCGCGCACCGTAGGCCAGCGCAGCTTCCCGGACCAGGATTCCCATCTTCGGGTGGCTGGGCTCCAACGCGGGCTCCAGCCCGTGCTCCCGCAGCGTCTCGCTGCAAGTAGGTCCGATCGACGCGATAAAAAGCTGCTTTAAGGCTGACAACGCCGTTTCTCGCTGGCCGTTCTGCTCAGCGAAATCCAAAAAGTGGTCGATCTGGACACCAGTCGTAAACAGCACGGCTGAAAATTCGTGGCGCAGTAGCCGGCCGAGTGCCGTCATGAGTGGCTCTTTGTTCTCCGGCAATCTCCATTGGTAAATCGGAACGGTCGTCACCCTGCGTCCTTGTGCCAGTAGCGCATCGGTCAGATCCCGATTCGGTCGTCCATACTCCTGCACGGCGACCGATTGCTCAGTCCTGTTTTCAATGGCCGCTAAGATTTCCCGCCAAGTATTCGGTTCTGGAACGCTGACGGCAATCGGCACTTTCCATTCGCGAAGCACGGCCGTCGGCTTGGGGCCGCGAGCTACTACTGCCAGTCCCCGAAGCGCGTGAAGAAACAAATCCTCCGGATCGCGCGTGGTCAGCACACGATGGAGTTGCCTTGCTCCGACGCCGGTCAGGAAAATCATCATGTCGAAATCGCCCGCATAGAGCCTGTCGGCAAAGCGGAACGCCTGGTCATTGATCTCGAGCGGAACCTCTACCACGGCGGGCGCGACAAACGGCTCGCCGCCATTAATCCGGATCAGTTCTCCAATCTCATTGGAACGGCGGCTCTCGAAGGCAAGGACGTTTGCGCGACCGAAGGACATGTCACGCATATTAGCGTAAAAACAAAAGCCAGGAAAATTGCTAATATAGCGGACATGCGAAAGCGTCTCGCTGTGCTGCCGCTTGTAGGCGCGGCGGCTGCGTTCATGGCCTTTGGTCAATCTGCGGACACGAACCCTGCTCATCGGGACTCCAGCGTCCTTTTAGGCGGCCCGAAATACAAGAAGGGCAAAACGCCGACTTCCCGCTATCTTCATGGAACGGTCACGGACGATACCAACCAGCCGGTTCAGGGTGCCTTGGTGACGCTAACCAACAACAAAAGCAAGGAAAAATTGACGTTCATCACCAAGAAGGACGGCCGTTATCACTTTGAAGATCTAAGCTTCACCGTCGATTACGGCGTGCAGGCCCGCTATAAGAATGAGTCAAGCGAGCTGCGAAAAATAAGCCAGTATGACAACCGCCCCGACGTGGTGCGAATGTTAGAGCTGCAAAGCGCTGAGGAAGCCGCTAAAAAGCCGTAGTATTATCGCTTGCACATTTGCGGATAGCTTTTCTTCAGGGCGGCAACCTTGGGCATATCGTTGATCGCGATATACGGATAGGTCGGATGCTTGTCCAGGAAATGCTGGTGGTAGTCTTCCGCCGGATAAAAGCCCTTATAAGGAACGACCTGCGTGACAATCTTCTTTGAAAAGACCTGGGCGGCGTTAAGTTGGCTGATATACGCTTCCGCAACCCGTTTCTGATCGTCATTCATATAAAAAATCGCCGAGCGGTACTGTGTACCTGTATCCGGGCCTTGCCGGTTCAACTCCGTAGGATCGGTCACCACAGAGAAGTAAATCTTCAGGAGCTGTCCGAAAGTCACCTGCGTTGGGTCGTAAGTGATCTCGACGGATTCCGCATGCCCGGTCGTCCCGGTGCTGACCATTTCGTACTGAGCAGTCGATTTGCTGCCGCCCGCGTATCCAGCAACCGCATTCTTCACGCCCTTTACCCTCTCAAATACTCCCTGCACCCCCCAAAAGCAACCGCCCGAAAGCACGGCCTTCTCTATTCCTTGCGTGCTGGATGTAGACACCGGCACTACTGGATCGGGAAAGCTACTTCTTGATTGAGCCTGGATCAGCAACGTAGCTGCTCCGGCAATCAACAACGCACGCAGCGATAATTTAGGGAACATTGACGAACTCCTAAGTTAATGGATTCCGCTTGGCAATGCTCCGTTGCCTTTTTCAGGGCTCTCACGTTGTGTCTCATTCTTGCGAATACTAACTAAGTTGGCCAAAATTCGGTAAGCACCCGGTACTCCCGCAGCCAACTGCCGGTAGAGCGCAAAGGCGTCATAAACGTAGGTGCCCTTGCCGTATCTCGCAACCAGCAGTCCGCCGCACTGTGGATCTTGCCCGGGATCATGTGTCTCTATTGGTGCCTGGTAGCGAGGATCCCACGTCTTCATGAAGCCGTGACCGCGTTCCTCTTCCCACCCTCGAAAATCGGCTTCGGTAATTTTATTCGGCCAGTTCAAGACAGGACTTTTGGGCTGCCGCAGGTCAACTTTTGAGTTTTCGTCTACAACTTTCGCAGGATTTGATCCTAAACTCAACGGGTAAGGGCCGTACTCGAAGTCCTCGAGATTGTACTGAGCCACCAGTGTGCCGCCGTTCTTCACATACCGGAGCAACTGGCCGTTGTCGCCCCGAAGTTCCGGATGTGCAGTGTAAGCACGGACTCCGAGAACCACCGCATCATATCCACTCAGTGTCTCGGCGTTGATGTCGTCGAGAGACAGAACATGCACATCGATCCCTAGATCCTCCAGAGCCTGCGGCACGTCGTCACCGGTGCCCGGCAGAAATGCGACCCGCAAACCAGGGGGAGTATTTACATCGACGCCCACGGCTTTGTAGATCGCGGCGCGATAGTAAGGGTAAGCGCGCAAACCAGGGTAGCCAACCAGCCGATATCCCTCCTGGTAGGATTTGCCGTTATACTCCGCCACTGCCTTTACCTCATAGGGTTGAGCACGAACGCCATTCGGCCGAATCTGAAACGTAATTTCCTGGTCTTCGCCGTCACGCGTCATCGAGAATGGAATTTCCTTGGGAACCGCTTCCCATGACGATGGCAACTCGAGGCGGAGCGTACCTTTGGCCGGCCCTTTTACATTGCTATGAAGAGTGCAGGAGAAGGGAAACGATTTAGTGGTTAGGGGGACTGCGCCAGCTAACGACGGCAGCATGACTGAGATAGGCGGTCCCAACAGAAGCGGATCTTCTTTGATCCCCACGCTAGGGACGCGCTGAACTGCCTGCACGACCTGGCTAATCTCGAAAGGAACGTCATGGTAGCTGATACGGGCCCTTGCGGAAAGAGGGTAGGGTGCCAGAGACAGATTGCGATAGCGCTCGTCCGTTAAATCGTAGTAGGGCTGCTCCTTGTTGGGCCTGTAAAAGTACGGCTTCGTGAGAACCGCATCCGGTGGTACATCCACCTTGAACTGCGAACGCACGTCCATACCCCCGGGCAGCCTTGCCTTCGTCTGCGAACCTGCCTGAATCTTCCACTCTTTTGGGTCAGAGGGAACGAGGTCAATGCCTTCTACATTCACCGTATCCAAGCTCTGGTTGTAAAGATGAGTGTTGACGGGAAAGGACTGCCCAGGAATAGCGATTGCGAAGGTTGGCGAGGGGCCCGCGAACATGGCAAAGGGGCCACTGGGCGGCTTCGCCGGCGCGATTGTTGCCTCAAACGTGAGACCCAGGGCAAGCGTCAGGGCCTTTTCAAATTGGTCCTGCTTGGCCCTTAACTCAAAAAGAATATCGGCTTTGCCAGATTCCCCCAGGTCGCTATCACTTACCTGTTGCATCAGGACACGGGTGGCTTTCAATCCATCGGCCAGGATCGGTGCGATGGTCGCTGGAGTACTAGGGCGGTAACGGTCGGCGGCTTCTCCTGCAAGATCGGAAAGTTGCGCCAGGCTCGTCTTTATGGCCGTCGTAGCGCCACCTTTAGCCAGACTTGCGATTCCGACCAGGGACGTATCAATCCCATCGTAAAAGGATTCTTCCTTTCCGGAGACCGGTACACGCGACCCGTACCGGTGATACTGGATGACGACACGAGCCGGCGGTGGTATCGTAATGCCGCCGTTCTGACTTTTTTGTTGTCCGAGCCCCTCACGGCCGATTTGCAGGAACGTCAGACCAGCTGCACTGTCCGGACTGCCTTCGGAAATACTGACATCGGCCGTCGGTTTGCCGTTGATCCAGGTATGGTCGACATAATTGTAGAACCGGACTGGGACATATTTGTCAGTCGCGTAATCGTAGATACCCTCCTTCGTGGCGGAAAAGACAGGAACCCGCTCGTAGACCTTGAGCGGAGTCCACGGGTGTAGGCCTTCGCGAATCTGGTCGGGAAAGCGATTCGGATCCCCGGCGGCAGCGAACGCCTCTTGCGCCATTTGCCCAGCTACCTGATGATTGCCGTGCCCATCGGTCGGCGCTCCTACAAAGACCGATGTAAGAACCAGGGGATGCGTCATACGCACCACCCTCACCACTTGGGCGAGTACTCGTTCGTGATTCCATTTATTCAATGCTTCTTCGCGAGTTTTGGAGAAGCCGTAATCGATTACATTGGTCCAGTATTGATCGACGCCATAGTAGCGGTCGGCCGCTAGAAGCTCCTGGGTGCGCATCAGGCCGAGTGCATCGTAAAGATCGGTAGACATCGCATCCTGCCCGCCTTCGCCCCGATTAAGTGTGAGGAGTGCACCTCGCGCTCCTATTCCCCGGGTCTCAAAGGCTAACAATCCGCCGTCTTCATCATCCGGGTGTGCCGTGATCATGAGAATGCTGGCACGCGTGCGAAGCGAAGTGAGAATGCGCGCTAAGCCTGAGGCGCCTCGATCGACGGCAATGGGTAGTGCATTCGGATTAGCCTGCTTGGTCTGTGTCGCGGGCTCGTTCGCAATGCGGGCGGAGACCACGGTTGTCATAATGGCCACGAACACGAGCATCCAGGCGGTGCGGTCAATGAGCCGGGTGTTAATGATCATTTCGGTATTGAGGTATTTCCCTAATTTGGTTATTAAACAAACGTTAACAGGTGCGTCAGTATCCTTGCCGTAACAACGAGCGTCTCTTCAAGCAAAGGGCTCAAAAATCAATCACTAACAGGAGCCATTCATAGGAGCCGCATATATGAAAAGAGAATTCGTTACGAAGAGCTGCTCAGTGGTTTTATCGGCGATCTTCATGCTGAGTCCGGTGGAGGTCCCCGCGTACGCCCAGACTTCGTATCCGCAACAGCAGTATCCGCCGCCTTCAGGACAATATCCGCCTCCCCAGCAGTATCCGCAAGGGCAGTACCCACAACAACCTGCCCCCCAACAATATCCGCCACCGCAATACCCCCAGCAGTACCCGCCGCCACAGGGTCAGCCCTACCCGCAGGTGCAATCGCCATATGCTCCTCCGCTCTTGGCTCCCCAGCAGCTCGATCAATTGGTCGGGCCTATCGCCTTGTACTCCGACCCTCTGCTCGCTCAGGTATTAACCGCTTCCACCTTTACGAACGAGATACCGGATGCGGCAAACTGGGCCAATCAGCACAGCTATCTCAGAGGGCCGGAGCTAGCGGCTGCTATACAGGGGGACAACTTGCCATGGGACCCTAGTGTTCTTGCTCTGCTTCCATTTCCATCGGTATTGAACTATATGGCCAGCAATATGGGATGGACCCAGGGATTGGGAAACGCCGTGCTCGTGCAGCGAGGCGACGTGATGGATGCTGTCCAGCGCATGCGCCAACAAGCCTACAACTACGGCTACTTACGCTCGAATGGCTATGACAGGGTGATCTTCGCCGGCCCTGGTGATATTCAGATCGTGCCGGTGAATCCTGATTTGTACTACGTCCCGGTATATAACCCGTATATCGTGTATGCTCCGCCCCGTCGTGGGGTCGCCGTCGCTGCGGCAATCGGGTTTGGCGCGGCGATCGTTATCGGTGCGGCGTTCCGTCCGTGGGGATGGGGACACCCAGGTCTCGAGTGGCGGCAGCACGCCATCATTATCGATAATCGTCCCTGGAACCGCACGTGGGCAACTCGTGAAGCCTATGGTCGCCCTGAGTATCATTCTCCAGGCCCACGCACGGAACATCATGAGCTAAGGGGCCCAGAGCATTCTCGAGGCGGAGATCATCATAGGGGCGATCATCGTGACGATCACCGATAGGCCACGCATGGTGGGAAACGGGAGCTGCAAAGCCAGCTCCCACAGCCTTATTTGACAGCTTGTAAGAAGGCGAGGCAAACCGGAGACGGCGATTGGAAGCTCTGCCCGGTAGGAGCAATCTTGCCAGTGTTCTGGTCGACTTTAAACACGAGAATGTTGTCGGTCTTCTGGTTGGCTACCAGGAGGTGCTCACCTTCCGGATCGAGCGTAATGTAGCGAGGCATTTTGCCGTCAATCTTCTCGATTTGCACTTCTGTCAGCATGCCGTTTTCCTTATTGACTGAAAACACGGCGATGCTGTTATAGCCCCTGTTGGAGGCATACAGATACCGGCCGGAAGGATCGAGCTTGATCTCG
>Ga0308175_100003696_pt1 | contig 10642 bp, 11 predicted proteins | sample PhyCR1_3_FD_203893 | JGI IMG/M metagenome (GOLD analysis project Ga0308175, IMG submission 203893) | Soil microbial communities from UC Gill Tract Community Farm, Albany, California, United States - DLSLS.C.R1 | ecosystem: Environmental > Terrestrial > Soil > Agricultural land | place: USA...
GCGGCCAGGCGCTCCAGGCCGCCCAGGATGCCGCCGCGCGCGAACAGCACGATCACGATCAACAACAGGCCTATCCAGAACTGCCAATAGGCCGGATTGAGGCCGGAGATGTAATCCTGCGCCAGCATGTACACGATGGCGCCCACCAGTGCGCCGTACAGGCGGCCGGTGCCGCCCAGCACCAGGATGATCAGCAGCTCGGCCGAACGGGCGAAGCCCAGCGAATCCAGGCCCACGAACTGGGTGGTCTGCGCCAGCAGCGCGCCGGCCACGCCGGCCACGCCGGCGCCAATGGTGAAGATGGCGGTCAGGCGCTGGTTCACATCCGCGCCTATGGCCGGCATGCGGCGGCTGCCTTCGCGTATGCCCTTCAGCGACAGGCCGAACGGCGAATTGACCAGGCGCCGCAAGGCTACGAACAGCAGAAACAGCATCACGAAGCTGTAGACGTAGGCGGTCTTGCCGGACAGGTCGAATTCAAACACGCCCAACAGCTTGCCGACCACCATGCCGGACAGTCCATCCACGCCGCCGGTGATGAAGGCCGCCTTGTTGGCCGCCTCGAACAGCATCAGGCCTATGCCCAGCGTCACCATCAGCCGGGTCAGGTCCTGGCCGCGCACGATGAGGAAGCTGACCAGGTAACCGGCCAGGGACGCCACCGCGGCGGCGGCCAGCAGGCCGCTGATGGGCTCGCCCCAGCCATGCGCCGCCAGCAGGCCGGCGGTATAGGCGCCCAGGCCGAAGAAGGCGGCATGGCCGAGCGAGACGATGCCGGCGTAACCCAGGATCAGGTCGAGCGACATCGCGAACAGGCCGACGATCATGATCTGGGAAATCAGCACCAGGTAGCCGGGAGCGAGGAAATAGGCGGCCACCGGGATCAGCCAGAACAGGATTTCCAGCGGTTTCCAGCGGCCGTCAGGCAAGCCATGCACGACAGGCGTCACTGGCTTCATGAGCGCCTCCCGATCAGGCCGGTGGGGAACAGCAGCAGCAGCACGACCATCAGCGCATAGATGACGAAGGCCCCGACTTCGGGCACATAGTACTTGCCGGCGACGTCGAAGATGCCGAGCACGATGGCCGCCAGCAGCGGCCCCTTGATGGTGCCGGCGCCGCCGACCGCGACCACCAGCAGGAAGTACACCATGTACTTGATCGGGAAGGTCGGGTCCAGGCCCAGCACATCGATGCCGAGGCCGCCGCCGAGGCCGGCCAGGCCGGAGCCGAGCGCGAAGGTCAGCGAAAACACCCGGCTGACATTGATGCCCAGGCCGGCCGATGCCTGCTGGTTGTCGACCGAGGCGCGGATCTGCGCGCCGAAGCGGGTGCGTTCGATCAGCCAGCCCAGCGCCAGCGTGACCACGATCACCACGCCGATCAGAAACAGCCGATAGCTGCCGACATCCAGGCCGGCGATATTGACCTGGCCGCGCAGCCAGTCCGGCAGCTGCACCGGCTGCTGCGACGGCCCGAACAGATAGGTGGCGGTGGCCACCGACATGAAGGTCAGGCCGATGGAAAACAGCACCTGGTCGAGATGGCTGGCCTTGTACAGGCGGCGGTACAGCAGGCGCTCCAGCACGAAGCCGGCGGCGGCGCTGGCCAGGAAAGCCAGCGGCAGCGACAGCAGGAAAGGCACGCCCAGGCGCGACAGCAGGGTGACGGAAACGAAGCCGCCCAGCATCGCGAAAGCGCCATGCGCCAGGTTGACGAAATTCATCAGGCCCATCGTGACCGACAGGCCGACGCTGATCAGGAACAGCAGGCTGCCATAGGCGACGCCGTCGAACAGCACGCCGATCAGGTTGCCCATGTGCGGCCTCCGTCGCGGGCCGGCGGCCGCGTCGCTGCGCAAACCAGCGCACTCCGTTGGGTGGCAAAGAGCATGGTGTCTACTCCGATTATCGTTGTTATTGGAATGATACTGGCCGCGGCGGCGCCGCGGCGGACTGCGGATTGTACAGAGCCTTACACCGGTCCGGCAGCGTCCATCTCGCGGAACACTTCCTGCGCCAGCGCAAACGCCGAGTTGGCGGCCGGCACGCCGCAATAGATGGCGGTCTGCAGCAGCGCTTCCTTGATCTCGTCGCGGGTGACGCCGTTATTGGACGCGGCGCGCAGGTGCAGCTTCAGTTCCTCTTCCCGGTTCAGCGCCACCATCATGCAGATAGTCATCAGGCTGCGCGTATGCCGCGGCAGGCCGGGACGGGTCCAGATCTCGCCCCATGCATAGCGGGTGATCATGTCCTGGAATTCCGTGGTCAGCTGATCCTTTTTGGCCTGCGCGCGGTCGACGTGGGCGCCGCCCAGCACCGCGCGTCGCACGGCCATGCCGGCCGCGTGGCGTTCCTGTTCATCCATATCGCTGCTCCTCTGCGTCAAGCGGTCAGAAAGTCGACCAGCTGGTGGGTGAATTCCTCCGGCTGCTCCCAGTTCGACAGGTGCGCCGCGTCGAGTTCGGCATAGCGGGCGCCGGCGATCTTATCGGCCACCAGCTTGCCATCCGCCGCCGGCGTGGACAGGTCATGGGTGCCGGCGATCACCAGCGTCGGCACGGTAATGCCGGCGAGTTCGCCGCGCTGGTCCATGTCGCGCACGGCGGCGCAACTGGCGTTGTAGCCGGCCGGGTCGGTGCGCAGCAGCATCGCGCGGACAATGTCAACCTGCTCCGGGGAGCGCTCCTGGAAGCCGGGCGTGAACCAGCGGTCCAGCACGACGCCGGTGATGGAAGCCATGCCGTCGGCATTGACCTTGTCTATGCGCGCGTTCCAGGTCTCGGCCGTGCCGATCTTGGCGGCGGTGTTGCACAGCGCCAGGCGGTTGATGCGGTCGCCGTGATGCGCGCCCAGCCACATGCCTATCATGCCGCCCATCGACAGGCCGCAGAAATGCGCGCGGTCTATGCCCAGGTGATCCATCAGCGCCAGCACGTCGGCGCCGAGCTGCGGAATGGTGTACGGGCCGGGCGGGACCGACGACTGGCCATGACCGCGGGCATCGTGCCGCAGCACGCGGAAGTGCCCCAGCAGCGCCGGCATCTGCGGTGTCCACATGCCAAGGTCGGTGCCCAGGGAATTGGACAGCACCAGCACCGGCGCATCTTCCCTGCCGCCGATTTCGTAATACAGGCGCACGCCGTCGCCGTTCATGAAGCTCATGGTTTTTTCTCCTGAATGTTGAGATGCCTGTTGCGCTCGTAGCTGGCGAGCACCCGGTCGACAAAGGCGCCGGCCTCGCCGCTGTAATTGGCCGGGTCGAACAGCCGGTCCAATTCATCCGGGGAAAGATGCTGCGTCACCTGCGCATCGTCGCCCAGCACCGCGCGCAGATGGCGCTTGCCGGCGGCGGCCCGCTGGCTGGCCTGCTCGACCAGCTTGTGCGCCGCCATGCGGCCGATTTTCGCGCCCAGCGCCAGCATCACCGCCTCGCCCATGATGAGGCCGTGGGTCAGGTCGAGATTGGCCCGCATCCGTTCGGCATCCACAGTCAAGCCGGCGGCGACATCGCGCATCTGGCGCAGCGCGCCGGAGGTCAGCAGCGCGATATCGGGCAGGCTGTCCCATTCGGCTTGCCAGCCCCCGAGCGCGCGTTCATGTTCCTGCACCATGCCGGACAGCATGGTGGAAACCAGCGCCGGCACCCGCACCGCGGCGGTCAGCGCCACCGCGCAGCCGACCGGGTTGCGCTTGTGCGGCATGGTGGACGAGCCGCCGCGGCCGGGCGCGGAGGGCTCGGCCACTTCGGCGACGTCGGTCTGCATCATCAATGAAATGTCGCGCGCCATCTTGCCCAGGGTGCCGGTCAGCAAACCCAGCACGGTTGCCGCTTCGGCGACGCGGTCGCGCTGGGTATGCCATGGCAGGTCGGGCAAAGCCAGGCCCAGGCCCTGCGCCAGCGTCGCGGCCACGGGCAGGCCCTGGTCGCCCAGGCTGGCCAGGGTGCCGGCGGCGCCGCCGAACTGCAGCGCCAGCGTCCTCTTGCGCATCTCGGCGAGTCGCTGCCGGTGACGCAGCAGCGCATCCAGGCAAGCGGCGGCCTTCAGCCCCAGGGTGGTCGGCAAGGCATGCTGCATCCAGGTGCGGCCTATCATGCTGGTGTTGCGATGCCGGCGCGCCAGCACGGCCAGCGCATCGGCCAGGCCGGCCAGGTCGGCCTCGATCAGGTCCAGCGCATCGCGCAGCTGCAGCACCAGGCCGGTGTCGATCGCATCCTGGCTGGTTGCGCCCCAATGGACGTATTTGCCGGCTTCGGCGTCGGCCGCCAGCACAACGGCGGTCAGTTGCTTGACCAGCGGGATGGCCAGATTGCCGGCGCCGGCGGCGGCCTGCGCCAGCGCCGGCAGGTCCAGCCGCGACGCATCGCAGCAGGCCGCGATCGGCGCCGCCGCCGATTGCGGAATGACCCCGTGCGCCGCTTCCGCCCTGGCCAGCGCGGCTTCGAAGTCCAGCATGCGCTGCACCGCCGCCTGGTCGGAAAATGCCCGCAGCATGTCGGCGCTGGCCGACATCGGACCGGTCAGCGTGAAGCCGGTGGCGACTGGCGCATCAGACATCGAGGAATACGGTTTCCGGGCGGCCGCCGGGACCGCCCTGCATCACGATGTCGAACTGGTAGCTGCCGGCTTGCGGGCCGGGCTGCGCGATCAGCGTGGCGCGGCGCTCGGCCGGCACCGCGTTCAGCAGCGCGTCCTCGGCATGGCCCTCGCCGTCGGGGAAATAGATGCGCGTGATCAGCTGCTTCAACAGGCCGCGGGCAAAGATCGTGACCGCGATATGCGGCGCCTGCATGCTGGCGCCCGGTCCCGGCGCCCGTCCCGGCTTGATGGTGCTGAAGCGGAAATGGCCGCTGCCGTCGGTCGGCGCGCGGCCGAAGCCGCGAAAGCCGCGCGTGCCGGCGGGCAGCCGTCCGTCCGCCGGGCTGGCATACCTGCCCTGGGCATCGGCCTGCCACAGTTCGACCAGCGCATCCGTCACCGGCGCGCCATTGCCGTCGTACACCCGGCCTTCGATCACGATGCGCTCGCCCTCGACATCGGCGCCGGCCATATCGGTAGTGATCAGCCAGTTAGTCCCGATATGCAGATAGGGACCAACGGTCTGCGAGGAAGTCATTTGCAGGCTCATCTCATTTCTCCATCGGGGTTGCGTCGCGGCCGCGCAGGATGATATCGAAACGATAGCCGAGCGCGTATTCGGGCCGGGTGGTTTCCCAGTCGAAGGTTGAGACCAGGCGGTTGCGCGCCCGCTCGTCCGGGATGCTGGTGTACATCGGATCGTAGGGCAGCAGCGGATCGCCGGGGAAATACATCTGGGTCACCAGGCGCTGCGCGAAGGCTTGGCCGAACAGCGAGAAATGAATATGCGCCGGCCGCCATGCGTTGTAATGGTTGCGCCATGGGTAAGAGCCTGGCTTGATCGTCAGGAACTGGTAGCGGCCATGCTCATCGGTCAGGGTGCGGCCGCCGCCGGTGAAGTTGGGGTCCAGCGGCGCATCGTGGTTGTCGTTCTTGTGGGGATAACGGCCGGCCGCGTTGGCCTGCCAGATCTCCACCAGCGAATGCGCAACCGGCTTGCCGTTCTCGTCCAGCACCCGGCCGCTGACGAAGATGCGCTCGCCGATGGGTTCACCGGCGTGCTGGTGCGTCAGGTCGTTGTCGCCCGTCTTCACCTCCTCATGGCCGAACACGGGGCCAGTCACTTCGGTCAGCGTCTGCGGCAAGATGATCAGCGGCTGGCTGGGCGCGCGCTTGACCGTTGACGTATACGGCGGATAAAGATACTCCGGCTGCGTGCTGTGAAACGGGCGCCGGTACTGTGCCTGGTCGGCCATGGAAACCTCCGTAATGGTGGTGTTGCCCCTGTCAAACCCGCTCGATGACCATCGCGATGCCTTGGCCCACGCCTATGCACATGGTGCACAGCGCAAAGCGGCCGCCGGTGCGGTGCAGCTGATACATCGCGGTCGTGACCAGGCGCGCGCCGCTCATGCCGAGCGGATGACCGAGCGCGATCGCGCCGCCGTAGGGATTGACCCGCGGGTCATTGTCGGCCACGCCCAGCTGGCGCAGCACGGCCAGGCCCTGCGCCGCGAATGCCTCATTGAGTTCGATGATGTCCATCTGGTCTATGGTCATGCCCAACTGCGCCAGCAGTTTCTGCGTCGCCGGCGCCGGGCCTATGCCCATCACGCGCGGCGCCACGCCGGCGGTGGCCATGCCGACGATGCGGGCGCGCGGCGTCAGGCCGTGGCGGCTGGCGGTGGCTTCATTGGCCAGGATCAGCGCGCAGGCGCCATCGTTGACGCCGGAGGCATTGCCGGCGGTGACGGTGCCGTCCGGACGGACCACGCCCTTCAGCTTGGCCAGCGCTTCGATGCTGGTCGCGCGCGGATGCTCATCCTGCTCGACCGTGACCGGCTCGCCCTTCTTCGGGCGGATCACGACCGGGGTGATCTCTTCAGCCAGCGCGCCATTCTTTTGCGCGGCGGCCGCCTTGTTCTGGCTGGCGACCGCGAACTTGTCCTGGTCCTCGCGGCTGATCTTGTAGTCGGTGGCGACGTTCTCGGCGGTTTCCGGCATCGAATCGACGCCGTACTGCGACTTCATCAGCGGGTTGACGAAGCGCCAGCCTATGGTGGTGTCATGGATGTTGGCGCTGCGCGAGAAAGCGCTGTCGGCCTTGCCCATCACGAAGGGCGCGCGGGTCATGGACTCGACGCCGCCGGCGATCATCAGGCTGGTGTCGCCGGACTTGATGGCGCGCGCCGCGGTGCCGACGGCATCCATGCCGGAACCGCACAGGCGGTTGATGGTGGCGCCGCCGATTTCCTGCGGCAGGCCGGCCAGCAGCAGCGACATGCGGGCGACGTTGCGGTTGTCTTCGCCGGCCTGGTTGGCGCAGCCGTAGATCACATCCTGCACCGCGCTCCAGTCCACGTTCTGGTTGCGCTCCATCAGCGCGCGCAGCGGGATGGCGCCGAGGTCGTCGGCGCGCACATCTTTCAGTGCGCCGCCATAGCGGCCGATGGGAGTGCGGATGGCGTCACAAATAAAGGCTTCGATCATGATGGGTCTCGTCGTTTTGGTTGTTCAGGCGGCGCGCGACAGTGGCACGCCGGTCAATTTCTGCAGTTCCTCGAAGCTGAGATCGGACAGGATTTCCCGTACCGCAAGGCCGTTCGGCGTCACGTCCAGCACCGCCAGGTCAGTATAGATGCGCGAAACGCAGCCGATCGCGGTCAGCGGGTAGCTGCATTGCGCCACCACCTTGCTTTCGCCGCTCTTGGTCAGGTGCTCCATCATTACATATACCTGCTTGGCGCCCAGCGCCAGGTCCATCGCGCCGCCGACCGCCGGTATCGCGTCCGGCGCGCCGGTATGCCAGTTGGCCAGATCGCCGGCCGCCGAGACCTGGAATGCGCCGAGCACGCAGATGTCGAGATGCCCGCCGCGCATCATGGCAAACGAGTCGGCATGGTGAAAATAAGCCCCGCCCTTCAACAGGGTGACCGGCTGCTTGCCGGCGTTGATCAGGTCTTCATCCTCCTCGCCGGGCGCCGGCGCCGGCCCCATGCCGAGCAAGCCGTTTTCGCTGTGCAGGAAAATTTCCCGGTCCCTGGGCAGATGATTGGCGACCATGGTGGGCAGCCCGATGCCAAGATTGACATAGGCGCCTTCGGGAATGTCACGGGCGACGCGTGCCGCCATCTGGTCTCGTGTCATGCGCTTCATGCGGCCTCCTGTTTGACGATGCGCTTGACGAAAATGCCGGGCGTGACGATCGCTTCCGGGTCAAGCTCGCCCAACTCCACCACTTCCGACACCTGGGCAATCGCGCACTTGGCGGCCATGGCCATGATAGGACCAAAATTGCGGGCCGTCTTGCGGTAAACCAGATTCCCCCAGCGGTCGCCGCGCAACGCCTTGATCAGCGCGAAGTCGGCGTGGATGGGTGATTCAAGCACATAGTGGCGGCCATTAATCAGGCGGGTTTCCTTGCCTTCGGCCAGCAGCGTGCCATAGCCGGTCGGCGTGAAAAAGCCGCCGATGCCGGCGCCGGCCGCGCGTATGCGTTCGGCGAGGTTGCCTTGCGGAGTCAGTTCCAGTTCTATCTCGCCGGCGCGATACAAGGCGTCGAACACGTGGGAATCCGCCTGGCGCGGGAAGGAACAGATGATCTTGCGCACCCGCTTGGCCTTGAGCAACGCGGCCAGGCCGGTTTCGCCGTTCCCGGCATTGTTGTTGACGATGGTGAGATCGCGCGCTCCCTGGGCAATCAGCGCATCGATCAGCGCCGATGGCATGCCCGCATTACCAAAGCCGCCGATCATCACCGTTGCGCCGTCATGCACGTCGGCCACGGCTTCTTCCAGGCTCGGAATCACTTTATTAATCACGGATCAGTCTTTCGTGAGGAAGGAACCACCCGCCGGAAAAATGTTAAATCATGGACTACACCGGAAAACAACATATCGGCGAGGTGTTAACAATAATCGTGGCAAATGGTTAGAAAACGTAAAATCCAGAAATTGCTATCTTGTTACTAACCGTCGGTAACTGTCCAGATCCTGCCGTCAATGTTTGAACTCATCATTAAGTAGCATGTTCGTTAATCGAACAAATGTTTGTTCATAGAACAGTTGGCGAGTTTTTCATAGGACAATAGCAATCGTCAAGGCACCGCGCCGAATAGTGTGCGATCGCCGAACATTACTTAACAATATTAATTACGAGGCGAGGAATATCATGTATGCATATCAAGAGCCGGCCATTTTGGACAGCCATCTGCCTTCGTCCGATAAAGCGATGACCATCGCCCAGGAAATCGAGGCGATGACGGATCCGAGCTTTATGACTTCCCTGGCACGCGGCCTTGCCGTGGTGCGTGCCTTCAGCGACCAGAGACGGAGCCTGACCATCGCCCAGATCAGCCACAAGACCGGCATTCCGCGCGCGGCGGTGCGGCGCTGCCTGTACACGTTGAAACGCCTGGGTTACGCCGATTCGGAAGCCAATAATTTCTTTCTGAAGCCAAAGATCCTGTCGCTGGGCTACTCTTATCTCTCTTCCACCCCGCTCACGGTGTCAGCCCAGCCCTGCCTGAACAACATCAGCCGCTCGCTGAATGAGTCCTGCTCGCTGGCGGTACTTGACAATGATGAAGTGCTGTACGTGGCGCGCTCGGCCACCTCGCGGGTGATGTCGATCGCGGTCAATACCGGCAGCCGGCTGCCTGCCTATTGCACTTCCCTGGGCCGGGTGCTGCTCGCCGGCGTGCCCGATGAAACCCTGCGGCACTATATGGACACGGTAAAGCTGCGCGCATTTACCGAGCGCACCGTTGTTTCCCCGGTTCGACTGCGTGAAATCCTGAGTGAAGTGCGGGTCAGCGGCTATTCGGTGGTCGAAGAGGAATTGGAAGTCGGGCTGCGTTCGATCGCGGTGCCGGTGCGCGGCGCATCGGGCGTGGTGCATGCGGCGCTGAATGTGGGTGCCCAGGCGACTCGGGTATCGACCCGGCAGATGGAGGAGGAATTCCTGCCGGTACTGCTGCGCGGCGCGCAGGAGCTGTCAGTGCTGTTGCCGTAAGCGCTCCCCGGCAAAAAAATCCCGCCGACAAGACGGCGGGATTTTTCATTCGGCATGTAACCATTTCGCAGGCCGGACTTTGCAGCCTGACCTGCGCAAGCCGGCTGGATCAGTCCAGCAAATCCTTCATGTCATCCGCATGCTCTTCTTCCTGCGACATGATCTGGATCAGCATGTGCTTGGTGGTGGGATCGGTGTCGCCGATCTTCGCAATCATCTGCCGGTAAGCCTCGATCGCGACACGCTCCTCCACCAGGTTGGCCCGGATCATTGCCCGTATGTCGTCTGAATCGTCATACTCCGCGTGGCTGCGGTCGCCCAGCGTGCGAGGATTGAAGTCGGGATCGCCGTTGAGTTGCACGATGCGCTCGGCAATCATGTCCGCATGCGCTTCCTCTTCCTTCGCATGCTCCAGGAACTCTTCCTTGATCGAGACGTTTTCCAGGCCGGTGGCCGTGAAGTAATGGCGCTTGTAGCGCATGATGCAGACCAGCTCGGTGGCCAGCGCTTCGTTGAGCATGGCGATGATGCCTTCGCGGTCGCCCTGATAACCGGAGCTGACAGCGCCGTCGTCCGTGGTGCTGGCGGCGGCGGCCCGTATCGCAGCCTTGTCGAGCTTGCCGACAGAGTTTTCTGGATTCATGGTGTCTTCCTGGTAAGCGGTTTGAATGATGTGCCGGGCCCTGTTGCGAAGGACTGGCATTGCGAATAAGGCATGATCATCCGGGAAGGTTAATGCGCCGTCGGTACGCCAACGAACATAGCCAGCGTGCGGGTGGGCTATCGACAGGGCTTCGTCAGCCTGTCAGCCGCCGCTTGCCGGGCGCATCCCTTCCTCAGTAGCTGACCCGGTAACGGTAGCCACGATAATTCAGCACCATTTCGCTGGGCAGGAGCTTTTCCAGCGTCAGGCCGTCGGCCAGCTGATCCCCCTCGCGGCGCAGCCGGTTGTTGATCAGCACCGAGCGGTCGGCCGGCTTGCTGGCGTAGAGGTAACCGTTAATGGCGATCGGCGGAATCTCGCGCTGGATCTGCGCGGGTAACTCCTGC
>Ga0308175_100003697_pt1 | contig 10640 bp, 6 predicted proteins | sample PhyCR1_3_FD_203893 | JGI IMG/M metagenome (GOLD analysis project Ga0308175, IMG submission 203893) | Soil microbial communities from UC Gill Tract Community Farm, Albany, California, United States - DLSLS.C.R1 | ecosystem: Environmental > Terrestrial > Soil > Agricultural land | place: USA...
TGATGACCGCCGCAAGATAGAAGTAAAAGCTTGAGCTTCCTGCCCAGCGCAGCAGCAGTGGGAAGGCAATCGAACTTGCAAACGAGCCGATGTTGCCAAGAGTATTCATTGCTCCGGTCAGCATGCCCGTGCGCTCTCCCGCAATGTCGATGCAGAGAGTCCAACTGGGACTCAACGTCAGGTCGACACCGAAGGTCGCGATTCCAAAGCAGGCGGCAGCAGTCCAAACATTGCGCGCATGCACGGCAGCAACGAGCGCCGCGGCGCCAATCAAGAATCCGACAGCACCGGGCAGGACTCTCGAATCCCGCCCCCACTGGCGGCGGTACAGAGCATCGACTGTGGCGCCGCTGACCCAGTTACCAGCCGCTCCAAAGTACAGCGGTATGGCAGCAAAAAAGCCCGATTCGCGACCCGTGAGATTGAATCGTTCCTGCAAATACGGAAGCAGCCAACTAAAACAGATGAAGAACGTGAAGTTCGAGGCAAAGTATTGCAGAAGCAGAGCCGGGGTCTCACGGAGCGTCAACACGCTGAGCCAACTACTGCGGTCGTTCGTCGGCGCCGGGATTCTGCCCGAGCGGATGAGTGCCCGCTCGCCTTCGGAGACAGCGGCCGTTTGTTCGGGAGTGTCGCGAAACCAGAGATGCCAACCCAGCATCCACATGATCCCGACAGCGCCCAGCACCACGAACGAAACTCTCCAACCGAACTCGGACACGGACCACGAGACCAGGGTTAACCCGAACGCCGCACCCAGGCGGGAACCGCTGAACAGAATGCCTTGTGCGATGCCGGTCTCACGTGTCGGCAACCAGGATTTGATTGCCTTTGCGGAGGCCGGAAAGGCGCCCGCCTCCGCGCCGCCGAATAGGAACCGAATGCCAACCAGTAGCGCGGCGACTCGTGCAAACGCCGTCATCACGGTGAACAGAGACCATCCGCCGACTACGGCAGAGATCAATAGGCGCGGACCGAAGCGATCGGCGAGATAACCAGCCGGGATCTGAAAGATCGCATAGCCCAACGCGAAGGAGCCGAAGATCAGTCCGAACGTCATATCTGTCAGTCCAAGATCCCGGCTCATGCTGGGCTTCGCCGCAGAGATCGCCACCCGATCGACGATCGTCAGCATCGACAGAGAGAAAAGGGCGGCGACAACCGCCCAACGCCGGTTGCTCGAAGCCGCGGTTGGCGGTGAGGTCAACATAGAGGAAGGCATGTTGACGCCATCGGGAACGGAGTTCGGAAGCTTTCGAACTTCGACAGGCCCAACATAGCCGACCGCGTAATCAAAGACACTCGGTGGATGTTTGCGGAAAACAACTCATGAGGGTCGGCTCGAACCGGGAACGTATCATCCGTCAACCACCCTTCGTAACCGGCCGCTTGCAGAGCGCAGATCACCTCGCAAAAAGCCCATATATGCTGAGATCCGGCCAACAAATCCCAGTCCCACTCACCGGCTGCGTCGCAGAAATGCACATACAGAGGAATCTTCAACCGCAGCACATGACTCAGGTACTCGGCGGGTGACGTGCCGCTGACTGATGCATGCCCGATGTTGAACGTAATACCGGCGGCGCTCCGGGCAACATCATTGAGCAATCGAAGCAGCACATCCGAGGAACGGAGGAGCCCTCGCGTGCGGGGATCACCGGGTTTGTGCTCCAGATGAATGGGAAGCGAAGGTCCCTCATCCAAACCAGTACGCAGGAGTTCCACCGTCCTGCGCCAGGCAGAAGAGTAATTATGCTGAAAAGAATAATCGACGCCGTCAGCAAGCGGAGCACACGTGACACGGTCCGCCCGGATCCGGGCAGCAAACTCCTTTGCGCCCAGAATGAGATCTAGTGCTTTCCTTCGCACTTGTGCGTCGCCTGAAGATAGCGCGCCGCGCTGAAACTCGGGCAGACTCTTGAGATTAACGTTGATCGCAGATACCGCCAGCCCGGTTGCGCTCAATGCGTCAGCTACAAGCTCGGGCTCAGAGCATTCGTCGGGGTAGATAATCTCGGCGCCCTCAACGCCCTGAACCGCCGCCGCGCGAGCCAACTTCTCATCGATTCGCGACGGCGAACCATACTCGCAGAAGCGATCGCGCAACCTGCCGAAGAAAGCGACGATCAAGGCGTGTCTCATACAAAGAGTTACCGGGATCCCGCCTTCACGGTTGCATCCGCGAATAGAAATTGCTCGAGCATCTTCAATACCGGCATGAACTCGTGGCGCTCCAAGTGATAGCGGATCATGCTCATATCCATCTGGTCGAGCCAATTCCAGATCCGCTCGGTGATGCGGACGTTAAACGCAAACGTCTCGAGGGCTTCCTGCCGCACTGGCGAACTGTCCGATGTGATCCAGCCCTGGTAGTCAAGCTCCTTGAGATAGTAAAGAAACTCGATGTAATGCCATAGATGATGCGTTCCGGCCATCAGGTCCCAGTCCCACTTAGCGTTGTTGTCGTTGATGTGGACGTAGTATTGGAAACCGCTGCCTGCGATTAGTGCAACCGCCTCGGCCGGGCTTTCTCCGCCATAGAGAGAGTGGCCAATGTCCAGCGTTATTCCGAGGTTTGGGTTTCCGACGGCCTCGCAAAGCAGTAGCGCCTTTGCCGCCGAGTCGAGCGTACAATGGACGCGCGTTTCCGAAGGCTTGTACTCCATGAACAACGGGATTTCAGGAACGTATTCGGCCACCTCGCGTACTATGCCAACCATGCGGTCCCAGGATTTGCGGTAATCCGTGTGAAACGGATAGTCGTAGCCGTCGCTTAAAGGGCAGCAAGTCACTTTGTCTGCCCCCATCGCTTTGGCGTAATCCTTGGCGGCCTTCATCATGTCGGACGCCTTACGGCGCACCGCCGGATCCGGAGAACATAAGGAGCCGTAGGCGAAAATCGGATCCGCCTTGATGTTCACGTTGATGGCGGCAATCTGCAGGTTCAGCCTTTTAAGATGCCTCCGCATCGTGTCAACGTCTTCAACCTCATAGGGATGAACGACCTCTGCCCCGGTGACGCCGGGAATACGCGCCATCCGCTCGAGCTTCTCCTCGATAGAAAGTGGCTCCTGGTATTCGCAAAACCGATCGCGCAGCTTGCCAAGAAATGATGTGATAATCGCGTGCTTCATAGAACGACTCCTTGCGATGACTGACCGCAAACGCGGGCGTTGCCCCATTTGCCTGAACTCAGATAAATTTCTACTTTTGAATTTCGAATGGAATCTCGACGAGGGAACACAATTCTGTAAAACGAGGACCGCGCATGTCGTAGGCGACCACCCGCAAAACGTGCTTGCCGGCCGGGACGTCCAGCATGTCCCACCATTCCTGGCCATTAAGCAAAAATGGAGCATTTTTGCGATAGCTGTACGGCTTATCGTCAACGAAGAACTCTACACGCTTGATGGGCCACCGCGGGTGCCGGTCCTTCACGATCGCCTCAATCCAGGAGGGCTCCTTCAGCACTTGGCCGGGCTCTAACCCAAAGACCTGGATTTCAGGCGTGTCATTGGCGGTGTAGTCCGGCCGTTTCGGCGCGACCGAACCTGTCAAGCGGGCGACCTGCCCAAAAAAGAGCCACTTCACAGGCGTGTTGATCTTCCAGTTCACCGGAACAGCCTGGAAGCCGTCGCGATAATTGTCCAAGCCGTCGTCGTAATAGCCCCAGCCGACATGCTCTTCGACGGCGGCCAGGAGGTTGAACGTACTGACGCCGTCCTCGTTGATAATGAGCGGCCGGTCGTACCCGGTCCAGCGGCGCATCGCCTGAATGGTCTCGTGTACTTCCTCCGGCGTCTTTCCGTTGGTGTGAAACATCACGTAATCCACGGAGCGTAGAGCAGCGTCTCCGCTGCTTCCGCGGGGCATGATTCCGCCGGACCAACTCATCGAGACAGGGATCTCGTGCTGGACGATCTCTTGGGCCAGCGCAACAGCTTCGTACGCGCCATTCGGTTGCAGGATGCGGTGCTTATACCCACGCGGATTGGTTTCGTTATTGATTTCGATGAGAATGTTCCGATTCGGAAGCCCTTTCAGAAACCGGCAACCTTGACGAATGGCTTCTTTCACGTAGCGGTCATCCGGCGTCAACTTAATCCGCTCGTTCGAGCCTTGGTAGAAAAAGCCCACAATCACTACCATTCCCAGGCGATCCGCTTCCGTGATGACGCGCCGCAAGCGATCTGCGTACGCGGGCTTCAGATTGCCTTCCGGGTCGAAGCCGCTGTTCCAGTGCGGCTGCATGGACACCTTCTCTCCGTAATTGCCATCCGGGGGCCCTCCCCCTTGCAAATTTACGGTGAACGCAAGCAGTCCGCTACGGCGCCAGTCCGGAAGTGCTGCCAGGAACTCGCGCACGTTCCGCTCCGGATCCCAGGGGCCGTCGGGATAATCCCACGAAACGTCGCCCATGGTGTTTGTTTGATAAGGGTGTTCCCGCGTACCTTGCTTCGGGTAATTTGCATCGTCGAAAATAGCCTGAACGGCACGTACGTTCAACAATGTGCCCGCCAAATTCGGGTCAGCCGAGGGAAAACCGGAAGCAGCAGTATAGGTCGGAACTCCGTTGAGCGTGAACTGGGAACCTCGTATCCCGACGACCGTAGCTGAAAAGCCTGCCGTCCCGGCAAGCAAGGGCAAGGCATAGGAGACAAACGCGACGTAGCGAGTAAGCATAGAAGAGCCCTGATTCAGATTTGGCACGCGCACTGCGTCCCTCTCACTATTTGGGCGACTATCGAGAATTGTATGGTGGGCGGTGGCGCAAAGCTATGGAGATTCCGTCAAAGATTCGGACAATCCTGCCACGCCTTGATCAGAAGTGGCGAGTTGGCGAGAATCCCGGAACTCTGTCGGCGTCGTCCGAAACTGTTTGCGAAACACTCTTCCGAAATAGCTTTGATCGGGGAATCCGACCGTGCTTGCGATCTCGCCTACAGACAGGTCTGTATTCCGCAAAAGATCTGCGGCGGCAGTGACGCGCACGTGAGTCAAATACGAAACGAAGGTCATTCCCGCGGCCTGCTTGAAGAAACGCATAAAACGGGAGACACTCATTCCGGTCATCTCAGCGCCGCGTTCCACCGATATGGGCTCGGGGTAGTGCGCTTGGATGTGTTCAAATAGCTTGGCCAGACGGCGTCTCCGTTGCTGCCTCCGCAAGTACTCTTCATGTTCAATCTCCGCGGCTGGAAAAGCTCGCGAGATCCAGTACAGCATCTCCAGCAGATGCACATGACATCCCGCATCGTCTCTCCCCCCGCAATCACCGAAATAGAACTGAAAGAGGCGGTTCATGGCCGAGTGAACACAATTTGCCGCGCTCTCAGCGCCTTTCAATTTTCTCGGATGCCGCGCGTGAGAAGCGTAAAAGGGCATGAGCAGTGTCAAGTTACACATCGGGGCCCCCGGGTTGTACACCAACTCCGGCAGAAAGCTAATTGACATGGCCCTTCGAGAAGCACCCCGGAACTCGGCCAAGCCGTGTAGCTTCATGTTCTCGACGATCAGCAGGTCGCCGGGAGAGAACGGGACGAGTTTATCGCCCATCCGAAACTGACCCTCGCCTTGAATGGATACAAAGATCTCGAGACGCTCGTGCCAGTTCAGTGGATATCCATCCACTTCCGGAAAATCGAACGCGCTTATGGATAGGGGGAAACTTGGATCGAGTTCAAGGCTATACCGGCCTCTAGCGTCCACCAGATGTTCGATTAGGAATGCTTCGAACTGAACGTGAGGAGGTATCGAGATCATTCCTGCTGATCGCGATTATATGATTTCGACGTGGCGCGGCGAACCGACGCAAGTAATCCTGTTTGCTCAGTCCTGCTTCGCGAACGCTTCCCACTCGCGTGTCAATTCGCCGGGGCTAAGTTGGCCAGTGTAAATTGTTAGCCTGTACCGGAATCGCTCGGTCTTGCCGTTCTCGATTTTCCAATCACCGTTAATCTGCCGTGAAGGGCCGATCCCCAACTGACTATCGACTCTCCATGAAGTGGGGAATCCATCATTCTTCGGATGGTCAAAGATTGCTATATGGGCCAAGTCATTGCGCCCGTCTAACTGAATCCCAACATCCGTCCATCGTGCCCGCTGTGCTTCCGCCGCCCCGTTTCGTTGTCCAACGGCATTCACCACTTCTCCCTTGACGCCTTGGTGCCACGGCATACGAACAAACAAGCCGCCGACGTAGTATTTGCCCATGGTGACGTCCTTTCTAGCTTTCCCTTGCCATTGGAGGTCCAGTAGATACTTGTCGCTAGTCGCCTGCATCGACCAGGTTTGCGTTTCGGTAATCACCACCTCGCCCTTTTCATCGAGCATGTCGTAAACCGTTTGCCACTCGACTTGCTCTCCCGCCGGGCGAAGCACGCGGCCGGAAACCCTGCGGTAGTAATCGCTTTGCCATTTCATAAAGAAATCACGACCGTTTACGAGCTTCAGTCCCCAAAAGATTCCAGTTTGGTGCGGATGATGCGCGGGACGATATTGGGTAAGGATGCCGTTACCGTCGGGCGCCACAATAGGATGGAGATACGGCCTTTCATCCGGGAGTGCAACCTGCGTCAGTATGGGCTCCCCTCCACTTTCGCGAAAGACTTCGAATTTTGAATTCTTCTCGTCTTCCTCTATGCGAAGTAAATTCTTGCCCGTCGCTCTTCTCTGCCCGGCTGGTTTTGCAGACTGCGGGTTGATTCCTAAAGCACAGGCAAAAAGCATTCCCGCAACCGAAAGGCGTTTAACCTGAGTCAGCTTCATGCCCTTCAAAACAGCAGTTTCAAAGCCATCTGAACGTTGCGGGACAGATAGTTTCCGGTGCTGCTGACTACGCCGAAGGTTGCGGTTCCCAGCGAGTTACCCGGTTGCCCGAAATTCGGGTGGTTCAGCACGTTGAAGAACTCAGCGCGGAATTGGAGGGACGTCCGTTCTTTGAGCTGAAAATTCTTAAAAGCAGAGAAGTCGACGTTCTTCATTGGTGGACCGAACATCGTGTTACGTCCGACATTCCCTAACGTATACAAGGATTGGGGGGCGAACGCCGTGGTGTTAAACCAGCTGTTAGGAGTCTGCACTATGCTGTACGGATCTCCGATCAGATTCGGCCGATCTCCGCTTCCGGTATTTGCCCGTGACGAGGAGTTCTGGATTGAGAAAGTCTGGCCGGTCTGTACAGCGACGATCCCGTTTACCTGCCAGCCTTTAGCCAGTAAGCCCGTTACGCCGTGAAAAGTGTTTCCGTACGGTATCTCGTAGCTCACCATCATGGCAAAACGTTGACGCAGATCGATGTCAGAGTTTCCACGGTCCAGGCGGCGATTGCTGGAAAGGACCGGGAAAGGACCTGCGGAGGATCCGGACTTACAACCGCCACGGCATTGGTAGTCGTCGATCACATGCCCCCAGGTATAGTTTGCAATCAAATTGAATCCGTTCTTCAGCCGATGCTCGACAGTCGTTTGCAGTGAATGATAGTCCGCGGTTCCTGCCGTGTACATTTCTTGAATCGAGGATACGTTAGGCAGCAAGTACGCGTAATTCCGGCGCGGCTGGACCGCTCCAGGCCCTGGGGGCGCCTGATCGATTTCCGCCACCATAGCCGCTTTTCTGGTTAGCGATCCAACGTAGCTGACACTCCAAACCAAACCGGGAAATAGCTCTCGCTGTACAGTCAGATTGAACTGTTCAACGTAAGGCATCCGATTTTGCATTGAGAAGACATTCAATGTTCCGGATGGCGCCAGTGGATTGTCCGGAACGGGCGCCGGAAGTCCAGCCGACAGCCGGTTCGCTACGCTCGATGGGGTGGTCGTGACATTGTAAGTGCTAACGAAATTACCGTTACGCATCCCCTGGCTATTTCCAGCCACGGGTGGGAAGAAGCTAATCCCGAAACCGCCGCGAACTACCGTGCGAGGAGTCAAAGTAGCGGCGAAGCCAAACCGAGGGGAGAAGTCGTTGAAAGGAATTTCAACACCTCCGCGTTTGGTAGTCAGATCGCTATGAGCGCCGTTGTAGCACGCCACGGCCGCTGCCGTGACGCTTAAGGCCAAATTACATCCTTGGCCGTGAGCTTCAATCAGTGGCGTCATGATGTCGTAACGCAACCCCAGATTCAGTGTTAGCTTCTGATTCACCCGCCAGTCGTCCTGGACGAAGAACCCATATTCTGTGCTCCGAAGGTCCGGCCAGTATAGCGTCTTGGAGCGACTGGTTGAGGAAGGAAAGCCAGTAAGCATCGACGCTACGGCATTACCTCCGGAGCCAGCCCCATTGCTGGTGGGGTTGGAATCGAAATTGAAGCCACCTTTAGGCGAACCACTCTGAAACTGCATCATGCGCCGGTGTATTATGTTGGCCCCCCACTTGAGCGTGTGACTGCCTCGGCTGTGAATCATGTCAGCTGCGTACTGATATGTGTTGTTGAAGTCGATGATAGGAATCGATCCAGAGTCACCCAGCGCTTGAAATCCACTGATATTGATGGTTGACATGCCCGAGCTGTCAGCATCAATGTTGATACCGGGCACTCCGAGTTGCGCCATCACGTTGTTTCCATAGTTTGGAGGTAAAACGTGATTGGCAAATCGGGAATAGCCAAGCCGCTGCTGCAGGATCAGAGTAGGACTGAAGGTGTGAACCTCGTTCAATCCGGCATTTTGCGCCCGCACAAGCGCTGAGCCGGGAAATCCCCCATTCACTCCGACAGCCTGAATTCCTCCAACGGCCGGGAGCGCACCCGGAGTATAGACATCAGCATCGTTGAACGAATACCGTCCGAAGAGCGAATCGTGCTGGCCAAAGGTGTGGTCTACGCGCACATCGAACTTGTTCTCGTCATCCTGCTTGTTGGGACTGATTGTGTAGTTGTTGACCAGCCCTGGCACCTGTGGCAGAGGGTAGAGATTGACGATTTTCACGGAAGCTGGATCCATGCTACTGGTCGGAATCACGTTTCTTGGATAAGCCGTGCGACTTAGCGGGTCGTAGATGGTCGGTAGACCCGCAAAGTTCCCCTGTCGCATTGCCTGAGTGGGTACAGAACTGGTGAATGTGATCCCCTGCCTGAGTCGCAGCCCCTCATAATCGCCGAAGAAGAACGTGTTGCCTTTTTTTATGGGGCCGCCAAAGCTGCCGCCAAACTGATTCTGCTTGTAAGCCGGGATGGGTCCGGCACCTGCGAAAAAGTTTTTGGCATCCAACTTCTCATTCCGAAAGAACTCGTATAGCGATCCATGAAAAGTATCGGTTCCGGACTTCGTGACAAGGTTGATGACGCCCCCAGCTGTGCGGCCCAATTCCGCGGCATACGCATTCGTCGAGAGCTTGAACTCGGCAAGCGCATCGATAGCGGGCTTCACGACGACCGAGCCTATATAGCGCTCATTGTCGTCGAGCCCGTCGATCATAAAGTTATTGTTGTAGCCATGCTGCCCGTTAACAGCGACGGCAGAGCTGGAACGGCGGTCATCCGGCCGGTTGCCACTCTGCAAAGAATTGTCTCCGTCCTCGTTAGCGCCCGCCGATAGCTGCGCCAAACGGATGAAGTTTCGCCCGTTGAGCGGAAGGTCCTGAACGGCCTTGGAGTTAATGAGTGTACCGAGCGACGACGAATCCGCCTGCAACGCGGGAGTCTGCGCAGTCACAAGAACAGAATCGGAAACCTGCCCAATCTCCATGTGGAGATCGACCCTAAGACGATCCCCCTCAGCGACTGCCACATCCTCGACAATTGCATTCCGAAATCCATTGATCTCTGCCCTGAGCCGATAATGACCGATCGGGAGCGTCGAAAAGAGATAACTTCCCGTATCGCTGCTCGTCGTCTCGCGTGTGATACCCGTTGAGAGCTGAGTGACCGAAATCTTTACCCCGACGAGGGCAGCGCCGCTCGGATCGAAGGCGTTTCCAAGAATATCTGCAGAACTGATCTGGGCACGCAACGACGACGTGGCGACCAGAGCGGAGAAAGCAAACAAAAACGCTTTCACGCTTCCTAGCCGAACAAAAGTTTTCGCCATATTTCAACTTCCCCTGTTATTTCACTTTTCAGACACCGCTTGGTTATCGTAATGAGACCGCGTTCCCATTTGGCTGTTGACGTTGCAAAGAGCCATATGCCTTGAGCATGAGACATCGTGCGACTGTTCAGACATCAATCCCGTGCCGTGGGACAGATATCGATTGAATGTTGATCGTGACATTGAAACAAGAGTTTTCGACCTGGCTCTTCTGACGGGCGTATTGGGTCTCAGCAATTCTGAAGCTGGTAAGAACGGATACTATATTGCTCGCGAGCGGCGTGTCAAGCTATTCAGCTGTTCGCATGACAGGGAATCACATCGCCAACCATTCGGGTACTATGTCATAAGTCAACAGCTCAGAACATTTCCCAAATGAACTCTGATTTGACAGGGCTCTTGAGTAATCTATATGCTGAACGCCACGCAACACCTGCCGTTGACGGACAAGGACCGGGTCCCAGTTCCGCAGGTCGCATCGCAAGCCAATTGGGTGTGGACTAGAGCCGGCTATTGATTGTTCCTTTTATCTCCAGGCAGTTCACGACACGAGCTACTCGAAAAGCAATGTTTGTACCGCGCCAATTATTTCACCGAATCTCAGCTCCAGCG
>Ga0308175_100003698_pt1 | contig 10636 bp, 10 predicted proteins | sample PhyCR1_3_FD_203893 | JGI IMG/M metagenome (GOLD analysis project Ga0308175, IMG submission 203893) | Soil microbial communities from UC Gill Tract Community Farm, Albany, California, United States - DLSLS.C.R1 | ecosystem: Environmental > Terrestrial > Soil > Agricultural land | place: USA...
CAAGCCGGTGATGCACTCAGCAGGAAGCCCGTACGCTTGAGCAACCTTGACGTAGTCAGGAAACGAGATGCCGCTGGTTGGGCCCTCGCCAACTAATTGCCCGAAGAAGTTCGACTGAGTTTGGCGAATTGATAGGTATCCGCCGTTGTTAAGGATGAGAAGTTTGACAGGAAGTTTGTTGTAAGCCAGAGTCTGTAATTCCTGGATGTTTAGCTGTACGCTTCCATCGCCCGCAAGGCATATCACTCTTTTCGAACCGCGCGCCACGGCCGCACCGACAGCAGCGGGGAGATCGTATCCCATCGATGCCGAACCTGAATTCGAGATCAGCCGTTGTCCTTTCTTTAGGCGGCTCGCTTGGTAGGGCACAATGCAGGACGCTGCGTTTCCGCAGACGACTACGTCATCGCTGTCTAGACCTTCAAAGAGCAACTCCACGAAGTGGTATGGATTCAGCGGAGAGATACTAAGCCGGTGCTTGGGTTGAACTACAGGATAGCGAGTCAGCCGCTCTTTGGCCCATGCCAACCAATCCTTGTGTGCCTTTGGGACCTCCCACTCGTTCAGGTGAGTGGCGAGTTCGACTAAGAAGACTTTGAGATCGGAAAGGACCGGCAGGTCCGGTTGTACCAGGGGCTTCTTTAACTCCTCTTCATCGATGTCGACCTGGATTCTAAATGCCTCGCGAGCAAACGAGGACCAGTTGTAGCTGACCTGCCGGATATTCAGGCGAGAGCCGAGAACCAGCAAGACGTCGGAATTCTGAACGGTGAAGTTGCCCGCGCGTTCTCCGATTGTGCCTGGCCGGCCGCAAAACAACTCGTCATCAGAGGCAATCAGATCATGCGTCCACGCAGTGGTGACAGGGATCTGAAGCGCCCTGATTACGGCTTCGAATTCATCAAGAGCTCTTGCGGCGCGCACCCCACTACCAGCCATGATGACTGGTCGCTTTGCATTCCGAATCCTTTCCACAACTTCCCGGCATTGCGCCTTCAAGACTTGGCGGTCACACTCGAACTGGTCTTCCCGCGGGTCATAAGCGCGCTGAGTCTCGGGATTGATCTTGGCGGATTGAACATCGACCGGTATGTCGAGCCAGCAAGGACCCGGCCGACCGGAATTCGCGAGATAAAATGCCCGCTCGAGGTGGTAGCGAATAGTCTCAGGATCGGAAACCAACTGCGCGTACTTCGTGATGCCCTTAACCATTCGAACGATGTCGACTTCCTGGTCACCCAGTTGCCGAATCTTGTCAAGACCACGAACAGAGGCGCAAGTCTCGCGCTTCACCTGACCGGATAAAATGAGCATCGGAACGGAGTCAGTCCACGCGCCAAAGACTCCGTTCAAAGCATTTATGCTTCCCGGGCCGGTGGTGACGTTGACTACACCTACGTCGCCTGTCACTCGGGCATAACCCTCTGCTGCTAAAGCGCACGCCTGCTCATGATGGTTGCAAACGAACTCAATCCGTGACTCTCGTCCGAGAGAGTCGTTCAGATGCATCGCACCCCCGCCGGTGACCAGGAATACGTGCCGCACCCCGTGATCGGCTAAGAACCGGAAAACATAATCAGACAGTTTTATCATTCAGATGAATAAAGCGACAGAACTCTGCAAAGGCAAAAGGGGAGTAGCGGCAAAGCAGTCCAGCGATGGTTTTCAACGATCGATTTGAAGTGATTGAAAGAGAGTTGGCCGCTTTTGCCCTGCATCCAACTGTCCTTCTAGCGATTCATCAGCCCAACTTCTATGAAGGAAGAACCTTTGATGGACCTTGACGAGCGCGTACGACATGCCCATTATACTTAAGCGTTGATCGGTAAACCGATTCCGGAACTCCTGAGCTACGATCACAAGCTAAGCGTACTCACATATCCGGTACAATCTCGAATGAGCAACCGACTGCGGGCCTGTCGCCAATCAAGGAATGTCCTGAGCTTTTCGCAAGCGAAGCGTGAAGAGACGACTCGATACATGATTCACACTTGCCATGAAATTCCCGTTTCTCACCTCCTTACGATCTGACGGATGCCCCACCTGCTCGAGAGGGATCTCAATCATGTTATGGCGCACACAGGCTCCATGTGGGAGTCCCTCCGCGATCAGAGGGTTTTCATAACAGGCGGCACAGGATTTGTCGGGACTTGGCTGCTTGAGAGTTTAGCGTGGGCAAACGAGCGGCTTAAATTGGATGTCACCGCTGTTGTACTGACGCGGCACCCGGAGACCTTCTTCAAGAAAGCTCCTCACCTCGTCGGGAGTAAGGCGCTGCGATTCCTGGAAGGGGATGCTCATTCGTTCACATACCCGGAAGGCCCTTTCTCTTTTGTGATTCACGCAGCAACTGAGAAGACGATACCGGCGACTCCCCAGCAACCGCTTGCCAGCTATGACCGCGACCTGGAAACGACGCGGCACGTCCTGCAGTTTGCGTCCACTCACAAGACCAGCAGGTTTTTATTTACGAGTTCAGGTGCTGTGTATGGAAAGCAACCACCCCAGATGACGCACCTTGACGAAGAATACGTGGGAGCGCCCCTGACAACGGATCTGAATTCAGCGTACGGGCAGGCGAAGCACGCATCTGAATTCATGTGCTCGATGTACGCCCGGCAATTTGGATTCACGGCCGTGATTTCGCGTCTTTTCGCCTTCTCGGGCCCATATCTACCGCTTTCCTTGAATTTTGCGATCGGCAATTTCGTTCGGGATGTTCTGGCTGGACGACCTATTTCTATCGCGGGTGACGGTACGCCTTATCGTTCCTACCTCTATTCCGCCGATTTGGCTATATGGCTCTGGACCTTGCTCATACGAGGCGAGTCCACCCGGCCATATAACGTGGGCTCCGACGAAGCAGTCACGATACGAGAGCTTGCCGATGCGGTGACACGCAGTACCGTGCCAACTACGGTCGTGACAGTATCTAGGACGGCAGAACCTGGGACGCCGCCGGCACGCTACGTCCCGTCCATCGATCGTGCACGCAATGAACTCGGATTGCGACCTATCGTGCCTCTCGAGGACGGTATTCGTCGTATGTATCAGTGGTATTCCGAAACGGCGAGGCATGGCAACTGATGTGTCTCTCGCAGGGCTGATATACAGCTTCCCGCAGCACGCACGAGGTAATAACGTGGCAACGTCCGTAGCTTGATCGTCAAGCACAAGCAGGTACATCACAGCCGCCGAGCATCGCAGGCTCGTACTTCCAAAGATCAAAAGCGAAGGACAATACTTGACCAGATCAGAGGCTTCCTGGCCCGGGCAATCCTTCTCAACTGGGTTCGGTAACCTGACGTGCTTCGCCTACTCCCCATCGGTGACTCCCCGGCCGTCGCCATTTTACATGGCCTCCCGACTGCCTGCGCGCGTGCGTCGGTTGACCAAAGCGGGTTTGGGGTCACACGCGATTCGCACCCCTTACCTCATCCGGTTGGGAATGCGGATGCGCGGACGCTTTAGGCGATCCTCGGTGCGGATTCGGACCATCAGCATCGCTTTCGAGGGCGATTAGCTTGATCTCAAGCTGCGCAATCTGTTTCTTCAGTTCGACAATCTCACAGCCCATCTCATACAGGCGCATTGTCAGTAGGTCCATCATTTCGGTATTGGAGCCTTGGTTCTTTGCGCGGCCGGCTCAGAAGCGTCCAGGGTCTGGCCGATAGTGCCTCGTTTGATTGCTAGCTCTCTCGTGGACGAGCTACTGACTCCCGCACGTAGGGTTCTGGTGGAGGAGCCCGGGGTGTTACATCCGCGTTGCGCGGATCTGCAATGGTCCACTTACGGTCCTATTGTAAGGATACCTGCAGAGCGGGTTCGCAACCGTCTTCTCGTAATCACAATATGACCCGGTGGAAGAAATGAATCGAAGGACCAGCAGAGTGAGCGGTAGAATGCCTTCGCCGTAGCGTGGGCATTCCATTTCCCGGGGGGTAGCGGGTACGGTGAAAGATGTTTATGCAGTCTTGACGACGACTGCATGACCATTAAGATTGTGGACGATGATGCGGTCGCCATAATCCCGCTGCTCGTTCACAAGACGCGCGATACCCTCACATCCCTGAAAGCCATAATCGTCGTATACCATGATGCCCCCAATGACGAGCCGCGGCCAAATCCACTCGACAGATTCTTTGGCTGAGCGGTACACGTCAACGTCGATATGGGCAAAACGAAAACGGCTATCCTCGATCATTTCGCCGGTGTCGTCTGGAAAGATCCCTTTCAGTATCACCGCATTCTCGACTCTTAGGCTGCGCATGAGAGCCTTCACGATGGCCACGCTGGTATCTGAGTGCTCGCCCCCCGCGTAGATCTTCTCTGCTTCATCAGCCTTGACAACTCCCGTGAACGTGTCGCATAAGTACACTCGGGAATCCAGGCCGAGCGAAAGGCAGCGCGTTGCAAGCATGCCTCCCGTCCCACCTCGCCACACACCTACCTCAATGACGTCACCGTTTGGCAGCTTTGCGGTCTGCTCAACCAATTGCCACAACTCATAGCAGCGATAGAGGTCAACTAGAGTGTGAGATTTGATCGCGGAATATATTTTTTGAAAGCGCGCGTCGGTAGCCCAGGGAGAATAATCGGCGAGTGGCTGCACCGGACCATATTCCGCTCCCGTGCATCCAGGTATCCGCCGCATTTCATATCCTGCGAGCCGGACACTGCGTTCGATTGCCCTCTTGGCCGTCGCCAACATTCGCAGTCTATTCTCGCAAATCTCTTACTTGAGCAGCAGGCACCGGGTGTTACCCCATATCGGCGTCCGCCTGCGCGATTCCCGACGCAAGTTGGCTGCTCGGAGCCTCGGGCCGACTCCGCGCCACGTTGTATCACCAGCTGAGGGGCTTCCGCCGCGAAACGTCCGAATGGCGGAACCGGTGGCACGCCCTTAGTATTCACGATGGACAGCATGTAGTACCCCGAGGGCGCGAGATTCCCAATCGTCCGCGCCATGACCGTCAGTGTCCCAGGTCAGGTCCCTTGCTGAAAGCTGAGGGGAAGGTAGCGCTCGTTGTGATCGAAGAAGTGCGTCACGGCGCCCGTGCGAGTCAGCGACACCTTGGCTATATTCGCCGCATCGGGCGTTCACGGTGAAGTTTGCCCGATACTGCAGCTCTGTCGGGGCATTCGTAATCGTCGGTCTGGGACCCTTAAATAGTTAGGGCTGCGAGAAGAATTCTGCGCTCTTCTGGCCCGGCACGTTGCCGAACTCCACGCCCATTCCCGATTCCACGACGCGCCGGTCCGGCAGTAACAGGGCAGTGGTACTCACGGGGCGTCTGCATCAGTGCCATGGTGGTCCATGTCTTCGTCTGCGGCGACTATAACTCGGCTGCATAAACAGGCTTCGAGATGTCGCCGCCGTTCTTGTCCGATTCCCTACCTGTCACAAGCACGCTGCCGTCGGGCAGCATCGTAAGGTTCGCAAAGCTTCGGACGTAGGCCATCGAGGGCGTCTGCTGCCACCACGCAGCGGGACTTGTCGTATGGAGCACGAACGTCGTTTTCGATCCCGGCCCTACGTCCTGACTGTCCGCTGCCGCTCCCGCCTTCATGAATCGGCCGGGCCCAGTCATGGTGGCGCTTCCGCCCTCGATCACGCGCGAGTCGATCACCGACCACGTTTGCGCGGAGATGTCCAGCACGTCTGTATCGGTCGCGTAGTCCGATCCTCCAATATGAATCACGCGCCCATCGGGCAGCTGACACAGGAACGGATACGTTTCGAAAGGAATGTTCGCGTTCGTCAGTTTTGACCACGTAGTTGTCACTGGGGTCGAAGATCTCGGGAATCGCCCGCATTCGTGTGCGCGGTGGTCTGCCACCCCGCTGTTACCAACACGCGCCCGTCCGCCAGCGTCATCGCAGTCGGATACCAACGCTTATAAGCCATGTTCGGCACGGCCGTCCAGTTGTTTGCTGGATTGAAGATCTCGGCCTTCGCAAACGAATCTCTCGAAGAAATCGTCGCGCACGCGAAGGCCATGGAGTACGACTTTCCGGTCTTCCAAGATGTCGATAATTCGCTCGCGGATTTGCTCGGCGCGAAAGCAACGGCCGACAGTTTCGTCATTGACCGCTACGGTCGCGTTGTGTATCACGGCTATATCGAAGATGCACTCAATCCGCAGCGCTCGAAAGGTCCAGCTCTGTGTGGGGATCGAGGCGACGCTGGAAGATCGACCGGTAACGCGACGAGAAACTCGCGCACGGGGCTGTGCCGTCCGACATGCTCGCGGCAGGCTCAACTGAGCGGCTAGGGACCATCCCAATTGTGAGCGCGGTTTGTCACGACCACAACATATTGGGACGCTAGACGCGGACTCAACGGTCCGGCTTGACTGCACACGGAGTCACGCGTAAGTACGAGACGCAACGCGATCGGATCTGCGCGGACATCGACTTCCAGAAGCGCGACATCGTATCGCCAGCACGTTCCATTTTCGTCGACCTCCACGCGTGCTTCAGCGCCCCAAGGACCCAAGTCGCCGGGTTTTACTGCGTAAACGGAAGCAAGTTGGGTACTAGAACGCGGGGTCGTGCGGATCGGATACTGCTATTCCGTACCGCCCGCCAGGCTAGTCGCATTTTCAACCAACAAAGCCTTGCAACAAGGGCCTAAATTCACCAGTGTTTCTGCTGACATATCACTCGCCCGAGTACAGGAAAGACCCATTACTTCTGAAACCGACGCCTGCATAACTGGCCGCGAGTGTTTAGCGGTTTTCGGGATGTGATCGCGCAACGAAACTCACACCTGCTGCGACGAGGCGCCGCGCCCCGCAATTTGTACTTCAATGGAAGAGCGGGTACACACGATCTGAGTCAGCGATCTATGTTTTCTGTCCGGATTCCCAATCGTTGCACATCAAACGGCAAATTTCGAGATTCGCTCTCGGAACGCACGGTTGCGAAGAGGACGTGAGCATGCCCCCTTCGAGACTGTCGCGTTACCTGACACGACCAACGTGGAAGCTAACCAAGCATCGCGTGGTGGAGTGGTTGCTGGTTCTGTTAATCGTTTGTGGCGGTGCAGCGATCCGGACGTGGCGGCTCGACTCGTCGCCGTTTTGGGTCGATGAGGCCGAGTCTTCGATTAACGCCCTGACCATCCTCCAACACGGGTACCCGAACGATACCTATCTCGGTATGCCCATCTACGAGAACACGTACACCTGGAAATGGCCCGAAAGCTCGGAATATGAGTTCCGCGACAGTAGTTATTCCGCCAAGCATTTCGCGATCTATCATGGATGGTTACCGCTCTACTCGATTGCTGCTTCGTTTGCGATCTCGGGCATTCGACCTGACGTGGTTGATGAATCACGAACAACAAAACATACAGAGCGCGAGCAAAGAGAGCGGACGAGGGCAGGACGGCTGCCGGCGGTACTGTTCGGCTCGTTGTTCCTGCTCCTGATCTTCGCAGGGGGCAACGTGCTCTACGGCAGGGATGCAGGTTGGGCTGCACTTCTGTTAGGGGCCGTCAATCCTCACCATATCGAGCTGTCACGTCAGGCACGTTATTATTCGGCCGAGGTCCTACTCACGACTGCCGTCAGCCTTCTGACGTGGCTTCTCGTACGCGAGGCGAAGTGGAAGTACGTGGGACTCCATGCACTCTGCCTGACTCTCCTGTTTTACACACATCTGCTCAGCTTCCTCACTGGCGTTGTGATGCTCGCCATCCTCACACTCATTGTGTCTGTCCGAGATCGCGCCGTGTGGGCGAAAGCGATTGCCTCCGCGAGTCTGGTTGCCTTGGGAACGGGGCCTTGGTTCATCGTGACCGGGTTTCTCCAGGATCAAGCGCGCATTCCGCGAGCCTGGAGCCTACTCAGATTCCCAGGGGACCTGGTTCGATATCCGCCAGCGCAACTCTGGGCACTGGTCATTGGCGTTCTGGTTGTGACTCTATCGACCTGGATCGTCTGCTGGAAGCCGCGTCTTCCCGATCGAGTCGCCCTGCCGTTCCGGCAACTCTGGCCGATTCTCGGTGTCCTTGGACTATGGGCGGTGTGCGCCTACACGATTTTCCTTACATGCATTCCGGCGGTCAGCTTTAGCGGCGATCGGATCAATCTACCGTATTGGGGACCGTTGTTCGTTTTATTTTCAGTCATCAGCGCTGCCATCGCACGAGCCATACTGGGAAGGGCTTCGATCATCTTCGGGTCGGTGCTCATGCTCGCTATTCTCGTTTCGACAGGCCACAGTATCGGTTTGAGAACCAGGAACGACACAAGTTGGGCGAAATATCGTGCCGTCTTTCAGGATATCGATCGTAGAGGACTAGGTCCGGAGTCCAGGATATATGCGTTTCCTAATGCGCACCTTGTTCTCACCTTCTACTCCGGCTTGCCGATCCAGGACATCACGCCGGTTCGGAAGTGCTTTCTCGACAACTATCGCGGTGAGATTTTACTCATTGATTCCACGGTTGCCACGTATAGCGATATTCTCAGTCCCGAACAGATTCGGGACACCGCGCGTCAACATGGGGTTCATCTCTCGTCGTTCATGGCCGAGCAATGGTCCGCACTGCTGGCCTCCGAGTCGTACCGTGAACGCATGACGGAGATTATCGCGCCGGGGGAGCAATCGCGACTGGATCGACTGCCCCCTTTCGCTTTAGACGTGCTGAGCGCTCACGGGGCAGAAATTGAGCGATATTTCAACCAGTTCGAGTATGAGCTGATCACTAGAGGATTCAATATACGAGACTGGTCGGAGTGGGTGACCGTGTGCAAATACCGTTTCGTTCACCCAGAGCATCGCAGCGGCGCTCTGGCAAATTACGCCGAACGCTTGCAAGGATCCGAAGCGGTCATTTTACCGTTGGAGGATCCGGTCGCGATCTACTCGTCTCGATTCCACGCCCAACGCACGCGAGTTCGCAGCGTGTTTCGAAACCCTTCCTAACTGGCGCAAGCTATGGGCTGCGGATTCTTAGAACGGCTTGCCGGATGGGCACGACGTCAGGTTTGCGCGTGTCGCGATCGTTCACGCCGAAGACGCCAGCAGGCGACTGCATCTAGTAGTTCCTGAGAAAACCTGAACTGCATTCATCACCGTCGGGTTCAATCCGAAGTACGCCCGTGTTTGGCGTCAAGCATTTTTTCCGTTGACGACAATCATTTCCCGTTGCCTCACGTGGATTGTTACCGGAGGGAACGAGCTTCCGCAGGAACTGGCCATAGGCGGCGACGGTTGCAAAATCACGACTACCGCGCATCATTGACGCCTGATCGGCCGCTTGTTTGATGCGGTAATGCCGCTGCTCGATGTCACCGTTTTCCGTGTGCCTCGCCGGCCTGAATCTTCTGCCCGGTTATGCCGTAGTGCCGCAGCAAACCTTCATACGCTCGTGTGAACTCCGGTTACTCGAAGAGCGTCTTGGCTTCCAACCCGGGATCGACCTGTAAACGCTGTGCAAGCTCATCCCGCAAGTCCGCAAAGAGATCCGGCCGAGTGCGCCAAGTGTGTTTTCGATTCATCTCGCTCGGTAGCCGTCGCGCTCGCAGGTACTTTCTGGCAGCTTTGCATCCATACCTGCCTTCTTGCCGCTACTTCTAACGACAACTTTGGCGCTACCGGCCACAGACGCTTTATCTGCTGATCGCTCACCATACAAGTCTTTCCACTTGTACCGTTTGCGCCTCACCGTGCCGGGAATTTTAATCGTCGCCGGCAAGAAATATGATTGTCGTTCATCACCCGTGAGCACGTTTCCTTCAGGGCCGTAAGAGCGCCGCCGAACGCGTTGATCAGGAAATATATGGCCAGACTCAGCATGGGAAGGTACTCCGGTGGGGAAGAGGTCATCCTCCGGGTCAGAGACCAGGCCAGCCAGGGCTCGCCTTTTGCCACCGGCCCGCGCTTCGTCATGAAAATGCCTCCAGCTGCCAGCGCTTCGAGTAGCTCTGAGCACTACTCACGAGAATCGCTGACTTTGAACCGTTCACGTTTGTTGCCATACGAATAGCTCTTGACTTCAGGGCGATTTCTGCCTTTAACAGCTAAGCTTCATCGAAGGGACCGAAGTCCTCTTGTCTCCGGCCAATGTCTCGTGTGCGGGCTTTGTTTTCGAGCGCGCTGGAAAGGATGGATCAGATGCTATTCGTCCCGTGCCGCTACACAGATCCGGCTCTGCTGCCTTATCTGGGCAGAGACGCTTGGCGACGCGGACCCGCCCCTGGCTCATTCGTCCTGGTGGCATGCGATGAGGCCGGTGAGTTCTGGCCTTTCCTCCGCCCCACCTGTGCGTGTGTTGCAGGTCTTCGCTACACAGAACAGATGATCCGCCCGCCTGGTGCCGCCTAGAAAATGAGCGCATCTCTGGAAGGAGAGCGTTTATACACGGGAGCGTTGAGCACCGGCTCCTTACCGAGACACGGTTAAAGCCGCTCTATTAGCTCACGCACCGTAATGTGGTTTATCCGCCCACCTCGTCCAGTCGTTTCATCCAACCAACGGCCGGAGTAAGGCCAAATGTGAAGCGCGCCAACCCGCGCTTTCCAGGGATTTTCGAAATACACAACAATCCCCTTTGCTGCGAGCGCCTTCAATTCTCGCGTTCGCCGCTCGCCAGCGCCTTCCCGCCTACTCATTTGGAGGTCAA
>Ga0308175_100003699_pt1 | contig 10634 bp, 9 predicted proteins | sample PhyCR1_3_FD_203893 | JGI IMG/M metagenome (GOLD analysis project Ga0308175, IMG submission 203893) | Soil microbial communities from UC Gill Tract Community Farm, Albany, California, United States - DLSLS.C.R1 | ecosystem: Environmental > Terrestrial > Soil > Agricultural land | place: USA...
GCCGGTGCAGACCGTGTCCGTCCATGGCCAGCGCAGGTTGAGCCTGGTGCAGCCATTGGGACCGGTGCAGCGGCCGTTGGCCTGGGTCTGGGTGGAGTTGCCGTTCACACCGCTGCAACGGCGCTTCGAGTCCATTGCGCCGAGCAAGGGACGGATCGACCTGCGCCAGGGCGACGACCGCGGCGAATTGCGCCTGTTGTCCAGCGGCGCGGCACTGACCGAGGCCGAGGACGATGCGACCAAACCCGTGCCGGGCAGCAACTTCAGCGTTGGCGCGGTGTTGCCCGCTGCCTTCATCGTGCTGCCGCGCTCCTGGCCGTTCGCCGCGTTGCTGGCGTTACTGGGAATCGGTGGCGGCCTGTACCTGTTCTGGCTGCGCGGGCGTGTGCCCGGGCGCCGCGAGATTCAACCCGAGGAGACCATGGTGTCCGATGTAATCCGAACCAAGCCCGAGCCGGTCGCGGCCGTACGCCCCGCGGCGGTCACGCCGCCGGCGGTGAGCCCCGCCGATGCGGTCGACCCGAGCATCTTCCGCGCCTACGACGTACGTGGTGTGGTGGGCAAGACGCTGACGGCGCGCGTGGCGCATCTGCTTGGCCAGTCGATCGGCACGGTAATGCGCGAGAAGGGCCTCAATGAAATCGTGGTGGGCCGCGATGGCCGCCTGTCCGGCCCGGAACTGGCCGGTGCGCTGTCCGATGGACTGCGCGATGCGGGCATCGATGTGATCGACATCGGTGCCGTGCCGACGCCGGTGGTGTACTACGCCGCGTACCGCTTCAACACAGGCAGCGGCGTGGCGGTGACTGGCAGCCATAACCCGCCCGATTACAACGGTTTCAAGATCGTGGTTGGCGGTGAAACCTTGTCCGAGGGAGCTATCCAGGACCTGTACCAGCGCATCGCCAGCGGCGCGCTGGAAGCTGGTGGCCAAGGTGGCCTGCGTCATGCCGACGTGGTGCCCGACTACATCGAGCGGATCACCTCCGACGTGCAGGCCGAGCACCGGCTCAAGGTGGTGGTCGACTGCGGCAACGGCATTCCCGGCGCGCTGGCACCGCAGGTGCTCGAGGGAATCGGGTGCGAGATCGTGCCGTTGTATTGCGAGGTCGATGGCACCTTCCCCAACCATCACCCGGATCCGTCCGACCCGCACAACCTGGAGGATCTGATCCATGCGGTGCGCCAGACCGGCGCCGACCTTGGCGTCGCCTTCGACGGCGATGGCGATCGCCTGGGCGTGGTCACCCGCGAAGGCGAGATCATCTACCCCGACCGCTTGCTGATGCTGTTCGCCCGCGACGTGCTGTCGCGGCAGCCGGGCGCGACGATCATCTACGACGTCAAGTGCACCGGCCACCTGAAGGGCCAGGTGCTCGAAGCGGGCGGCAGTCCGCTGATGTGGCGCACCGGCCATTCGCTGATCAAGGCCAAGATGCGCGAGACGCAGGCGGAACTGGCCGGCGAGATGAGCGGCCACTTCTTCTTCAAGGAGCGCTGGTACGGCTTCGACGATGGCATCTACGCCGGCGCGCGCCTGCTGGAGATTCTTGCCGGCGACCTCGAAGGCCGCACGCCGGAGCAGATCTTTGCCACCTGCCCGAAAGGCGTCTCCACTCCCGAGCTGAAGATCGAGCTAGCCGAAGGCGAGCACTACCGGTTCATCGAACAGTTCAAGGCGAAGGCGACCTTCGGCGATGCCACGCTGACCACCATCGACGGCGTGCGCGCCGACTGGCCGGACGGCTGGGGCCTGGTGCGCGCCTCCAACACCACGCCGGTGCTGGTGCTGCGCTTCGACGCGGACAGCCCGGCGGCGCTCAAGCGCATCCAGCAGACGTTCCGTGAGCAGTTGTTCCTGGTCGATCCAGGCCTGAAGCTGCCGTTCTGAACCAGCGCACGCAGGGTGGCTCCGGCCGCCCTGCTTGACAAAGGGGGTGGGCCAAAGCCCGCCCCGTCACCGTCCGTTACTGTTGCTGCTGTGCCTTCTTCAGTGCGCGGAAGTGCTCCAGCTGCTGCTGGTTTTGCTGCTCGGCCGTCGCGCGTTCGTCCTGCTGACGCTGCAGCGTGGCGTGCTGGCCGGCCACCACGTTGCGCTGCTGCGCGATGGCGTCGGTCAGGTGCCTGGGCACCGGTTGCTTGGCCCGTTCGAGTTCGGCCGCGCGGGCCAGCAGGTCGGCCAGGGCCTTTTCCTGACTGCGCAGGCTGAGGCGGGTGGTGCTGATCTGCTGGTCGATGGTATCGAGTTGCTGCTGTTGCGCCGCCTCCAACGAAGCCTCGTCGCCATAGGCGTTGAGCAGCTGCATGTCGGCGCGATGGCTTGCCTCCTGGACACGGCGCTGGGCGGCCTGCTCGGCGGCCACCTTGGCGGCGGCAACACGTTCGGCGGGGCTGAGCTGGCGCTCGACGTGGCGGATCACCATGCCCTGGTCATTGACCAGGTCGTAGCCGTATTTCATCGCCTCGGCGGAGAGGCTGTCGCTGTAGTGCGACAGCCCGTTGCCGTCATGCCAGTGATAGCGGATGCCGGTGCTTTGAGCGTGTGCGGTCAGAACCGTCGCCAGGCTGATGGCGGCGGCGTAAACGAGCTTGCGCATGGATACCCCCTCCTGGCGAGCAGTATAGCCATCGTGCGGATGCTGCCTAAGCGTGGATGAACCACGCGCTCCGGCATGTGACGCGGTCGCCACTCGGCCGACCTGCGCTCCGGCCTGCGTTCAGCGGTGGATGCCGTGGCGGGTCCGGTAATCGGCCAGGCGTGCATGCTCGGCAGACAGTTCCGGGCGATCGCCGGCATAGGCGAGCAGGTCATCCAGCCCGGTGATGGCGAGGACCGGAATGCCGTAGTCGCGCGCCACTTCCTGCGCGGCGGACAGTTCGCCCTGGCCGCGCTCCTGGCGGTCCAGCGCGATCAGCACGCCGGCCGGAGTGGCGCCGTGCGCGCGGATCAGCGCCAACGACTCGCGCACGGCGGTGCCGGCGGTCATCACGTCGTCGACGATCAGTACCCGGCCCTGCAGCGGTGCGCCGACCAGCAGGCCGCCCTCGCCATGATCCTTGGCCTCCTTGCGGTTGTAGGCCCAGGGCAGATCGCGATCGTGGTGGGTGGCCAGCGCGATGGCGGTGGCGGCGGCCAGTGCAATACCTTTGTAGGCCGGGCCGAACAGCATGTCGACGCCCAGCTGCGCGCGCACCAGCGCCGCGGCATAGGCCTCGCCCAGCCGCGCCAGCGCGGCGCCGGAATCGATCCGGCCCAGATTGAAGAAGTACGGGCTCTGCCGGCCGGACTTCAGGGTGAATTCGCCGAAGCGCAACACTTCGCGTTGCAGGGTCAGTTCGATGAAGTCGCGCTGGTAATCGTGCACGAAGGCCTCGCGTGGGGGAGGGCACGCCAGAGCAGGCGCGACGGGTGGGACGGATCGCCATGATAGCGGCCTTGCACCGGTGCGAAGCCGGCGCGCCGGTACAGCGCCAGTGCGGCAATGTTGTCGGGCTCGACCGCCAGCGCGACGCCATGGGCATGCGGATGACCCGCCGCCAACGCCACCAGCAAGGCATGCAGGGCGCGCGTGCCGAGGCCGCGGCGTTGGTGGCGCGCGTCGATGAAGAACGCACGCAAGCCCAGGCTCGGCTGATCCAGATCATGCCCCGCCACCGAGCGGGCGTCAGCTTCGATGCGTACGAAGCCGATCGGCCGCTGCTGCTCCAGAATCACCAGCGGCTGGCAGCCCGTGCACGCCTCGGCATCGGCCAGCAGATCGGCGATGGCGCCAACGTAAGCGCGCTGCGCCGAAGCCACCCGCAGCCCGAGCACGGCGGCGCGATTGGCCGGGCCGACCGGCTCGAAATGGATGGCGGGGCAGTCGGGCATGGTTGTTATGATGATCCATCACCCGGGAGGCCGCATGCGCATTGTCACCTTGAACGCCAACGGCATCCGCTCGGCCGCCAGCAAGGGCGTATTCGACTGGCTGCGCACGCAGCAGGCCGACGTGGTCTGCGTGCAGGAGACCAAGGCGCAGGAAGACCAGCTGACCGATCCGATGTTCCGTCCCGATGGGCACCATTGCTTTTACCGCGATGCGAGCTGCAAGAAGGGCTACAGCGGCGTGGCGATCTACGCCCGGCGCGAGCCGGACGCGGTGCTCACCGAGCTGGGCTGGGAGCCGTTCGACTGCGAGGGCCGCTACATCGAGGCGCGCTTCGGCAACTTGTCGGTGGTCTCGCTGTACGTGCCCTCGGGCTCCTCCGGCGAGGAGCGCCAGCAGTTCAAATTCAAGGCGATGGACTTCCTCGCGCCGATTTTCGACCAATGGTTGAACAGCGGCCGCGACTACGTGATCTGCGGCGACTGGAACATCGTCCACACCAAAAACGACATCAAGAACTGGACATCCAACCAGAAGAACTCCGGCTGCCTGCCGGCCGAGCGCGCCTGGCTGGACCTGCTGTTCCACACCCGCGGCTGGGTCGACAGCTTCCGCGCGATCAAGCCCGACGCGGTCGAATACACGTGGTGGTCGAATCGCGGCCGCGCGCGCGAGAACAACGTCGGTTGGCGGATCGACTACCAGGTTTGCACGCCGGGCCTGCGCGATCGCATGCGTGCGTGTTCGGTCTACCGCGGGCAGCGCTTCTCCGACCACGCGCCCTACACGGTCGACTATGCCGATTGAGCCGGCCACGCCGGCGCCACGCAAGCCATCCATCTGGCGTGCGTTCGCGCAGCCGGCGGCGGGCACGATGGCGCTGCTGGGGTTTTCCTCGGGGCTGCCGTTCCTGCTGGTAGCCGGCACGCTGGCGTATTGGCTGAAGGAAAACGGCATCAAGCTGGCGGACATCACGATGATCGCCAGCGCCGGCATGACGTACGCGTTCAAGTTCGTATGGGCGCCGCTGCTGGACCACTGGCGCGTGCCCGTTTTTGCGCGCCTGGGCCAGCGCCGTGGCTGGTTGTTGTTCGCGCAGTTGTGCGTGATGGCCGGCCTGCTGGCGATGGCACTGCTGACGCCCACGCAGCGGGTTCCGTTCATCGCGGCGACGCTGGTGGTGGCGTTTTTCGGGGCGACCCAGGACATCGCCATCGATGCTTATCGCATTGAGATCGCCCCGACCGATGCGCAGGGTGCACTGGTGGCGACCTACGCACTCGGTTATCGCATCGGGCTGCTGCTGGCTGGCGCGGTGGCGCTGATTCTGGCCGACCACGTGGCCTGGCGCGTGGTCTACCTGGTGATGGCTGCCGCGATGGCGATTCCGCTGGCCACCACGTTGCTGGCGCGCGAGCCCGAGGTCAAACGCACGCGACCGGCTAGCTGGCGGGTCGCGATGCGCGAGAGCGTGCTCGATCCCTTCGCGGACTTCTTCCGTCGCTACGGTTGGCTGGCGGCCGGGTTGATCCTGCTGTTCATCCTGCTGTTCAAGATTCCCGAGCAGGCGACGATCGGCGGAATCATGAGCCCGTTCTACCGCGACATGCAGTTCTCCAAGACGCAGATCGGCGCCATCACCAAGATCTACGGCGTATGGATCGGCATCCTGGGCGTGTTCATCGGCGGCGCGGCCGTGGCCCGCTGGGGAGCGTGGCGTTCGCTGGGCGCGACGGTGGTGCTGTGCGGCTGCAGCAACCTGCTGTACCTCACGCTGATCCCGCATCCGGGCAACCTGGCGGTACTCACGCTGGTGATTTCTGCCGAAAATCTCACCTTGGGCATGCTCGGCCCGCCGACAGTGGCGTTCCTGTCGATGCTGGTCAACCGCCAGCACACCGCCACCCAGTACGCCCTGCTCAGTTCCCTGGTCAACCTGCCGGGCAAGCTGCTGGGCTTCTTCGCCGGCGGCATCGCCATGAGCACCGGTTACGGCGGCTACTTCGTGCTGACCGTGCTGGCGCTGATCCCGGCCATGACGCTGTACGCCGTGCTGTGGCGGCGCTTGCGCGCCATCGAGCGGGCGGCCGCGTAGGCCTCGTGGCTATCGCGTGCCGCCCCGCGGAACCATCCGGGAACGCGCTATCGGCCATGCCGGGCCATGCTGCAAACACCCCCCCGGCTGTGCCACCATGCCGTGCCAGCTGGGCATGGGTGACAGGGAGAGACGCACGTGCCGGACCTCGTCGTACGCCATATCGACAACGCGATGGCCGAGCGGATCAAGTCGCTCGCGAAGGACCGCCACTGGTCTATCAATGATGTGGTGCTGCATGCGCTGCGTCACGGCCTGGGCATGAGCGCCGCCGGGCTGATCTCCAGCGAAACCATGTTCGACCCGGACAGCCTGGTGCTCGGCGGGCAGTGGAACCTCACCGAAAAAGCCGCTTTCCAGGAAGCCCTGCAAGCGCTTTCGCTGACCCGGCCGACCCAGCTGGCACCCGTCGGCGCTGCCGCGCTGGGCTAGTCACGTCGACACACTTCAAGCCAGCGGTTAGTCCCGCGGAGCGAGATAGAGCGCGCCCAGCACCCGCTGGCCGCGCGCACCGGTCACCGCCGGAAGGTTGCCCGGCAAGCCCAGGACCCGCTGGCGTGCGAGCCAGGCGAATGCAGTCGCCTCCAGATAATCCGGGTCGACACCCAGCGTGGCCGTGCTGATCACGTCACAGGGGGCCAGGCATTCGGCCAGCCGTCCCATCAGCCGGGGATTGTGCACACCGCCGCCGCAGACAAGCACGTCCGCGGCTGCTGGCGCGTGCATCCTGATCGCCTCCGCCACGCTGCGCACGGTCAGTTCCAGCAGCGTGGCCTGGACATCGGCCGGCGCCAGTGCCGCAACCTGCGGCTGGCGCAGCAGCCACGCCAGGTGGAAGTACTCGCGGCCGGTGCTCTTGGGCGGCGCCAGGGCAAAGTAGGGATCGGCCAGCAGGGCATCAAGCAGGGCAGGATCGACGCGGCCGGAACCTGCGAACGCGCCGTCGCGATCGAACGCTTCGCCCCGGTGCTGCAGGCACCAGGCATCCAGCAGGCCGTTCGCCGGCCCGGTATCGAAGCCGGCCACTTGGCCGTCAACGCCCAGTACGGTGATGTTGGCGATGCCGCCGAGATTGAGCACCACGCGGGTGCGCCCGGCCCGCCCGAGCAGCATGGCGTGCACCGCCGGCAGCAGTGGCGCGCCCTGTCCGCCGGCGGCGACGTCGGCACGACGGAAATCGGCCACCACGTCGATGCCGCAGTGCTCGGCAATCGCAGTGGGATCGCCCAATTGCAGGGTGAACGGTACCGGGCCGCCTGGCCGGTGGCGGAGCGTCTGGCCATGCGAGCCGATCGCACGCACCGCTGAAGCTGCGATGCCGGCGGTTTCAAGCAAAGCCAGGGCCGCTTGCGCGAAGTGGCGACCGATCGCGACGTCCAGTTGTCCGAACGCATCCAGATCGAACGCCGCCAGGTCCTGGGCCATCGCCAATACCCGCTCACGCAGGTCCGCCGGCCAGGGGTGCGTCAGCGCCCCGCACAGCTGTGGTACGCCTTGGTCGAAGGAGACCAGCGCCGCATCGATGCCATCGGCGCTGGTGCCGGAGATCAGCCCCAGGTACAGGCCCGGCGGGTCATCGGCAGCGGTCAAGGGGCGATCGTCAGTCGTCGTTGCGCGTGGTCGAGCCGAGCTGGGCCAACTTGATGTTGGCATCCATTGCCTTCAACCGCGCCAGCTGCGGGCGCACGACCTGGCTCTGGAAACGCGCGAGCTGAGCGGCCGGAAGCGGCTGCGGCTTGGGTAGCGTGACCGACTGCGGATCGCGTTGCACGCCCTTGACGCGGAATTCGTAATGCAGATGCGGGCCGGTGGCCAGGCCGGTCATGCCTACGTAACCGATCACTTCGCCCTGGCTGACGTGCTCGCCCACATGTTCCTTGGCGAAGCGCGACATATGGCCGTAGGCCGTGCTGATCGTGCCGTTGTGCTGGATCACCACGAAGTTGCCGTAGCCGCGCATCCAGCCCTTGAACTTGATCACGCCGTCGCCGGCCGCGTGGATCGGCGTGCCGCTCGGCGCCGCATAGTCGACGCCCTTGTGTGCGCGCATGCGGCCGAGGATCGGATGCATGCGGCCCGAGCTGAACCGCGAGGAGATGCGGGTGAAGTCGACCGGAATGCGCAGGAACGACTTCTGGATCGGCCGGCCGTCCTCACTGAACCATCCGTAGTGCCCGTCCGCTTTCTTGAAGCGGTAGGCGGTGTAACGGTGGCCCTGGTTGACGAACTCGGCGGCCACGATGTCGCCCTCGGCGTAGTAGCTGCCGTCACGGTAGATATCGTCGTAGACCACTGTGAAGCTGTCGCCGTCGCGCAGGTCCTGCACGAAGTCGATGTCGTACTTGAACGTGTCCGCGAGCTTGCCGACCATGCCCTGGCTCATGCCGGCCTTGGCCGCGGCTGCATACAGCGAGCTGGTGATGGTGCCGTGGGCCACATGTTCGCGGGTTTCCATCGCGCGCGGCTGCACCGATAGCGAGGAATGGGCGCCATCGAAGCGCACCACCGCACGGTTGGCATCGTCTTTGTCGAAACGCACGCCTTTCAGGCTGCCATCGCTGCCGAGCAGGAAGTCGAATTCCTGATGCGGGCGAATGTTGTGGAATGCGCCCTTGGCGGTGCCGGCGGCGTCCATCACCCGTTGCAGGTCGGCCAGGCTCAGCCCCTGGTCCTGGAAGATGTCCGACAGTGTCTGGCCAGGTTCCACCTGGACAACGCGCCAGTCTTCCATGGCGTGGGTGGGCGCGGCGACGGTGTGCGCTTTGGGCAGGGTAAGCGGCAGCAGGGTGTGCGCGGCCGGCTCCGCAGTGGGTCGCATCGCACTGGCCCAGGCAGGCAGGAAGAACCCTGACAGGGCGGTCAGCAGCAGCGCCGTACCGGCCAGGATCCAGCGCTCGCGATGCCAGTTGATCGGCTCGGACTCGCCATGACGACTGAACGACCAGTGCGCGCAACGCTCGTAGAAATGCATGTGGCGGCGTTGTGCCTTGCGGCGGATAGCCTGCTTGCGCGCTGCCCGCGCCATCTGATCGCCGTCACCCATGCTCACTGCCCCGCGTTACAAAGTACTCAGGCGCTGTACCTTAGCGGCCGCGTATAAAGGGCGTCAACGCCTTTCCTTTCAAGGATTTGCGCTAGTTTTGTGATTAACGCACAATTAACGCCGTTTCGTGACCGCGGCCCGCTTGTCGCTGTCGACTGATCGCCATAGAGGACATTCATGAACGAGCTTGAGCAGGCGCTGGCGACGATTGCCCGCGGCGCCGACGAAGTCATCAAGCGGGAAGAACTGGTCGAGCGCCTGAAGAGTGGCCGACCGCTGCGCATCAAGGCCGGCTTCGATCCCACCGCGCCGGATCTGCACCTGGGCCACACCGTGCTGCTCAACAAGATGCGCCAGTTCCAGGACCTCGGCCATCAGGTGGTCTTCCTGATCGGCGACTTCACCGGGATGATTGGCGACCCCACCGGGAAGAATGTCACCCGCAAGCCCCTCAGCCGCGAAGACGTGCTGAAGAACGCCGAAACTTATGCCAGCCAAGTCTACAAAGTGCTCGACCGCGAGCGCACCGAGCTGCGCTTCAACTCCGAATGGTTCGGCAGGATGTCGGCGGCGGACATGATCAAGCTTGCCGCGCAACACACCGTGGCGCGCATGCTTGAGCGCGACGATTTCGCCAAGCGCTACGCCGCGCAGCAGCCGATCGCCATCCACGAATTCCTCTATCCGCTGGTGCAGGGCTACGATTCGGTCGCGCTCAAGGCTGATGTCGAGCTCGGTGGTACGGACCAGAAGTTCAACCTGCTGATGGGACGCGCGTTGCAGGAACACCACGGCCAGCCGCCGCAGGTCGTGCTGACCATGCCGCTGCTCGAGGGCCTGGATGGCGTTCACAAGATGTCCAAGTCGCTGGGCAACTACATCGGCATCGACGAGCCGGCGATCGACATCGTGACCAAGACGCTGAAGATCGACGATGCGCTCATGTGGCGCTGGTTCGAATTGCTCAGCTTTGATGTGTCGATCGACGAGCTGGCGCGCATGCGCGGCGAAGTCGAGGGCGGCGTGCTCAATCCGCGCGATGCCAAGCTGCGGCTTGCGCGCGAGCTGGCTGCGCGTTTTCACGATGCGGCTGCCGCCGAACAGGCGATTGCCGGCTGGCATGCCGTGGTGCGTGGCGAAGGCGACACCTCGTTGCTGCCGCTCAGCGAGGTTGCCGTGCCGGCCGAGGGCCTGCGCCTGCCTGCGTTGCTCACCGCCGCGGGACTTACAGCCAGCAACTCCGAGGCGAACCGCAAGCTCAAGGAGCGCGCGGTACGCATCGACGCGGCAGTAGTCGAGGATGCCCAGCGCCTGTTCAGTGTGGGATTCGAGGGCGTGCTGCAGGTGGGCAAGCGCAACTTTGCGCGGGTCAAACTCGTCGCAAGCTAGCGCGCAGGCCGTATGCGCCAACCTGCGGCAACGAAAACAGTCGTGCCCGCTTGCCAAGTTTGCTGCCTGTCCCTACTATTCGCGGCCCGTCACCTAGTTCCCCAGCTGGTCGGCGACTCCCCGAGCAAAGTTCTTCGCAAAAGGGTGTTGACGAAGCGGTAAAGGAATGTAGAATGGGCGGCTCACCCGGGACGAAACGTCTCGGGGCGATTCTCAAGAAAGAGTCGCAAGTGATTGA
>Ga0308175_100003700_pt1 | contig 10634 bp, 7 predicted proteins | sample PhyCR1_3_FD_203893 | JGI IMG/M metagenome (GOLD analysis project Ga0308175, IMG submission 203893) | Soil microbial communities from UC Gill Tract Community Farm, Albany, California, United States - DLSLS.C.R1 | ecosystem: Environmental > Terrestrial > Soil > Agricultural land | place: USA...
GTTTGTGCTGGACGGTTCGCCGGCTGCCTTGGAGTACCCGGTGCGCCACCGCGAGGACGTCCTCGCCGTAGAGGAACCGCTGGAAATCCGGCTGGGCAGGCTTTCCTACTCGGTCACCATGCGGACACCCGGCGACGACTTTGACCTGGTGGCCGGATTCCTGGTGTCCGAGGGGGTTATCTGGGCGCCCGAACAGCTGGTGTCGCTGCGCTTCTGCGCCGGCGAGGACGAAAACGGCGTCCAGACATTCAACGTGGTGGAGGCCCAGTTGCGGCCGGACGTCCCACTCCCCGACACTGGCCGCAGGGTCTACACGTCCAGCTCCTGCGGCATCTGCGGAACGGACTCCATCGAAGCTGTCCAAAAGTCCTCCCACCACAGTCCTCAGGCGGACCCGCTGACGTTGGACGCCAAGGTCCTGGCCTCCCTGCCGGGGCTGCTGCGCGAGTCCCAGCGCGTCTTTGACGATACCGGCGGAGTACACGCGGCGGGCCTGTTCAGGATCGACGACGACGGCGAGCCACGGCTCCTGTGCCTGCGGGAGGACGTGGGACGGCATAACGCCGTGGACAAAGTGGTGGGCTGGGCGCTGCGCGAAGGCCTCCTGCCGTTGGCCGGGACAGTCCTCCAGGTGTCCGGCAGGGCGTCCTTCGAACTGGTGCAGAAAGCCTCGCTCGCCGGAATTCCCGTCCTGGCAGCCGTCAGTGCCCCTTCCAGCCTTGCCGTGGAACTGGCAGAGGCGAACGGGCTGACGGTGGCGGGATTCAGCCGGGGCGCCAGTTTCAATGTCTACGCCGGGAACGCCCGGATCCTGAGGCCCGAAGCGGCCGTTCCAAGAACGTAGGGGTGCCGACACCTGGGACGGTCCGCTGGATGTGCCCAGGGGGTTGGATGCAGTGCTGCCAGCGGGTAGATTTGTCCATCGAATGGACGCGATGATCCAGTCTCCAGCCTAAAGAGGACCTATATTGCATGACGACCGCAGGATCACGGAAGTCCGCCTCGCGAGATTTGTGCGCGAGCGCATTGTCCCTGCCGTTTACAGCAGGACAGTCCCGCTTACCCTGAGCAGCTGGGAAGTGCCCGGTGAACCGGTCCCCGCGCTCGAGGCGATGAGGCAGGAGTTCCAGCCGCAGGAGCACGGTGCGCCCTGGGGACGGCCGTGGGGCACCACGTGGCTGCGGCTTCAGGGGGAAGTGCCCGAATCCTGGGGCGGCGGCCCGGACACCACCGTGGAGGTGGTGGTGGACCTGGGGTTCACCACAGAAGCGCCCGGGTTCCAGTGCGAAGGCATCGCCTGGCGGTCCGACGGCAGCATCATCAAGGCAATATCGCCCCGCAACCAGTACATCCCGCTCAAGCTGCTGGGCAGCGGCATGGCGGTGGACTTCTACGTGGAAGCGGCTGCGAACCCGGACATGGCGCAGGGCTGGACCTTTGCCGCTACCCCGCTGGGGGACAAGGCAACCGCCGGGGACGCCCCGCAGTACCGGCTGGGAAACATCGCCATCGCCGAACTGAACCAGAGCGTGTGGGAACTCCAGCAGGACATCTGGACCCTTGCAGGCCTCATGGAGCAGCTTCCGGTCGAGCTCCCGCGCCGCCACGAGATCCTCCGGGCACTCGAACGCATGATGGACGTGATGGACCCGGACGATGTTGCCGGAACCGCCGCCGCCGGACGGCGGGCGCTCGCCGACGTCCTGGCCAGGCCGGCGTACGCTTCGGCGCACCAACTGGTCGCCACGGGGCATGCGCACATCGACTCCGCCTGGCTGTGGCCGGTCCGGGAAACCATCCGCAAATGCGCCAGGACGTTCTCCAACGTGGTGGCCCTGATGGATGAAGACCCAGGCTTTGTCTTCTCCTGTTCGTCGGCCCAGCAGTTGGCCTGGATCAAGGAGCAGTACCCGGACCTGTTCAGCCGGATCCGGGAAAAGGTCCGGGCGGGGCAGTTCGTCCCGGTCGGCGGCATGTGGGTGGAGTCGGACACCAACATGCCCGGCGGCGAAGCCATGGCCCGGCAGTTCGTCGAGGGCAAGGGCTTCTTCCTGGCGGAGTTTGGCATCGAGTGCAGGGAAGCGTGGCTCCCGGATTCGTTCGGCTACAGTGCGGCCCTGCCGCAGATCGTGAAGGCCGCCGGCAGCCGCTGGTTCCTCACCCAGAAGATCTCCTGGAACCAGACCAACAGGATGCCCCACCACACTTTCAACTGGGAGGGAATCGACGGCACCCGGCTGTTCACCCACTTCCCGCCGGTGGACACTTACAACTCGGATCTCAGCGCCAGGGACCTGGCCCACGCGGAGCGGAACTACCGGGACCATGGCCGCGGCACGGTGTCGCTGGTGCCGTTCGGGTATGGCGACGGCGGCGGCGGTCCCACCCGCGAAATGCTTGCCGCCGCTGCTCGTACGGCCGACCTGGAAGGATCCGCGAAGGTCAGGATCGGCTCCGCGGAAAGCTTCTTCCGGCAGGCCGAGGAAGAGTACCCCGCCCTGCCGGTCTGGGTGGGTGAGATGTACCTGGAGCTGCACCGCGGCACCTACACCAGCCAGGCACGCACCAAGAAAGGCAACCGGCGCAGCGAGCACCTGCTGCGTGAAGCGGAACTCTGGTGCGCCACCGCTGCCGTGCGCGCCGGCGGCGCCTATGACTACCCCGGCGCCGAGCTCAAGCGACTTTGGCAGCTGGTCCTGCTGCAGCAGTTCCATGACATTCTTCCCGGCAGCGCCATTGCCTGGGTCCACCAGGACGCCGAGCGGAACTACCAGGCCATCGAAACTGCCCTCGAGTCACTGATCAACCGCGCCGCTGCGGCCATGCTGGGCTCCGGCGACCGCCAATTCCTGCTCAACGCCGCACCGCATGCCCGGGACGGGGTCCCCGCCCTGGCGGCGGGGGAGCCCGCGTTGAGGCCGGAGCCCGTGCAGGCCACGCCGCACGACGGCGGCTACATCCTGGACAACGGAATCATCCGGGCCGTGGTGGACGCCAACGGACTCCTCTCCTCCCTGCGCGACCACGCCAGCGGCCGCGAAGCGATCGCCCCCGGCCAACACGGCAACCTGCTGGAACTGCACCGGGATACCCCGAATGAGTGGGATGCCTGGGACATCGACGAGTTTTACCGGCGCAACGTCACGCCGCTGGTCCAGGCGGAATCGGTAGGGCTTGCCAGCGAAGGCGGCAGCGCCGTCGTTGTGGTGCAGCGGTTGGCGGGCACGTCGCCGCTGACCCAGCGCCTCACCCTCGCTCCCGGCAGTCCGTCACTGGAAATCACCACCTCGGTGGACTGGCAGGAGCGTGAGAAGCTGCTGAAGCTTGGGTTCGCCCTCGACGTGCGGGCGGACCGCTCGGCGGCCGAGACGCAGTTCGGCCACGTCTTCCGGCCCACCCACACCAACACCTCGTGGGAGGCCGCCAAGTTCGAAATCTGCGCCCACCGGTGGATCCATGTGGGCGAACCCGGCTACGGCGTGGCCGTGTCCAACTCCTCCACCTACGGCCACGACGTGGGCAGGAGCATCAGGGAAGCCGACGGCGGGACCACCACCACGGTGCGCCTTTCCCTGCTGCGGGCACCCAAGTTCCCCGACCCGGACGCAGACCGTGGACAGCACGAGTTGACGGTGGCCATCCGCCCGGGTGCCGATATTGCCGATGCGGTCCAGGAAGGCTACCGGACAAACCTGCGGCCCCGGCTGGTCAGCGGCGCCGCCGGCGTGGAGCCGCTTTTCTGCGTCAGCAATCCTGCCCTGGTCATTGAAGCGGTCAAACAGGCGCAGGACGGTTCGGGCGACGTGGTGGTCCGGCTTTACGAGTCACTGGGGCAGCGTTCCACGGGGAGTATTACGGCGAACTTCCCGGTGCGGGACATTGTGCCCACGGACCTCCTGGAGCGCGCCGCCGAAGCTCCTGGAGTTGAGCCCACCGGCACCGGTGCCGTGCTTACGCTCCGGCCGTTCCAGCTGGTGACGTTGAGGTTTGCCCGGAAGTAGTTGCCCGCCTGTGTGGGCCGGCCCTGCTGATATGGCCTGCTGAAAGGGGCCTTAAACAGGCTGAGTGGGGGCGGTCCCCAACGATCCGCCACCACTCATCCCCCCAATGTGTGCAAAGGCCCCCGGGCCGGCGGCGATTTGGAATTTATCCCCGTTCGAAAGCGCTTGGCGGCCCCGCCTTCACACATTCATGATTGTGTCACAGTCTAATGATTTTGTGAAAGCGGCAGGAGGTTATGTTTCAGAAGATGTCCTCTTGCGGGCCGTGCTGCGGCCGTTGACCACCCTTGCTGCCCAGATCAAGGCTAATCCGACGACGAAGCACAGGATCGCCGTGTAATTGATGATGAACTCAATTTGCCCCAGTTCGGGCGGGATCACCGGAAAGAGCAGCGTGAGGGCAACCGCCGCTCCGCCCAGCGCCAGCAGCCCGGCACCGGTGCGCACCAGGGCAGGAAGCCGGTCCCGCGCCGCCCCCACCAAGGCCGGAACCAAGGCCAGGGCCACATAGGCGGGATAAGCCCGGCCTGCCGCACCGTAGTACTCCACGAGCGCGAAGTGACGGGCGTCTTTCGCGGAAATGGCGCTTAGGCCCGCCGAGGAACCGGCCGTGTCCATCGAGAAGAACAGCGCCACCATAACCGTGGAGATCACCAAGAGAACCAGCATCCCCGTTTTCCCCGTGATATGCCGATAGGCGCCATCTGCACCGAAGCCCCTGGAGATGCGGATGCCCATGAAGTAGATGGCCCCGAAGATCACGAACCGCAGCAGCAGGTTGGCGAGGTTGATCCCTCCCAGCGCCTGGTCGATCACCAGATAGGGACCCTGGATGCTCAACAGGATGGCCAGCGTCATCATGGCAAAAATGCCAAACAGGGAGCGGTTCTCGCCGCGGAGGGTGCTGGGAACGCGGGCCACTGCAACGAATGCGCAGATGGCCAGCGTGGTCCATTGAAGGGTCTCGATCATCCCAGGTTCTCCCAAATCTTTTCTGTCTGCGCCTGGTCCTGCTCCTGCCGGCGCAATACTTTGCCCAGTGCCTGGAGCCTGTCTCCTGCAAGCGCGGTAAGTTCTCCGTCGGAGAGGCTGTCCAGTGCCGCCTGCCGGGCTCCGGGAGGCCAGCCGGCCTCCTCCTCCGTGATGACCCCGGTGGCCACCAGGCCGCCGGCAGGTCCCACCCGGGCCGCCGACGCCGTAGCCATGGCAAGCTCGGGGGACAACCGGTTGGCCGTCAACTGGGCGGAATAGTTTTGCGGGGCCACCCCGGTGGAGGCCGAAACGCGGTGCCGGACCTCGCCGTCGTCAATGGCGTCAACCCAGTTCTTCACGGAAGTGGCGTGCGGGGCGGGGCTGAGGGCGGGAGCCGCTGCTCCCCGGTCGGCATCCATGGCGGGGCGGGCCAGCAGCGCCCGGAGGAGGTCTGCGGTTGAAATCTGGCTCACCAGCTCGTTCCTGGTGGGCGGACGCGGCGGCCCAGCGAGGGCGCTGTAGGCGTCGAACCCGGCCAGTGCCGTGACGGGGTTGATCCTGTAGGCGCGGCTGATGCTGACCACAGTGCTCACGGAGACCTTGCCGCGGACCAGTTGCTGGGCCAGCGTGGTCCGCTTGATCCCCGAGACCCGGCAGACGTCTGCGGTGCTGGCATCTGGTGCGATGCCTTGCAGCCAGCGCTGGAACGCCTTGGCGGAAAGGGTCATGGAGGACTCTCTGCAGAACGGGTGGTGCTGACGATTTTACCGCGCCCGCGTGCGGCGTCCGGCCGGGCGCCGTGTACCTCGGATTTTGTCCATGGCCCACATTCGTCTATAGTTGATGGTCGAGCCCGTTGGTCCGTACACCCCCCAAGTCCGGACCAGCGGGTTCTTCTATGTCCTGCAGCCCCAGCGGCGCCGCGGCCCGCTTTTCGCCGCCTCTGCCGGCCGTCAACGGCTGTCCGGGCAGCGGCGAAAGGACGAATCGATGACTGCAACCCTTGTTGCCAAGGACATCTCCGGCGGGCACGGCCACCGCACGCTTTTTTCCGGGCTCTCGCTCTCAGTGGCTCCCGGTGACGTGGTGGGCGTCGTGGGCGCGAACGGCGCCGGAAAGTCCACGCTGCTGCGGCTCCTCGCAGCTGTGGACCAGCCCCAGCAGGGCTCTGTCAGCCTTGCCCCGTCGGATGCATTTGTGGGTTGGCTGCCGCAGGAACATGAACGCGTTCCGGGTGAAACAGTGGCCGCCTACGTCGCCCGCCGGACCGGCTGCGCGGAAGCCACCCTTGAGATGGAATCCACCGCGGAGGGTTTGGGCTCCGGTGCTCCCGGGGCAGATGATGCCTACGCCCGGGCGTTCGACCGCTGGATGGCCTCCGGCGCCGCCGACCTGGATGACCGCCTTCCTGCCGTGCTTGCAGAGCTGGGTCTGGACGCCGGCCCTGACGCACTCATGACCGGGCTTTCCGGCGGCCAGGCGGCCCGGGTGGCGCTGGCTGCCCTGCTGCTGAGCCGCTTCGATGTGGTGCTCCTGGACGAGCCCACCAACGACCTCGACCTCGCAGGCCTTGCCACCCTTGAAAACTTCGTGACGGGATTGCGCGGCGGGGTGGTCCTGGTCAGCCATGACCGTGAGTTCCTTGCCCGCTGCGTGACCAGGGTGGTTGAGCTGGACCTGGCCCAGAACAGCGTGGACGTGTACGACGGCGGCTACGACGCCTTCCTCGAAGAACGCGCAGTGGCGCGGCGGCACGCGCGCGAGAAGTACGAGGACTTCGCCGCCACCAAGGCAGACCTGGTGTCCCGGGCACGGACCCAGCGTGAGTGGAGTTCCCAGGGCGTCCGCAACGCCATGAAGAAGAACCCGGACAACGACAAGATCCGCCGCGCCGCCAGCACCGAGTCCTCCGAGAAGCAGGCGCAGAAGGTCCGGCAGATGGAATCCCGGATCGCCCGGCTGGACGTGGTGGAGGAGCCCCGGAAGGAATGGCAGCTCCAGTTCAGCATCGGCCAGGCACCCCGCTCCAGCGCCGTCGTCGCCACCTTGCGCAACGTGGTGGCACGCCAGGGCGACTTCACGCTGGGACCGGTCAACCTCCAGCTCAATGGCGGCGAACGGATCGGCATCACCGGCCCCAACGGCGCCGGCAAGTCCACGTTGCTGCGCCTCCTGCTGGGAACCCAGGCCCCGGACGACGGCGACGCCTCCATGGGTGCGTCCGTCGCCGTCGGCGAAATTGACCAGGCCCGCGGCCTGCTGGATGGCAGCCTGCCGCTGGGCGACGCCGTCGAAGCAGTGCTGGCGGACTGGACCGGCGCCGACGTCCGCACGCTCCTGGCGAAGTTCGGCCTCAAAGCCGACCACACGTCGCGGGCCGTGGATTCCCTGTCACCGGGGGAGCGGACACGGGCAGCCCTGGCCCTGCTCCAGGCCCGGGGCGTGAACCTGCTGGTGCTGGATGAACCCACCAACCACCTCGACCTGCCGGCCATTGAGCAGCTGGAAGAGGCCCTTGAAAGCTACGACGGCGCCCTGCTGTTGGTCACCCACGACCGCCGCCTGCTGGAAAACGTCCGACTCGACTATCGGTGGCACCTGGAAAACGGGAACGTCCAGGAACTCCACCACGCTGCTAGCCAGGAGAAATAACCATGAGCATGGACCGCGTGGCCTGGAGCTCGCTTTACAACATCAGCACCGCAAAGAGCGCTTCCAAGCCGTTCTCGAAGGAAACCCTGAAGCGGGTGCTTGCCTTCGCCGCCCCGCACAAGGGCAAGCTCATCGCCTTTGTGCTCTCCTCCATCGTGGCTGCCTTCCTGGCGGTCGCCACCCCGGTGCTCGCCGGACAGGTGGTGGACGCCATCATCGCCAAGGCAGGCGTTGACACGGTCATCTGGCTCGCGGTGCTGATTGCCATCGTGGCCGTCGGGGAAGCCGGGGTGGGACTGCTGACCCGTTGGCTGTCCTCCACCATCGGCGAGGGCGTCATCGTGGATTTGCGCACGCGGGTGTTCGACCACGTGCAGCGCATGCCCATTGCCTTCTTCACACGCACCCGGACAGGGGCGCTGGTCAGCCGCCTCAACAACGATGTCATCGGGGCACAGTCAGCCTTCGCCGGCACCCTCTCCGGCGTCGTGAGCAACTCGGTGGCGCTGGCACTGACGCTGGCCGTGATGCTCAATACGTCCTGGCTGGTGACCGTGCTCGCCATGGTGCTGCTGCCCATCTTCCTGATCCCGGCCCGGCGCATGGGCTCCAAGCTCGCAGACCTGCGCCGCGAAGCCGCCGCCCACAACGCCGCCATGGGCACCCAGATGACGGAGCGGTTCTCCGCGCCCGGCGCCACGCTGGTCAAGCTGTTCGGCCGGCCGGATGAGGAGTCGCGTGAATTCGCCGCCCGGGCGGGGCGCGTCCGTGACATTGGTGTCCGCATGGCGATGCTGCAGTTCACGTTCGTCACGGCACTGACCCTGGTCTCCGCGCTCGCACTGGCGCTGGTCTACGGCCTGGGCGGCTGGCTCGCCCTGGGCGGCCAGCTCGCGCCCGGCGACGTGGTGGTCCTGGCGCTGCTCCTGACCCGGCTCTACGCCCCGCTCACGGCGCTGTCCAACGCCCGGGTGGAAGTCATGAGCGCGCTGGTCAGCTTTGAACGGGTATTTGAAATCCTGGACCTGAAGCCGCTTATCCAACAGAAACCGGACGCCGTGGCGGTGCCGGCCGGGCCGGTATCCGTTGAGTTCGACAACGTCCGCTTCGCGTACCCTTCGGCGGACAAGGTGTCCCTGGCCTCCCTGGAAGAGGTCTCTACCCTTGACACCCGGGGCGGCGAGGAAGTGCTGCACGGCGTCAGCTTCCGGGTGGAGCCCGGCCAGACGGTGGCTTTGGTGGGTTCTTCCGGCGCCGGCAAATCCACCATCGCCCAGCTGCTGTCACGGCTGTACGACGTCGACTCGGGCGCTGTGCGGCTCGGCGGCACCATGCCGGGTACGGGCCTGGACGTCCGGGACGTCACCTTCGATTCCCTGCGGGACACCCTGGGCATGGTGACCCAGGACGGCCACCTGTTCCACGAAAGCATCGCCTCCAACCTCCGGCTTGCCCGGCCGGACGCCACGGACGAAGACATGTGGGACGTCCTGCGGCAGGCCCGGTTGGAGACCATGATCAGGTCTCTGCCGGACGGCCTGGAGACAGTGGTGGGGGAGCGCGGCTACCGGCTCTCCGGCGGTGAACGCCAGCGGCTCACCATCGCCCGGCTCCTGATCGCCCAGCCACGGGTCGTCATCCTCGACGAAGCCACCGCCGCGCTCGACTCCACGAACGAAGCCGCCGTGCAGGCAGCCCTGGGCGCCGCGCTCGAGGGCCGGACCGCCGTCGTGATTGCCCACCGGCTCTCCACTGTCCGTGCGGCCGATGCCATCCTGGTGGTGGAGGGCGGGCGGATCGTCGAACGCGGAACCCACACCGAACTCCTGGCAGCCGAGGGCCGCTACGCCGAGCTGTACCGGACGCAGTTTGCCGAGGCCACGGCAGTGGCGCAGGAAGCCGTCCCCGAGTTTTAGCCGGACTTCGTGGCCTGTGCCGCCAGCAGGGGCAGGATGTGGTCCGTCAGCAGCGGTGCGAGGTCCTGGGGGAGGGCCGTGCTGACGGCGGGTGGGCTGATGTCCAGCCACCGGATCTCGGCGATTTCGGCAGCAGGCGAGGCCTGCCAGGTACCCGGGGCGATGAAGACGGTGGCTTCGATGTCCGTGGCGGCCTCGTTGGCGGCGTCGGCGATCCACACCCCCATCAGTTCCAGCTCCCCGGGGTGGACGATGATGCCCACCTCTTCGGCGAGTTCCCTCGCAGCGGCCTGCACGGCCGTTTCACCCGGCTCGGGCTTGCCGCCGGGGTGCATGAACATGCCGGTCCCGCGCTTCCGCACCGTCAGGAGGCGCCCGGCCTTATCAAACACGCAGACGGCGGAGACCACGATCCGGTCCTTCACGGGGCGATCCTGGCAAGGCGCGAGACCAGCAGCAAATCCTTGCGGGGACCGGTCACGTCCCAGCTGTAGCTGAACGCGTCCGGGCCCAGGCGGGTGTAGGACACGCGGTACGTGTCGGGGTCGCACCAGTGGGTGTCCTGGCTGGTGTCCGGTGTGAAGCTCATGCGGTGGAACGGCCTGCCGTCGGGAAAGAACACGTCCAGCGCATCGGGCTCCGGCACGGGTTCCAGGACGTACTCACGCGAGGCGGGGCCGGTAAAAGCAGGCCAGCGCATGGTGCCTTCCTCGCGAAGGGCCAGGCTGCCGTCGTCAATTGGTGTGAAAGTGACGACGCCGGAAAAGGTTCCGCGGGTGCCGTCCGACCTGTCCAGCAGGTCCCGCTCCAGCCGCCAGCGGCCCGGGCGCCCGGGTTGGCCGGTTGGAGAGCTGCCCAGGAGGTAGGCGCGGAGGCTTGGCTCCGGGGAGGGAGAATTCAAGTGCCCTCGATTGGAATCGAACCAACGACACCGGCTTTAGGAGAGCCGTGCTCTATCCACTGAGCTACGAGGGCGGGTGTCCGGTGGGGTTCGGCGGGGCCGGTCCGTCCGGACACGGTTACAAGCATACAAGGTGCCGGGCCGTACTACGCTCAAGGCATGAGTCCAGCCCCCACTGCCGCTCCCGCCACT
>Ga0308175_100003702_pt1 | contig 10632 bp, 10 predicted proteins | sample PhyCR1_3_FD_203893 | JGI IMG/M metagenome (GOLD analysis project Ga0308175, IMG submission 203893) | Soil microbial communities from UC Gill Tract Community Farm, Albany, California, United States - DLSLS.C.R1 | ecosystem: Environmental > Terrestrial > Soil > Agricultural land | place: USA...
ACAATCGCCAGTGCGACGACGCCGTAGGTCAATGCGGGCCCGACGGCCACCGCGGTGGGCAACGCCAGCCGGCATGCCCGCGCCACCATTGCTCCGGGTACTACCAGCAACAACAGCGCAAGTAGCACTCCGAAGGCCAAGCTCACTCGACTAGTATGGCTGCCCAGGTGACCCGGTCCGGCACTGCCCACGTGGGGTTGGGCACCAACGAATGCTGTCGGTTTGTGGACTTCACAGACTATCTAAGGTGGCTGGCATGGCATACGACGTCGCCCGGGTTCGCGGATTGCATCCGTCCCTGGGCGATGGATGGGTGCACTTCGACGCCCAGCACGGCATGCTGCTGCCCGACTCGGTCGCCACCACGGTCTCGACCGCATTCCGCGGTTCGATGACGACGACGGCGGGTCCGCATCCGTCGGCGCAGCGCAGCGCCGCGGTGTTGGACGCAGCCCGCAATGCGGTTGCCGACCTGGTCAACGCCGATCCGAACGGCGTGATCCTCGGAGCCGATCGCGCCATCTTGCTCAACTCGTTGGCCGACGCCTCATCGTCGCGGGTGGGTCTGGGCTATGAAACGGTCGTCACCCGACTGGACGACGAGGCAAACATCGCCCCGTGGCTGCGCGCGGCGAATCGCTATGGCGCCAAAGTGAAATGGGCCGAAGTCGACATCGAAACCGGCGAGCTGCCGACCTGGCAGTGGGAGAACCTGATCACCGAGGCGACTCGTCTTGTCGCAATCACCTCTGCCTCTGCGACGTTGGGCACCGTCACGGATCTGCGCGCCGCGACGAAGCTGATGCATGCGGACGGCGGGCTCGTGATCGTCGATCACTCGGCGGCCGCGCCTTACCGGCTGATCGACATCGACGAGATCGATGCGGACGTCGTCGCGGTGAACGCGCTCGGCTGGGGTGGACCGCCCGTAGGCGCGCTGGTCTTCCGCGACCCCGCCATGATCAACACGTTCAGTTCGATCGCGCTGAACCCGTATGCCACCGGCGCCGAGAGGCTCGAGATCGGCGTGCACCAGTACGCCCTGCTGGCCGGTCTGGTCGCAAGCATCGAGTATCTGGCGTCCCTCGACGAGTCGGCCGCAGGGACGCGTCGCGAAAGACTAGCCGTCTCAATGCAATCCGCGGCTTCCTACATGACGAGGCTGTTCGACTACCTGCTCATCTCGCTGAAGTCGCTGCCGCTCATCATGGTCATCGGCAGGCCCGAGGTCTCGATTCCCGTGCTGAGTTTCGTGGTGAAGGAGGTGCCTGCCGAACGGGTCGTGCAACGGCTGGCGGACAACGGCGTGCTGGCCATCGCCAACGCGAGCTCGCGGGTGCTCGATGTGATCGGGGTCAACGACATCGGTGGAGCGGTCACGATCGGGCTCGCGCATTACACCACCACCGCGGAAGTCGACCAGCTGATTCGCGCGCTGGCCTCGCTCGGCTGACTAGACGCGCAGCAGCACCTTGCCCGCCACCTCGCCGGAGTTCAGCATCTCGTGAGCCGCCGCGGCCTGGTCGATCGGGAACTCCGCACCGATGATCGGGCGGACCCGGCCGTCGGCAAGCATCGGCCACACGTTGCCGACCACCTCGGCGACGACCTCGGTCTTGCTGCTCTTTCCCTGCACTGGCCGCGACCGTAGTGCGGTGGCGATCACCCCGGCGCGCTTGCCGAGCAGCTTGCCGAGGTTCAGCTCGCCCTTGACGCCGCCCTGCATCCCGATGACGACCACCCGGCCATCGTTGGCGAGCGCATCGACATTGCGGTCGAGGTAGGCGGCACCGATGATGTCGAGGATCACGTCCGCTCCGGAACCGTTCGTCTCCTTGCGTACTCGCTCGACGAAGTCTTCGTCGCGGTGGTTGATGAGGATCTCCGCGCCGAGCTCGCTGCACAGGTCGAGCTTGGACGTCGAACCGGCGGTGACCGCGACACGGCTGTCCAGCGCCCGCGCCACCTGAATGGCGTGCGTGCCGATGCCGCTGGCGCCACCGTGGATCAACACCACCTGCCCGGCCGCCAAGCCCGCGGTCATCACCAAGTTGGACCACACCGTGCAGGCCACCTCGGGCAGGGCGGCCGCGTGATGAAGCTCGACCGTCGCCGGCGCAGGCATGACCTGACCCGAGGGCACCGCCACGAATTCGGCGTAGCCGCCGCCTGCCAGCAAAGCGCACACGGGTTGCCCGATCTCCCATTGATCGACCCCTTCGCCGACCTCGGCAATGGTCCCGGACACCTCGAGGCCGAGGATCTCGCTTGCCCCGGGCGGGGGCGGGTAATTGCCTGCGGCTTGCAGCAGATCGGCCCGATTGACCCCCGCCGCGCTGACCTTGACCAGCACTTCACCCGCGTTCGGTGCGACGTCGGGAACTTCTTGCCAGCTCAGACGGTCGGCGGATTCGACCACGATCGCATGCATTCAGAAAACCCTACTACCTGCGAATTAAAGCCCCCAGCAATGCGATTGTCGTTTACCATCCTGAAGATGGAGGGGATGATTGCCGGGCGTACGGCTGGTGATATGCCCGGGTTGGACATCGCCGAGCAGAGGTCGTGGCAAAACTTTCTCGATTCGGCGCTGCGCATGTACGCGACACTGAATCGGGCGCTCGCCGAAGCGCATCATCTGACCCTGAACGATGTGCGGCTGCTCGACATCCTGGACAAGTCCCCGACCGGTTCGGCACGTATGGGCGATCTGGCCGAAGGGCTGATGTCGCTACCGAGCCGGGTGACCCGGCAGATACGTCGATTGGAAGTGCAGGGCCTGGTGCGGCGTGGCGCCAGCCCCGACGATGGGCGCGGCGTGCTGGCCAGCATCACCGACGACGGTCGCTTGCTGGTGCGCCAGGCGATGGTCACCTATGGACAGAGCGTGCGCGAGCACTTTCTCGGCAAGCTTTCGCGGCCCCAGATCGCCGCGATGGGCGAGAACTGCCGGCGGATCAGCGTCGGCCTGAAGGGAACGCCATCTTCGGCGAAGGTCGGCCGGGTGTGAGCCCGCTGCTCTTCGCGCAAGCACTCATCGGCCCCGTACTCTTGTCCGCGGTGGCGTGGCAGAGCGGCCTAATGCACTCGCCTTGAAAGCGAGAGACGGCTAAAACCGTCCGGGGGTTCAAATCCCTCCGCCACCGCTGTGTCTGATCGGTTCGAGGTAGATCGTCGCGCGGCGGGTCCACGGGGATGCCGTCGACCAGGCGGGTAGGCCCCGCGGGGCGGTACCGGTTGACCAGACCAACCGGTACGTGGCACGCCGCGGCTTCTGGGTCCGGTCGAGTCGGGCGAAGTTGGCCTCCAGCAGAACGCGCATCACCGGTCCGGCTTCGCGGATCTGTTTGTCGATCAACGGCAATGCGCGACCTGGATCGGAGAACACATCGACCACCGAGCAGTCGCACGCATATGCCACGGTGCCGATCTCGGGAGGGGCCAGCACCGTCGCGTCACCGACCCGCCTGCCCACCGCCTCACCGAGGGTGAGGTATTCCTCGGGGAGTGCCCAGTTCCCGAAGATGACGGGATGTGTCCACGGGACCGGCCGCCCACCGAGAGACACGACTGCGGCGACGACGAGCACCAGGGCGGCGACGACAGGGCCGCCGATGCGCACCGGTTCAGCCCGGCGCAGCAGCAGCGCCAGCCCGAAGACACCTGTAACACCAAGGGCGACAGTCGAACTGACGTAGTACCAGTGGTAGGGCGGAACGCAGAGCAGGCAGTACGCGGCGAAGTCCGCGATGCCGCCGACGCCCAGCCCCACAATCGCCCAGTGCTCCTGTGGCAGCCGGTGACGTGCGCCTGCCACCACCATGCACACAATGGTCACCAAGCCCATCGCCGCGGGGATGAGGGCGAGCGCCAAGGGCAGCACCAGCCCTTGCTCCCACATCTTCCACAGGCCGTTGGCGAACGTCGCATCCCCGAATGACCGCTGGAGAGTCTTGATCACATACGAGGTCGGCACCGCGGAGCCGAAGTGGTACCAGCTGAAGGCCCACCACGGCATCGCCACGGCGGTGGCGGTGAGCGGGGCCACCCAGAAACCGCGCCGCATGGCAGGCGTGACTAGATAGACCGCGGCGACGACGACGCCGAGGTCGGGCCGCGTCAGGACGAGCAGGCCGGCCAGCACCCCGAACGCCACGCGTCGGCCTCGCACGGCCTGTGCGGTCAGCCCGGTGAGGAAAGCCGCGATGGGCACAACCTCCAGCCCGAGCGCCGAGTTCACGAACGGGTTCGCGAAGACCAGGGCTAGCACCGCAAGCGACCACACTTCGGAAACGCCGATCCTGCGGGCGATCTGCGCGGCCCACACGGCCAGCGCAGCCGACAGCACGACGGTCAGGATCTCGAGGCCGAGCACCGGCCGGAGCTCACCGGTCACTCCACCGACCCAGGTGGTCAGCGTCAGCAGAATGACGTTCAGCGGCGACGTGGCGGTATTCGACTCCTCTGTGGAGATCAGCCCCCAATGGAGGTGTTCAGCGACGTTACGGACATAACTCAAGGTGATGTAGGCGTCGTCGATCAGGCCCCGCTGAGCGGCGTAGACGACGAGTGCGCCGACCAACGCCCCTGGCACCGCCCACAACACGGGCGGGAGTTTATTGCCTGACGACCGGCGGGCTACGGTGTTCTGCATGTTCGACCGGCTCAAGCGATCCGCGCGCGAGAAGCTGCAACGTGCAGTGGCCGAGGTCGTGGAGACCGAGTCGACCCGACGGCAGCAACAAATCGACGAGCACGAACAGCATCTGCGCGACCTGCTCGCGGAGCACAAGGCGGCGCTCGACCTGCTGGCTGATCGCATCAACGAGACGGACCAGCGGGTGCATCACCGGCTGTACGACATGGAGCAGATCTGGCGTCGCGACATCTTGAACTCGCAGGACGCCGCCGCCGCCAAGGACAGCGCGGCGTTCGTTCAGGAGCACATGCCCAACGCATCGGTGTTCTGGCATCCGCACGACACGCTTCGGTTCGCACTGAGTCTGATCAAGGGACCGGGCTTAGCGCTCGAGTTCGGCGTGGCAACGGGAGCCACTCTCAAGATCATCGCCGATGCCGTGGCGGGTGATCGCACGGTCGTCGGATTCGACACCTTCACCGGACTACCCGAGGCGTGGCGAACCGGTTTCCCCGCAGGCGAATTCGCACAAGTGGAGATCCCCACCGTCGAAGGGGCCGAGGTCATCGTCGGGTTGTTCACCGACGAGCTGCCCGGCTTCCTCGCCCGAAACGAGGAACAGGTCGCGTTCCTCCATGTCGACTGCGACCTGTACTCGTCGAGCAAGACCGTGTTGGATCTCGTCGGTGACCGTCTCACGCCCGACGCGGTGCTGGTGTTCGACGAGTTCTTCAACTACCCGGGCTGGCGGCAGCACGAGTTTCGGGCGTGGACCGAGTTCGTCGCACGCACCGGCCGTACGTTCGAATACCTTGGCTTCACGGGAAACAACGAGCAGGTAGCCCTGCGGCTGCACTGATCAGCTGTCGAACAGCCGTGCCCAGTTATCCCGGTTTGTTATGTGGGGGAGTGCTTCTCGGTACTTGGCCTGCACTGCGGGCGCCTGCGTGCGGAGTCGCCTCAGCGCCTTGCGCGCCCGCCGAGACAGCGTCATCAGTTTCTGCTTGTCGCGGCGGCGGATTCGGACGCCTGTCTGCGACGCGTCGGTGACAACGGCGTAGTCGAAAAGCGAGACGTGCCACCACTCGTTGTGTGCCGCGGTGATGGCGACCGGCCCGGGAATGGCACGCCCCAGCCACTGGTACACCACCCGTTTGGCCAACACGAGATTGATTCGGTCTTTCCGCGGCCGGTGGCCGATGGGATGAATCCGCGGCACGGCGCCGCCGGTGAGCTCACCGATCTCCACCGCCGGGTGGACGACGGTTTCGGGGAAATCCGACCGCTCGGCGCGGATTGCCGCCAGCGCGCCCGGTCCACCGTCCCGCAGCACGTCCGGACCTTCGAGGAAGTCCTCGATACCGCGAATCATGGTGTAGGCCAAGCCATATTGCATCGAGGACAGGCATTCGGTGATCTCACGTGCCAACCACCTGCTGGTCGTCTTGCCGTCGATATCGCCGTGCATCGCATGAGTGATCAGCGCGTTGCGCACGCTGAAGTAGCGGATGAACTCGTCGCGGTCCTTCCAGTGGAAGTCGGCATGCCAGACACCGGCGTTGGGCAGCGTCGTGGTCGGAAAGCCCGTGGCCGCCGCCCGTAGGCCGTACTCGATGTCATCCCACTGGAAGAACATCGGGATCGGCAGGCCGATCGCGGCAATGACTTCCGACGGGATCAGGCACGACCACCAGGCGTTGTACTCGGCGTCGACGCGCAGGTCCTGGCGGTACTTCAACATGTTCGCGTTGTGCAACGCGTTGGGGGACCATCGGCCCGCCCGCAGCCTGTGCATCTCAGTCTGTTCCGCGCCGACGTGGAGCTGCTTCGTGTTCTTCAGATAGAGCATTTGGGCGCCGACGATCGTTGGTTTCGGCGTCAGGTTCGCGAAAGCGTTGAGCCGCAGTACGGTTTCGGGTTCCAGCAGGATGTCATCGTCCATCAGGATGACGTTGGCGTGGTCGGCGATGCTCGACACCTCGTAGAGCCCCCGTGCGAATCCGCCTGCGCCACCAAGATTCGGCTGCCGCAGGTACACCAACTTGTCGCCCAGCTGGGCGGCAACGTCCTGGAACAGCTGGCGGGTCTCGACGGCGTCTGTGCCTTGATCGGCGACATACACCGCGTCGATCCCTGCCAGCAGGCTCTTGTCACCCGCAATGGTCGCGAGGTTTGTGGCGCAGTCGTCGGCCCGGTTGAACGTGCAGATGGCGATTGCGGCGGGCCGGATGGCTGCGGGCCCGGGCACCGTCCACTCCAGATCGGTGATTCGCAGCGTACCGCCCACTGCTCTGCATTCCATCCACAGCGCGCCGCCATCGACGAACTCGTTGAGCCGGGCCGGCAGCACCGCGGTGCCGGTGCCGTCGACCTCTTTGCTCGTGACGGTCCGCTCGGTGCCGCCGGCGTCCGACGCGCGCAGCAGCAGCGTGGCCGGGCCGGCTGCGTCGAAGACGAGCTTCAACTGCACCTCGGTGGCGGTGGTCCAGCGTTGGTAGTAGCTCGCGGGCAGCCGGCCGAAGTAGGTGTTGGTGTCGACGGTCGCGCCGTGCTCGAGGTGTAGGGCGTTGCGCTCGCGATGGGCCTTGCCGCTGACGATGCGGGCGTACATATCGTCGGGAACTTGCGCGCTCGGGCCCGTGAATAGCCCGCGCGCCACCACCAGCCGCTCGGGGGCGGCGTGTTCGGTGAGCGCCCCGCGCTCGGTCATGCTGCTCCTACTGCGTGAGATTCGGGGTGGGGCTACCAGTTCACCCCAAGGTCCCCGAGGGAGCGTAACAAGCTGGTGTGCTGAGACAAGTTGACGGCGCGCTGGCCTGGGGCGCATTCTCAAAACGCCTGTTCAGTGGCCTTCAAGTATCGACTTGAGCCGGGCCAGATCCTTGGTCGTCGCCCGCCTGACCGCTGTCGCCAAAAGAGGGGTGGCAAGACCGGCGAAAGCCGTCGGCTCTCCCCGGTTGCGCAGCGTCATCCAGGTGGAGCCGTCCGGTGCGTCCTCCCACTCGTATGTGGTCTCCATGGGAAAGGGGCCTTGGTCGGAACGCATCACGAAGCGCTCCGCCGGTAGCAGCTCTATCACTTCGTAGGTGTACTCCAAGGTTCGGCCGAGAAAGCCGCTGGTGAACCGGACCCGGGAACCGAGCTGCACGGGTTTGGCCGTTTCCCATTGCACCGCTTTGATATTGGCGTACCACGCCGTGACGTTGTCGGGATCACAGCTGTACGCCGCCACCTCGGGCCGGGCCCGGTGGATCGTTGTGTGGACCTCCACGTTCACCGTTGCCATGCCGACAGTGTGCCGGGCAGCATCGAAGGTATGGCGAAGTTCCTCTACTCGGCGGCGATGTCGGTCGACGGTTTCATCGCCGGTGCGGGTGGCGATATGTCGTGGCTGAGCGAGTACATGGGGCCCGATCCCACGGTTGACGAGCTGATCCCACAAGTCGGCGCGCTGCTGGTAGGCCGACGCACGTTCTCCGGGGATGACCCGCTCAAGGGCAAGGAGGGCGAGGGTGAAGCGTTCGGCGGCGGCTGGAAGGGTCCCCAGGTCGTGCTCACCCACCACCCGCCTGCCGAAGTGGTCCCCGGGGTCACCTTCGTCACCGGCTTCAACGCGGCGGTCGCCGAGGCGGCAGCAGCCGCAGGTGATCGCTACGTCGCCATCCTCGGTGCCGACGTAGCGGCGCAGTGCCTGCGCGCAGGCGTGCTGGACGAGGTCCTGGTCTCCGTCATGCCGGTGCTGCTCGGTGAAGGCACCCGGCTGTTCGAGCATCCGGGGGGCGCGGCCGTCAAACTTCAGCCGATGAGTGTTACACCGGCGCAGATCGCGGCGCACCTGTGGTTCCGCGTCATCGCGCCGCCCGGGCCAAAGCCGCAACCCCGGCTTTGATCTGCGACTCGGTCAGGTTCGCGTAGCCCAGCAGCAGCCCCGGTGGTGCCGTCGCGGGGTCCGCATAGCAGGGCGCCAGCGGTTCGACGTTCACCCTCATCGCCGCTGCCCGGCGGACCAGGTCGGGGATCGGGTAGCCGTCGGGGAACCGGACGGTGAGGTGAACGCCTGCGGCGGCGCCCAGCACCGTGGCCTGCGGCAAGTAGTGGGCCAGGGCCTCGAGGAGAGCGTTCCGGCGGCTCAGATATCGGCGCCGCATCTGGCGTAGATGGCGGTCGTAGCCGCCCGAGGTCAGCAGCTGAGCGAAGGCGAGCTGGTCCATCACCGAGCTTCCGGTGTCGGCCAGGCTCTTCGACAGCCTGACCGCACCGACGAGCTGCGGGGGGATCACAATCCATCCGATACGCAGGCCGGGCGCCAGTGTCTTGCTCGTGGAGCCGACGTAGATCACGCGGTCGGGCGCAATGCCTTGCAGGGCGCCGACCGGCGCCCGGTCATACCGGTACTCGGCGTCGTAATCGTCCTCGACGATCAGGTGGCCGGCGCGCGCCCACTGCACCAGCGCGGTGCGACGGGCTGCGGAAAGCACAACACCGGTCGGTGATTGATGCGCGGGGGTGGACAGCACAGTCGTCGCGCCGCTGGAGGCCAACGCGTCGACGTCGATCCCATCGTCGTCGATGCGAACGGCGAGCGGCTCGATACCGTTGTGCCGCAACACTATCCGATGCAGCCAGAAACCCGGATCCTCCATGGCCAGCGGCAACTCACCGTCTCCCAGCACCCGCCCGAGCAGCGCGATCGCCTGCGTCGCTCCGGAACAGAGCACGACGTGCTGCGCGTCGGCCTGCACGCCGCGGGTGCGCCGCAGATAGTCCGCGACCGCGGCGCGCGCGACGGGCAATCCCTGCGGGTCGACGTATCCGAAGGAATCCGAACCGGTCTCGGCGAGGCCTTGCCGCAGCGCGCGCAGCCACGCGTTGCGGGGGAAGCTGCTGAGATCCGGTGAGCCGGGCAGGAAGTCGACGTCGTAGCGTCGCGTTGGTTCGGCGTATTGAGGTGCGCTCGCGGCATCGACGGTCGCCACCCGGGTGCCCGAGCCGTGCCTGCTCAACAGGAAACCCTCCGCGACCAGTTGGCTGTACGCGTCGACGACGAGCCTTCGGGAGACGCCGAGGTCGGCGGCGAGCACACGCGTCGAAGGCATACTGGTGTGCGGTGCGAGACGACCGGTGCGAATGGCGGTGCGCAGTCCGTCGGCGAGCTGGCGGTGCAGCGGTTCAGCCCCGGCGCGGTCGAGTTCCACGAGTAGCTCAGGACCGCCGCGCACGCGAGGAGCACAGATTGTCGAAGTGGTACCCGAAATTGTCATCAAAGTGGAGCCTAACTTGAGGCCAATGGCGAACTAGCGTGAAAATATGACAACGACACCTACTCGCACAAGAGCCGGGTTCGTCGAGGTGACCCTGATCGCCTTCGGCCTGTACGGTCTCGGCCTCGGGCTCTTCATGATGCTCGCGCCGGGAACGTTCTTCGACACCCTCGGGACCTTCGGCATTCGCAACGATCACTACATCTTCGACAATGCGACATTCGAGGTGCCGCAGGGCCTGCTCTTGCTGGCGGCGGTTCGCCGGCCGTCGTGGCGGGTGCCCGCGCTGGCGTTCGCCACGCTGCACTGGATGCTGCATTCGCTCAGTCACATCATCGACCCGCACCACGGCGCAGGTGATCTGATCGGCTGGATCGAGGCGGGTGGTCTCGTCGTGACCACGGTGATACTGGCGATTGCGTTGCGCGCCAGCATGAATGCGGAGAAGGCGGCCGGGCAGTGATGCGTGTCCTCGTTGCCGGCGCCACCAGCGTCCCCGGCCTATCCCTGCTGCGCGAGCTCAATGCCCGCGGACATGACGTCGTCGGGTTGACCCGGTCGTCGGCCAAGACACCGCAAATCGAGGCGGCGGGCGCCAAACCGGTGGTCGCGGACGTGTTCAACGCCGAGGAGGTCGACAAGGTCGTCGCCGACATCGGCCCCGAGGTGGTGGTCTCGCTGCTTACCACGCTGCCGAAGTGGGGGCCGAAGCGCTCCAAGGATTTCGAGCCG
>Ga0308175_100003703_pt1 | contig 10631 bp, 5 predicted proteins | sample PhyCR1_3_FD_203893 | JGI IMG/M metagenome (GOLD analysis project Ga0308175, IMG submission 203893) | Soil microbial communities from UC Gill Tract Community Farm, Albany, California, United States - DLSLS.C.R1 | ecosystem: Environmental > Terrestrial > Soil > Agricultural land | place: USA...
TGGACATGAGACCGTAGCTGGGTCTCGAGCAGGGCCAGCGCGCCGGCGCGAAAATCCTTGTACCGGAGCCGCTCGGACCTCGGCCGGTACGCGAACGCCGGCCCCTCGTGCAAGAAGTCCACGAAGGCATCGAGGAGCGTCAACTCAGGGCAGCACTCTTCGAGCCAGAGCCACTGGCCCGCCTGATTGATCTCCAGGAATACCGGCTCTCCGTCGGGTGTCACGATGAGATCCGCGCACCCCGACACGATGCCGAGCCGTGCCATCAACTCGATGCATTGCTGTTGCAGCGCGAGCGGAACCTCGTACGGCTCGACCGGCACCTGGACCCCGGCCGCGCGCCAGTCGACGGCTGCGTCCACATGTTCGCTCGAGCGAAGCTTGGCACCCAGGCAGGTCGCGCCAAACAGGGTCAGTCGCAGCTCGTACGACTTCGGGATGAGCTCTTGATAGATGCCCGGCGCCAGCCGGAGGGTGTCGTCGCGCGGGAGATCTTGCAGACCCACCTTCGAGGTGAAGGCCAGCGTGACGTTGTCGCCATCTTCCCAGATGTTGGGCAGGAACGTCTTGTGAATCGCCGAGCCGCGATGGCGTTCGAGGAACGAGCGGATTTCCTTCGGGTCGTTGCTGGCCAGGGTCGCCGGGACGCGAAGCCCGGCGGCGGACGCGTGCGTGAGCTGGGAGATCTTCCTGTTGGCCTGGCGCGCGCCGGAAGGAGAGTTGATCCAGAATGCCTTGGGAGCGAGCACGTCGTACAGGTCGCGTTCGAACGCCTCACATTCGGCGATCGCGATCTGCCGATCGCCGGGGTGCATGTCATCGGGCAAGCGCGGGCGGGCCGGACGCCGATACCAGACGACGTCCACGTCGCTATTGACAATATCTCGATCACCCTCGCACAGCACCGCGCCTTCTCGTGCCTGACCGGGGCCAGGGATGAAGATCGATCCGCTCAGCCGTGTCGGGAAGTCGCCGCAGAGGACCACCGAGGCCCCTGCTGCTGTTCGGTCCAGGGCCAGCATGACGGCTGCTGCATGGACATCGTTGATCTGCGTGAGGATCAGAATGCGCGGAGTGGTCGGCATGTCATCCTGCCTGGATCGGGCGCCCGCTGTGGACAGCTCGACGCTGGCCAGCGGCGCTGGTGGAGGACTCCGGTTCCGTGAACAGAACGGAGTCTTGGTGCGGGCGCTCCACGAGGTCATACAAGCCGCTGCTTGTCACCTTGCCGATCGAGCTGCCCAACGCCCTGCCCATGAATCGCCCTCTGATCATTCGGTATCATGCTTCGCGAGGTGATGCAAGCAGATTATCGTCATGCTCGCATGCAGGCATAAGCAATTTTTGGAGCGATTAGAGATTATCTGAGCGGACGATCGATATGCCCGTGGCTAGCGCTCGGCAAGCTAGCCGATGGCCTCGGAGCCCTCTTCGCCCGTTCGAATCCGGACCACGCGTTCGAGCGGCAGGACGAAGATCTTCCCGTCACCGAGCTCGCCGGTTCGAGCGCCTTTGACGATCGCGTTGATCGTCGGCTCCACGAAGCTGTCGTTGACCGCGATCTCCAGCCGGACCTTCCGCAACAGGTTCCCGGTCTCCTTGACTCCTCGGTAAACCTCGGTGACGCCTTTCTGGCGCCCGTGCCCGAGCACCTCGCTCACCGTGATGAGGTTCACGTCGGCGGCATAGAGGGCAGCTTTTACTTCGTCGAGCTTCTGCGGCTGAATGATGGCTACGATGAGCTTCATGGGACTCGCCTCGTCAGGTGCTGCGGTAGGTCCAGGAGTTATTCCAGCACGGTGTAGCCAGCCTCGCGGTGTTGCGTGAGGTCAAGGCCAATGGCTTCTTCACGCTCGCTGACCCGCAGGCCGACGATGGCGTCGATGACCTTCAGGATCACGAAGGTGGCAACGGCCGAATAAGCGATGGTCGCGCCCACCGCGATGCCTTGGGTGAGCAACTGGGCGGGGTTGTCGCGGAACAGGCCGTCGCCGCCGGCATCGTTCACAGCCCGGGTGGCGAACAGGCCAGTTGCCAGAGCGCCCCAGATCCCGCCGATACCATGCACGCCGAACGCGTCGAGCGTATCATCGTAGCCCAGGCGGGACTTCAGCTTGGTGATGGCCAGCCAGCACACCACGCTGACGATGGCGCCGATGAAGATCGAGGCCAGGGGGGTGACATAACCCGCGGCCGGGGTGATGGCCACCAGCCCGGCCACCGCCCCGGTGGCGACGCCGAACAGCGTGGGTTTTTCGTGGAAGATCCAGTCCATCAACGCCCACGCGAGGCCTGCGGCGGCGGCGGCCGTGTTGGTCACGACGAAGGCGGTGGCGGCGAGCCCGCTGGCGGACAGCGCGCTGCCGGAGTTGAAGCCGAACCAGCCAAACCACAACAGGCCCGCGCCCAGCACGGTGAACGGCAGGTTGTGCGGCGGGGCCGCCGTGCCGCAGTAGCCGCGCCGCTTGCCCAGCATCAGCGCGCAGACCAGGGCCGCCACGCCGGCGTTGATGTGCACCACGGTGCCGCCGGCAAAGTCCAGGACGCCCATGTTGCGCAGCCAGCCACCCTCGCCCCACACCCAGTGCGCGATGGGATCATAGACGAACGTGGACCACAGCAGCATGAAGATCGCAAACGCCGAGAACTTCATGCGCTCCGCGAAGGCGCCGATGATCAGGGCGGGGGTGATGATCGCGAACATCGCCTGGAAGATCATGAATGCCTGGTGCGGGATGGTGGCCGAGTAGAACGCATAGGGCGCCCCATCCACGCCGCCGAGACCAGCCCACTGAAGTCCACCGATGAACCCGCTGCCGCTGCCGAACGACAGGCTGTAGCCGTAGGCCACCCACTGCACGCTGACCAGACACACGATGAACATGCATTGCATCAGCATGCTCAAGACGTTTTTTCGTCGAACCATGCCTCCATAGAAGAAGGCCAGTGCCGGGGTCATCAGAAGCACCAGGGCCGCACACACCAGGACGAAGGCCGTATCTCCTGCGTTCATGACTCCACGTCGCTTTCTCTTCAGTGCTCTTCAGTGCGCATCGGGGCTCATCAGGGTCGGATGCTGAAACAGCAAGGTGTGTGCCAGGAGAGGTGCGGGCAGGAGCGCACGAGACTCTGCCTTGATGGAGGTTGAGCGCGAGGGCGCAGCTCGAATCGCGCCGGCCTTGAGCGACCCGCCCGCACGATCCCTGCAGTCATAAAGATTCGCAGGAGCACGACCGCGGGTTCGGCGCGTCATGGCTGTTTCGTGTGACACATGCGCTGGACGCTTGGCGCACGCCGTCATGGCGGTATGGCGCGTGCATCATGCTCCGGTGAGAGCGAAACGACCCTGCGCTGTCGTTTGCTATTCGCCTCTGATGACGCGATGCGTTATACTGGTCCTCGTCGTGGCCAACCTCCTCACCCCCGATCTCGACGCGTGCGGCGTCGGCTTTGTCGTCCACATCAAGGGTACGCGCTCGCGCGATATCGTCGATCAGGGGCTCGAGGTGCTGCGACGGCTCTCTCACCGAGGCGCGTGCGGCGCCGATCCCGAGACCGGCGACGGTGCCGGCATCCTGCTCCAGCTGCCCGAGTCGTTCCTGCGGCGCGAGGCGCAGCGGCTCGGCCTCGATCTGCACCCGAACCGCCGGTTCGGCGTTGGCAGCCTGTTCTTGCCGCGCGATCCCGAGCAGCGCGCCGCGTGTGAGCGCGTCCTCGAAGATGTCGTCCACGCCGAGGGTCAGCGGGTCGTCGGCTGGCGCGACGTCCCCGTCGATACCGCACAGGCCGGCAGCCTCGCGCGCGAGGTCATGCCGGTGTTTCGTCAGATCTACATCCGCATGCGCCGCGTTCCACCGAGCGCGTGGGAGCGAACCCTCTACGTCATCCGCAGGCTCGCCGAGAACCGGATCCGCGACGCCGGCCTCGATCCGTCGAACATGTTCCACGTCGCGTCGCTGTCGACCGAGACGATCGTCTACAAGGGCCTGCTGTTGCCGGCGCAGCTGCCGCTGTTCTATCGCGACCTCCGCGAGCCCGATCTCGCGTCGGCGCTCGCCGTCGTGCACTCGCGGTTCTCGACCAACACGTTCCCGACCTGGGACCTCGCGCAGCCATTCCGCTACATCGCGCACAACGGCGAGATCAACACGCTGCGCGGCAACGCCAACTGGATGCAGGCGCGCAAGTCGCAGCTGAGGTCGGCGAAGTTCCACGGCGGCCTCGATCGCCTGTTCCCGATCATTGTGCCCGGCAAGAGTGACTCCGCGCAGTTCGACAACATGGTCGAGTTGCTCACGCTCGGCGGGCGCACGCTGCCGCACGCGATGATGATGATGATCCCCGAGGCGTGGGAGAAGGGCGGCCTCGACGACGAGCGCACGTCGTTCTACCGCTACGCCGCGCAGCTCGTCGAGCCGTGGGACGGGCCGGCCGCGATCGTGTTCTCCGACGGTCAGCTCGTCGGCGCCACGCTCGATCGCAACGGCCTGCGGCCCGCGCGCTGGACGATCACGACCGACGATCGGGTGATCCTCGCGTCCGAGGCCGGGGTGATCGACGTGCCGCCCGACCGCGTGCGCGCGAAGGGCCGCCTCACGCCCGGCATGATGTTCGTCGTCGACACCGCCGAGGGCCGGATCGTCGACGACGCGGAGCTCAAGCGCGACGTCGCGTCGCGGTTCCCGTACCGTCGCTGGCTCGACAAGAACGTGTTCGACATGTCCGAGCTGCCGCAGCTCGCGGATCCCGAGGCGCCCGCGCCGCTCGAGGGCGTCGAGCTCGTCCGCCAGCAGCGCGCGTCCGGCTACACCGACGAGGACGTCGAGCTGATCATCGCGCCGATGGCGCAGTCCGGCAAGGAGCCGGTCGGCTCGATGGGCACCGACACGCCGCTCGCCGTGCTGTCGGAGCGCGCGCCGAACCTGGCGTCGTACTTCCACCAGCTGTTCGCCCAGGTGACCAACCCGCCGATCGATCCGCTCCGCGAGGCGCTCGTGATGTCGCTCGAGACCACGATGGGCCCCGACGGCAACACGTTCGACGAGACGCCCGAGCAGTGCCACCAGATCCGCGTGCGCGGGCCGGTGATCGACAGCCGCGATCTCGCGCGCATCAAGAAGATGCGGGAGGGCGTGTTCGAGCCCGCGACGCTGTCGACGCTGTGGCCGATCGCCGACGGCGCGGGCGGGCTCGCCGCCGCGATCGATCGGCTGTGCAAGGCCGCGGTCGCCGCGATCGACGACGGCCACAACGTGCTCGTGCTGAGCGATCGCGGCGTGGATGCCAAGCGCGCCGCGATCCCGGCGCTGCTCGCGCTGTCCGCGGTGCAGCACCACCTGGTGCGCGAGGGCATCCGCATGCAGGCCGGCCTCGTCGTCGAGACCGGCGAGGCGCGTGAGGTCCACGATCTCGCGTTGCTCGTCGGCTACGGCGCCGCGACCGTCAACCCCTACCTGGCGCTCGACACCGTCGCCGCGCTCGTCGCGGACGGCAGCGTCTCGGGCCCGGTCGACGCGGCGATCGAGCGCTACCTCGGCGGGCTCGAGGACGGCCTGCTCAAGGTGATGTCCAAGATGGGCATCTCGACCGTGCAGAGCTACCGGGGCGCGCAGCCGTTCGAGGCCGTCGGGCTCGATCGCGAGCTCGTCGACCGCTGGTTCACCGGCACGCCGTCGCGGATCGGCGGCGTCGGCCTCGACGAGCTCGGCGCGGAGGCGATCGAGCGCCACGCCCGCGGGTTTGCGCGCGGGCTCGCGGCCGAGCCCGAGGATCTGCCGGTCGGCGGCCAGTACCGCTGGCGCCGCCGCGGCGAGGTCCACAAGTGGAACCCCGCGACGATCGCCGCGCTCCAGGCCGCCGTGCGCGCCGAGGATCGCACGAAGTTCGCCGAGTTCGAGCGCCTGTGCGACGACGAGGCGGGGGCGCTCGCCACGCTCCGCGGCCTGCTCGCGATCGATACCGCCGCGGGCACGCCGATCCCGCTCGACGAGGTCGAGCCGGTGGCCGCGATCGTCACGCGCTTCGTCACCGGCGCGATGTCGTTCGGGTCGATCTCGGCCGAGGCGCACGAGACCCTGGCGATCGCGATGAACCGGCTCGGCGGCAGGTCGAACTCCGGCGAGGGTGGCGAGGAGCCGCGCCGGTTCGAGCGCGACGACAACGGTGATTGGCGGCGCTCGGCGATCAAGCAGGTCGCGTCCGGCCGGTTCGGCGTGACCACCCACTACCTGGTCAACGCCGACGACCTGCAGATCAAGATCGCGCAGGGCGCCAAGCCCGGCGAGGGCGGCCAGCTCCCCGGCAGCAAGGTGGACGAGCGGATCGCCAAGGCGCGCTACGCGACGCCCGGCGTGTCGCTGATCTCGCCGCCGCCGCACCACGACATCTACTCGATCGAGGATCTCGCGCAGCTGGTCTACGATCTCCAGTGCGTGAACCCGACCGCGCGCGTGAGCGTCAAGCTCGTCAGCGAGGCCGGCGTCGGTACGGTCGCGACCGGCGTCGCCAAGGCGCGCGCGGCCGCCGTGGTGATCGCGGGCTACGAGGGCGGCACCGGCGCGTCGCCGCTGTCGAGCCTGCGGCGCGCGGGGCTGCCGTGGGAGCTCGGGATCGCGGAGGCGCAGCAGGTGCTGGTCGCGAACCGGTTGCGCGATCGCGTGCGCCTGCAGGTCGACGGCGGGCTGCGCACGTCGCGCGACGTCGTGATCGCCGCGCTGCTCGGCGGCGAGGAGTTCGGCATGGCGACCGCGGCCCTGGTCGCGACCGGCTGCGTGATGCTGCGCAAGTGCCACCTCAACACGTGCTCGGTCGGCGTCGCGACGCAGGATCCCGCGCTGCGCGCGAAGTTCACCGGCACGCCGGAGCACGTCGTCGCGTACTTCACGATGGTCGCCGAGGCCGTGCGCGCTCGGCTCGCCGCGCTCGGTGCGCGCACGCTGCACGAGATCGTGGGGCGCGTCGAGCTCCTGCGCGCGGTCCCCGAGCTCGACCACCCGAAGGCCAGGCGGCTCGATCTGTCGGCGCTGCTCGCGCCGCCGGCCGTCGATGGGCCGCGTGCGTTCGTCGCCGCGCAGCCGTGGGATACCTCCGATCACGTCGACCGCGACCTCCTGCGCCGCGCCGAGTCCGTGCTCGCCCCCGCCGCCGCCAAGCCCCGCACGCCGATCGAGCTCGCCCTGCCGATCGACAACGCGAAGCGCGCGGTGGGCACGCTGCTGTCGGGCGAGATCGCGCGCCGGTTCGGCGCCGGCGGGCTCCCCGAGGGCTCGCTGACGGTGCGGTTCACCGGCACGGCCGGCCAGTCGTTCGGCGCGTTCCTCGCGCCCGGCGTGCACCTCGAGCTGTGCGGCGACGCGAACGACCACATCGGCAAGGGCATGTCGGGCGGCCGCATCGTCGTGTACCCGCCGGCGAGCGCGCGGTTCGCGCCCGAGGACAACGTCGTGATCGGCAACGTCGCGCTGTACGGTGCGACCGCGGGCGAGCTGTTCGCGTGCGGGCTCGCCGGCGAGCGGTTCGCGGTGCGCAACTCGGGCGCGCGCGCCGTCATCGAGGGCGTCGGCGATCACGGCTGCGAGTACATGACCGGCGGCGCGGTCGTCGTGCTCGGCAAGGTCGGTCGCAACTTCGCGGCCGGCATGTCGGGCGGCGTCGCCTACGTGTTCGATCCGAACCAGGCGCTGCGCTCGCGGGCCAACCTCGAGCTGGTCGAGCTGGAGTCGCTCGTCGACGAGAGCGATCTCTGGCTGGTCTACGGCCTGATCGAGGAGCACGTGCGCTACACGGGCAGCTCGCTCGGGCGCCGGCTCATCGACAACTGGGAGCACATGGTCGCGAAGTTCGTGAAGGTGATGCCCACCGAGTACAAGCGCGTGCTGCAGGCCCGGCGCGCGGCCGTGCGCCGGGGGCCCCCGAGCGCGCTGCGCGTGGTGTCGTGATGGGCAAGGTCACCGGCTTCGTCGAGTATTCGCGGCTCGTGCCGGCGCGCCGCGGCATCGGCGAGCGCGTGCGCGACTGGCGCGAGGTCGACACCACCGGCGACGCCGGCGCGATGCGCACGCAGGGCGCGCGCTGCATGGACTGCGGCGTGCCGTTCTGCACCCAGGGCTGCCCGCTCGGCAATCCGATCCCGGAGTTCGCGGATCTCGTCCACCGCGATCGCTGGCGCGAGGCGTATCGCCGGCTCGCGTCGACCAACGATTTTCCCGAGTTCACCGGCCGGCTGTGTCCCGCGCCGTGCGAGGCGGCGTGCGTCCTCGCGATCGATCAGGGCCCCGTGACGATCGAGGCGCTCGAGCGCGCGATCATCGAGCGCGCGTTCGCCGAGGGCTGGGTCGTCCCCGAGCCGCCGCGCGCGCGTAGCGGTCAGCGCATCGCCGTCGTCGGCTCGGGGCCGGCGGGGCTCGCCGCGGCCGCTCAGCTCAACCGGGCCGGTCACCACGTCATCGTGTACGAGGCCGCCGACCGGCCCGGCGGCCTCCTGCGCTACGGCATCCCCGACTTCAAGCTCGACAAGGCGATCCTCGATCGCCGGCTGGCGCTGCTCGCCGCCGAGGGCATCGACTTCCGCGCCAACGTCACCGTCGGGCGGGATCCGACGTGGGATGCGCTGCGCGCGGATCACGACGCGATCGTGCTCGCGGTCGGCGCGCAGCGGCCGCGCGATCTCCAGATCCCCGGGCGCGAGCTGCCTGGCGTGTGGCTGGCGATGGACTACCTGACCGCGCAGAACGCCGCGGGCGCGGCCGGCGCGACGTCGCCGCTCGACGTGCGCGACAAGCGCGTCGTCATCCTGGGCGGCGGCGACACCGGCTCGGATTGCCTCGGTACCGCGCATCGCCAGGGCGCGGCGTCGGTCGCGCAGATCGAGCTCCTGCCGGCGCCGCCCGCCGTGCGCGGTGCGGATAACCCGTGGCCGACGTGGCCGCTGCTGTTCCGCACGTCATCGTCGCAGGAGGAGGGCGGCGCGCGCGATTTCGGGCTGCGCACGACCGCGCTCGAGGCCGGCCCCTCCGGTGAGCTCGCGGCGCTCATCGGCGAGCGCGTCGCGACCGGCGAGCCGGTGCGAATCGGCTGCGACGTGGTGATCCTCGCGCTCGGCTTCATCGGGCCCGCGGCCGGCGCGCTCGACCAGCTCGGCCTCGCACGGGACGCCCGCGGCAACGTCGCCGTCGACGCGCGCTACGCGACCTCGATCCCGCACGTGTTCGCGGCAGGCGACGCCAGGCGCGGCGCGAGCCTGATCGTATGGGCGATCGCCGAGGGCCGCGAGGCCGCTCGCCACGCCGACGCCTACCTCCGGCGCGGGGCCTCGCAGCTGCCCGCGATCGGCCAGGATCTCCGGTTCTGATCGGCACCCGGTTCGTCGTCGCTCAAGAACAGATCACGCTTGGCTTGGAGTTCCCTCACAGCCGAACGCGAGAAGGACACCTTTGGAAGAAGACGTGCGCGATCGGTGGCGATCCGCTGGAAGGACATCGAGGAGCCGGGTGGTAGATGCCGTATCGAGGTGGTGCACCCGCAGCGCCACGGTCGCGGGACTGCTCGTGCTGGTCGAGTTGGTGCTCCGGGTACTCGGTTCCTGCGGAGGTGCCCGACGAAGCACCAACGCCCCCGCGCGGTCGAAGAGGTCGATCACCTCGTCGGTCAACGTGCAATGCTCTCGGCGAGGAACGCGGTCAGAGCGGGGTAGCGCCGCTCAGGAGAGAAGCACTGTAAGCTCGGCGAGCGCCCGCCGCAACGGTGACCGGCCCGAAGGCCCGCCGACCTTCGCGGAAGCGCGCGAGAAGGCGAGGGCAGGGGAGCGCCCGATTGGCCAGCCTTCGCGAGGCTGACAACCCCTGACCTCGCCGGTGATCGCCGCGGGCGCCAAGCTCGAGGCGGCACGCGGCGCGGCGCCCGAGCTCAAGATGGCCGGCGACCAGATCGCCGCCGGCGATCAACGTCACCCTGCCGCCGCTCGGCGCGGTGTGGTTCGGCCGATGACGCTCACCGCGCCGACGCGCGGAAGTTGGCAGGGCACAACCTCGGCGGCGCGACCACAGCGCGGTTGCTCGCGAGCAGCGCGCAGGCCTGGCCGCGGGCGTGTGACGGCGAGCTACGACGGGACCGCGCGGGTGTGGATGCTACCGATGGACCTGGGTTCCCTCGACGACTGGCGGGTGCTCGCCCGGTGTTCACCGTTCTGTTGGTGGCGACTGGGGCCGTGGGGCCGTGACGACGAACCCCTCACTACCACGTGTATGCACGGCCCTAGTGCACATCATGCCGTGAGCGCAAACGGCCGCGAGCGACGGATCGCGGCGCTGACGACCATCGCCAAGTTGCGGTGCTGAGCTGTCAAGGTTATTGTGCCCTACTCCCCAGATACGGAGTTAGTAGAGTAGGCGCCCGGCGCCGTGCCCGGCTCAACGCCGGGTCGGTTTCCGGGCGCCCCTCACCGAACCCGGCGTGCGCCTTTCGTTACGCACCGGGCTCTCCGTAGACGTTGCCACGAAGGAAGGGGCCTTCTACCAGGCCAGGCATCTTTCACGGTCGGGATGCCCAGGGGACGAAACTTCCCCGGGTGGGCTGCTTTCGGAATGAGTATGCTCCAGCCGGGAGCCGGCTGGAACGTGCCCCTCGCAATTCCT
>Ga0308175_100003704_pt1 | contig 10631 bp, 6 predicted proteins | sample PhyCR1_3_FD_203893 | JGI IMG/M metagenome (GOLD analysis project Ga0308175, IMG submission 203893) | Soil microbial communities from UC Gill Tract Community Farm, Albany, California, United States - DLSLS.C.R1 | ecosystem: Environmental > Terrestrial > Soil > Agricultural land | place: USA...
AAGATCTCATACGCGGCGCTGATCGCTCCGGGCACCGCGATCGAGAGCGTCGTCAACCACTTGCCGCGCTCGAGCGGCGACGTGCGCAAGAGCAGCTCGCGCGTGATCAGCGCGGGAACGAACCCCTGCGCGAGGTGCCCGACTTTGTCGTAGTCGTTTCTGCCAAACACGCCGGCGTCACGCAGCCAATTGAACAGCGGCACCTCAGCGTACGTGTAATGGCCGCCGATCATCAGGATGATGGCGTGGATCGCAATGAGCGTGTAGACGAGTTTCGTGAAGCGAAAGCGTCGATAGGTGGCGAACAGAATCACGCCGCCAACGAGCACCGGGAAGACCTCGAGCAACCAGGTCAGATAGTCATGCGGATGGATGAGCGACCACACGAGGACGACGCCGACCAGCGCGAGCAGGAGTCGATTGTAGATTGTCACGATTTCTCGCCGAGGAAGGTTACGAGACACCGGCGCGGAGTCGGGTCGAGAGGAAGGAGTAGAGCGCGGAATCTCGCGACTCGAGCGACGGGGCGCAAAAAAACCCTCGGGGCACGTCTGTGCCCCGAGCGCGTCCGTTCCCCCTACGACCAACGACTACTGACGATGGTAGCTCAATCCAGCTGCGTGAGCCTGCTCGATCGCGACGACCATTCCCGGAATCAGCTCGACACCAGGAAGAATGTTCGCCCTGAGATCGGCGTACACGCTGTCGGCGTTCAGCCCGCGCGACTTGGCCAACATTCCGGTGAAGATGCCAAGCGCGTTGTTGCAGAGGATGAACGTCGCGCCGCGTTTCTGAAGCGACTCGATGCTCGCCGGACGAATCTCCATGCCGAGGATGTACGGCGTCTCGCGCCAGGGATTCGCGGTCGCGAACGCGCCGTCGCGATCCTTTTCGCCGAGAAACTCGCCGAGGCGATACTTCTTCCACATCGCGTCGTTGACGCCGAAGAATGTCGTCGCGCCGTAGAACGTGCCCACGGCATTGACGTTCTTGTCGCCCACGCCATACGCCTTGTTCCACGTGTCGTAGTAGTTCATCATGTGGACGAGCGGAATGCCGCCGCCCGATGTTGGCGCGTCGAAGAACTGCCGGTGTTTCGCGCTGTTCTTGAGCCACGCGTTGGCGAACTCGGTGGGCCGAGCTTCTGACCGCGACGGATGTGCGGCCATCGCCGCGACCGAGGTGAGCAGCCCGAGCGCCGCGATGCCGATTCCGGCGCGGCGGATTGTTTTCATAGTCCGAACCATTGGATCCCCCATGACATGACTAATTCCAGGTGAGTGCGGCCACTGCGCCGCGTATTCATGTCTGCGAGACTCTCGACCAGAACCGGACATGGCGCCCGCAACGGGCCTTCCGGCCGCGTCCAACCGGCCGCTACTTGTTGGATGAAGCGCCCAATCCCAGATTGGCTTACTTCCGGCCAGGACTCATGGACGCAGACGCGGCACCCTCGACCGCGGGCGAAGTAACGCGGTTGCTCCATGCCGCGCGCGACGGCGACCGCGCTGCATTGGATCGCATCATGCCGCTCGTCTACGAAGACCTGCGCCTCATCGCGCGACGACAGCTTCGTCGCGAGGTCGGCGATCGGACGATGCGGCCGACGTCGCTCGTTCACGAGGCATACGTCAAGCTCACGAATGCCTCGGCGTTGAGCGCGGAGGATCGAGGGCACTTCCTCGCGATCGCCGCGCGCGCGATGCGCCAAGTCCTGGTCGACGACGCCCGACGTCGAGCGACATCGAAGCGTGGCGGATCATGGACGCAAATTACCTTCGGCAACCGCGACTGGAGCGGCGGCGCGCTCGGCGCGGACGAGCTGCTGGCCCTCAACGATGCGTTGGAGCAGCTCGAACCGCGACAGCGGCAAGTGGTCGAGTGCCGATTCTTCGGCGGAATGGAAGAGCAAGAGATCGCCGAAACGCTGGGCATCAACGAGCGGACCGTGCGGCGCGACTGGGTGAAGGCGCGCGCCTGGCTGTATCGAGCGATCTATGGAACGCCAACCGATTGATCCGGCGTTCCGGAACGAGATCGAATCGGTCTTCGAGGCAGCGATCGAGGTGGCGGCACCCGATCGCGCTCGTTGGCTTGCCGACCGATGCGGTCTGAATCACCGTCTCCGTGCCGAAGTCGATGCGTTGATCGCGGCGCACGAGCGGGCCGATGGCTTGCTCGAGGCGGACGTCGTGGCCGCTGCCGCGAACGCACTCGAAGACGACAACCGCGGCCGCCGCATCGGGCCGTATCGTGTGCTTCGGGAGCTCGGTCGCGGCGGCATGGGCGTCGTCTACCTCGCCGAGCGAGCTGACGGACAGTACCAGCAGCGTGTCGCGCTGAAAGTGCTGCGCGCCAGTCCCGACGCCGACGAGCTACGCCGGCGTTTCCTGGCGGAGCGACAGATTCTCGCGTCGCTGAAACATCGCGCCATCGCGCAGCTTCTCGACGGCGGCATCACCAACGAGCAGTTGCCGTTTCTCGTCATGGAGTACGTCGACGGCGAGCCGATGACGACGTACTGCGATCGTCGACGCCTCGGAATCGATGCGCGTTTGCGTCTCTTCCGCGACGTCTGCATGGCCGTGCACTACGCGCATCAAAACTTGATCATTCATCGCGACATCAAGCCCGGGAACGTTCTCGTCACGCCCGACGGTGGCGTGAAGCTGCTCGACTTCGGTATTGCCAAGCTGGTGAACCCGGAGCTCGGTCCGCACGACCAACCGCTCACGCGGACCGATTTCCGCGCGATGACGCCGGAATACGCGAGCCCCGAGCAAATCCGCGGCGACGTCGTCACGACGGCGAGCGACGTATACGCACTCGGCGTCGTGTTGTACGAGCTGTTGTGCGGACGCCGACCGTACTACCTCACGAGCGGCTCGCCGGCTGAGTTGATGGAGATCGTCGGCACGCGCGTGCCCGACCGTCCCAGCTCTGCTGTGGCGAAACCGGCGCCGAGCGACGCGTCGAATTCCGCACGATCACGCACGCCTGAAGAGCTGGCACAGGCTCGCAGTCTTTCGGTGGAGCGGCTCCGTCATCTCCTCAGCGGCGACCTGGATGCCATCGTCATGATGGCGCTTCGCAAAGAAGCCACGGACCGCTACGGATCGGCGGATCTGCTCTGGGAAGATCTGCAACGTTACTTGGACGGATTGCCGGTGCTGGCGCATCGCGGCTCGCGATGGTACCGGGCGCGCAAGTTCCTCGGACGGCATCGGGTCGAATCGATCGCCGCCGGTTTGGTCGCGTTGTCCCTCACGCTCGGTGCGGGTCTCGCGTTTCGACAAGCGTCGGTCGCGGCGCGCGAACGCGATCGTGCCGAGCGCGCGCGCAACGAGGCCGAGCAGGCGCTTCGACAGTCGGAGACCGTCACTGGATTCCTCGTGGGTTTGTTCGACGCAACCACAGCGAGCGCGTCGTCGGGTCCCGTCACGGCGCAGGAGCTCCTTCGGCGTGGGATCGCGCAGGTGGCGACGCTCGACAGCCAGCCACTGGTACAGGCGCGCATGCTCGAGGCGATTGCGCGCGTCCACATGACGATGGCGCAATTCCCGGAGGCGCGCGTCGCGCTCGAACGAGCGCTCGCGTTGCGGCTGGCCAAACTCGGACCCAATCACGCCGAAGTCGCAACAACGTATTTACAGATGGGCGAGCTCGCGCGCCGAACCGGCCGATACTCGGAGGCGGATACTCTGGCGCGACGCGCGCTCGCCATTCGGACCGCGAACCTCCGCCCGGGAGATCCCGCCATCGCGGACGTGCTGATGCAGCTCGCCGGCATCGCCGTGTTCCAGTCGGACTTGTCTGGTGCGGAGGAGATGTCCCGACGTGCGCTCGCGATCAGGCGCGCGTCACTCGGCGCGAACGACTCACTCCTTGCCGTCACGCTGGAGTTGCATGCGTCGAACCTGAGACGACTCGCCCGGGATTCGGAGGCCGAGACCGAGCTTCGCGAAGCAATCGCGATTCACCAAGCCGTGAATGGACCGCGCAGCGCCGAGGCCGCGGGTCTTCAACTCCGTCTGGCCGACCTTTACGTCGAGGCGTGGGGCGACACGGCCCGCGCGGAAATGCTCACGCGATCGGCGTTGGCTACGATTCGCCTATCGCTCGGCAACGAGCATCCTCGCACCGCCTGGGCGATGACCGACTTGGCTGGATTGCTCTCGGCCCGCGGGAAGCATGAGGAAGCCGTTGACCTCTCTCGCAAGGCGCTCGACATCATGCAGCGAGCGTATGGAGCGGACCATCCGAACTCCGCAAACGTGGCGGGCCAAATGGTCGCGGTGTATCGCCGGGCCGGCCGCTTGGCCGAGGCCGAGCGATTGGGGCGCGACGCGCTGCCAATCTTGGAGCGAACGCTTGGCCAGAACCACAGCGCGTATGCCGGCGCGCTCGGCATCTGGTCGGAGGTACTGATGGACCTCAGGCGGTATGACGAGGCAATCGCCGCGCGCAAGCGCGCGATGGACATCCGGCGACAGATCTTCGGCGACGTCGGTGGCCTTCTGAGTATCGACGCGTCTGGGTTGGCACGGATGTATGCACGCAAAGGCGATTACGTGATGGCAGATTCGCTCTTCGCGGTGGCGCTCACCAATCTGCGGCGGATGGTTCCGGAGCGGCATCATGACGTTCGCGACATCTATGTCCTCATGTCCGAGCGCTACCGGCTCGAAGGCAAACGGAGCGAGGCAGAGCGCTACGCACAACTATCGCTGCCGCGGGTGCGCTGACGTCAAATGAGTGGAAGCCGGCGGCCCACGGTCGAGTAGTCGCGGGCACGGTGCCGAGCAGCGCGGACGCCCGACGGCGCGGACGCCCGACAGCGCGGATTCCAAAGGGCGTGGGTAGTTCGCGTCACGAGGTATTCAACTACCAGCGGCGGCGGCATGATGATGGTTCTCGTGCTTGGCAATTGCAGCGTATCGCATGAGCAATCATCGCGATCTGGCGGTTCTCGATGCGGCTGACAAAGTCGCCGACGAGGTCAATCAACTCATCGACAACGCCCCTCGTCGGCTCATTCACGCGACGCAGCTGCGCGATGCAACGCAATCTATCGGCGCAAACATTAGCGAAGGCTTCGGTCGGGGTCAGGATGGTGAGCGCAATCGGGCGCTTCGTGTCGCGCGCGGTGAGGCCGAGGAGGCGATTCGACATCTGCGCGCGCATCTCGCCTCGGAGCGCATTGCTCAGGCTACGTTCTGGCGCCTTCGCAATCGTTTGATCACGATTATCACAATGCTCACGGCCTTGTTAAGCCGCTAAGCGACACGCCCTCAGACGCCGTTCGCGCATCAGTCGTCTGGCGTCCGCGCAGTCTGGCATCTGCGTCGTTCGGCACTCGCGCCGTTCGGCATCCGCGCCGTCTGGCGTCTGCGTCGTTCGGTATCCGCGCCGTTCGCCCTAATTACCTTCCCACCGCACTTCCATCACCGAGGGTCGACGACCGCAAGAACTTGAGCACCCGTCGATCCAGATAGTTAGAGATCTGTAACGGCAGTCGCCGTCGCTGCGCGTCGGTCAACACGCGATTGGCCGCCGGAACCAGCGTGAGCAGATAATCAACCGTCCGCTCGCGCGCCGACACGTACCGGGCGTATGCCTCCGACTGGCTGTATTCCACCGGAAGGCCGACCAGATACCCCGCCACCGGCGTCCACACGGAATCCGCGAACACCGAAAAGCTGTGGCTCAGCGTCGCAAGACTGTCAGCCTGCGCTCGCGTCAAGCGCAGCTCGACTTGCTGCGTGAGAATCATCGCCATCGGGTTGGGGATCGCGCTCGTCCCAAGATTCTTCATCGTTTCCTCGTTCGCGCGGTCGCCCGGATGACCACGACCCAGGTCGAGACGCTGCGTGAGGAACTGGCGTTCGCGCGGAACGCCGATGTCGATGCTCACGCCCAGGCTGATGAACGGCAGTGTCCGAGTCGTCGATTCACTCGGTCGCGTCGATCCGAATCGGCGGTTGACATCGTACTTGTATGCCTGCGTAATGGGATCGAACCCGCGCACGAACAACAGATTCTCGTCCGGCGGAATACGCTCTCCCCAACCGCGTGCGTTCGCGGTCCCATGCAGCGCGAGATCGGCGAGGCCCAGCGGATTGAGCACCTGCAGCGAGATGGTCGCGCGTTTGGGAAGCCTGAGCTTTTCGGGATTGAATTTTATTTGGAGCGCGTTGGCCACCGTCCACGGCGCCTGGCAGCTCCCGCGCGAGGCGAGATGGTTCTCCTGGCGAATGAGGCAGTCGCGTGCCGCCGGCGCACCGTCGCTCAATAACGCCCGCATCGCAGCCGCCATCGCCGAATCCTTCGTCGTCGTCGGGTCGATGATGAACGCCCGATCGTTGACGGCGCCGTCGCCGTTGACGTCTCCGCCAACCATCGGCGTGAACTGCTGGCCGGAGAGTGCTTGTGCGACGATCGTGACATAGAACAGATCGGCGATCGGAAAGTCCGCCCAGCGCAGTGCAACAACATGCCGAGCGGCTTGCGTGGACGGGCTCCACTCGGTCGCGAACGGATCGCCCGCGGTGCTCGAGAATCCAAAGTACTGTTCGCGCACGTCGAGCAGCGTGTAGGTTGCTTCCCACTTGAGCCGCGGGTTGGCCGTCACCGGTTTGAGGTTCAGCGTGAGCTGTCGAGATCGCGTGTGGAGATCGGAGCGCTGCAGCATGACGCGCTGGAATTGCGATGAGACTCGACCCGCTCCGCCGCCAATGCTGCCCGTGGTCGCGACGATGGCGGTCGGGTCGACGAAGACCGGGCGCCCGCCCTCCTGCGTGAGCAGGAACTGCGGCGTTCGACTCGCGTTCACGTCCACCGCTCCGTGCTGATCGAAGCCCGTCGACGCGACGCCCTGGACCCCCAACACGAACCGATTGTCGAGCACCGGCCCTGACCAATCAACCGCGCCGCGCAGCGATCGCGGCTGCTTGTAGCGCGGATCGAACAACACCGCACCCGGCGCGCTCGCAGCGTACACCGTCCCCGCCGAGCCGTCCGCGCACGTGGCGGGAATCGAGGCGCGGTCGGTCAGGAACAATTCCCATTGCGGAAACGGAGCGGCCGCGCCGACGCAGGTGATCGACTGCGTCGACGATGGCAACCCGGTCGCGCTCAACGCGGGCGCCACGAGCAACGACGGTGCGATGTTCTGAAAGATGCCGACGCCGGCGTGCACCGTCGCCCGCGGCGGACGCGCCGAGCCGGGCGCGTACGACACTTGCGGCGATTTGCCATACGTCCACTGCAATCCGACGCGCGGGCTCAGATACACATCGTCCGGCAAACGATCGTTGCGCACGCCGAGTGCGTCGCGTAGCGTGGCGTTGAATGGCGGCGGCGTAAGGAATCTGTTCGCGTCGACGCGCGCGCCGTACTGCACCTGCAGCTCAGGCGCAGGACGCCAGTAGTCTCCGAGCGCGATGCTGCCCGCGATTTGCCGGCCGGCTTGCTTCGTCGTCGACAGTGTGCGCATAAAGCTCGCCGGCGTTCCCGACTCCAAATCCGCGAGCGAGTTGAAGGTGAACGATCCATCCAACCGTTGTCCGAGGTCGCTCGAGAACGCGTCGCGCGCAACGCTCGACGTCACGCGAATCGTGTGCGTGTTATCAAGGCTGAACCAGCTCATCTGATTGGTGAGCTGCAGGGTTTGGTTCGCCGACGTCGAGCGCAGCGCGTTGCCGCCGAACGACAACGATCGCACCGCCGTGCCGCCGTCCGCCAACGCCGACGTCACACGCACGATTCCTTCCGGTAGTTGCTGAAACGGATTCGTGGTGTTCGACTGTGCGCCGAAGCCGATCGTCGTCTTGGAGAGCACGCCGAACCAGAAGTAGTTCATGTGCACGAGCGACGCGTTGGCGCCCCAGAACGATGTCTCGTCTGCATGACCTGGCGTCGAGAGTAAGAGCCCGCCGCGATCCACGGGTTCCGAACGCTGATAGTTCCCCGCCGCGCCAATCGTGAATGAATGCCCCGTGCCCGACGCACTCGGCATGATGTCGAAGTTGAGCAGCCCCTGGGCGACCGTCTGTGAGTGCGTGCTGGGGACGCCCGGCGCGCGTTGAGGGATCTCTCGTTGACCGAGCACATTCAACAGTCGCGCAACCGAGTCCGACGCGACGCCCGCCGCCGCGAGACCAAGCTCGCTCGCGCTCAGCAACGTCTGCGCGTCGTTGAAACGGCGACCGACATTGTACGCGCCGTTGTAGAATACTTTGTCGATCGAAAGCGGCCCCGCCGCATTGCCGCCGATGCGAAGGTTCGTGTACTTCTGTCGTTGTTCGGCCGCACTCTGGTCCGTCCACTCGAACGGCGGCGTAACGTCCGCGTTCGTCACCGAGCGACGTGAGAAGTTCGAACCGGGAATCGTCTGGATGGAGATTTGCGCGCCGCTGAATCCTCCTTTCGACACGTCGAAGGGGTATGGATTGATCGACGTCGTGGCGAGCACGTCGGGCGGCAGCGCGCTGATGCCGGAGCCGAGTCCGTTGAAGGTGACGTTGTTCTGATCGCCGCTGAGGCCGAGCACGGAATACATGTCGGGGGCGCCGGCCAGCCCCGGGATCAACTGGAACCCGGCGACTCCAGCGGCCATTGCCGCGAGATTGCCGGCTTGGTCGGGAGACGTTCCGTTGCTGGTGAGCGGCCGATCGCCGCCGCCGACGTCGACGTCTTTCGAATTGCGATTGGGCAGCGCACGCTCGCGCTGGCCGGTGACATTCACCGCGTCGAGCGCAACGATGGCGGACGACAATTGCGCGTCGGCAAGCATCACCTCTTCGTCGCCGACTTTCTTGATCTCGAATCGCTTGGTGGCGAAGCCGAGCTTTCGAAAGTCGAGCCAGTAATCGCCCTCGCCGTTGATGTAGATGATGGTGAAGCGTCCGCCTTTATCGGTGGTCGCCGTCTTCGTGACGCGCCCCTGATACGACGTCGCGCGCACCTCGACGCCTTGAACGGCATGCGCGTCGGGATCGGTGACCCGTCCGCGAATGATGTCGGTCGACACCTGGGCGATCGACGCGTGCGCGCTGGTCGCCAAGAAAGCCAACACGATCAGCGCGCGCTTCGCGGCGCCCATCCACGAGTGTGGCATGGCCGAGTGACCTCGCTACGTTGCGTGAAGTCGAACTATTTCTGCGGCTTGGCGACGTCGAGCTTCACGCGCTCGAGATGGAATCCATTCGTCATGTCGCCACTTTGGAGATACAGCACGGCGCCTTTCCCGAATCCGGCGATCGATCGTCCCACCGGCATGCGCACGCGTTGGAACAATCCCTTCTTGGGATTCACAACGTCGTACACGAGCTCTCCGCGCTGCGACTGCGCCGACGTCGTGGGCAAGATCCAGAGATTGCCATCGAGATCGGCCATGGCCGAATTGGCGTGAATGGGCGGGTAATAGTCGGGAATGTCCGAGATCGGCACGGAAACCATGCGTTGGATGCTCCCACCCTGCGACGATCCCGGTTCTCCTGCTCCGCCCCCGGAGCGGCCGCGCCCCGCTGCCGCGTCGCCTCCACCTTCACCGCGACCCGGCGCTGGACCGGCGTTCCGTGCGTTCCGAATCACCATGAGCGAATCCCAAACGACTTTGGCCGAGTCGACGAGCTTCTGTTTGTCTTCGTCAGTCAGTCGCTTCCAATCGAAGGGGAGCTTTGTCGTCGCGCTCTTCGTTCCGTCGGGAAAGACCCAGTCCACGTGATAGTCTTGCCCGCGGACGAACGCGATGGTTCCGTCGGACAGAACCGCCCATGCATCCTCAGTCGGTACCGGCTGCCGAATGGTCGTCACGACGCGCTTGCCGTCCTCCGGCGGGTCGCCGCGATTCCGTTCGCCCCTGCTTCCCAAGTGCACCGAGCCGACGATGTCGATCTGACGCGTGTCGAGGTCGGCGCGGTAGATCAGCGACGAGTCGGCCATGACGCCATTGCGAACGGTGACACCACCGCGCGCGAGCAAGCGACCTCGGTTGTCGATTGCCGTCGGCATGGGGAATCGCACAGCGAACGGCGTAATTCCGTCGTCCTGCTGTGGCAGCGCCGCGGTGCGCGCGACGCGACCCGTGCGGTCGAGGAGAAGCACGTCGTTGGCGAGGATCTCCGCGAGCGCCGTGGTATCGCCGAGGTAGGGAAAGATCTGAGAGCGGCGCGGTCCATAGCTGCTCGATGTTCCCGCCGCGGAATCCAGTGCGACGGTCGCATTGGTGAGCGCGGGGTCGAAGATCTTGATCTGTCGCCGGCCGGCATCGTTGACGAGAACCTTTCCGTCCGGCAGCTCGCGCACACCCAACACAGCGCCCAGCGTCGTCGTCGTCTTTGCCACGGCCGGTGTGACCGTGACGACCGGTACGCCTTGCTGCGCCGGCGCGGCCTGTGCCGACGCGGCCACCGCGCCACACGTGAGCGCCGTTATCGCATTCCTCATTGGGCCCTTCAAAAGCGACAGCCCGGAGCTTGTGCTCGGTGACGTGGGCGCGCCCGCTTCGATTCGGGCCTCGAGATCCGTTTCGACTCGCGACACATTCGCTTCCATCGTGTCCACCTCCGCTTTGGCGCTCCGCACGGCATCGGCCGTTGCTCGGCCGGCCTCGAAGTCGCGTCGAACCG
>Ga0308175_100003705_pt1 | contig 10631 bp, 10 predicted proteins | sample PhyCR1_3_FD_203893 | JGI IMG/M metagenome (GOLD analysis project Ga0308175, IMG submission 203893) | Soil microbial communities from UC Gill Tract Community Farm, Albany, California, United States - DLSLS.C.R1 | ecosystem: Environmental > Terrestrial > Soil > Agricultural land | place: USA...
GCCGTTCCGTGGGCTGGTGGCCTGGCACCACCTGGGCGGCCTGTTCGCCGGCATGCTGACGCTGACCTGGGTGTTCAGCGGCCTGGTGTCGATGAATCCTTGGGGCTTCCTCGAGAGCGGCGACGATCCCGCGGCGGAGCGGATCGCCGGGCCGCCGGTGGCCTTCGCCACGGTCGAGCGGGCGATCGAGGCTGTGCAGCGGCAGGCCCCGGAGGTCTCCAACGTGCGGCTGGCGCGGGTCGACGGGCGGTTGTTCCTGATCGCCGGCGACCAGCGCCTGGACGTCGACGGCCATCCCGCGCCGCTGGGCGAGGCCGACCTCGCCGCAGCCGGGCGGCGCGCCGGCCGGGTGGCCGCGCAGGGGATGATCGCCGCCGAGGACGAGTACTATTTCAGCCACCACGACGCGGTGACGCTGCCGGCGTGGCGGGTGCTGCTGGTCGAAGGGCGACGGCTCTACCTCGACCCGCGTTCAGGCGAGGTCCTGGCCGATGTGGACGCCGCCGGCCGCGGCTACCGCTGGCTGCACGAGGGCCTGCATCGCTTCGACTTTGTCCCTGGATTGCGCAACGGCCCGGCCTGGGCGGCCGGCGTGCTCATCCTGCTCAGCGCCGCCACGTTCGGCGTGGCCACCGGCGCATGGCTGGGGCTGCGCCGCCTCCTCCACGACCTTGCCCATCTCCTGCGGCCGCGCCGCGTCTAGCCTTCCTGGATCGCCGCATGCGTCCCGTTCGTCTCCGTCTACTCCTGCTCGCCGGCGCCGCGCTCGCCCTGACCGGGACCGCCGCCCGCGCCGCGGGCGACGACGCTGCTGCGGCGACGACGACGACCGCCAAGGTCGGCGAGGTGGTGGTGACCGCGTCTCGTCAGGACCTGCTGGGGACGGCCGCCACCGCCAGCCAGGGCATCGTGACGCGCACGGAAGTGGAGCTGCGGCCGATCTTCCGCGTGGGCCAGCTGCTGGAGACCGTGCCGGGCCTCGTGGTGACGATCCACTCGGGTGAGGGCAAGGCCAACCAGTACCTGCTGCGCGGCTTCAACCTCGACCACGGCACCGATTTCGGCAGCTTCGTGGATTCCATGCCGGTGAACCGGCCGACCAACGCCCATGGCCAGGGCTACTCCGACCAGAACTTCCTGATCCCGCAGATCGTCGGCGGCCTCGACTACACCAAGGGGCCCTACTACGCCCAGATCGGCGACTTCGGCGCCGTGGGCTCGGCGCACGTCAAACTGATCGACGACCTGCCCAACCAGGTCTCGCTCACCGCGGGCACCGAGCGCGACCAGGAAGTCTACGGCGGGGGCACAGTTCACTTCGGCGAGGACACGCGCCTGTGGGCCGCGGTTGACGCTTCGCACTTCGACGGACCGTGGTCGCCGCCGGAGAACTTCAGGAAGTTCGTGGCCGCGGCGCGCTTCGTCCACGGGCTGCCAGACGACGGCTACAGCCTGGCGACGATGTACTACAAGAGCTCCGGCGGCCTGCTCACCGACCAGCCGAAGCGGGCGATGGACGCCGGCGTCATCGACCGGTTCGGGACCCTGGACCCCACCGACCGCAGCGACTCCGAACGCCTCAGCCTCTCGGGCCACTATGGGGCCGGCGGCGATCGCTGGGTGCTGTCGGTCGACGCTTACGCCGTCCGTTCTCGGATGACGCTGTGGAACGACTTCACCCACTTCCTGTTCGACCCCGTCAACGGCGACCAGGAGCAGCAGGACGAGGCCCGCACAACGCTCGGCCTGAACGCGCTCTTCAGCCGCAGCGCCGACATCATGGGCATGGCGGTCGAGGGCCGCGTCGGATTCCAGGACCGCTACGACGATGTCTACATCGACCGCCGCCACACTCTGCGCCGCGCCGTGCTGGACTACTGCAACCTGGCGGACCCCGGCGAGCCGCCGCCGACCCAGGCGGCGGTTCCCGCCGACGCCCACGCCGATCCGGATCAGGCGGTCGCGCTTTCCGCGATCAACGGCGCCTGCACCGCCGACCGGGCGAAGCTGAACGACCTCGGCCTCTTCGCCGAGGCCACGATCCATTGGGCGGACTGGCTGCGGATGACGCTCGGCCTGCGCGAGGAGGTCTACAGCGCCCGCGACCGCAGCTTCACGGCCGCGTTCTCGGGCTCCACCAGCCAGACGGTCCTGCAACCGAAGGGCAACGTCGCCATCGGCCCGTTCTGGAAGACCGAGCTCTACGTCAGCGCAGGCCGAGGCTTCCATTCCGAAGACGTGCGCGGCGTGTTCGGCACTGTGCCGGGCGAAGGCCAGCCGGGGCTCCTCGGCCCCACGCCGTTGCTCGCGCCCACCACCGGGTACGAGATCGGGCTGCGCAGCGACATCATCCCCCGGACCCAGGTGCAGGTCGCCCTCTTCCGCGAGGACTTCGAGTCCGAGCAACGCTACGTCGCCGACGAGGGCGAAGACACGGCCAGCGCGCCCAGCCGCCGCCAGGGCGTGGAGCTGTCGGCGCAGGTGCGGCCGTTCGACTGGCTGGAGCTGAACACCGACCTCGCCTGGTCGCAGGCCCGCTATCGCGCCGCGCCCGCGACACTGGCGTTGTTCGACCTGGATGGGCCCTACATAGGCCTCGCGCCCAGCTTGATCGGCTCGTTCGGCATCCTGGTGAACAACCTGGGGCCGTGGTTCGGCGGCCTGCAGTGGCGCAAGCTCGGCGCCTATCCGATCAGCGACGGCGACAAGGATCCGCAGGACAAGGGCTACAGCGAGATCAACCTGAACCTCGGCTATACCTTCACCGACCACCTGAAGGCGGAGGTGGAGGTATTCAACCTGCTCGACAGCCACGCCAACAGCTCGGCCTACTTCTACCAGACGCGTATCGCGCCCGGCGGCTCCGCGCCCGGCTGCGATCTCGCCGCGGCGTCCACGTGCTATCAGGTCCACCCCGAGGAGCCGCGTTCGGCCCGCCTGACGCTCACCTACAGCTTCTGACAGTCCCCATTCAGGCGCGACCTGGAATAAGCTGTCATCCGAAGGAGTCTTCCCCGCATGCGCAACAACACCCTGATCCTCGCCGCCGCACTGTCGCTGGCCGTCGCCGGCGTCGCGAACGCCCACGCGCGCCTGATCACCGGCTCGCCGAAGGCCGGCACGACAGTGGCCGCACCCAAGGCGCTGACGCTCACCTATTCCGAGAGCATCGTGGCCGGCAGCTCGAGCGTGAGCCTGGCCGACGCCAAGGGCGCGCCCGTGGCCACCGGCCCCCTGGCGGTGGACGCCAAGAACAGGCGTCTGGTCACCGTGCCGGTGACCGGTAAGCTCACGCCCGGCGCCTACAAGGTGAACTGGTCGATGAAGACCGACGACGGCCACACCATGACCGGCGACTTCGGTTTCACGGTGAAGTAGCGGCTCAGGCCAGGCCCGCGAGCCGAAGCGCCGCGCCGATCGCGGCGCACGCCAGAAGCACGCGGATCACCCCCTGCCGGAACCGGAACAGCGCCGCGGCGGCCGCGAGGCTGAGCGCCAGGGCCGGCAGGTTCACGCTCGCCAACCGCGGCCAGTCCAGGCGCAACGGCCCCAGGGAGACCGGGCCGACCTCGGCGAAGACCACGTGCAACGCGAACCAGACGGCGAGGTTGGCGATCACGCCCACCACGGCCGCCGTGATCGCGGCCAGCGCCCCGTTCAGCGTCCGCGCTTCACGCAGCCGCTCAGCCACCGGCGCGCCCAGGAAGATCCAGAGAAAGCACGGCGTGAAGGTGACCCAGCTGGTGAGCGTACCTCCGAGCACGCCCGCCGCGAGCGGACTTAACGCGCCCGGCTGGCGATATCCGGCCATGAAGCCCACGAACTGGGTGACGATGATCAGCGGCCCGGGCGTGGTCTCGGCCATGCCCAGGCCATCCAGCATCTCGCCCGGCCTCAGCCAGCCGTAGGTCTGCACCGCCTCCTGGGCGACGTAGGCCAGCACCGCGTAGGCGCCGCCGAAGGTCACCACCGCCATCTTTGCGAAGAAGCCCGCGATCTGGCCGAACACCCCGCCGCCACCTGGGCCGAGCAGCAGCGCCGCGACAGGCCCCAGCCAGAGGATCAGCAGCACGCTCGATATGGCGAGCGACCAGCGCCAGCCGGGACTGGCGTGCGCCGGCGCGGCCTCGCCCAGCCGGCTCGCCGCCTCGGGAAAGTCCGCCTCGCGGCCGCCGCCGTGGCCGCCACCACCCTGGAAGGCGGCGAGGCCGGCGCGGGCGCCTGCAAATCCGATGGCGCCGGCCGAAAACACGATCAGCGGGAACGGCACATGGAGCGCGAAGATCGCCACGAAGGCGGCGATCGCCAGCGCGATCATCTCGCGGCCCCGAAGCGCGCGGCCGCCGATGCGGAACACCGCCTGCAGCACCACCGCCAGCACCGCGGCCTTCAGGCCGAAGAAGGCGCCGGCGACCGCGCCCACGGAGCCATAGACCGCATAGACGACGGAGAGCGCCATCAGGGCGCCGAAGCCCGGCAGGACGAAAAACACACCCGCCACCAGCCCACCCGCCAGGCCGTGCATCAGCCAGCCGATGTAGATGGCCAGCTGCAGCGCCTCGGGCCCCGGCAGGAGCATGCAGTAGTTGAGCGCATGCAGGAACCGCCGCTCGCCCACCCAGCGGCGCTCCTCCACCAGGATGCGGTGCATGACCGCGATCTGACCGGCGGGGCCGCCAAAGCTCAGCGCAGCGACCTGCGCCCAGACGAGGAGCGCCTCGCCGAACGGCACGCCGTGCGCCGGCGGCGCCCGAGCTTCAAGGGCGCTCACGCCGCAGCCTCGGCGGGCGCGAAGGCCAGGCCGCGCCCGATCCGCCGCTCGGCCGCAAGCTCGTAGGCCTGCGCGGCGCTCGCCGCGTCCTCGACGGCCACGCCCGTGGAATCGAAGATGGTGATCTCGTCGCCGGTCAGCGGCAGGGTCGCGAGGTCTGGTCGCCGGGTCGATCCGTCCATGCGTCCTCGCAAGGCGCGATCGCGCCTTTGGAGGCAGAGCTTGGACGTAAGCCGTCTGGAGGGGAGTCTGCGCCGTCCCCTTGGATGTCAGCGTAGGCTTCGGTCGCCCGCGTAAGCAAGCCGCCCTAGCCCGCGGCGCGCCGGAAGGCCTCGTTGGCGCGACCGAAGGACAGCACCTTCATCACCGCGTCCACGTAAGCGGCCGCTTTGGCGCCGTAGTCCATGTGATAGGCGTGCTCGTACATGTCGAGCGCCAGGAGCGGCGCGCCGCCCGCCAACGTCTGGGTGTGGTCGGACGCCCACGTGTTGACGAGCCGACGGTCGTGCGGGCTCCAGGTCAGGAGCACCCAGCCCGAGCCGCCGCCCAGCGCCTTGCCGATCGCTGCGAATTCGGCCGCCCAGCGGTCGTGGCTGCCGAAGTCGCGCTCGATGGCGCCGGCGAGTTCGCGGCTGGGCGCCACGCCGCCGCCGAGGCCGGAGAAATAGACCTCGTGCAGGATCATGGAGTTCCAGGCCATCAGCTCCTCTCGCTTGAGGCCGTTGATCATGAACCCCGGCGCCGCGGCCAAATCGAGCTTGGCGAATTCCGCGCGGATCGCGCCGATGCGCCTCACGGCGCCCGCGTAATTGTTGTCGTGGTGGCTGACGAGCAGCTTCTCCGAGAGGCCGGGCACGGCCTTCGGGTCGAACGGCAGCGGCTGGACCGGGAAGGCGCCCGCCGCCGCGGGCGGCGCGGCAGGCTGGGCTTTGGCCGCCGCGGCGGCGGCCCCCGCCAGCGCAAAGCCGCCAAGCAGCAAGCGACGGTGGATCGCGGGATCGGTCATGGGACGTTCTCCTCCTGGTTATCTGCTGCGGTATGCGCCCGCCGACGGCGGCTGGCCACCAGCCGGTCGAGCGTCACGCGGGCCAACGCATCGAACGCCTCGTCCGGTATCGGAAACACCGAGTTCGCATTGATCTCGCAAAGGACGTAGCCGTCATCGCCCCGCGGCGTTTTCGGGCCCAGCAGGAAGTCGGCGTCCCAGATCACCGGCAGGTTGTCGGGCGCGATGTTCAGTGTGCGGCAGAGCCCAGCCGCCCACTCGTGCTCCATCAGCGCGCGCAGGCGCTGGAACCGCGGATCGTCGGGGCCGGAATAGAGCCGGGGCGGCGCCGGACCGTGCTCCGGATCGGCAAGCGCGCGGACCAGCTGATGGCCGAAGCCGGCCACGCGGTCGCCGGCCATGTAGCAGCGGACCATGCCCTCGAGATGCCGCGGCTGGAACGGCTGTTCAACCAGGCCGCCGGCTTCGGCGAAATCGCCGGCGCGCTCGGCGATGAAGTGCGCAAGTGGCAGGGTGCGCGTCTCTGTGCCACCGCGGGCCTCCTTGACGTGCGCGGCGCGGTCGCCCATCGCCTCGACTTTCCAGACGCCGATGCCGCCGTTGCCGCGGTTCTGCTTCAGCACCTTGGCGCCGTCCGCCAGCCTGGCCGGGAACCGAGCGGCAAAGTCGGCGTGGGTTTCGTAGAAGGCCGTGTCGCTGCCCCAGCCCAGGGCGCGGGTGCGGTGCAGGACGGCCTTCACCCCCATCTTTGCGAGCACGTCGGGGTCTCCGCTCACGAAGACGCCGCGCGCCGCCGCCTCCCGCAGGATCGCGTCCAGGCCGCCGCGCCGCGCGCCGGTCTGGGTGGAGATGGGATCGACCCACGCGAGCACGCCGTCGGCGCCGCCGATCTGCGCCCGGACCTCGTCGTCCAGGCTGTCGTCCCAGACGCAGGGTTCCGCGGCGATCCCGCGGCGGGCCAGCGCTTCGAAGATGGCTTTCAGGCGGCTGGTTTCGGCCGAAGCGTCGCGCCGCGCCTGGGCGTCGCCGCGCCAGACGATGCAGACTCGGAAAGGGGCTTCATGGGCCATCGCACGCTCCTCACCGGCGTCGCCGGTTCGTCAGGAGCGGGTCTTGGACGCGATCGTCCGCGTCGGCTCCGGGCGCCCGCGCCGGCCCGGAGCGCTCAACCTAGGCCGTCCGGAGCCGCGTTCAAGATTTTCCGGTCAGCGCGGCGTAGGTGAGGCGCGGCGAGATCTGGCGCACAGCCGGCGTGCCGCCACCCGGGACCGAGCCGTTGATGTTCTGGATCATGCCCACGAAGATCACGTCGTTGGTGGGGTCCAACCAGAACCACGTGCCGAACGCGCCGCCCCAGTAGAAAGTGTCCTTGCCTTGCGGGGTCGGCGCCTTGGACGGGTCCTCGATCACCGCGAAGTCGAGGCCGAAGCCGATGCCCGGCTGATCGGGGCCATAAAGGTCGACCATCACGCCGGGACGCAGCACCGAGGTTCGCATCAGCGTGACGGTGTCGGCCCTGACGTAGCGCTTTCCGTCCGCCTGGCCGCCGTTCAGCACCATCTGGCAGAACCTGTAATAGTCCTCCGTGGTCGAGGAGAGGCCGCCGGACCCGGAGAGGAAGCTGGGCTTCCTGGTGATGTCGCCTTGCTGGGGGGCGCTGACGATCTTGCCGTCCTTGTAGGTGTTGATCTTGGCGACGCGGGAGGCGTTGGCGGCCGGCTGCCAGAAGCCGGTGTCGGCCATGCCGAGCGGGCCGAACAGGCGCTCCTGCATGAACATGTCCAGCGGCTTGCCGCTGAGCTTCTGGACGAGGTAGCCCTGAATGTCGACGCAGGGGCCATAGGACCAGTCCGTCCCCGGCTGGCTGTAGAGCGGCAGCTTGCCAAGGTCGCCGATCATCCCCTGCAGATCGCCGCGCCGCCAGCCGCGATCCTGGTAGTCGTTGTTCACGCCGAAGCCGGCGGTGTGGCTCATCACCTGGACCATGGTCTGCGGCGACTTCAGGTCCTCGATCCCACCGCCCTTGGTGCGGACCTTCAGCGTTCTGAACTCCGGAATGTGCTGGTCGAGGCGGTCGGAGAGCTCCCACTTGCCCTCTTCCCACAGCATCATCATGGCGATGCCGATGGTGGGCTTGGTCATTGAGGCGATGCGGAAGATCGTGTCCTTCTGCATCGCAGCCCCGGTGTCGAGGTCACGCTTCCCGTAGGCGTCGAAGTGGACGACCTTGCCGTGGCGCGCAACCAGCGTCGTCACCCCGGCCAGTTGCCGGTCGTCGACCAGCTTGTGCATCCCCGCGTTCAGCGCCGCCAGGCCGTCGGCCGAGAAGCCCACGCCGGCCGGCGGCGACAGCGTCAGCGCCGCCTGAGCCGCTCGCGGCAACGCCCCCGCCGCGGCCAGCGCCGCGCCGCCCGACGCCAGCATGCGCCTGCGATCGAAATCCATGGAAGCCTCCCCGCCTCTCGTCGTTCGTCGACGCCCAGTATCGATGACGGTGTCGCGGTTGGCGATAGCCGGGCGGCCTGGAGCGAACGGCCTAGCCGTCCGTCTGCGGGCAGGCGTCGATGACTTTCTCGGCCGCCTCGCGGGGCTGCGCCGCCAAGCGCCGCGCCGTCGCTTCGATGCGGTCGGCGACAGCCTTCGCGGCCGCGGCGGCGCCGGTCTTGGCTTGCCCGCGGTAGCGGGCGCGCGCGGCCTTGGCATAGTCCTGCGCCGTTTCGCTCATCTGCCCCGCCATGCTGGCCGGGCGGTCCGGGTCGGCGACCTTGGCGTTGGCGACATAGGCGCCGGCGCAGTCGGCATAGGCGGTCCACGCCGGGCGCTGGGCCGCACCTTGTGCGCCAGGGCCAAGGCTCAACGCGGCCAGCGCGGCCAAGATGAGCGTGGCGCGCATCAGGCCACGATGGGCGCGGTCAGACGCGCCAGGTCATGCAGGCCCAGCCGCTGCTCGATGGCGCTCACGTGCGCCACGGCCATGTCGAAGCCGTCGCCGTGGAACGTCGCCTTCTCGATGTCCTCGAACTGGTCGCCCATTTCGTCGAGGGCCTTGGCGCTCAAGGACTTGCGCCACGCCTGGAAGACGACCGTGTCCTCGAAGGCGGTGTGCGCCTCGTACATCGTCGCAAAGCTTTCCAACGCGCGGGCCAGGGGCTCGGCATCGCCGGTCAGCACCTTTCCCGCTCCGCATTTGGCCAGGATGAAGCCGGTGATCCGCCGGCCGCGGTCGTGTTGCTGCAGCAGGATCGGGACGAGGCCCGCCGCCTCGCCGCCCGCCTTATGTACCTGCGGGAAGATGTGCCGCTCCTCCAGCTTCTTCTCGTGATAGTCCTCGCCGAAGGTCTGGAACAGCCGGGCCGCCTCGGTCAGGGCGGCGGCGTCCAACTTGTCGGGCGCGCTGCGCAACAGTGGAACCACGCTGCGGTAGACCACCAGCAACCGGCGCAGCACGCCGTGCTCGCGCATCAGGTCCTCGGTGGCCGAGACGTCCTCGGACGCTCCGGCCTTGGCGCAGGCGCCCGGCAGCAGCAACGCGGCGCCGGCCGCCAGCCCGACAGCGGCCGAGAGGGCCGTTCGGCGCGACGCCGTGGTCATTGGAGCTTGCTCATCGGCTTTGAGAACGCGCGGGCCGGCCAAAGGGCGCGCCTACTTCTTCGCCTTGCCGGCGGCTTCCAGGTCCTTGTCGATGTCGTGCTTGTAGAGGCTGTCCTTAGGCCGCTGGATGTAACGGCCGTGGCAGCCGAAGCAGGCATCGTACATGGCGCTGCCGGCGTCGTTCGTCTTGTCGTGGTCGTGGGCGCTCGCCGCCGCCATGCCGGCGATACCGGCCTTGTTCAGCGCCACGGCGTACCTCATCCATGGCCCATTCGGATCGCGGGCGCGGCCCTCCATCATCAGGAGGTTCCCGGCTTCGGCGATCTGGGCGGCGTCGTCGATGTTGATCTGCCAGTTGGCGTCGTTGGTCGGGATGCGGTCGTTGACGCCCTTCTCGTCGTCGACCTCGCCGGAGTGGGCCCAGTAGCTCTCCGCGGCCGGGTTGACGATGTGGCGCATCACGTCCTTGACCGAGAGCAACGTGCGCTCCGGCGGCGCCGCGGGCTTGGCGGGTCCGGCCGCCGCGGCCAACGGAGAGGCGGACGCAGGTTTCGCCGCCTGGGCCAGGGCCAGTCCGCCGACGCCCGTCGCCAACGCCGCCGCTCCCAGGATCGCCACCCCTGCACGCATATTCGCCTCCCCCGTTCATGTTTGCCCCAGCTTAGCGGCCGTGGCGAAACGCAAAACCCCTCCAGCGTCGCCGGAGGGGCACAAGCGGGCGAAAAATTGCGCGGCCCTAGTAGCCGTGGACGATCACATCGGCGATCAGACCGCTCGCCAGCGCCATCAGGACGAAGTTGCCGTCGGCGTAGATCCAGCGGTAGCCGGGCGGGGGCGGGCGCAGGCCATAGTAGGCCCAGTCCTGAACGTAATAGTTCCGGTAGATCACCGGCACGTAGACGCCGCGCCGCCAGCCGAAGTGGCTGTAGGGCCGGTAGCCGTAGCCCGGCGCGTACCAGTAGCCGGAGCGCACGCCGTGGAAGGCGCGCCACTCGGACCGGTCGCGCCAGCTGTCGGCGCGGGCGCGGTCGTAGCGCAGGTCGCGGCGGTCCCGGTTCAGCTCGCGGCGGTCGCGGCCCAGGTCGCGGCGCTCGCCGGGGGTGACGACGCCATCGCGATGGGCGCGGCGCTCGTCCTGGCGGTAGTCGCGGCGATCCTCGCGGTATTCGCGGCGGTCGTCATGGCGCTCGCCCGGCTGGGCCGAGGCCGCGATCGGCGCCGCCGCGGCGATCACGGCGACGGTGGCGTAGAGCAGTCGTCTCA
>Ga0308175_100003706_pt1 | contig 10630 bp, 8 predicted proteins | sample PhyCR1_3_FD_203893 | JGI IMG/M metagenome (GOLD analysis project Ga0308175, IMG submission 203893) | Soil microbial communities from UC Gill Tract Community Farm, Albany, California, United States - DLSLS.C.R1 | ecosystem: Environmental > Terrestrial > Soil > Agricultural land | place: USA...
CACGTCCGCGGCAGCGGCGCCGTCCTCGTGCACCGCACCCGGCGCAGCGACCTGCACATGGCGGCGGCCATGAACCACGACATCGAGGCGCCCGGCCGGGTCGACGTGGACACGACCGCGATCGAGGACCGGGCCAGCACCACGGTCGTGTGCCGGCTGGAGCCGGGCCACCGGCTGCGGCTGGTCAAGTTCCTCGCCTACGGCTGGTCGAGCGTGCGGTCCCGGCCGGCGCTGGTCGACCAGGTCCTCGGGGCGCTCACCGGCGCCCGCTACTCCGGTTTCGAGGGCCTGCTGGACGAGCAGCGGGCCTACCTCGACCAGTTCTGGGACGCGGGCGACGTCCAGGTCGACGGCGACGACGAGCTGCAGCAGGCGGTGCGGTTCGGGATGTTCCACGTGCTGCAGGCCGGCGCGCGCACCGAGCGGCGGGCGATCCCGGCCAAGGGCCTGACCGGTCCCGGGTACGACGGACACACGCTGTGGGACACCGAGCAGTACGTGCTGCCCGTGCTCGACCACACGCTGCCGGAGGCGTCCGCGGACGCGCTGCGCTGGCGCTGGTCGATCCTCGACCAGGCCCGGGACCGGGCCCACACGCTCGGGCTGGCCGGCGCCGCGTTCCCGTGGCGGACCATCGGCGGCGCGGAGTCCTCCGGCTACTGGCCGGCCGGCACCGCCGCGTTCCACGTCAACGCCGACATCGCGGCGGCGGTGGAGCGGCACCGCGTCGTCACCGGGGACGAGCGGCTCCAGGCCGACTGCGGGACGGAGATCCTGGTCGAGACGGCCAGGCTGTGGATGTCGCTCGGACACCACAGCCGGGACGGGCAGTGGCACATCGTCGGGGTCACCGGCCCGGACGAGTACACCGCGGTCGTGGCCGACAACGTCTACACGAACCTGGCCGCGGCCGCGAACCTGGCCGCGGCCGCGGACGCGGTGGACCGGCACCCGCAGATCGCCGAGCGGCTCGAGGTCGACGAGCGGGAGGCGGCGACCTGGCGGGAGGCGGCCGCGAACGTGCACATCCCGTACGACGAGCAGCTCAAGGTGCACCCGCAGTCCGCGCACTTCACCGACCTGCCGGAGTGGGACTTCGACCGCAACACCCGCTACCCGCTGCTGCTGCACGCGCCGTACTTCGACCTGTACCGGCGGCAGGTGATCAAGCAGGCCGACCTGGTGCTGGCGATGCTCTGGTACAGCGACCGGTTCAGCCCGGAGGACAAGGCCCGCAACGTCGACTACTACGAGCGGCGCACGGTCCGGGACTCCTCGCTGTCCGCGTGCATCCAGGCCGTGCTCGCGGCCGAGGTCGGGCACCTGGAGCTGGCCCACGACTACACGTACGAGGCCGCCGTGATCGACCTGCAGGACCTGCACAACAACACCGGCGACGGGCTGCACATCGCCTCGCTGGCCGGGGCGTGGATCGCGCTGGTGTCCGGGTTCGGCGGGCTGCGGGTCTGCTCCGGCGAGCTGGTCCTCGACCCGGCGCTGCCGGCCGGGATCAACCGGCTGTGCTTCGGCCTGCGCTGGCAGGGGATGCGGCTGACCGTCGAGGTGCGGCCGGACCAGGTGACCTACTCGCTGCGCGACGGCGAGCACGCCTCGATGCGGCTCCGGCACGCCGGCGAGCAGCTGACCGTCTCCGTGGGCGAACCAGTCACCCGCCGCCTCACCCCACGCAAGCCCCTGCTCCCGCCCCCGGAGCAGCCTCCCGGCCGCGTTCCCCTGCACCGCGCCGCAGCAGCCGACAGGACCCCCGAAACCTGAGCACCCGCGGCCGCCCGCTGTCGAAGAACGGCGCCAGCTCGGCCTCGAACCATCCCCGGACCCGATCCACCGGCTCCCCGGCGACGTTGCTCTGGGTGGTCAGGTAGGCGGCGAACCCCGCCCTGGTCATCGCCACCTCGTCCGGCCACTCGTCGGTCCGTTCCGGCACGAACCCGCCGGTCGCGGGGAAGTCCGCGGCGAGCGGACCTCGCGGCGGCGACGGAAACCGGCGCAGGTACGTCCCGCGCTTCCAGTCCAGGAACGCCGGATCCGGCAGGGTCGCGCCGCCGTGCTCGTAGAGCAGCAGCGCGCCGCCGGGCCGCAGGACCCGGCCCGCCTCGGCGGCGAACCGCTGCTGGTCGAACCAGTGCACGGCCGAGCCGACCGTGACCAGGTCGACCGCACCGGTGGCGACCGGGAGTGCCTCGGCGCTCGCCACCGCGTACGGCAGGCCGGTGTCCGCGCGGGCCCTGGCCACCATCGCCGCGGCGACGTCGACGCCGACCGCGGCGATCCCGAGCTCCGCCAGGCCGCGGGTGGACAGGCCGGTCCCGCAGGCGACGTCGAGCGCGAGCCCCGGTGTCCACCCGGCCAGCGCCCGGCGCAACGTCCGGGCGTGGTGGTACGGCCGCCCCTCGGCGTACCGGTCCGCCGCACTGACGAACGGGTTCGGACGGGTCACGTCAGGTGAGTGTGCCCGTGGCCCGCGGCGGGTCAGTAGCCGAAGCCGCCCGTTCCACCGCCGGCGTCGCCACCGCCGCCGCCGCCGAACAGCGCGAGCAGCAGCACCACCAGCCCGATCACCACCACGACCGCGACGACCGTGATGACCATCGGCCGCCGGCTCTTCACCGGTTGGCTCATCGTGCCTCCTTCTGTCGCCCACACCACGCTCGAACCACCGCGCCGGGTTCACTTCCTGCCAAGCCTGCGTCGATTCATAGCTGACTCATGAGCCTTCTTCCCCAATTTTGGGGGACGTCTTTGCCGAAATAGGGGGTGGGGTACGGGAGAACCCGCGGCTCATACTTCCGTTGCCCGAACAAGCCCAAAGGGGCTGGCAGCACGGGGCTCGGCCGAGCCTTCGCGCCGCCTGCCTTCCGCGGCCATCCACGGCCCGGACGTGCGAGTGACGGCACGTTGAGCCGCCGCCGCCAGCGGCGTGACCATCTGCGACGCCTTTCCCTGCCTGCCACGGGCGATGCCGCCCAGGCGCGGGCATTGAGTGCGTCTTCCTCATTCCAGCGTCGATCGCCGCTGCCCGGACCCGGGAGAGTCCCGGTCAGCGGATCACCTCGATTGGCGCGGGAACGCGCGCAACTGGAGGTTTTCGTAATGACCCATGTCGAGGAGAGGCTGGAGGCGGAACGCGCCGGCATTTCCCGCCGGAACGTGCTGCGAGCCGGCGCGGTGGGGGCCGCCGTCGTCGGCGCCGGCGCCGCGAAGGTCGTGATGCAGCCGTCCCTGCAGGCCCGCGGGCTGCTGTCGAAGGACGGCATCTTCGAGGGCGCCTCGATCGCCCTCGCCGATTCCCTGTACGACGAGGACTTCCCAGTCTCGCCGCTGATCCTGAACCCGTTCACGGACCCGCTGCTGATCCCGCCGGCGGCGAAGCCGCTGACGCCGGCCGAGGTGGCGGCACTGCCGCTGCCGCCAGGGCCTGGCGTCGGTCAGCAGAACTCGTTCCGCAACGAGACGCACCAGATCTGGCCGGACGCCATCGGCTTCCCGGACCCGATCGTCTACAAGTTCGATCTGCTCGTCCGCCAGCACTCGTTCACCACGTCCCAGGTGCTGCCGATCAACTCGCTCGGCCAGCCGGTCAAGTCGTTCGATGCTGCCGGGCGGACCTACTCGGCCGGGACGGTCCGCACGCTGCCGCCGTCGACGATCTACGGGTTCAACGGCACGTTCCCCGGACCGCGGATCAACGCCGAGTACGGCAAGCCGGTGCTGGTGCGGTTCGAGAACCACCTGGACGAGAACCCGCTCAACCTGGACCGGCAGGACTTCGGGTCACCGGACTACTCGTTCCTGACCCACCTGCACAACGGCCACACCGCCCCGGAGTCGGACGGCAACCCGCACTACAGCATGCTGTTCGGCCCCAAGGAGGAGGGCTACCCGGTCAAGTCCTTTGTGGACAACCTGTACCTGAACTGGCCCGCGGGCAACGACGACCGGGAGAAGCAGAGCTTCTTCTGGTTCCACGACCACCGGATGGACCACACCGGGTCGAACGTCTACAAGGGAATGGTCGGCCTCTACCCGATCTACGACCCGAAGAACAACCTCGACGCCGGCGACGAGACCCAGGGCCTGCGCCTGCCGGGTGTCCGCACCAACCACGCCGACGGCTCCTTCGACGTCGAGTACGACATCCCACTGGCGATCTACGACGTTCGGCTCGACGACGGCACCACCGACCACCTCGACTTCCACGACGGCCAGGGCGAGTTCCCGGCCGCGCGGAACCCGCGCGAGCACCCGGAGTGGTGGGGCAAGACGTTCTTCAAGCACTTCCCCAACCACGGCTTCGTCGGCGACATCTTCACCGTCAACGGCACGGCGTACCCGACCCTCGAGGTGAAGCGGCGCAAGTACCGCCTGCGCTTCCTGGACGCGTCGATCGCCCGCATCTACGAGTTCACACTGATGACCTCGACGCTGGGTCCCAAGTCGGCGCGGGACCTCGGCTACGCGACCGACGCGGATCTGCAGGGCCAGTGGCGGATCGAGGACGGCCAGCAGTGCATGCGCTGGACCCAGGTCGCCGACGACGGCGGGCTGCTTCCCTTCCCGCTCACCAGGGACTCGTTCGAGCTGTGGCCGGCGAAGCGGCGCGAGCACATCGTCGACTTCACCAAGTACATGGACGGCTCGCCCACCAGGAAGGGCGACGTCATCTGGCTGACCAACGTCATGCGGATGCCGGACGGCCGGGTGTGGACGAACTCCTCACGGTTCCTGCCCGACCCCAAGTACAAGATCCCGGTCATGAAGATCGTGATCGGCGACGACGCGCCGGACGACTCGGTGACGCCGAGCCCGACCACGAAGCTGCGTGACCTCCCGCCGCTGCCGTCGAACTGGAAGACCCTCCTCGACGACCGGCTGATCTTCGAGGTCCAGCGCGGGTCCGCCGGCGGCGAGCTCGAGTGGCTGATCAACGGCAAGCCGTTCGACCCGACGGTCGAGCTCACCAGCCTCAAGAACAAGCTCGGGCACTCGTACAAGGCGACGCCGAGGAAGAACTCCTTCAACCTCTGGGAGATCCGCAACGGCGGCGGCGGCTGGGTGCACCCCTTCCATCTCCACATGGAAGAACACCGCACGGTCATGCGGAACAACAAGGACGTGACCGTGACCGCGGACCCCGGCCACCCGGACGACATCTCCCGGGAGGACCTGGTCGCGCTGGACCCCTCCGAGTCGACGATCATCTACCGCGGGTTCCGCGACTTCGTCGGCCCGTACGTGGCGCACTGCCACAACCTTGCCCACGAGGACCACGCCATGATGTTCGGTTGGACCATCGTGCCGTAGTGCCTCCCTCCCCTAGGAAGGTCCTCCCCCCTGCCTAGGTCTGGCGCCTGCCCCCGTGCTGCCGGGGGCAGGCGCCGAGGCATGTAACGGGCCGCCGGCGCCGGCCCGATCGTGGGCTCCAGGTCCGCCCGGTCGGCCCCCGTGGTCGGCGACCGCAAGCTCTGGCCGCTACTCCCCCGAAGGATTCCTGAGCCGGGCCACCTGGCGGGACAGGTGGTGACGCTCCGGCAGGTTGGTGGCGCGGGCGGCCGCGGCGGCGTAGTGCTCGGCCGCGGCGGTGGTGTCGCCGGCCATCTCGAGCAGGTGCGCGCGGACCGCGTCGAGCCGGTGCTGTCCGGACAGCCGGTCCTCGACGTCGGCGAGCAGGGTCAGCCCGGCCGCCGGACCATGCACCATCGCCGCGGCGACCGCGCGGTTGAGGGTGACGACCGGGTTGCCGGTCATCCGGTCCAGCAGCTCGTACAGGGCGAGGATCTGCGGCCAGTCGGTGTCCTCGGCCCGGGCGGCCCGGTCGTGCACGGCGGCGATGCTCGCCTGCAGCTGGTACTCGCCGACCGCGCCGCGACCGATCGCAGCGGCCAGCATCGCGGCGCCCTCGGCGACGAGCGCCCGGTCCCAGCGGGTGCGGTCCTGCTCCGGCAGCGGGACCAGCTCGCCGCTCGGGCCGGTGCGGGCCGGGCGGCGGGCGTCCAGCAGCAGCATCAGCGCGAGCAGGCCGGCCACCTCGGGATCGTCCGGCAGCATCCGGTGCACCACGCGGGTCAGCCGCACCGCCTCGTCGCAGAGGTCGGCGCGGTGCACGTCCCGGCCGGCGGTGGTCGCGTACCCCTCGTTGAAGACCAGGTAGAGGACGTGCAGCACCGTGCGCAGCCGGTCGGTCCACTCGTCGGCCGTAGGCAGCCGGAACGGGACGCCCGAGCTCTTTATCCGCTGCTTGGCCCGGCTGATCCGCTGGGCCATCGTCGGCTCGGGCACCAGGAACGCGCGGGCGATCTCCGGGGTGCTCAGGCCGCCGACCGCGCGCAGCGTCAGCGCGATGGCCGAGGCCGGCGTCAGCGCCGGGTGGCAGCAGAGGAACAGCACGACGAGCGTGTCGTCGCGATCCGGTACGTCGACCGGCGGCGGTTGGGTCAGCAGCGCCCGGTCCTCCCGGGCCGTCCGGGACCGCTCGCTGCGCCGCTGGTCGATCAGCCGGCGGGTCGCGGTCTGGATCAGCCAACCCCGCGGCCGGTCCGGGACCCCCTCGGCGGGCCAGTGCACGGCGGCGGCCAGCAGCGCCTCCTGCACGGCGTCCTCGGCCGCGTCGAAGTCCCCGTACCGGCGGGTGAGCACGCCGAGAACCTGCGGCGCCAGTTCGCGCAGCAGGTCCTCGACGTCCGTTGGCACCCTCAGCGCGAGTCGCCTCCGGACGAGCGGCCGCCGGTGGCCTGGGCCAGGAAGCCGTCCATCTCCTCGGCGTCGGACGGCGCCTGCTCCATCACCTGCCGCACCTGGATGGGCTGCTGCAGCGGGACGCCGCCCGGCCCGGGCACCGCGGACACCCGTGCCGCGATCTCGATCGCGCGTTCCTCGGACTCCACGTCGACGATCTGGAAGCCGGCGACCCACTCCTTGAACTCCTGGAACGGGCCGTCGGTGACCACCGGCGCGCTGCGCCCGTCCGAGCTGACGATCTTGGCCAGGTCCGGGCCGGTCAGCACCGTCGAGTCGACCAGCTCGCCGCTCGCGACCAGCTCGTCGTGCAGCGCCTCGTAGTAGTCAAGGTGGGCCGTGATCTCCTCGCGCTTCCACTCGGACATCGGGGTGTCGACGACCCCGGGCTGGAAGTCCACCGCCAGCAGATACCTCGTCACGTCGCTTCCTCCTTCCGGTGGTGCCACTGTGGCACCTCACCCGGAGGACGAAGCCGACCGCCGCCGCTCGACATGACGCGGCCCTGCCGCCTTCGTCGTTGAAGGCGGCAGGGCCGGGTACGGGTGGGTCAGGTCGAGAGCAGCCGCTCGAAGAACGAGCGGTAGCGCTGGAACGCGTCCCGCAGGTCGTCGGTAGGGATGTCCTCACCACGGTCCCACTGGCTCTCCAGCCGGCTGCGCTCGTCGGCGAACGACTTCGCCAGGTGCTGCATCAGCTCGGCGACCAGCGCGTCGGCCTGCTCGACCGAGCGGCGCGGGGCGTCGACGAACCCGGTCTGCACGTCGGTCCAGCGCGCCCGGAACCCCTCGGTGTCCGCGGTGTCCAGCAGCGGACCGGTGCCCGCGGCGCCGGCGCCCGCCATGGTGCCGGTCGGCGCGGCCTGGTAGCCGCGGTCGGCCCCGTCGCTCCCGCGCCCGCCGGCGAACCGGCCGTCGTCGGCCATCGGGCCACCGGCGACCTCGGCGCCGGGCTGCGCGCCGCCGTACCCGCCGCGGTCGGCTCCGTCGGTGGTCATCGTCGGGTCGTCGTCGGCGTAGGCCGCCCGGTCGGCCGGCGTCCCGCCGGGGAAGCCGCCCGAGCCCATCCCGTCGACCCGGTCGCCGCTGGCGCCGCTGCGGTCGTCGGCGTCGTCGGCGTAGTCGGCGTCCGCCGAGCGATCGCCCGGGAAGCCGTCGTCCCGTTCGCCCGTCCGGGCGGCCGGCTCGCCGCGCACGACGCGCTCGTCGGCGGTGCCCGACCCGGCGCTCTGCCCGGCGAGATCGGCGGTGCTCAGGTCATCGTTACGGTCGTTCACTGGTGCGCCTCCTCACGATCGTCCCGATCGACGTCCAAGAGCTCGGAAAAGAGTGACCGGTAATGCACGAAGGCCTGGCGAAGGTCGTCCGTGCTGGCCAATCCCTGTTCGTTGGCGCGGTAAACGGCGTGCGCGGCGCGGTAGTTCTCGGCCACCTGCGGGTGGTCGACCGACACGTCCGCGGCCTGCCGCTCGAAGTCGTCGTCCACCGGGTAGCCGCGCTCCTGCATGACCCGGGTGACCAGCAGGTCGGCGTCGCGGGTCGCGCCGGGCGGGTCGTCCACGAACCTGGCCTGCGTCGAGCGCCATTCCTGCTGGTAGCGGTCCAGCGCGGCCGGCTCCAGGGGGACGATCGTGAACTCCTTGCGCCGGTGCTCGCGCTCGGCCAGGTCCGACTCGGCTGCGCGCCGGTCGCCGGCCCTGGCCATCGTCCGCTCGTACTCGGGACCGAACCGCTCGCGCAGCCCCTCGCTCCGCCGCCGCCGCGCCGTGAACACCGCAAGCACCACCAGCGCCACTACCACGATGACAATAAGTGTCACCAGGCCAGCGTTCATCACCGCTCCCAGTCGAAGAGGAATGAGGCGCTCGATGATCGAAGCCTCTATTCGGCGAGATACCCTGGCGGCGAGTACGGAAAACATTTCGGCGGGCTACCGGAATTGACTACCGGGCGCACAGAACTGCCATACCCGAGGGACGGGTTAATCCCGCAGCTATGACGCCGCCCGGCGGTAACGATTCAGCCGGCTGGCCCTACGATGCCTCCGGCAACCGCTCACCGACGCTGGCAGACCGCCCAACGACTACCGACCCACGGTTGCCGCTGCAAGGACGATCCCGGCAGTACGTTCCGCCATGTCGTCTGTCACACCCCCTCGATCGGTGCGGGGCATCGCGCGCGTCCCGGCCGACGGCAGAGGGGATCAGCCCTTGGAGGCAGGGATGACCCGACCCGCTATGACCGCCCCGGACCCGCTGGTCAGGTCCCAGCGCCGGAAGGCTGTCGTCGCCAGCACGATAGGCACCACGATCGAGTGGTATGACTTTTTCCTGTACGGCACGATGGCCGCCTTGGTCTTCCCCGACCTCTTCTTCCCCAGCGAGTCGGCATACTCGGGGATTCTGGCCTCGTTCGCCGTGCAGTTCGTCGGCTTCGGGGCGCGGCCGGTCGGCGCCGCGATCTTCGGCCACTACGGGGACCGGATCGGCCGCAAGGCGACCCTCGTGTGGACGCTGATGCTGATGGGCATCGCGACGTTCCTGATGGGCCTGCTGCCCGGCCGGGCGAGCTGGGGCATCGCCGCTCCGATCGCCCTGGTGGTCCTGCGGATCCTGCAGGGCATCGGCGTCGGCGGCGAGTGGGGCGGCTCGGTGCTGCTGTCGATGGAGTGGGGCAACCAGCGCCGGCGCGGCTTCTTCGCCAGCTGGCCGCAGCTGGGCGTGCCGCTCGGCCTGCTGCTGTCCACCGGCATGGTCAAGCTCGTGCAGGGCACCACCTCCGAGGACGACTTCAACAGCTGGGGTTGGCGGATCCCGTTCCTGCTGTCGATCGTGCTCGTCGCCATCGGCCTCTACGTGCGGCTGCGGGTGCTGGAGAGCCCCGCGTTCGCGGCGGTGAAGAAGCAGGAGACCGTGCACAAGATGCCGGTCTGGGAGGTCATCAAGACCCAGCCGCTGGAGATCCTCACCTCGGCGTTCGTGCGGATGTCCGAGCAGGCGCCATTCTACCTGTTCGTCACCTTCGTGCTGACGTACGGGACGAAGCAGCTCGACCTGCCCCGCGGCGACCTGCTCAACTACACGCTGATCGCGGCCGCGATCGGGTTGATCACGGTGCCGCTGTTCGGGCACGTCTCCGACCTGATCGGCCGGCGGAAGACCTACGCGATCGGCATCGCCGCCACCGCGATCTTCGCCTTCCCGTACTTCGGGCTGCTCAACACCAAGGAATCCGCGCTGGTGCTGATCGCGATCGTCGTGTCGCTCATCACGCACGACATCCAGTACGGCCCGCAGGCCGCACTGATCGCGGAGAGCTTCGGCACCAACCTCCGCTACAGCGGCGCCGGCCTCGGCTACCAGCTCGCGTCGGTCATCGCCGGCGGCCCCGCGCCGCTGATCGCGGCCGCGATCCTCAGCCACACCGGATCGAGCACCTGGATCAGCATCTACATCATCGGCTGCTGCGCGTTCGCGGCCGTCGCGCTGTGGCTGATGCCGCGGCGCACGGAGTCGGCGCCCATCACCGAGCACGACGCGGCCGTGGAGGACGGTGCGATCGCCACCCACGGCGGCACCAGCACGACGACCACGACCTGATCGTCCCCGGCCCGCCGTGGCCCGCGCCCGCCCGTCGCGGGCCCGGGTCACGGCGTCGTCGTCGCCGGGGCCCGTGCGCTCGTGGGCGGGACGGGCGCCGGCGCGGAGGAGCCGGTCGGCTCCGGAGTCCCCGTCGAACCGGCGCCGCTCGAGGACGCGGTCGGTCCACCCGTCGCGCCCGGCGCGGAGCTGGCCGAGTCGGACGGCGACGGACCGGACGGCGACGGACCGGACGGCGACGGACCGGGGCTGCCGGACGGAGCCGGCGACCCGGCCGGC
>Ga0308175_100003707_pt1 | contig 10629 bp, 7 predicted proteins | sample PhyCR1_3_FD_203893 | JGI IMG/M metagenome (GOLD analysis project Ga0308175, IMG submission 203893) | Soil microbial communities from UC Gill Tract Community Farm, Albany, California, United States - DLSLS.C.R1 | ecosystem: Environmental > Terrestrial > Soil > Agricultural land | place: USA...
CCCAGTTCGAACACCTTTTCCAGGCCGCCGACGCACAGCCGCTTCAGGTACAGCTCGGGGGCGATGCGCAAGTACAGGTCGAGGTCGTAGGCGTTGATGTGGGTGGTGAAGGGGCGGGCGATGGCGCCGCCGTGGATCTGCTGGAGCATCGGCGTCTCGACCTCGAGGTAGCCGCGGTCCAGCAGGCCCTGGCGCAGCGCCTGTACGGCTGCCGAGCGGGCGCGGACCACTCGCCGGGCGTCGGGGCTCGTGAGCAGGTCGAGGTGCCGGCGGCGGACCCTGGCCTCGGGATCGGTGAGGCCGTGGCGCTTGTCGGGCAGCGGGTGCAGGCACTTTCCGGTGAGCTGCCAGGAGCGGACGAAGACGGTGGGCTCGCCCTTGTCGCTGCGTCCCGCGCGCCCGGTGGCGGTGATGTGGTCGCCGATGTCGGTGTCGGCCCGGAAGCGGTCCAGGGCAGGCCCGCAGTGGTCCCGGGCGAGGGCGAGTTGGTGGTCCCCGGACCAGTCGCGCAGTACCGCGAAGACGATGCCGCCGAAGTCGCGGACCAGCATGACGCGGCCGGCGACCGTGACGTCCTGCCCCTGCGGGACGTCGGCGAGGGCGTGCGTGGGCCGGGGCGTGCCGACCGGGTACGGGTCGGTGCCGGTGGCGCGCAGCCGGTCGAGGGTGCGGTGCCGGACGCGGACCTGGTCGGGCAGGCCCGCGTCCGGGGCGACGGCTCCGGCCTCGTCCCCTCCGTCGAGGCCGAGCGACGTCGAGGACGGCGGCCCCTCGGTGGTGGCGGGCCGCCGCCCTGTCTTCGGGTGCCCCTTTCGGCGGAGTTTGCGCAAGGACGGTACGGAGACGAATCCCTCGGCGATGCCGGAGGCGAGGCCGATGCGGGCGAGGGAGGCGGCGTCGCCGTAGCAGATGAAGCGCGGATACCACTGCGGGTGGTACTTGGCGTTGGAGCGGTACAGGGCCTCCAGTTGCCACCACCGGGAGAAGAACAGCAGCAGCCGGCGCCAGAGCCGCAGGACCGGTCCGGCGCCGATGCGAGCGCCCTCCTCGAAGGCGGACCGGAAGGCGGCGAAGTTGAGCGAGATCCGGTGCACTCCCAGCTTGGGGGCGGCCGCGCAGAGTTCGGTGACCATGAACTCCATCACGCCGTTGGGCGCGGCGCGGTCACGGCGCATCAGGTCCAGGGAGACGCCGTCGCGGCCCCAGGGCACGAAGGAGAGCAGCGCGAGGAGCCGGCCGTCGTCGCCGAGGGCCTCCACCAGCAGGCAGTCGCCGTCGGCGGCGTCGCCGAGCCGGTCCAGGGCCATGGAGAAGCCGCGCTCGGTCTCGGTGTCCCGCCAGGCGTCGGCCTTCGCGACGATCTCCTCCGTCTCCCGGTCGGTGAGCTGGGCGTGGCGGCGGACCCGGCAGGTGGCGCCGGTGCGACGGACGCGGTGCACGGCCTGCCGGGTGACGCGCATGTCCCGGCCGTTCAGGTCGAACCCGGGTACGTTGAGGATCGCCTCGTCGCCGAGCTGGAGGGCACCGAGTCCGGCGCGGGCGTAGGCACGGGCGCCGTCCTCGGAGGCGCCCATCACGGCGGGCGCCCAGGCGTGCCGGCGGGCCACGTCCAGCCAGGCGGCGATGGCGTGCGGCCACGCCTCGGGGTCGCCGACCGGGTCGCCGCTGGCGAGGCACACGCCCACCTCGACGCGGTAGGTGACGGCGGCCTTGCCGCTGGTGGAGAAGACGACGGCCTTGTCGCGGCGGGTGGCGAAGTAGCCGAGCGAGTCCCGCTCGCCGTAGGCCCTCAGCAGCGCCCGGATACGGTCCTCCTCGTCGCCGTGCAGGGCCGCCTCCAGACGCTGCGAACGGAACAGGGCGGCCGCCGCGTTCAGCAGGGCGAGCGCGCCGAGCAGACCGAGCACGAAGGTGACCCGGCGCGGCGGACGGCCGTCGTAGGCGCTGTTGGAGACCAGCCCGCCGCATACCCGGTCCGCCGCCCAGGCCAGGTGCTGGCCCTGCGGCAGGGTGCCGGGGAAGAGCGAGACCAGGCCCCAGCCGAGCAGGATCGCCACCGCGAGGCCGCCCAGCAGCACGCCCAGGGCCCGCCACACGGCACCGCGCCGGGAGGCGGCGCAGAACTCCCCCCGGGCCGCCACCAGCACGAGCAGCAGCAGGGCGCACAGCACCAGGGACGGCAGCGACTGGCGGTACAGGCCGAGGGCCAGACCGACGGCGTCGCTGAGGACCAGCAGGCCCAGATAGACGACGACCAGCCACCAGGCGACCTTCTTGCGGGCGGCGGTGGCGCCGGCCAGCAGGAACAGGAAGACCGCGTAGGCGAGGTTGGCGCTGATCGGGACCAGGAGCAGGTCGAGGGCCCGGACGACCGGGCGCAGGACGCGGCGCAGCGGAGCGACGAACGCGAGCAGGGCGCACAGCAGGCCGAGCGCGGCGAAGAAGGCCGCGAAGGCTGCGGGCACCCGTCCGAGGTGCCCGCCGGCGGGCGGGTGCCCCGGCTCCCCGGCAGCCCTCCGTGCGGCCGGCCCGGCGGTGGCAGTCATGGTTCCGACTGTAGGAAGGCCCCGGTCGGGCCGCCCGTCGAGCGAACGGCGCCGCACAGCCGCGTGACCGGTGGCCGCGCGGGACGCTGGGCGCATGCGCCGTGGCGTGGACCGACCACGCGGAACCGCCGGCGCATGACCGTGTGAACCGCCGGCCGCATGACCGCGTGAACCGCCGGCCGTGCGGCCGTGCGGACCAGCCCAGGAGAACGGACCGCCGGACGCTCAGGCCACGGGCACGCCGACTGCCGGGGGGCAGGAGCCACAGCGGCCGCCGGCCATACGATCCGCCGGCCGCTCGGCCCCGTGGACCGGTAGCGGAGCGGCCGTGCCAACGAGGAGCCGGGCGGGGACCAGGAGTACGGGCCGCCGGGCGTTCGGGCTACGGGCGTGCCGACTGCCGGAGGGCGCACGGGATGCTACCGACAGGTGACCCGTGGGTCCTGCGGCGGCGTGGGCCGGCGGTGCGAAGCGCCGGCCGCTCGTCCGCGTGGACCCGTGGCCGCAGGGCAGTGCGAACCGGTGGCCGCTCGGGAAGCGGCCGCAGGACGCGTGCGGGGTGGCGCCAACCGGCCCCGTGAACCCGTGCTTCGGACGGAGGGGGTGCTTCCGATAGCCTCGGGCCGTGACGGAACAGCACGAACAGCACGCGCACCAGTTCGAGCGGGGTACCGACGGGCCGAAGGTCATCGTGGTCGGGGTGGACGGCTCCGACTCCTCGCTGCGCGCCGCCGCGTACGCGGGCGGTCTGGCCCGCCGGCAGCACGCGCTGCTGGCCGTCGTGTACGTGCAGCCGGTGCTCGCGGCCGGGGCCGCGCTCGGGGCGCCGGTCGCGGAGACGACCGACGAGATCGCCGAGGACCTGGCCACCTACATCCGGGAGGCGGCCGAGCGGGTCCGGGGGATATTCGACATCCGGTGGGAGTTCCACACCTTCCGCGGCGACCCCTACAACGGCCTGGTGAAGGCGGCCGACGAACTCAAGGCCGACGCGGTGGTGGTGGGCGCCTCGGAGCAGGCCGGGCACCGCATCATCGGCTCGGTGGCGGTGCGGCTGGTGAAGGCGGGGCGCTGGCCGGTGACGGTCGTTCCGTAGCGGGTTCCCTCAGCAGCAGCGGGGTCGCGAGGAGCAGCACGCCCGCCAGGGCGATGGCCGTACGGGGGCCGGTGAGCGTCGCCAGCAGGCCCCAGAGGGCGGTCAGGGCGGCCGTCGTGGCCTTGCCGGTGATCGACCAGGCGGACAGGGTACGGGCGACCCGGTCGTTCGGGGTGCACTCCAGGCGCCGGGTGGCGTACACGGGGCTGTAGACGCTCGAGCAGGTGATCACGCCGAGCTCCAGGGCCATCACCAGCAGCAGCCCGGGCAGTCCGGGCCCGACGAACGCCAGCCCCAGCGGCCAGACGGCGCGCAGGATGCTCGCGGTGCGCAGGACCCGCCACTGCCCGCACCGGGTGACGAGCGGCCGGGCCAGCCGGGAGCCGAGGAGGCCGCCCAGGCAGGGCACGGCGAAGGCGAGGCCGTACTGCCAGGGGGAGAAGCCGAGCGGGCCGAGCATGAGCACGGCCAGTGGCGGCGCCGCGACCATGATCAGGGCGTTGGCCGCGAGGTTGTTGAAGAACAGCGGCCGCAGATCCGGGCTGGACAGGATGTGCCGCCAGCCCTCGAGCAGGTCGCCGGCCCGCAGGCGTTCCGTCTTCCCGCGCTCGGGGCGTGGCTCGCCGGCACCGACGGCCCGGATGCCGAGCGCCGACAGCAGGAAGCTGACCGCGTTCGCCACGACCGTGGTGACCGGGCCGAACAGGCCGATCGCGGCGCCGCCGAGGGGTGGCCCGAGGACGAGGGCGGTCCAGTTGGCGGACTCGAAGCGGGCGTTCGCGCCGAGCAGCCGGTCGGCCGGGAGGAGCGTCTTCAGGAAGGCACCGGAGGCCGCGTTGAAGGTGATGTCGGCGGCCGCCACGACGACGGACACGAGCAGCATCTGGCCGAGCCCGAGGCCGCCGAGCGCGTAGGCGGCGGGGATGGTGAGCAGCGCGGCGAACCTGATCAGGTCCATGCCGATCATCACCGGCCGCTTCAGCCGGAAATCGACCCATGGTCCGAGCGGCACCGCCGCCACGGCACCCACGGCAGGACCGGTCGCGGCGAGCAGCGCCACCTCGGCGGGCCCGGCGTGCAGCGCGAGGACCGCGATCACCGAGAACGCGTCGAAGGCCAGATAGGTGCCCAGCGCACTCACCGCGTAGGCGGCCCACAGCCACCCGAACCGCCGCCCCATGCAGAACCTCCCGTTGCTCCCCGCCATCAAAGCGAATGGAGGTCCCGCGAATCAAAACCCGGCCCGGGCCGGGGCCGGACCGCCCGTGCGTGGCGTCTTCCGTAAGGGGCGCCGCTGAGCCATCATGATCCGCCGTCAGCCGTTTGCCGTCGGCGAAGAGGTGGAACGTATGGCCAAGCTCCGAATGGGCGAAGGAATTCTCCGCCGCAAACCCATCGAGCACATCGAGGAGACCGAGGTCGGCGAGGGCGGCGGGCTCGAGCGGTCGCTCGGCCTGGGGCAGCTCACCGCGATCGGGGTGGGCGGCATCATCGGCGCCGGCATCTTCACGCTGGCCGGAACGGTGGCCAACGAGACGGCCGGGCCCGCGGTGCTGGTGTCGTTCCTCATCGCCGGTGTCGCGAGCGCCTGCGCCGCCCTGTCGTACGCGGAGTTCGCGGGGATGATCCCGAAGGCGGGCTCGGCGTACACCTACGGGTACGCGGTGCTCGGCGAGTTCGCGGGCTGGTTCATCGGCTGGGACCTGCTGCTGGAGTACACGGCCATCGTGGCGGTGGTCGCCATCGGCATCTCCGGCTACTTCAGCTTCCTGGTCGAGCAGATGGGCGCCGACCTGCCCGCCTGGATGCTGGGCGCGCCCGGGACCGGCCACGGGCACCGGGTGGACCTGTTCGCGGCCGTGCTGTGCCTGCTGATCGCCTGGCTGCTCACCCTGGGCATCCGCAGCGCGGCCCGGTTCGAGACGTTCGTGGTCACGCTGAAGGTGCTGGTGGTGCTGCTGGTGATCGGGGTGGGCGTGTTCCACATCACCACGGCGAACTACCACCCGTTCTTCCCGTTCGGCATCAGCGGGGCCTTCACCGGCGCGGCGACCGTGTTCTTCGCGGTGTTCGGCTACGACGCCATGTCGACCGCCGCCGAGGAGTCCAAGGACGCGCAGCGGCACATGCCGAAGGCGATCATCTACTCGCTGGCGATCTCGATGGTGCTGTACGTCGCGGCCTGCCTGGTGCTGACCGGCATGCAGAACTACACGGACATCGACCCGGAGAGCGGCTTCTCCACGGCGTTCAAGTCGGTCGGGCTGAGCGGGCTGGCCGACGTGATCGCGGTGGGAGCGATCATCGGCATCCTCACCGTGATGTTCACGTTCATGCTGGGCGTGACCCGCGTGTGGTTCTCGATGTCCCGGGACGGGCTGCTGCCCCGGTGGTTCGCCAAGACCCACCCGACCCGGCACGTGCCGACCCGGGTGACCTGGATCGTCGGAGCGGCGTCGGCGCTCATCGCCGGGTTCATCCCGATCGGTGAGGCGGCCGAGCTGACCAACATCGGCATCCTGCTGGCGTTCGTGGTGGTGTGCACGGCGGTGATCGTGCTGCGCTACCGGCAGCCGGACCTGCCGCGCGGCTTCCGCACGCCGTGGATGCCGTTCCTGCCGGCGCTCGGAGTCGTCTTCTCCATCTGGCTGATCACGTTCCTGCAGTGGCAGACCTGGGTGCGGTTCGCGGTGTGGTTCCTGATCGGCTGCGTGATCTACTTCGGCTACTCCTACCGGCGCTCGGTGCTGGCCGAGCGCCGGCCGGCCGACTGATCAGTCCGCCATGACCAGCCCGTCCCCGGCGGCTCCGCGGCTGAGGACCACGTCCCGGATGCGGTCGCGCACCCCTTCCAGCTCGGCGCCGCCGGCGATGGCCCGGTTGAGGTCGACCAGCCGCCCGGCGTCGACGTCGTACAGCTGCGGGACGAACTCGGCCTTGATGACCCGCCAGCGGTCGCCGGGGGCGGCGGGCGGGGCGAAGGTGAAACGGCCGGTGGTGGACTCGTTGCCGCGCGAGTCCCGGACGCCTCTGTCGTTGAACATCTCGCCGGCGATCTGGTCGCCCAGGCCGTAGACCACCCAGGTGCCGTTGACCTTCTGGTACGCCTGCGGGACGTGCGCGCGGGTGCCGAGAAGCAGGTCGATGTCCGGGCGGCCGTTGGTCGTCGCGGCCGTCAGGGCCCTGGCCAGGCCGAGCTGGGTCCGGTCGGGCGCGTCCTGCCACTCGGTGCCCCAGTGCACGGAGACGACGACCAGGTCGGCGCCCGCCAGCCGGGCGGCGCGGGCGTCGGAGACGATCCGGTCGGCGTCGAGCGGGTTGACGGCCCAGGGCTGCCCGGGCGGGAGCGGCCGGCCGTTGGTGCCGTAGGTGTACGACAGGTGCGCGATCCTGGCCAGGCCCGCCCGGTACAGGGTGACCGAGCGGGACTCGGCCTCGGTGCGGGCGGTCCCGGTGTGCCGCAGGCCGGCCCGGTCCAGGGTGTCCAGGGTGCGCCGGATGCCGGGGGCACCGTCGTCCAGGGCGTGATCGGAGGCGGTGGCGCAGCCGTCGTAGCCGGTCGCGGCGAGGCCGGCGGCGAGCTGCGGCGGAGACATCGCGTCGGCGTCCGCGGTGCCGTCGCCGGTGATGGACTCCAGGTGGCACAGCGCCAGATCGGCCCCGTGTACGAGGGGTTCCACACCGGAGAGCATCGGGCGGTAGTCGTGGCCGTGGCCGCCGGCGTCGTAGCCCGCCCGTTCGGCGACGGAGCGGTCCGGGAGCACGTCACCGGAGGCGACGAGCGTGACAGCGCGGGCGGCCGGCGGTGCCGGGCGGCCCACCGCGACGGGCTCCTGCCGCTCCTGGTTCAGGCAGGCGGCCCCGGCGGCGAGCAGGGCGGTCAGCGCCAGCGCCACCTGATGCCTGCGTGCGATCATCGGTTCACCCCAGCATCGTCGTCACTGCGGACGTCTTATTTACCGACAGAGCTTTGACGGCATATGGGTATGAATCCGGCTCCCGGCGCAAACAAACGGGGCACCGGAATTAGCCCATCCGTGCCACCCGCGCCGGTGCGCACACCGCTCGCGCGACCGCTCACCGACGCGATCGGACCGTCCGTCGCACAGCGGCGCGCGCCCCCTGTCCCCCGGCGGCGCCCTGCGCTGCCATACGGCCATGACGGCCGGAACCGCAATTCCCCACGGGACGACGACCGCCGAGCACGAGCTCGCCGCACTCCAGCGCGAGCACGGCGGCCCCCTGTTCGCACTGCTGCTGAGGCTGAGCGACGGAGACCGGCAGCGCGCCGAGGACCTCGTACAGGAGACCCTGGTGCGCGCCTGGCAGCATCCGGAGGCCCTGCACGCGGCCGACTTCGACTCGGTGCGGCCCTGGCTGCTGACCGTCGCCCGCAGGCTCGCGATCGACGCGCGGCGGGCCCGCCAGGCGCGGCCGCCGGAGGTCGTCGACGAGGTGCCGGAGAACGCGCGGGTGACCGCCGACCACGCCGAGCGGGCCGCCGCGACGCTGGACGTCCGGGAGGCTGTGAAGACACTCACGCCGGCCCACCGTGACGTGCTGGTACTCGTGTATTTCCGCGGGGCCAGTGTGGCGGAGGCCGCGCGGACCCTCGGCATTCCACCCGGTACCGTGAAATCCCGCGCGTACTACGCGCTGCGCGCCCTACGCGCGGTCCTTCCGGGTTATGCGGCCGACCTGCGGTGAAACCGACCGCCAGGTCAAACCTCGGTAAAGCGCCTTGCTGAGAACCCCGTTCGGGCCATCAGCTGTCCTCATCCGTGTTTCCGGACGGGGGCCGGGCCCGTAGCCGGGCCCGGAGGTTCGGGCGAGGCGCACGCACCGGAGGAAGGCAGGAAGGGATGCCGCACAGAGGTCATGAGAGCACCGACGGCAGCGACGGCGTCGGCGGTGGTGAACTGGCCGTCCCGATGGCCTGGTTGTACGCCGAGTACATCGCCGACGAGCTGCTGCGCACCGGCGATCTGATGCCGCCGACGTCCTTCGAGTTCCGGGCCGGGCGGGACGCCCTGGCGCTGACCGTCTTCCTCTCCGACACCGACGGCGAGCTCTCCGGCATCCGGGTGATCTCGCAGCTGGAGAACTGGCTGTCGCTGACGGCGTACGACCAGCCGTGGCAGGAGTGGGTGGGCATGCGGATGGCCGAGCTGGCCGCCGAGGAGTCCGCGGCCGCCGCGCCCTCACCCGACCTGGCGCTGGCCGCGGAGGCCTGGCGCTGGCTGGCGGAGACCGAGCTGCTCGCGCCCGATCTGGACGCGGTGCCGGGCGGCGCCGCGGTGTCCGGCGAGGACGACGGACCCAAGGTGTGGACCCCCGCCTGGCGGCTCGGACTACCCCTCGGCCATCTCGCCATCCACCTGTTCTGAGGCCCCGGCGCCGCCCTGACCTCCTCGATGGCGGGTTCTCGAGGTTTTCCGAAAATCGCACCAATCCGCGGGGCGGGCCGCTCCGAATCTCTTGGTCACGATTCGGTGTGCGCCTTGAGTGATTCGGTTGTCGGGTGCGTACGGATGGGAGCACGGAGTAACCCCACCCGCACCCATCGGCACGAGGATTCGGCATGAGGTCCCTGGAAAGGCATCGCGACGTCGGCGCGTACGCGCTCGGCGTGCTGGACGAGGCGGAGGCCTTCCGCTTCGAGGACCACCTCATGGAGTGCCCCCGGTGCGCGGCACAGGTGACCGAATTCGGTCCCGCGGCACGGCAGTTGATGCTGTACCGCCGGGCCACGCCGCGCTTCGTGCACCCCGTGGCCCAGCCCGGTCCCCGGCTGCTGGACCGGCTCCTGGGCGAGCTGGCGCTCCGGCACCGCGCCCGGCGCCGCCGCTTCCTGTACGGCCTGGCGGCCTCGGTGGTGCTGGCGGTGGCCGGGCCGGGGGTCGTACTGCACTCCGCACACGGGGATCCGGCCGCCCGGGTGACGGCGGCGACCGATCCGGGCACCGGGGTGTGGGCGCAGGTGACCACGGAGGACGGGGACCTGGGCAGCCGGATGCGGCTGGACGTGAAGGACGGCTCGGGGCCGCACTCCTGCCGGCTCGTGGTCGTCGGCCGCGACGGCTCGGAGCAGACGGTCTCCGGCTGGACGGTGGGCACCCACGACAGCGGAACGACCACGACCATGGCCGGCTCCTCGATGCATCCGGAGCAGATCGCCCGCTACGACGTGCGCACCACCGACGGACAGCCGCTGGTGTCGCTCACGCCCCGCTAGTGCCGCGACCGGAAAGGTTGACGGGCTCGCGACGCCCGGCACACCTTTCCGGCCACAGCACGGACAGCCGTCCCGGCGACGGCCGGCACCCCCCTCGGCGAGCGGACCGCCTCATTTCAGCAGCCGGGAGAGCCTGCGGTCGGCCAGTGGCTTGCCGCCCGTCTGGCAGGTCGGGCAGTACTGGAGCGAGGAGTCGCTGAAGGACACCTCCCGAATGGTGTCGCCGCAGACCGGGCAGGGCTCACCGGTGCGGCCGTGGACCCGCAGACCGCTCTTCTTCTCCGCCTTCAGCCGTCCCGCGGCAAGGCCGCGCGAGCGCTCGACCGCCTCGGTGAGGGTGCCGCGCAGGGCCTCGTGGAGCCGCCCGTTCTCCTCCGGGGTCAGGGACGCGGCGAGCTTGAACGGGGACATCTTCGCGGCGTGCAGGATCTCGTCGCTGTAGGCGTTGCCGACGCCCGCGATCAGGGACTGGTCCCGCAGCGCGCCCTTAAGCCGCCGTCTCTCGTCCTTCAGCAGGGCGGCGAGACGGTCCGCGTCGAAGTCCGCGGCGAGCGGGTCGGGGCCGAGCCGGGCGACGCCCGGGACCTGCTCCGGATCGTGGACCACGTACACCGCGAGACGCTTCTGGGTGCCCGCCTCGGTGAGGTCGAAGCCCTCGCCCGTCTCCAGTGCGACGCGCAGCGCGAGCGGGCCCTTGCCGGGCCGGGGCGGACCGTCGGGCAGTCGGTCCCGCCACTGCAGCCAGCCCGCGC
>Ga0308175_100003708_pt1 | contig 10628 bp, 6 predicted proteins | sample PhyCR1_3_FD_203893 | JGI IMG/M metagenome (GOLD analysis project Ga0308175, IMG submission 203893) | Soil microbial communities from UC Gill Tract Community Farm, Albany, California, United States - DLSLS.C.R1 | ecosystem: Environmental > Terrestrial > Soil > Agricultural land | place: USA...
GCATCCGGCGCCTGCCGGACGAGCAACCGCTGCCGGAGCTAGCGTGCCGCGCGTACCGGCGCGCTCCGGGCCCGCGCCTGGGCCGCCGCGACCTCCGCGGCGAGCGCGCGCACCCGCGGGTCGGCGGCGTGGCGCGTGAACGCGGGCTCGGTCCGGAGCGCGGCGTCGGGGTAGCCGTTCGCCATCGTCAGGCAGCGTCGGAGCGGAGCGAGCATCGTCGGGACGTCGCCGAGGAGCCCGGCCACTTCCGCGCGTCCGCAGGTCAAGGTCGCGTCCCAGACGCCACCCGGTGCGTCCCGCAGATAGGCGGCGTACGTGGCCGCAAACGTCGCGAGCGCGCGCTCGGCCTCCGCGCGGTCCCCGCTCGCCGCCGCGAACCAGGCCAGCTGAGGCCCGAGATCCGCCCGCCGCCTCGGCGTCGTGGCCTCGGCCGAGAGCCGACGGACGAGCGCGAGCCCGTGCGCGACGAGCGGCCGAGCGCGCGCCGTGTCGCCGCGTCGGAGCAGGAGGGCCGCCTGCTCGGCGACCACGTAGAGGGTGTCCTCCCCGCTCTCCGCAAGGAAGGTGGCCGGTGTCCCCGCGAGCAGTGCGTCGCCCATCGCCCGGTCGGCGTGCCGCATCAGCAGCAGCGCGGTGCGAAGCCCGTTGAACGGCCGGTCGTCGGCGCGGAACCGCCCGCCCTTCGCCCCGTACGCGCCGAGCGCGCGGGCGACCCCCACGCTGTCGCCGAGGGCCGCCGCCAGCTGGGCGGCCATCACGTCGCCACGGTTATCGGTCGGGTCAAGCGCCCGCTCGCGCGCGACCAGCTCGCCCGCGTCGCCGTAGCGGCGCAGCGCCAGCGTCGCCATGAAGGCGTTGTCGATCACGTTCCCGGACCGCGGCGCCAACCGGAGCGCCTCGAGCGCGTTGGGCCAGGCGTGCGCCGAGTCGCCGTTCTGGTCCTGGCTAAGCGCGAGCAGGAGCCGCAGATCGGCGCTCGAGGGATGGGCCTGAACCGCGTGCTCGATGAGCGCGGCCCCGGCCCTTACTCGGCCATGCGCTCCTTCGTAGATGCCGAGCGTGCTGACGGCGTAGAAGTCGCCCGGGTCCAGGGCGATGGCGCGGCGGGCGAGCACCGCGGCCGAGTCGATCAGGGCCGGGTTCCCCGCCTCCTGCCCCAGGCGTTGCAGCATGAACGACGCCGCGCCCCACGCCTCGGCGGCGCCGGGGTCGCGCCGGTAGGCGAACTCGAACTCCCGGAGCCCCCGCCGGAACCGCTCGGGGCGCGAGAGCGAGTCGCTCCCATGCATCAACCGCCGCCCGCGCTCGATGGCGGCGAACGCTGCGGTGTCCTGCGTGCCCGCCGCGGCGAGGCGCGTGCGCTCGGCCGGGGCGAGCGCGACGTCGAGCGCCTCGGCCACCTCGGTGGCGAGCGTCCCCTGGATCGCGAAGGCATCCGCCGGCGACACGACGGCGGGCTCACCGGCCCACCGTGTGGTGCCGTCCGACACGCGCACGAGCACGGGGCTCACCTGCACGCGAGGCTCGCCATCGCTGCCGCGCGCCCAGCGCAGTGTGGCGCGGAGCACGTAGTCGGCGCCGAGGGTGCGGCCGGCCGCCTGTGGATGGGCGGCCGCGCCCTCGACCGAGCGCACGCTCGCCCGGTCGATCACGCGCAAGCCTTGGAGGCGTGCCAGCTTGCTCGTGATCGCGTCGCCCAAGCCGTCGCCGAAGGTGGAATCGGCGACGACGCCAGTCCCGCTTTGCGCCACCTCGAAGGGCAGCACGGCGACGAGCGGTGGCGCGTCGGACGCAGCAGCCGACGGCGCTGCCCCGGCGCCCGCGCGCGAGCGCCACGCCCACGCGCCTGCAAGTAGCAGAATGGCGACCCCAGCGAGAGCGACGGGCGCCAGGCGTCGAGCGCGAGTCGCAGTTGGATGCGACCCGCTCGCGGTGGGCGCCGCGTCGAGCACCGCGAGCACCTCGTTCGCCGACGCCGGCCGCTCCGCCGGATCCTTGGTGAGACAGCGCTCCACGAGTGCGCCCAGCGCGCGCGGAATGGCTTTCGGCAGCGGCGCCGGCGTCTCGCCGAAGTGCGCGGCCATCAGCGCCTGTGCTGACGTCTTGCCGGCGAACGGGTGCCGTCCCGCGAGCACTTCGTACGCGACGACGCCCCACGCATAGAGGTCCGCCCGGTGGTCGGTCGCGGGGTCTCCGGCCGCCTGCTCGGGCGCCATGTACGCCGGTGTGCCGAGCGACGTACCGAGCTGCGTCAGGCCCGCCGAGATCGGGGCCGCCGGGCCGTTCGGCGCTACGGTGCGCGCCTGCTGGAGCGCCTTGGCGATGCCGAAGTCCGTGACGACTGCCGCCCCGCCGGAGAGCAGCACGTTTTCGGGCTTGATGTCGCGATGCACGATGCCGCGCCCGTGTGCGTACGCGAGCGCGCGCGCCACGTCGCCGAGCACCTTCACCGCCTCGCCGAGCGGAAAAGGGCCGCGCGCCAGCCGTGCGCGCAGGCTCTCCCCGTCCACGTAGGGCATCGTGTACCACGGCAACCCGTCGACGTCGCCCGCGGTGAGGAGCGGCACGACGTTGGGATGCTGCAGCGCGGCAGCGAGCGCGATCTCCCGCTCAAAGCGCTCAGCACTGAGCCCCTGCGCGAGCTCCGGGGCGAGCAGCTTGACGACCACCCGCCGACGGAAGCGCGTCTCCTCAGCCACGAACACGCGACTCATCCCACCGCCGCCCAGCTCCCGCTCGAGCGTGTAGGCCGAGCCGAGCGCGGTCTGGAGCTGGTCCCGGAGCGGGTCGCGCAACTGATCGGGCACGGCGGGCGGGTCGAGCGACAGCGTCGCGTGAGGCGGGAAGGGACGCGCGAGATGAGGGCGTGCGAAGTTACATGGCGAACGGACGTTTCACATCACAGCGCGCACGGTCGCTACCCTGGCGCGCGCACCAACGAACGGCGCGCGCGCGCCTGCGCTTGAGCGTGCGCTTGGGCCGCCGCGAGCTCTGCGGCGAGCGCGCGCATCCGCGGGTCGGCACGCAGGCGCGCGAACGCCGGATCGGAGAGCTGGGCCAGAGGTGACCCGTTGACCATCGTCAGACACCGGCGCAGGTGCGGCAGCATAGCCTCGGTGTCGCCGAGCAGGCCGTAGACCCTCGCGCTGTAACAGGTCTGAGCGGCGTCCTCTTGGCCACCGGGCCGCCCCGGAATCAGCGGGTCCGCGGCGGCGCGGGCGAGCGCGGCGAGCGCGGCGGGGCGATCCCCGCGCGCGGCGGCATACCACGCGAGCTCGCGCAACCAGAACGCCGCGTCAGCTGTGCCTGCGGGCAGGCCCGCCAAGAGCGCGGTGACGACGCGGTAGCCGGAGTCCGCCAGAGCGCGTGCCCGTGCCGCCTCGCCGCGCGCCAGGAAAAGCCCCGCCTTCTGGAAGTAGTATTCGTCGCTGTCTCTGGCCGTCATCGCGCCGACGCTCGCCAGCGAGCTGGTGGCGAGCTCTTGCCGCAGCGCGGCGTCACTGGACAGCAGCAAGAACAGATTCAAAGCACCGTGCAGTGCGCCGTTGGCGCGCGCCACTCGCACCGCCCGGCTCAGGCCCGCCGTATCGCCGGCGGCCCACGCCAGGTACGCCTCCCAAATCTGCACGCTGGGCGCCTCTGGCTCGAGCGCGCGCGCGCGCGCCAGGAGATCACGCACGTCGTCGAACCGCCGGAGCAAGGCCATCGCGCGCATGCCTCCGACAAAGACCTCGAGCGACCGCGGCGCGAGGGCGACGGCGCGCGTTACCGCATCCACGGCGCCGACAGAGTCCCCGGCCTGGAGGCGAATGGAGGCGAGGTGGCTCTGGAGCAGGGCGCTCGACGGGAACGCCCGCGCGGCGTGCTCAACCAGCTGAAGGCCTTCGGCCGGACGACCCTGTCGCAGCGCGACCATGCTGAGCGTGAAGACCGCCTCCGGCTGCCCCGGGTCGAGGGCGAGGGCGCGACGGGCGAGCACGGCGGCCGAGTCATAGCCGAGTGGCAACCCACCGTACTGCGCCACCCGCCGGAGCGCGTGCGCCGCCCACCCCAAAGCGTCCGCGTACTGTGGGTCGCGCTGATACGCTCGCTCGAACTCGCGAAGCGCCTGCATCTGGTCCGACTGCGTCCCGCTCTGTGCACGGTCCCAGAGGCGCCGCCCCCGCTCGAGCGCCGCGAAGGCGGCGGTGTCAGTGGTTGCCGGCCGCGCGAGCCGCGCCCGCTCAGCCGGGGCGAGGGCCACGTCGAGCGCCTCGGCCACCTCGGTGGCGAGCGTCCCTTGGATCGTAAACGCATCCGCCGGCGAGACGACCGCGGGCTCACCGGCCCACCGGGTGGTGCCGTCAGATACGCGCACGAGCACGGGGCTGACCTGCACGCGCGGCTGCCCGTCTGCGCCGCGCGCCCAGCGGAGTGTGGCGCGGAGCACGTAGTCGGCGCCCAGCGTGCGGCCGGCGGCCTGCGGATGCTGCGCCGCGCCGTCGACCGAGCGCACGCTGGCGCGGTCGATCACCCGGAGACCCTGCAGCCGGGCGAGCTTGCCCGTGATCGCGTCGCCGAGACCCTCGCCGAAGGTGGAGTCTGCGACGACGCCTCCGGCACCCGCCGAGGTCTCGAACGGGAGCACCGCCACCAAGGGCGGAGCGTCGGAGGCGGTGGCCGGCACGCCGGCCACCGCTCCCGCGCGCGAGCGCCAGGCCCACGCGCCGCCAGCGAGCACCAGCAGGGCGACGCCAGCCAGTGCGAGCGGCGCCAGGCGGCGAGTACGCGCGTCAGTCGGGTGCGACCCGCTCGCGCTGGGTGTCGCGTCGAGCGCAGCGAGCAGCGCGCCCGCATTGGCCGGCCGCTCCGCGGGCGCCTTCGCCAGGCAGGCCATCACGAGCGCGGCGAGCGCCCGGGGCACCGCGGGTGCGACGGTGCCCAACGGCGTCGGCGCCTCGGCGATCTGCGCGGCGATGAGCTGCTGCGCGCTCGTCTTGCCCGCGAACGGGTGCCGGCCGGCGAGCAGCTCGTACGCCATGAGCCCCCACGCGTACAGATCGGCGCGTGCGTCCACCGCGTCGCCCGCCGCCTGCTCGGGCGCCATGTAGGCGGGCGTGCCCAACGAGGTGCCGAGCTGGGTGAGCGTGCCGCCGGCCGGGCCGTCGGGCGCCTGCGTCTTCGAGGCTGAGAGCGCCTTGGCGATACCGAAGTCCGTCACTACCGCTGTGCGCCCGCTCAGCAGCACGTTCTCCGGCTTGATGTCGCGGTGCACGAGGCCGTGCGCGTGCGCGTACTCGAGCGCCGTCGCCACGTCGCGCAGGATCGCCGTCGCCTCGTTGAGCGGGATCGGCCCCTGCGCGAGCCGCGCGCGCAGCGACTCCCCGCGCACGTACGGCATCGTGTAGTACGGCAGGCCGTCCGTTGTCACGCCCGCGGCGTGCACCGGGACGATGTGCGGCGCTTGCAATGCAGCGGCGAGCTTGATCTCTCGGCCGAACCGCTCAGCCGAAATCCCCGCGGCCAGCTCGGGGGCGAGCACCTTGACGACGACGTCCCGCCCGAGTGCCTCCTCGCGCGCGAGGAACACACGGGACATCCCGCCACCGCCGAGCTCGCGCCCGAGCGTGTACGCGGTGCCGAGCGTGATCTGAAGCTGGTCGCGCAACTGCTCGGGCACGGCGGGCGGAAGTATGGGCGAGACGACGGCGGCACGTGCGGCGCGCAAACATATGGCACCGCCCAGAATCGGCAATCAGCAACGCTGTTGCACGAATTGCTTAAATCGCGTGACCCCTCCTTTCCCGCGGAGCACTCCCCCCGCCTTAGGAGGCGCTCACATGACTACTGGCGCCGACCGGACTCGCGCCGGTCCGACTCAGCGAACGACCCGGCGACATCGGCTGTGCCGCAACCAGACTCCCCTTCGGGGCGTCTTGGCGGTCGACGCCCCCTCGAAGTGCTCAATGAGGACCCGCGCGCCGTGGTGGAGGACGCTCGGCGAACCGCGGAGCCACTCGAGGTCTGAACAGAATACGCGAGTGATGCAGACTTCGATGGCCGTGGGTAGCAGCTCCGCTCAGTAGATAGACAACCGCCTCTCCTCCACCACCCAGGGCGGGACGGTTGCCCCTGCCGCCGCCAGCTCATCGGCGGCCGCGACCACGGCCGGCGTAGGGACGACGAGACGGGTTTGGCCCTTTGGATAGAAGCAGTGCTTCCCGGAGTAGTAGAAGGAGTCTTCGTTGCCGAGCGTCCCGTCCCTGCGAAGAGAGGCGACGCGAAAGCGGCCCTTTCCGAGTCCCGTGACTACCGCCCGGGTGTAGACCAGCCGATGCCACTGGGTCTCGCGAACGACCACCTCAGCGCCCTCACGGACGTTCTCCGTGAGCCACGCTTTGACTGACTCCGCCGTCTGCCCGAAGCACGGGGCGGGAGAGGCTTCAGGGACCGCCGCCCTGGGCGCGCGGCCAGCGCTCCGGCCGACCCGCGCCACCGCACGTTCAGCACGCGCGAGGTCCGCGTTCAACGTGCGCCAGAAGCTGGCCCGCCCGGCCGTGTTCCGCTCGCTCTCCTCGTCCTCAGGTGACGCCATGTGATCCTCCGGTCTGCTCGCTGGGCGGCTCGGATCCGGTTCCGCTCCCGTCATCCTGGTCACCCGGAGTCATCGCGCGATACGGCACTCGTGGCGGATCGGTCAGCAGTAGCCGAACGGGCAGCTTGGTCCGGTAGTAGAACGAGAATGGGTCGGCGAGGAATGGTGGGGGCGGCTCGCTCCCGACTGTGGCCGGGGATGTGATCGCACTGCCGCCGTCAGACGGACGTGTAGGGTGCATCGGGTGGCTCCATGACGGGTCCACACGTCGGTAGGCGGCATGGAGGCCGCGCTCGCGTAGGGTGCGCACGAGAGCCTCGCCCTCAGCGACAGAAAATCCTGGGTCCGTGAATAGAACCGGCAGTGCGTCGTCAGGCCGATCAGGGTGATCGACCCAGTCCGGTGCCGTGAGATTTCGCCAGACCTCGTCGGCGAGCTCGCGAAGCTTCGCGCGGAGAAAGAGCACCGCCTCGTCCTCGACGTAGACGTACTGCACGTCGTAGTAGTAGTCGGGATTCGTGAGTGAGTCACGGACGCTCTCGAGCGCGGTGTCATCGAGCCCATAGTCGGCGAGCAGGGCAAGAAAGCGGTAGAGCCACCCGCGAGCCTCGTGCGGGAGCACGGCCGCGAAGATGTGCGACCGGGACTCGGGCGCATTCGGGAATGAGACCGCGCGCATCCAGGGCGTGCCGTACCGGAGCTGCCACGGCGTGGTGCGATAAAGCAGCGCGAGCCGCTCGAGGTCTTCAAGCGAGGGCTCACGGTCGCCGTTCTCCCAGGCAGCAACGAGCTTCTTGGGGCGCCCCAGCTCTCGCGCGACCTGCTTCTGTGTGAGGCCGACGCGCATCCTGATCGAGCCGAGTTCGTTGGCCTCCTCCTCGCCCCACATCTTTTCGTCACGATCACGGTCGCGGTCTTCCTGCTGCACGCGCGCACTCGCTTGCGCCGCCTCGAAGGTGAGCACGCGCTCGACGGGCGGGCGCCACGTGCCCTCCTCCTCGTCGTCTGGCGCGGCGAGTTTTGCCACGCGATAGATGACGTCCGAGCTCGTGCCGAGCAGAGGCGCGATGTCGTCGAGGGCAAGAAAGTTCTCGTCCAGACCAGCCTCATACATCGCGAGCCGGAGCACCTCCTCGCCCGTCGCGCCCGCAACATCGTACAGGTCATAGCCGTTCGAGACTCGCCACGCGTGTAGCTGGCGCCCGACGGCCCGGTAGAACGGGGTGCTCGGACCAGTGAACTCCTTGAGCCGGAGCATGGCCTCGGGGTCGCGGAGCTCGAAGTCGTCGCCCCATCGGATGAGCCACGCGTCCTTCGGCACTGTCTTCCCGGTGATGACGCGGCGATAGGTGCTGAGGGAGATCCGCGCCGCGGTCGTCATGTCGTCCTGCGTCGTTCCGACGTCGCGGCGCAGGAGCTCAAGCACCTCGCCGAGCGGCGAGAGTGGCAGCGGGGCGTCATCCCCATAGTTCGCGCCCGGCTCCCGCACGGCACCGGGACTTCCCCCCGTACTGTGATGGGCGGCAACAGCGGTCACGACCACGGGCGGTGTGGTCGACGTCATCGACAAGAGATCGAGCCCCACGACGCCGGCGATCTGCTTGGCGACCCGCCCTGTCAGCTCATCTCGATGAATCGCGCGGTGCAGCGTCTGCCGCGAGACCTTCGCCTTCTCGGCGAGTGCCGTCTGGGACATCTCCAGCGACCGGAGCCGGTTCAGCAGCCGTGTCCCGAAGCCCTGGATCTTCTGTACTGGCTCGCGCGTCGGCATGGCTCAGGAGAGTGCTGTTGACAATCGTCCAAGGACAGTTCATCTTCCGTCCCCCAAACTGACGTGTCGGTAGACGATTGTCAACGCATCTCTGGACGGATCGACCTGCAGCGCCAGACAGCCAGCCTCGGCTGTACACCGTCAGGCTGCTCAATTCGGTCTTTGTTCGCTTGAAGATGACTTCAAGTTCAAGCATCTATCCGCCGTGACCACCCCGCCCCCTTCCCCCGCCACGTTCGGTGAGCGCCTCCGGCAACTCCGGAAGGCGACCGGCATGCAGCAGCAGGAGCTCGCCAAGCGAATCGAGGTGAACTTCACCTACATCTCGAAGATCGAGAAGGTCGATGGGCCGACACCGGCGCCAGAGACCATCGCCAAAATCGCAACCGCACTGCAGTTGAGCGAAGGCGATACGAGCGAGCTGTTCCAGCTCGCGCAGAAGATGCCACCATCGGTCGAGCGGCTCATCGTGGCGGAGCCCGAGGCGGTGAACTTCTACCACGCCGTCAATCGCAGCATGTCGGACGACGCGCGCCGTGAGTTCTTCCGAAAGCTGATTAGAGAGATCGAGGGCGAGGCAGCGAGCGGCCCGGAGACGCCGCCGTTGCCCGCGACGGAGGACGAGCGCTGACATGCGCACCCTGTCGAGCGGGGCCCGATGGTGGCGGCGGCAGATCGAAGCGCGCACGGAGCAACGCCTCCGCGAGCTCGTGCTACGTGGCCTCTGGGACGGGCGGCCGCCGGTCCCGGTCGATCACGTCGCCGAGCATCTCCTTGACCTGACCATCTGCTGGGAAGACATCGACGAGCCGGAGGGTGAGGAGGTGCTCGGCTGTCTTCGGCCGCACCGGCGAGAGATCGTGCTCAACGAGCGGCGGATGGAGCGCCTCCAGGTGCCCGGCGTCCTCAGGTTCACCATGAGCCACGAGATCGGTCACGCTGACGTCTTCGCGCTCGCCGACCAGGCAACGACGCAGATTGGGCTCGCACTCAACCTTGGCCAAGCGGGGTATCGCCCGCGGCATCGCTCGAGCCCCACGGGGGAGCTCGCGATCCTCGTGACCCGGGTGACGAATGCCCTGCAGCGCGCCGGCGCCTCGCGCGAACGCAGGCGGGCTGCGTATGAGGCGATCCACGCCGAAGAGCAGGCCCGAGTCTTAGAGGGCGCCGACACGGCCATTGAGGCCAGCGCAGTCAATCACTACGCGTCGTGCCTCTTGATGCCGGCCGACCTGCTGGGCGCCGAGGCGGCTCCCCTGGACCTGACCCAGCGTAGCGCGCTCCGGGCGCTGGCGACACGGTTCGAGGTCTCCGGGGCGGCGATGCAGTTCCGCCTCGAGCACATGGGGCTGATCTACGGCGTCGACGAGACCGGGAGGGTGCTCCTCAGGAACCCAGCGACGGAGGCGCAGGCCGAACTCTTCTAGCCCACGGGAGAAATCCCAACTTCTTGTCGCGCACGACAAGCATCATCACGAAGGATCCGAACGGACGAATCCCCGCAGACGGGTAGTTGGCGCTACCCCGCGAGGATTCGAACCATCGGACGAACTGAATGACCACAGCAGGGCGGATCATGGCCGTGAAACCGAACCCGCCTGCCCACATCCCCTCTGGGACTGTCGCCCCGGAGGGCAACCCCACCGTTGTTGACGGAGGTTACCGGATTTTGCCGCACGACACCGACGGAGTCAACTCCAGCGCGCACCCTTCCGACACCGAGGGGGGAGCCGGCGCTCGCGCGCTCGCCCAGCTCGCCCTCAGTGACTGCGGCGCCGTGGCGGCGCTGCGACTCACGCGCCGGGATCCCGCGCGGATCGCCGCGGTCGTGTACGGCGATGACGTGTTGGACGAGGGGTCGCCCATCGCGCTCGCCGTGGGTCGGCAGCTCGAAGCAGCGCTCAAGCGGAACAACTTCGCGCGCTTCCGCGAGAGCCTTGAGCGCGCTGGACGCCTCGCTGATCCGGCGCGCGCCCGCATTCTGGACATCGACGCGGCAGTCCCAGGGAGTGATCCCGCCGCGCTCGCCGAGCGCGTGCGCCGGACGCGCGATCTCCTGCTCCGCGCAGCGCGCGGCGACCCGGGCGTTCCCGACGTCCTCTGGCACCCGCATCTCACGCTCGCTGTCACGCCGACGCTGCGCGTGACGATCATCCCGGACTACCTGCTCCTTCGTCACACGGCTCCGGGGTTCCGAATCGGAGAGGTCAAGGCGTACCGCGACCGGGGCGCCTACACGGGGATCACCAGCCTCCGGCTCGCGCGGTTGCAGGCCGCCGTCGA
>Ga0308175_100003709_pt1 | contig 10628 bp, 11 predicted proteins | sample PhyCR1_3_FD_203893 | JGI IMG/M metagenome (GOLD analysis project Ga0308175, IMG submission 203893) | Soil microbial communities from UC Gill Tract Community Farm, Albany, California, United States - DLSLS.C.R1 | ecosystem: Environmental > Terrestrial > Soil > Agricultural land | place: USA...
GATCCGGTTGCCCGTGGCGGTGCGGGCGACGGCGGATCCGGCCGAGGCGCTGCTCGACGCGGAGATCGTCGTCCTCGCCGTCCCGTCCCAGTCGCTGCGCGGCAACCTCGAGGAGTGGGCGTCCCTCCTCCCGCCGGACTCGACCCTGCTCTCGCTCATGAAGGGCATCGAGCTCGGCACGACCAAGCGGATGAGCGAGGTCATCTCCGAGGTGACCGGGGCGGTCCCCGAGCGGGTCGCGGTCCTCTCCGGACCGAACCTGGCCCGGGAGATCGCCGAGGAGCAGCCGGCCGCGACCGTGATCGCGTGCGTGGACGCCGGCCGGGCGGCGACGCTGCAGGCGGCCTGCCACACGCCGTACTTCCGGCCGTACACCAATCCCGACATGATCGGCTGCGAGCTCGGTGGCGCGGTCAAGAACGTCATCGCCCTGGCGGCCGGCATTGCCGAGGGGCTCGGTTTCGGCGACAACACCCGCGCCTCGCTGATCACCCGCGGGCTTGCCGAGACCGCCCGGCTCGGGATGGAACTGGGCGCGGAGCTGACGACGTTCGCGGGCCTGGCCGGGCTCGGCGACCTGGTGGCGACGTGCAGCTCGCCGTTGTCCCGGAACCGGACGTTCGGGGAGAAGCTCGGCAAGGGGATGTCGGTCGAGGAGGTGCAGGAGAGCACCCGGCAGACCGCGGAGGGCGTGAAGAGCTGCCGGTCGGTGCTCGACCTCGCGCGCGCCCACGGCGTGGACGTGCCGATCACCGAGGCCGTCGTCCGCGTCTGCCACGAGGGCGAGTCCCCGGCGCAGATGGTGAAGGAGATCATGTCGCGCGAGGCGAAGCCGGAGTGAGCGGCTGGGGCGACGGCACGCGCTCGGTCCGTGGCGGCGAGGGCGACGCCGTACCGGGGACGCCGCTGCGGCCCTCACCGGTGTTCGCGGCGCCCTTTCACCTCGGCGACCTGCCGCCGCGTCCCGGGGAAGCCGACACCTACGCGCGCACCGGGCAACCGACGCTGCGCGAGTTCGAGGCGGCCGTCGGCGCGCTGGACGGTGGCCGCTGCCTGTCCTTCGCCACCGGCATGGCCGCGATCAGTGCCGCGGTGTTCGCCTGCGTGAGCGCCGGCGACCGCGTCGTGCTCCCGTCGGACGGCTACTACGCGACCCGGCTGCTGGCCCGCGACGAGTTGGCGCGGTTCGGGATCGCCGTGGACTACGTCGCCACGCCCGCGATCGAGGCGGTCGCGGCCGACGGCGGCCTGGCTGGTGCCCGGCTGGTTCTTCTCGAGACACCCAGCAACCCCGAGCTCGACGTGTGCGACATCGCCGCTGTAGCGCGCGCGGCGCACCAGGCCGGCGCGCTGGTGGCGGTCGACAACACGACGGCGACGCCGCTCGGTCAGCGGCCGCTGGAGCTGGGCGCCGACCTGACCGTGGGCAGCGACACCAAGGCCCTGACCGGGCACAGCGACCTCCTGCTGGGGCACGTCAGCACGACGGACGACGACCTGTTCGGCCGCCTCCAGCGCTGGCGCAACTCCACCGGGAACACGCCGGGGCCGTTCGAGGCCTGGCTCGGGCACCGCTCGATGAGCACGCTGGACCTGCGGCTGGCGCGGCAGGCGACCAACGCGGCCGCGGTGGCCGACCTCCTGGCCGGCTCCCCGGCGGTGACCGGCGTCCGCTGGCCCTGGCGCGAGGGCGACCCGTCTTTCGCGCTGGCGAGCCGGCAGATGCTGCGGCCGAACGGCGTCGTCTCCGCCGTCCTGGCCGACGAGGCCGCCGTCGCGATGCTGCTGTCGCGCACCCGGCTCTGGACGGCGGCGACCAGCTTCGGCGGCGTGCACAGCACGATCGACCGGCGCGCCCAGTGGGGCGGGGATGCCGTCGCCCCGGGGTTCGTGCGGCTGTCCTGCGGCATCGAGGACACCGCCGACCTGCTGGCCGACCTAGCTACCGGGCTCGACGGCCTCGCGTGAGGCGGATCGTGAACGCAGCCGCGCGCCGACCGTGAGGTACAGGCTCAGGCCGACGTAGTAGACGAGGTAGCCGATGCTCACCACCTCGATCACGGGGTTCGGGTCGGGGTACTGCGCGAGCAGCACGGCGTAGGTGACCAGCCACATGCCGGCCAGTACCAGGTTGAGGCTGCGCAGCAGCGTGGTGCGCGACGGGTAGACGTAGCGCACCGGGACGAACACGAGCACCGTGAGCACGACCAGCGCGACCGCCACCCCGGTCCGGCCGACGTCGAGGACGATCGCGTAGAACGCCACCACGTTCCAGTAGCTGGGGAAGCCCAGGAAGAAGTGGTCGGCCGTCCCCCCGTCGACGAGCTTCGCGTCCACGCGGCAGAACTGGTAGCAGGAGGCCAGCAGCGGCAGCGCGGCGAGCACCCAGCCGGCCGGGCCGTGCGGGAGCCGGTTCGTCGTCCAGAGCAGGACGATGGGGGCGAAGACGTAGGTCAGGTAGTCGACGATGTCGTCCATGCGGGCGCCGTCGAACCAGGGAATCGTCTCCTTGACCCGGAAGTGAGGGGCGAGCATCCCGTCGGTGCCGTCGATCCAGAGCGTGGCGCGGCCGAGCCACAGCGCGGTGACCGCGTCGCCGTCGAAGGCGGCGATGACGATCAGGAACCCGAGCACCGACCCCAGGGCCGTGTACAGGTGGACGGCGGCTCCGGCCAGGCGCAGGCGCAGCGGGAAGACCGGTGGCGCGGGGCTGTCCTCCACGGCCGCGTTGTCGCGCACTCCGAAAGGTTGTCACACCCCCTCCACTAGGGTCGCGGTGATGAGCCGGAACCGGACCCTGCATGGGTGACAAGGTGCGCGTGGCAGTCGTGTTCGGCGGCCGCAGCGCGGAACATGCCATCTCCTGCGTGTCGGCCGGGAGCGTGATGGCCGCACTGGATCCCGACCGGTACGAGGTCGTGCCGGTGGGTATCACGCCGGAGGGCGGGTGGGTCCTGGCCGACCCCGCCCAGCGTCTGGCGATCACCGACGGCGAGCTGCCCGAGGTGTCCGGGGGGACGGCGGTGTCACTCGTCGGCGACCCGGCCGGGCGCGGCCTCGCCGTCCTGGAGCCGACCGCCGGGATCGGCCGTGCCCTGACCGAGGTGGACGTCGTCTTCCCCGTGCTGCACGGCGCCTACGGGGAGGACGGGACGATCCAGGGCCTGCTGGAGATGGCCGGGCTGCCGTACGTGGGCTCCGGGGTCTTCGCCAGCGCGGCCTCGATGGACAAGGAGTTCACCAAGAAGCTGCTCGCGGCGGCCGGCCTCCCGCAGGGTGAGCACGTGGTGCTGCGCGACGCGTCGGGTGCTGTGTGCCCGGATCCCGCGCTGCTCGACGACGCGGCCCGCGAACGCCTGGGCCTCCCCGTCTTCGTGAAGCCGTCGCGGGCGGGCTCGAGCATCGGGATCACCAAGGTCACCGACTGGGCGCAGTTCCCCGCGGCCGTGGCGACCGCGGCGGCGGTCGACCCCAAGGTGATCGTCGAGGCGTCCGTTCCCGGCCGCGAGATCGAGTGCGCGGTGCTCGCGGCGCGGGGGCCCGGGCTGCCGGAGGCGAGCCTGCCGGCGGAGATCCGGCTGCGGCCCGGCGTCGACTGGTACGACTTCGCGGCGAAGTACATCAACGCCGACGACTCGGTGGAGTTCGACATCCCCGCCGGTCTGACGCCGGAGCAGACCGCCGCCGTGCAGGCGGCCGCCTCCCGTGCCTTCCTCGCGCTGGACTGCGCCGGCCTGGCACGGGTCGACTTCTTCCTCGGGACGGCGGCCGACGGCAGCGACTCCCTGGTCATCAACGAGGTGAACACGATGCCCGGGTTCACGCCGAACTCGATGTTCCCGCGGATGTGGGCGGCCAGCGGAGTTCCGTACCCGGAGCTCGTCGACCGGCTGATCTCCTCCGCCCTGGCATCCGGCTCGCGGCCCGCTCGGTGATCCACGGGCGGTCGTCCCCGAACCTCCGGGCCGCCGCCCTGCTCGTCCTCCTGCCCTGCCTGCCCGCGATCGCCGGCTGTGCGCGCGCCGTCGACGGCGTTCCGTCCGCCGCGCCGAACGACTGGGCGCCCGGTTCTGCCGACGAGCTGGGCCGTCTCGTGGTCACCGCGGTCCCGTCGGGGCTGCCCCGCCTGCCCGACGACCAGCTGCAACCGCCGGCGGGGGCGAAATCGGTCGACGACATCGCCGACTACTCCGACGATCCGGCGCACGAGCGCCAGGTCCTCGAGGGATACGGCTACCGGTTCGGCTGGGAGCGTTTCTGGGGGACCGGCTCCGGGCCGATGACCGGAGTGTTCGTGGACCAGTTCGACTCGCGCGCTGGTGCGGGGGCCTATGCCGAAGACCTGGCCCGCAACGATGCCGAGCACTACGACGGCGTCGTCCACGAGAACCCACCGCACCTGCCCGGCGGCTGCCGGATGCTCACCGTCGACGACGCGGCCGGGCAGGCGGCGCTCGGCGGTCCCGCTGCGCTCGCCTGGTGCGGCCACGGCCCGTTCAGCGTCTCGGTGACGTCCGTCGCCGGGTCGCTGGAGTCCGCGGAGGACGAGGTCCGTGCCGTCGTGACGGCGGAGCTGGACCTGCTGCCGCCGTGAGCGGTCACCGGCCGGGCTGGGGGTCCCGGTAGGGGAGGGCCTGGGCGATCTGGGGGGTCAGGGCGGTGACCGGCGCGCTGTCGACCGACGAGGGCAGGGAGATCTGCACGTAGACGGGCCGGTCCACCGTCGTCCACACGGTCGTGTCGGGGTCGGTGGTGTCGACGTAGAACTGGACACCGTTGATCTGGATCGACGAGACGCCGACGACGTACCCGGCCGGGCGGTCGACGCCGCAGATCAGGACGACCGCAGGGTCGCCCCAGGCGTAGGCGTAGGGCGAGTCGGACTTCACCCTCCGGGACTGCTCGCCGGAGAGCTCGAGCGGCAGCGTCTTCATCAGGGCCGGGCACGAGGCGTCGGCCTCGGGGGTGACCGGGGGCACCTTCACCGGGAGGACGGGGAGGTCCTCGCGGGCGGTGGATGCGCCGCCCGAGATGTCGGCCGTTGCGCCGCCGCCGTCGTCTGCGCCCCCGCCCAGGACCCTGACCAGGACGGCGAGGGCGACGACCAGCGGCACGAGGACGACGGCCGCGATCAGCGCGATCCGGCGGAGTGGGTCCCGCGGGCGGCTCTCGTCGCTCAGGATGCCGCTCTCAGATGTTGACGACGGGACAGGTCAGCGTCCGGGTGATGCCGTCGACGGACTGCACCCTGGCGACGACCAGCCGGCCGAGGTCGTCGATGCTCTCGGCCTCGGCACGGACGATCACGTCGTAGGGGCCCGTCACGTCCTCGGCCTTGGTCACGCCGTCGATCTCGGCGATGGTGGTGGCGACCTGGGCGGCCTTGCCGACCTCGGTCTGGATGAGGATGTAGGCGTGGACCACGGGAGACCTTTCCTCGGGGGTGCGAATCGTCCCGCCGGGAGGCGGACAGTTCGGCAACCTACCCCAGCGGCAGGATGGGACAGGTGACTCGCCCTCGTCCCCTCGTTCCCCGCGGTGATCCAGCCGACAGCGTCCGCGTCGTCGGAGAGTTCGGGGTGATCGCCCGGGTGCTGGCCCAGGCCGGCTCCGCGCGGGCCACGCTCGTGGGTCCGGGGGACGACGCCGCCGTCCTGCGCACCTCCGACGGGCGCGTCGCGGCGAGCACCGACGTCCTGGTCGAGGGGCGCCATTTCCGGCGCGACTGGTCGTCGGCGGAGGACATCGGCCACAAGGCCGCGGCGGCGAACCTCGCCGACATCGCCGCGATGGGCGGAACGGCGACCGCGCTGCTCGTGGGGCTGGCGTGCCCCTCGGACACGCAGACGACCTGGCTGGAGGGGGTCGCCGCTGGTCTGGCCGAGGAGTGCGCCCCGCTGGGTGCCGCCGTCGTCGGTGGCGACCTCGTGGCGGCCGCGCCCGACAGCGCCGCTGTGGTGCTCTCGGTGACCGCGCTCGGTGATCTGGGTGGACGGCCCCCGGTCCTGCGGTCCGGGGCGCGTCCCGGGGACGTGGTGGCGCTGGCGGGCCGGCTCGGGTGGTCGGCATGTGGCCTCGCCGTCCTGCGCCGGGGGTTCACCAGCCCGATCGCCGCCGTGGCGGCGCATCGCCGCCCCACCCCTCCGTACGCGGCCGGCCCGGCGGCCGCCGAGGCGGGTGCCTCGTCGATGTGCGACGTCAGCGACGGGCTGCTCGCCGACGTCGGCCACCTCGCCGCTGACAGCCGGGTCACCGTCGACCTGGACCGGGCCGCGCTGGAGCGGGCGTGCCTGGAGCCCGTGGGGCCGTTGCAGCAGGTGGGTTCCGCACTCGGGGTCGATCCGATGGCATGGGTTTTGACCGGCGGGGAGGACCATGCCCTTGTCGCGACCTTCCCGGCCCGGGCGGTCCTCCCAGAGGGCTGGACCGCGATCGGGTCGGTGCGTTCCGGGCCGCGACGGGCCGGCGTGTTCGTGGACGGCCGGCCCGCCGCCGAGGTCGTTTCGGCGGTCGGAGCGGAGGGAGCCGGGCATGTCCACTTCAGCTGAACGGCTGCTCCGCGACGGGACCGTGGCGACGCTCCGGCTGCTGCCCTACGACCATCCGGTGGCACACGACCTCGTGGAGCAGGTGCAGGCGGAGTACGTGCAGCGCTACGGCGGGCGCGACGCGGCCGTCGTGGAGGCCGCGGAGTTCCTCCCGCCGCGGGGCGTCTTCCTGGCTGCCGAGATCGACGGCGAGCCGGCCGGGTGCGGCGCATGGCGGGTGGTGTCGCCGGGCGTCGCGGAGATCAAGCGGGTGTACGTCGTGCCCCGGTTCCGCCGTCGCGGGCTCGCGCAGGGAATCGTCGCGGCGCTGGAGGACGGCGCCGCGGCGGCCGGGCACCGATCGGTGGTGCTCAACACCGGGCGGGAGCAGCCCGAGGCGCTGGCCCTGTACGCCGACCTCGGGTACGGCCCGATCGAGGGATACGGCATCTACGCCTGCTCGCCCGGAGCGGTGTTCCTGGGGAAGGATCTCGGCCCCGGTACGCAGATGGAGGGCACCTCATGGGCATCGTGACCGTGTCGGCGGCGTACGGCGCTGCCGGCGCCGAGATCTCGCGGGCCGTGGCGGAGCGGCTCGGCCTGCCGTTCCACGACCGGGCGATCGCGGCGCAGGTCGCCGTGCGCCTGGGTGTTCCGGTGTCGGAGGCCGAGGCGAACGACGAGACCGTCGTCCGTGGGCTCTGGCGACTGGTCGCCTCGCTGGGCACGATGCCTGATCCGGTGGGCGGGGTGCTGCCGACGGCCACCCTGCCGGATGCGCGCGCCTACCGGGAGCAGACGGAGCGGGTGCTGAGGGAGATCGCCGTCGGGGCCGGGGGAGTGGTGCTCGGCCGGGCGGGTGCACTGGTGCTGGGCGACCGCCCGGACGCGCTGCACGTGCGGCTGGACGGCCCTCGCGACCGGCGGCTGAAGGCGGCCATCGCACGCTCGGGGCGGTCGGCCGACGAGGTGCGCGGGGAGATGGAGGCCAACGACCGGACCCGGGAGGCGTACGTGCGGCACTTCTATCGCTGCGATCCGGCCTCCGCGCAGCACTACCACCTGGTGGTGGACACGACGGCACTCCCGCTCGAGACGGTCGTGGAACTCGTTGTGACGGCGGCGCGGGGTCGGGGCATAACCGGAGCCTGACCCCTCGCGGATCTACTGGGGCGCCCGCCGTCCACAGCCGCCTGCCGCTTCCACAGGTGCTGTTTCGGCTGGTCAGCGGCGTGCCGCAGCACTACAATCGAACGTATGATCGAACAGGGGCCGTTCCCGCCAGCGCGGGCGTTGCTGTTCGAGGGCCTCCTTTCGAGACGGCTGCTCGAACTGCGCGGTCTGCAGTTCATCTTCGATGCCGATCTCCATGGCACCCGCGGGACGACGCTCGAGCCGGAGCCGGCCGCCGAGCCTCGGCCGGAACCGAGCGAGACCTCCCAGCCCCCGGAGCCCGAGCTCGAGCCCTCTGCGGCCCAGCCCTCGGCGCCGCAGCCCATCGAATCCGAGGCCATCGAATCCGAGGCCATCGAGCCCGAGCCCGAGTCCGGGTCGCGGCCGGAGCATGACGACGGCCCGCTGACCGACGAACGCTTTCCGGCGTTGTCACGGTTCCGTGGCCTGCTGGAGGCGGGTGCGGGTCATCTGGCGGTGGCGCGGGCGGCGCACGTCGAGCATTGCCGCCAGGCAGGGGTGCAGATGCGGGCGCTGGCAGCGTTCGCCGCGCAGCGCCCGTCTTCTGTGCTGGACCGCCCGGAGGACGAGGTGGGGTCGGCGGCGGCCGCGTCGCGGGCGGCCCGTCCGGCGGCGTTGACCGCGGTGAGCGAGTGGGCCGTCGATGACGTGATGGTCGCCCTCGGCCTGTCCTCGCGGGCGGCGGGAAGCGTGCTCGCGGACGCGGTGACCCTCGCCGAGCGGCTGCCGGCCACCCTGGACGTGCTGGAGGAGGGCCGGATCAGCCTCGGCCACGCCCGCGCCCTGGCCGAGATCGTCGGGCCGGTGAAGGACGAGGCCCGCGCCGGGGTGGAGGCCCGTCTGCTGGCCCGCGTCGAGGGCAAGACGGTCGCCCAACTGCGGGAGGCGGCGCGCCGGGCGGTGCTGCGGGCCGATGCCGCCGCGGCCGCGAAGCGGCTGGCCCGGGCCATCCGGGAGCGGTCGGTGCGGCTGCAGCCAGGCGCCGACGGGATGGCGGAGCTGGCGGCGGTGATGACGCTGCCGGTCGCCCGGGCCTGCCTGCGGGCGCTGGAGGCCTACGCCGGGGACTGCCGCACGCCCGGCGACGGGCGGACCAAGGAGCAGCGGATGGCCGACTGCCTGGTCGACCTGATCCTGCGGCCCGGCATCAATCCGCCGGTGCAGATCGGGCTCACTCTCCTGGCCGGGGTGAACACGCTGGCCGGCGGCGACCAGCCCGGTGAAGTCGACGGCCACCCGGTGTCGGCGGCGGAGGTCCGCGAGCTCGCCTACGCCCTCGGGCTGCTGCCTCGCCCACAGTCGCCCGCCCCGGACACCACCCCGAGCACGGCCGCACCCGAAACCACCCCGAGCACGGCCGCACCCGCCACCGAGCCCGCACCCGCGGCCGAGGTCGAGGAGGAGCCCGCATCGAAGCTCGAGCCCGAGGGCGCGGCCGGCACTCAGCTCGCAGGCGCCCATGCCGATGAAGCCGAGCTCGGGCCCGCGGCGGCGAGTGGCCGGCCGCTGAGCACGAACCAGGCGGCCGCGGCCCAGATCGGGCGGCTGCTCGCGCTGCGCAGCACTGCCGGCACGGCCCTGGCCCACCTTCCGCAGATCGCGATCTTCGAGGAGATCTCCGGCCAGCTGCTCGCCCTCACCGATGCCACCCAGATCCGGCACGCCGCCACCTGCGGCCACCGGAAGTGCCGGACCGGGAAACGGCCCTGCACCCATCCACCCGCCGGTCCCGGCCTCGGCCCACCACGGACAACCCCCGGCTACAGCCCCTCCGATCCACTCGCCCGATTCGTCCGCGCCCGCGACCGGCGCTGCCGCTTCCCCGGCTGTCGCGCGCCCGCGATCCGCTGCGACCTCGACCACAACCAACCCTGGCCGAGCGGACGCACCAGCGCCGACAACCTGTGCTGCCTGTGCCGCCACCACCACCGGCTCAGCCACCAGGCGCCCGGCTGGACCATGACCCGCCTGCCCGACGGCGGCCTGCAATGGACCACCCCCGGCGGCGACACCATCACCACCCACCCGATCCCCTACGGCACCGACGACCTCGCGCAGCCGCCGCCAGAGGAGGCAGTCCCGGTCACGAAACCCATCGGCATCCTCGAGCAACTCCGCCGCTGGCCCCCGTCACCAGCGGACCCCGACGAGGAGCCCGCGCCGTTCTGAGCCGGGCGGCCGCCGAACGATGACGGACTGTCTGGGTCAGTTGTCAGACTGTGGACGTGCTCGACCTCCAGCCCGCCCACGTCGGCGACGCCGAGGACCTGCACGCGTTGCGCGAGGCTGCCGCGCGCTGGCTCGTCGCGCGGGGCATCCGGCAGTGGCTGCCCGGCGAGGTGGACCTCACGACCATCCGCCGGCAGATCGAGGACGGCGAATGGTTCGTGCATCGCCGGACCGGTGGCGTGGTCGCCGCCCTCCGGTTCCTCTGGTCGGATCCGGAGTTCTGGGGCGAGCAACCCGGCGACGCCGCGTACGTGCACGGTCTGGTGATCGACCGGGGTTCCGCCGGCGAGGGGCTGGGTGCGGCGGCGCTGCGCTGGGCCGAGGAGCGAGCGCGAGCCGCCGGGAGGTCCTACCTGCGGCTGGACCACGCCGCGGACAACGTCCGCCTCTCCGAGTACTACCGCGAGCTCGGCTTCCTCGAGCGCGGACGCCGGGAGTTCGACGCCTGGGGACCGGTGACGCTGGTCGAGAGGCGCGTGACCTGGACGCGAAAAACCCCGGAGGTCGACGACCTCCGGGGTTCCCCCGGGACTACCGGGACGCGCTGACGCTCAGGTCAGGCGCGCACGACCTTGCCGGCGCGGATGCACGAGGTGCACGCGTTGATCCGGCGACGGTTGCCGGGGGCGATGAGCGCCCGCACGGACTGGATGTTCGGGTTCCAACGGCGCGGCGTGC
>Ga0308175_100003710_pt1 | contig 10625 bp, 8 predicted proteins | sample PhyCR1_3_FD_203893 | JGI IMG/M metagenome (GOLD analysis project Ga0308175, IMG submission 203893) | Soil microbial communities from UC Gill Tract Community Farm, Albany, California, United States - DLSLS.C.R1 | ecosystem: Environmental > Terrestrial > Soil > Agricultural land | place: USA...
TACCGCGCGCAGCGTCCGCGGCACGTCGTCGCCGCGCTCGCCGAGGTACTTGAGCACGATGTTGCCGCCGAGCGACACGCCGCAGACGCCGAGCGGCGTGTCCGGATGCTCGCGCATGAGACGGTCGAGCACGAGCGCCACGTCGGCCGTGTCGCCGGAGTGATAGAAGCGCCGCGTCCGGTTGAGCTCCGGTCCGCACGAGCGGTGCAGCAGCAGATCCATCGCCCAGCCGCGGCGGCGCGCCTCGCCGAACATCCCCTGCACGTAGTGCGACTGCACGCCCCCCTCGAGCCCGTGCAGCAGCAGCAGACGTGGCCGGCCGGGCGCCGCGGCGTCGAGCCGCACGAGGTCCACGAAGTCGCCGTCGGTCGTGTCCCACCGCTCGGTGCGGGTGGGTGGGCGCTGTGGGTGCCGCAGGAATTTCCCCCACATCGTCTGCACGTGCGGATTGCGCGCCCACCACGGCGCGCGGAACGAGGACCACGGCCCCGGCGTCTGCGACATGCGCACAGTATAGTGCGCCATGCGCGCGCCTCTGGACGCCTCGCTCTGGCTGCCGCTCGCGGTCACGCTCGCGGAGACGCTCGTCGCGCTGCGCGTGCTGCACGGCGCGGTGGGGCGGGCGATGCGCGCGCGGGGCGACGCCGGCTGGCGGCTGCGCGACACCGCGCTCGTGAGCCCGCTGCTGCTGCTCGGGCTCGCGCTGTTCTTCGCGTCGCTGAACCACGGCATGCTGCGCTACGCCCTGGACGTGGAGCGCGGCCACCGCGGGGTGGCGCACCTCGCGGGGACAGTGGCCGCCGCGACGGTGGGGCTGGTGATCGCGTGGTTCGGCGGGCGCGCGGTGGGCAAACTCTACTGACACGGGGTATCAGAGGCACGGTACGCCGTCTGCTCATGCGTGCCGCGTCACTCGTCATCGTCACCGCGGAGTTCGTATGCCGACCTCACGTCGCCTCTTCCAGCTCGTCACGCTCGGCGCGGCGGTGGCGTCCGCCGCCTGCGGCCCGCTGCGCCGCGGGCCGACGCCGGCGCGGATCATCTTCTCGAACCAGTCGCTCGACCAGGCCGACGTCTACGCGGTGTCGAGCGCCGGCGGGCAGACGCGGATCGGCACGGTGATGCCCGGCCGCACCGACACGCTGCGCGTCCCGACGGCCGCGTTGGGCGGCGACAACAGCACGAACATCGTCGCGCGCATCCTCGCGCGGTCGCGCACGCCGAGCACGGGGATGCTCACGTTGAACCCGGGCGACCTGATGCAGGTGACGCTGTCGAGCGACGAGCGGATCCTCTCGGTGCTGCCGGCGCGCGAGCCGTAGGCCGCAGACATCGCGTCAGCGCTCGCTGTCGAGCGCCCGCATCTGCGTGGCGTCGTAGCGCGTGCCGGCGATGGCGTCCGGCGAGACGGCCCGCTCCAGTCGCGCGCGCTCGTCGGCCGACAGCACGACGTCGAGCGCGCCCAGGGCGTCGGCGAGCTGCGCGCGCGTGCGGGCGCCGATCACCGGCACGACGTCCGGCGTGGCGTCGGGCGTGGCGTCCGACGCCGCATCGGCGCGGTCGAGCACCCACGCGATCGCGAGCTGCGCGGGCGTGACGCCTTTCTCGCGCGCGAGGGCCGCGAGCGCGTCGACGAGCGGCTGGTTGCGCGCGCGGTTCTCGCCGCTGAACCTCGGAAGCCGCGCCCGGAAGTCGCGCGTGGCCGCCGGACGCGACCCGGTGAGCAGCCCGCGCGAGAGCACGCCGTAGGCGGTGACGCCGACGCCGAGCGCGTGCAGCGCGGGGAAGATGGCCGTCTCGGGGCCGCGGCTGACGAGTGAGTACTCGATCTGGAGGTCGGCGATCGGGTGCACGGCGTGCGCGCGCCGCACGGTGTCGACGCCGACCTCCGACAGGCCGACGTGGCGCACGTAGCCGGCGCGTACGAGATCGGCGATCGCGCCGACGGTCTCCTCGATCGGCACCTGCGGGTCGAGCCGCGCGGGGCGGTACACGTCGACGTGGTCGAGGCCGAGGCGCGTGAGCGAGTAGGCGAGGAACGTCTTCACCGCCGCGGGGCGCGCGTCGATGCCTAACGGCGTGGCGTCGGGGGCGCGCAGGGAGCCGAACTTCACGGAGACGACGGCGCGGTCGCGGTGGTGCGGCGCCTCGCGGAGCGCGCGGCCGACGAGGAGCTCGTTGTGCCCCATGCCGTAGAAGTCGCCGGTGTCGATCAGCGTGACGCCCGCGTCGAGGGCGGCGTGGATGGTGGCGACGCTCTCCGCGTCGCTCGTCGGGCCGTAGGCGCCGGACATCCCCATGCAGCCGAGGGCGAGGGGGAAGACGCGGGGGCCGGTGGTGCCTAACGGGCGGGGCCCGCGGCGCGAGTCGGGAGTGGGAGACATGAGGACGGGGCAGAGGTCGACGGCGGCGGCGTGACGTCGCGGCAAGGGCCATGCGCGCCGGTCGTCGCGATTCGTCACATCGCGCCTTGTGAGTTGAACGATCGTTCAACACGTTGGCCGCGTGTCCGACACCCGCGACCGCATCCTCGCCGCCGCCCGGAAGCTGTTCGCCGAGAAGGGTTACGGGTCGACCAGCGTCGCGGACCTGCTGCAGAGCGCTGGGGTGAACGCCGGGAGCCTGTACCACTTCTTCCCCGGCAAGCAGGACGTCCTGCTCGCGGTGCTCGACAGCTACCTCGCCGGCATCGGGCCGATGCTGCTGGAGCCGGCATGGGGGGGGGTGGCGGATCCGATCGAGCGCGTGTTCGCGCTCCTCGACCGGTACCGCGGCGCACTCGTCGCCACCGACTGCAGCTACGGCTGCCCGATCGGGAGCCTGGCGCTCGAGATCCACGAGCCCGACCCGCCGGTACGCGAGCGGCTCGCCGCGAACTTCGACGCGTGGGTGGCGGCGATCGAGCGGTGCTTCGTGGACGCCGGCCCTCGGCTCCCGGCGACGGTCGACCGCCGCGCGCTCGCCGTGTTCGCGCTCACCACGATGGAGGGCGGCGGCATGCTCGCCCGCACGCATCGCAGCACGCAGTCGTTCGACGACGCCGTTCGCATGCTCCGCGAGCACGTCGCCCGCCTCGAAGCCGCCGCCTGACCCCTCACCCCTTCCCCCTCCCCGCCATGAACACGCGCGCGCTCGCCACCGCCTCCGCCGTCGGTACGGTCCTGCAGGTCGCCATGGTGCTCGCCGGACACGTCAGCCCCACGGTCGCCGGGCTGTTCGCCGTCGGCGGGATGGGGTTGTCGCTCGTCGCCGGGGTGCTGTACACGCGCCTGGCACCGAGCGCGAGCCGCGGCGACGCGGCGATCGGGGGCCTGCTCGCCGGCGCGGTCTGCGCGGTGCTCGGCATCCTCGTCTCCTACCTGCTGCACGACGTGCCGGCGTCGCTCCTGGTCCTCGGCACCGCCAGCTCTGCCGTCACCGGGGCGATCGGGGGGGTGCTGGGGATGTTCGGGAAAGCCCGCTTCGCGGCGGCGCGGTGAGGAAGGGCAACTGCGTACTGCTCACTGCGTAGCTGAGTCCTGTTCACGAGGCACAGCTACGCAGTAAGCAGTACGCAATCACTACCGGGGCGGCCCTCCGCTCTCCACGGGGCCATGTCGCACGATTGCCACTATTGACAATATCAATCACGTCGACGAGACTCCCGGCGCTCGTCGTCCCGGTCGGATCCGATCGCGGCACTTCGTACACGCGCTGTACGAAAGGCGGGCCGCTCGCCGTACGACGCTCGATCGGACCCCCACTGCGCAGCCGACGTGAGCATCGATCCCGGAGCTTCCACCCCGCTCTACCAGCAGGTCGCCGCCGACATCCGCCGGCAGATCGTCTCCGGCGCCATGCCGGTCGGCACCCGGATCCAGCCGCACCGCGAGCTCGCCAGCACGTACGGCGTCTCGATCATCACGATCAACAAGGCGCTCGCCGGCCTCGTCGCCGAGGGCGTGCTGCATAGCCGAGTGGGGCGCGGGACCTTCGTCGTCGTGCGACCGGCGCCCGCCGACGCCGCGACCGCCGCCCCCGTGGCCGCCGCGGCCGAGCGCGCCGACCAGATGCTGGGGTTCGTGCTGCGGGACCTCAGCTCGCCGTTCTTCTCGCTCGTCGCGCACGCCGCGCAGCAGCGGGCCGACGCGGCCGGCTACGGGCTGCTGTTCGCGTCGAGCTCCAACCGCCTCGACCGCGAGGAGGAGCAGATCCGCCGCCTCGAGGGGCTCGGCGTGCAGGGGCTCATCGTCGTGTCGATGAACCGCACGTACAAGCTGAGCGAGCCGCTCAAGGCGCTGCACGACGCCGACTTCCCGTACGTGATGGTGTCGTTCACCGAGGGCGACGAGGTGCCGTTCATCGGCGCCGACCTCACGCGCGTCGGCGCGCTGGCGGCCGAGCACCTCATTGCGTTAGGCCGGCGGCGCGTCGGGTACATCACCGACCGTTTCGGCAGCGCGTTGGGTGAGATCCGCGCCTCCGGCTACCGCCGCGCGCTCGCCACGCACGGGCTGCCGGTCGACCCGGCGTTCCAGTTCCAGTACCCGCTCGAGGGGGAGTGGAACGACTACGAGTCGGGGTACGCGATCGGCGAGCACGTCGCCGGCCTCGCGCACCGCCCCGACGCGATGTTCGTGTTCAACGACCTCGGCGCGCTCGGCTTCGAGGACGGGCTGCTCGACCACGGCGTGCGCGTGCCCGACGACATCGCGATCGTCGGGCTCGACGACATCGAGATGGCGAGTCGCGCGCGCGTGCCGCTCACCACCGTGCGCATGCCCGCCGACCGGATCGGCGCGCTGGCGGTGGACACGCTGCTCGCGCGGCTCAGGGGCGACCGCCCGCCGACGCGCCAGCTGCTCGACCCCGAGCTCGTGGTGCGCCGCTCGTGCGGCGGCGCGCCGACCCCCGACGATCTCGCGCCCGGCGCCCGCCGCGGCGCCCGCGCCGCCGCCCGCCGCGCCCTCGCCGCGGAGCGAAGTCGTTAGGCAGCATCGTTAGGCAGGGTCGTCAGGCGCCCGACGCGCCGCCTCCCGCCGTCCCACGTCCCGCAGTCTCCAGTTCCGCCGTACTCACGTCCCGTCGTTTCCGACCAGGAGTGTTCAGATGAAGTGGGCGAAAGGCCTGAGCGTGCTCGCCTTGCTGTCCGTCCCCGTCGCCACCGTGACGCGGCCCGTCGCCGTGTACGCGCAGGCGACGCAACAACCCGCGCAGCCGAATGCCGGGCGCATCACCGGCACCGTCACCGACGCCACGTCGGGGAACCCGGTGCCGAACGTCAACGTGACCGTCGTCGGCACGCAGAACGGCGCCGCCACCGACGCGAACGGCCGGTTCACGATCCGCGGGGTGCCTAACGGGACCGTGACGCTGCGCGCGCAGCGCATCGGCTTCGCGCCGACGACGCGCACCGTGGTGGTGACCAACGGCACCGCGCCGGCCGTGAACTTCCAGCTCACCGCGCAGGCGGTGCAGCTCAGCGAGGTGGTGAGCGTCGGCTACGGCACGCAGAGCCGCCGCAACGTCACCGGCTCCGTGGCGAGCGTGACGACCGACGCGCTGGAGAAGGCGCCGGTGACGTCGATCGACCAGGTGCTGCAGGGCACCGCGCCCGGCGTGCAGGTGACCACCGCGTCGAGCGAGCCCGGCGGCGCGCTCTCCATCCGCATCCGCGGCACGAGCTCCATCACCGGCAACTCGGAGCCGCTCTACGTCATCGACGGCTTCCCGATCGAGAACGACATCTCGGGCTCGGCGGCCGGCAACGGCGGGCGCTCGCAGACGACGCCGCCGAACCCGCTCATCACGCTCAACCCGAGCGACATCGAGTCGATCTCGATCCTCAAGGACGCGAGCGCGACGGCGATCTACGGCGCGCGCGGCGCGAACGGCGTCGTCATCATCACGACGAAGCAGGGGCGCGGCACGCGGCCGCAGTTCTCGATCGACGCGTACTCCGGCGCGGCGAGCGTCGCGAAGAAGTACGACCTGCTGGACGCCGCGGGCTACATGGACTACGCGAACGCGTACGGCGCGGCGTCGAGCACGCCGTTCACGCCGTTCCCGGACAGCGTGAAGTCGCGCCTCCTCGCGAGCGGCGTCAACACCGACTGGCAGGACGCGGTGTTCCGCACCGGCGCGGTGAACAACTTGCAGCTCACGGCGCGCGGCGCGACGAACAACAGCTCGCCCACGCGCTACGCGCTCTCCGGCGGCTGGTTCGACCAGGACGGTGTGGTGGTCGGCTCGGGCATCCGCCGCCTCTCGGCGCGCTTGAACCTCGACCAGTCGTTCGGCTCGCGCTTCGAGGTGGGGGGCAACGTGACGGCGGCGCAGGTGCGCACGAAGGCGACGCCGACCGCCGGCCAGCAGAACGGCAACGCCGGCGCGGTGAGCGCCGCGCTGCAGTACGTGCCGATCCTCCCGGTGCGGCGCGCCGACGGCACGTACTCCTACATCTACACGGACCTCAACGCGTACAACGCGCTGCTCGACGCGCCGCAGACGCCGAACCCGGTGTCGCTCGCGCAGGACGTGATCGACTCGCTGAGCGACACGCGCGTGCTCGGCAACTTCTTCGGCCAGGCGCACCTCACGAAGGACCTGACGGCGCGCGTGTCGCTCGGCAACGACTACGCGAGCCGCTGGCGCGACACGTACTACCCGCGCACGACGCTGCGCGGCTCGCAGTCGAACGGCGTCGCGATCCGCGGCACGAACAACACCGGGTCCTGGCTGAACGAGAACACGCTGACCTACCAGCACACGTGGGGCCCGCACGACCTCACGGTGTTAGGCGGCTACTCGCGCCAGAAGACGACGTCCGACGGCACGAGCATGTCGAACACGAACTTCGTCAGCGACATCACCGGCTACTTCGACATCGGCGCCGGCACGCAGACCGGCGGCCCGACGATCGGCTCGACGAACTCGGCGCAGACGCTCGACTCGTGGCTCAGCCGAGTGAACTACAACCTGGCCGACCGGTACCTGTTCACGGTCACGTACCGCACCGACGGTTCGTCGCGTTTTGCCGCGAACAAGAAGTGGGGCGCGTTCCCGTCGGCGGCGTTCGCGTGGCGGGCGAGCGACGAGTCGTTCCTGAAGAACCTGTCGAACTTGGACGAGCTCAAGTTCCGCGTGTCGTACGGCCTCGTCGGCAACCCGTCGATCCGCCCGTACCAGTCGCTCGCGCGGCTCAACTCGACGACGTACAGCTTCGGCGGCGTGCCGCTCTCCGGCTACTACACGGCGGCGGTCGGGAACCCGAACCTGACGTGGGAGTCCACGCGGCAGTTCGACGGCGGCATCGACCTCGGCGTGTTCCACCGGCTGAACGTCACGGCGGACTACTACAAGAAGACGACGACGAACCTGCTGCTGCAGGTGAGCCTCCCGTACGAGACCGGCTTCGAGAGCGCGCTGGCGAACGTGGGCGCGGTGGCGAACGCCGGCGTGGAGCTGGGCCTCGACGGCGACGTGTGGAAGGCCGGCCGCACGGGGAGCTTCAACTGGCACTCGGCGTTCAACATCGCGACGAACAAGAACCGCGTGCTGAGCCTCGGCGGCCAGCAGCAGATCTTCGCCGACGTGCTGACGAGCGACTACAACCTGCCCGGCACGCTCATCCAGGTCGGGCAGCCGATCGGCGTGTTCTACGGCTTCAAGAGCGCGGGCGTGATCCCCGACTCCGCGGCGGCGGCGCAGATCTACTGGAAGAACTTCAACGGCTCGAAGTTCACGCCGGGGTCGATGAAGATCCTCGACATCGACGGCGACTCGGTGATCACGCTCGCCGACCGGACGATCGTCGGCGACCCGACGCCGAAGTTCACGTGGGGCTTCACGAACACGTTCGACTTCAAGGGCTTCGAGCTCACCGGGCTGCTGCAGGGGCAGGTGGGCGGGAAGATCCTGAACGTGAACCGCATCCGCACCGAGAGCTCGCCGCGCGCGAACATCTCGCCGGACCGGTTCTACAACGCGTGGACGCCGACGAACACGAACGCGAAGTACCCGAAGATCGGTGAGAACCCCGACCAGGTGGGGACGAACAACTTCACCGACAACCTGCTGGAGAGCGGCACGTACGCGCGGCTCCGCACGCTGACGCTGTCGTACGCGCTGCCGGCGCGGCTGTTCACGCGCGTGGGCGGCAGCTCCGCGCGGATCTACGTGACCGGCACGAACCTCTTCACGATCTCCGACTACAGCGGCTTCGACCCCGACGTGAGCTCGGAGTCGGTGGGCAACTTGAACCGCGGCGTCGACATCGGCGCCTACCCGCTGGCCCGCACGATCACCACCGGCGTGAGCATCGGGTTCTGACCATGAGGAACGCACTGATGAACAAGACGCGCGCGCTGTCGCTGACGGCGTTCCTCGCGGGGCTGTCGCTCGTCGCCGCGGGGTGCTCGGACAAGAACCTCACCGAAGTGCCGGCGGCGTTCGTGTCGCCGGAGAACTTCTACAAGAACGAAGGCGACGCGCAGGCCGCGCTCACCTCGGCGTACGCGACGTTCATGGACGAGGAGTCGCCGCTGTCGAACGCGGACTACGTGGGGCGCAACCTGTGGATGCTCGTCGAGTATCCCACGGAGGTGGTGACGAGCCGGCTGAGCGCGGCGAACGAGCGCTCGATGATCGGCGACTTCCACACGCAGTTCTCGTCGTCGCACGCGTACCTGCAGACGGTGTGGGAGGCCGCGTACTTCGGCATCAACCGCGCGAACACGGTCATCGGCCGCGTGCCGGCGGTGCAGATGGACGCCACGCGGCGCGACCAGATCGTGGCGCAGGCGAAGTTCCTGCGCGCGGTGCACTACTACTGGCTCGCGGGGCTGTTCGGCGGCGTGCCGCTCAAGCTCACCGAGACGACGACGATCGGCGGCGACAACCTGCCGCGCGCGACGGCGGCGGAGACGTGGACGCAGATCGAGAAGGACCTCACCGAGGCGGCCGCGGCGCTGCCGACGAGCTGGCCGTCGAGCGACTTCGGGCGCGCGACGAAGGGTGCCGCGCTCACGCTGTTAGGCAAGGCGTACCTGCAGTCCGCCGCGACCGGCGCCGGCTCGACGGGCGACTACCAGAAGGCGGCCGACGCGTTCCAGCAGGTGCGCACGCTCGGCTACACGCTCGACCCGAACTACGCGAGCCTGTTCGACGGCACGAACGAGCAGAGCAAGGAGATCATCTGGTCGCTGCAGGCGGTGCGGCTCGCCGGCGCGGGGAACTACCTCGACCAGTGGTTCGCGCCGATCACGAGCACCCCGCTCTACGCCGCCGGCGCGCAGAACCAGGTGCAGGCCGAGCGCCCGTTCTACGACTCGTACAACGCGAAGGACGCGCGCAAGGACGGCACGTGGCTGACGAGCTTCACGAACGCGGGGAAGACGGTGACGTGGTCGTGGACGACGACGAGCGTGACGAGCGCGGCGAACTACGGCTCGACGGGCCCGGTGCCGCGCAAGTTCCTCGACCTCGCGGCGCCGGTGAACGGCGGCGGCGGGATCGACTTCACGGTGCTGCGCTACGCCGACGTGCTGCTGTCGCTGGCCGAGGCGATCGACGGCTCGACGGGACCGACCGCGGAAGCGTACGGCTACGTGAACCAGGTACGCGCCCGCGCCGGCGTGCCGAACCTGACGGCGGGGCTCTCGGCGCAGGCGTTCAAGGACAGCCTGTACGTGGAGCGGCGCTTCGAGCTCGCGCTGGAGCTGCACGGCGTGTTCGACATGCGCCGCGACTGGAACTTCGCGAAGTCGCGCGTCGAGGCGGGCATGGCGCAGATCAAGACGCTGAACAAGAGCCCGTATACGAGCTCGGTCGAGAAGTTCGACGCGGCGCCGATCCCCGACAAATGGAAGCTGTACCCGATCCCGCAGAACGCGTGTCAGCTGAACCCGAAGCTGACGCAGAATCCGGGATGGGAAGACGGGATCTGTAAGTGAATGCTGCGCGCTGCGCGCTGCGCACGTGCCTAACGACCGCGCAGCGCGCGGCGCGCAGCGCGCAGCAGCTTCCACCGTCATTCTCGATGATCTCTCTCCGCACGTTAGGCCTCGCCCTCCTGCTCGCCGCGCCGGCCGGCGCGCAGGTCACGTACGACCCCGCGTCGCTCGCCGCCGCGAAGGCGCGCGTGAAGGCCGGTGACGCGGCGCTGACGCCGGCGTACGAGAAGCTGCTGCGCGTCGCCGACAAGGCGCTCGCCGAGCGGCCGGCCGTGGTGACCGACAAGCACACGCTGCTCCCGCCGAGCGGCGACAGGCACGACTACTACTCGCTCTCGCCGTACTGGTGGCCCGACCCGAGCAAGCCGGACGGGCTGCCGTACATCCGGCGCGACGGGGAGACGAACCCGGAGAGCAAGCGCGACCTCGATCAGCCGCGCGTCGCGCAGATGGGCGGCAACAGCATGGCGCTCGCGCTGGCGTACTACTTCACCGGCGACGAGAAGTACGCGGCGGGCGCGGCGCGGCAGCTCCGCGCGTGGTTCCTCGACAGCGCGACGAGGATGAACCCGAACCTGCGGTACGCGCAGGCGGTGCGCGGCAACCCGGAGGAGCGCGGCAGCGGCATCATCGACACGCGCTGGTTCATCGAGGCGACCGACGCGGCGCGGCTGCTCCAGGGGGGGGGCTCGC
>Ga0308175_100003711_pt1 | contig 10624 bp, 9 predicted proteins | sample PhyCR1_3_FD_203893 | JGI IMG/M metagenome (GOLD analysis project Ga0308175, IMG submission 203893) | Soil microbial communities from UC Gill Tract Community Farm, Albany, California, United States - DLSLS.C.R1 | ecosystem: Environmental > Terrestrial > Soil > Agricultural land | place: USA...
CTGGTCGCGGGCGCCTCGGAGGCAGCCGCCCCGCACGGGGGCCTCGCCGACGATGTCGCCGTCCTGCACCTCGGCTGGAGAAGCACCGCACATGAACAGTGAGATACCGGACACCTCCGTGAAGCCCACCGGCACCTGGGCCCGGCTGTCCGTCCAGAACTGGGTCCACCTGATCCTGGCCGCCTTCGTGCTCGTGGTCTGCGGCTGCGTGGTGGCGGGGGGTCTCGTCCTGGCCCGGATCTCCGACCGGACCACCGAACTGGTGGACCGCATCCAGCCGGCCCGCTCCGCCTCCTTCCAGCTGCAGAACGCGCTGCTCAACCAGGAGACGGGGGTCCGCGGCTTCGCGCTGACCGGTGATGCCTCCTTCCTGGAGCCGTTCGACGAGGGCAAGAAGGAGGAGAAGGACCAGCTGGCCCGGGTGCGCTCCGCGATCGGCGACATCGCACCGTACAACCGCGACCTGGACCGGATCGCCGCCGCCGCCTCGGAGTGGCGCCGGGTGCACGCCGACCCCCTGATCGCCGACGTCCGGCGCGACGGCCCCGGGGCCCGCTCGTCCGGCCGGACCGCCGAGAGCAAGGCCGCCTTCGACAAGCTTCGGCAGCTGTACGGCACCCAGCAGGCACATCTCGATGCCGCCCGGGACCGGGCACGCGCCCAGATGAACGACGCCCGCCACACCCGCGACCGGGTGCTCGCCGCCCTGCTCATCGTCTTCGCGCTCTGCGTGGTCGCCCTCAGCGTGCTGCTGCAGCGCACCGTGGCACGGCCGCTGAACTCGCTGGCCGAGGCGTCCCGCCGGGTCCGCTCGAGCGACTACCGCCGGCAGCGGATCGAGGTGCGCGGGCCCTCCGACGTACGGGCGGTGGCCTACGCGGTCGAGGACATGCGGCGCAAACTGGTCGCGGAACTCGACGCGGCGCAGGAGCGGGAGGACGTGCTGGCGCAGCAGACCGTGGAGCTGCGCAGGTCCAACTCGGAGCTGGAGCAGTTCGCGTACGTCGCCTCGCACGACCTCCAGGAGCCGCTGCGCAAGGTCGCCTCGTTCTGCCAGCTGCTGGACAAGCGGTACGGGACCGAGCTGGACGGCCGCGGCAAGCAGTACATCGACTTCGCGGTGGACGGCGCCAAGCGCATGCAGGTCCTCATCAACGACCTGCTGACGTTCTCCCGGGTCGGACGCGTCCACGACAGCTGGACCCCCGTCGAGCTGGACCGCTCGCTGGACCGGGCGCTGGCCAATCTGGCGATGGTGATCGAGGAGTCGGGAACCACGGTCGTCCGCGAGACCCCGCTCCCCTCCGTCACCGGAGACCCCACGACGCTCGCGATGATCTGGCAGAACCTGATCGGGAACGCCGTGAAGTTCCGCCGCTCCGACGAGCCGTGCGTGATCACGGTCGGGTGCGAACGGGAGGGCGACGACTGGCACTTCACGGTGGCGGACAACGGGATCGGCATCGCACCCGAGTTCGCCGAGAAGGTCTTCGTCATCTTCCAGCGCCTGCACGGCCGTGACGAGTACGACGGCACGGGCATCGGCCTCGCCCTGTGCCGCAAGATCATCGAATTCCACGGGGGCAGGATCTGGCTGGATCCCGATTCCCGTCAGGGGGCGCGGGTCCACTTCTCGCTGCCCGCCGACGCCGAACCCGAGGAAACCAACGACACCGCATCCCCAGCGGAGATCTCCGGAGACACGAAGTGAACACTCCCGTAGAGCCCATCGAGGTCCTGCTCGTCGAGGACGACCCGGGCGACGAGCTGATGACGCGTGAGGCGTTCGAGGACAACAAGATCCGCAACACGCTCCACGTGGTCCGCGACGGCGAGGAGGCGCTCGACTTCCTCTACCGCCGCGGTGCGCACACCGAGGCGCCCCGACCCGATCTGATCCTGCTCGACCTGAACCTGCCGAAGTACGACGGCCGCCAGGTCCTGGAGCAGATCAAGCAGGACCCGGAGCTCGCGCTGATCCCCGTCGTCGTGCTCACGACGTCCTCCGCCGAGGAGGACATCCTGCGCAGCTACAAGCTGCACGCCAACGCCTATGTCACCAAGCCGGTCGACCTGGACCAGTTCATCGCCGCCGTCCGCCAGATCGACGACTTCTTCGTCACCGTGGTGCGGCTTCCCGGTCGCGCGTAATATTCGCTGTCGACGCATGGGAGTGGGATCTCCCGACGCGGGTACACGATCACAAGAAAGAGGTCTGCGACCTCCCCGCTGCGCCCTGGCTGGAGCACATGAACGAACAGGCGATCTCCCCGCCGGACGATTCTCCCCGGAGCTGTCCGCCCACGGAGGCATTGCACAGCGCCGAGGTATTCGACGGCGAACCGGGGTGCATTTCCCAGGCACGGGCACTGGCGGACCGCTTCCTCGCCCGGCTTGTGTCCGAGTGGATGGCCGTACTCGGCGCGCACACCCGTAACGACCTGATGCTGGCCGTGAGCGAGCTGGTCACCAACGCGGAGCGCTACAGCCACGGCCCGTATCTGCTGGAGCTGGAAGGCACCGCGGAGCGGATCAGCATCACGGTGTACGACAGCAGCAGCGCGCTGCCCGTTTTCTACGCCCCCGACCCGAGCCGGCTGGGCGGTCACGGCATGGAGATCGTGGTGGCCCTGTGCGACCGCGTCACGGCCGAGCGGGTGCCGGTCGGCAAGCGCATCCGGGCCGAGTTCACGCTGAGCAGCTGAGCCGGGGAGCACCGGACCGGCAGCACCCCGGCCCGTAGTCAGAACCCGGCGTCCGGCCGGCCGAACCAGTCGATGCACATGACCAGGGCGTCGTCGAGCGTGTCCGACGCCCGGTGTTCCGCCAGTTCCCGCAGGACCGCGCCGGGCACGGCGGCCGCCGGCAGCAGCCGGGTGGCGAGAACGGCCCTGGGCAGGCCCCTTTCCGCGAACGCCTCCCCGAGCTGTGAGACCGCGTCGTACACGCCGTCGCTGACGAGCAGCAGCCGGTCGCCGGGGCGGACCTGGAGATGCTGCACGGCGTACTGCGACTCCTCGAACATCCCCAGCGGGAGCTGGGCGTCCAGGGCCACCCGTGTGACCGTACGGCCGCGCAGGCGCCAGAGCTGCGGGGAGCCCGCGTCGACCGCCTCGACCGAACCCGTGGGCAGGTCGAAGCGGAGGAGCAGGGTGGAGACATGGGCGGCGCCGCGGTGCTGGTCGTAGATCGCCTGGTCGGCCAGGGCCGCCTGGTCCGCGATGCCGATCCCGGCCCTCCTGGCGTTGCGCAGGGCGTTCACGGCCAGGTTGGTGAGCAGGGATGCGTGGATGCCCTCGCCCATGCCGTTGGTCACGGCGACGCTGAGCTTGTCGCCCTCCGCCGCCCAGTCGAAGTTGTCTCCGTGGATGGCGTAGGCGGGTTCGAGCTGGGCGCCTATGGCGTACTCGGCGGCGGTGAACGACCTGGCCGGGAGGAGCTGCCACTGCATCTCGGCGGCGAGGGTGAGGCGTGTGGTGCGCCGGACCCGCTGGTAGTGGTCGGTGTCCCGTTCGGCGACGACGATCTCGTGGCCGAGGAGGTCGGCCACATGGATGAGGTCGTCCATGATCTGAGGGGTGGAGCGCACGGAGGGCAGCCGGACGGTGAGGATGCCGAGGCGTTCGCCCCGGACGGTGACCGGGAAGTAGTGGTCGGCCGCGTCGTCGGGGCCGGTCCGGCCCTGGTGCGGGCGCTGGCTGCCGAAGGCGCGGCCCGGGGCGCTGTTGTGCAGGGAGAGCGGCTGGGCGGGCCCGTCGGCGGCGTCGACCGGGTTGAGCACGGTCATTCCGTAGTCCGCCAGGAGAAGCTGCACCGAAAGGGCACCGCAGGACTTCGCGAGCATCTCGCGCACCGTCTCCACCAGGGCATACGGTGGCGCAGCGCGCAGCGCTCGTTCGATATCCGTGGGGGCATTCACGCTGTTTCGCCCATTCTTCGATGGCCGGCCGGAGCGGAGCCAGGCTGACAGGAGCACGCTACGGGTGACAGAGTGGAAGAATGCCCCACCGCACCGGACTCCCTCACCGCCCTGCACAGGTGTCCGAGGACGTCTGTGCCGCGTCCGAGCTTCTGGAGGTGTTGTGGGGACGTGGCCAGGAGGCCGCCGCCCGGGGTGTGGTGTCCCCCTCCCAGCTTCGCGCGCTGCTCGTCATCGAGCAGCAGGAGGGGAGCAACCTGCGCTCGCTCGGTGAGGCGCTCGGCTCGCGGGCGCCCTCGGTGAGCCGGCTGTGCGACCGGATGGAGGCCATGGGTCTGGTCCAGCGGGACCCGAGTCCGACGAGCCGGAGGGAGGTCGAGCTCCGGCTGACCCGCCGGGGCCGTGAACTGCTGGAGGAGTACCGGGCGATCCGCACGCGGGAGCTGACCGCCGTGCTGGAGAGGATGCAGCCCTCCGAAGTGGCGGCTCTGGCCGTGGGGCTCACCGCCTTCCGCTCGGCGGCATCGCAGCGGCTCACCGGTGAGCGGAGTACCGCCGCCCGGCTTCGCGACGATGTCGCGGACAGCGCCTAGGTTCATGCACGCCCCTGCTTCCGCGTTCCGAAGGCGCCGCTCGGCCGGGCGCTCACGTTGATCGTTCGGTACAGATTGTTGCCCCACGAAGAATGTTGTCAAATGGCAACTGTTACTTTTATCGTTGAGCATTCCCGCCGCGAACAGGGACGGAGCAGAATACGAACCGTCCGACTGATCCGGCGGTCCCCCCGCCGTCCAGTGCATCATGAGGTGAACGTGCTTCCACCGCCCAGCGCCGGCCGAGCCATGCAGATCGTCCCACGGCACGAACGCGGCGCGTTGGTCCTCGCGGTAACCGGTGACCTCGACATCGACAACGTCGCGCCCCTCGGCGCGGCGCTGGAGAACGCGTCGCAGGAGGGCACCGGGCCGGTCGTCGTGGACCTGGCCGACGTGAGTTTCGCCGACTCCACGACGGTGAACGTGATTCTCCAGGGACAGACCGCTCTCGGTCCCCGGCTGCGGCTCGCCGCACCCTCCGTCTTCATGGAGCGGCTGATCTCCGTTCTCGGGCTCGACAGCGCGGTCCCGGTCTTCCCGAGCGTCGCCGAGGCGATCGACCCGCCGCTTCCCGCGTAGCGAAGAGCCAAACACCGAGCGCCCTTCTCCCCGCCGACGGGGAGAAGGGCGCTCGGCCGTACGGCCGTCGGGTCAGCCCAGAGCGGGCGGGGCGTCCTCGGGCGAGGTGCCCCACGCCGACGGCTCGTCGCCCACCGTGAAGGAGAGCGAGCGGGTCGACCGGATGTCGTCCGTGGTCAGGTAGGTACGCGACTGCTGCGCGCCGTCCAGCCTGGCGGACTGGATGTAGCGGTCGGTGTCCGACGTGCCGGGAGCGCTGACGGTGAGCGCGCCGCGCGGGTAGTAGCGGCGGTCGAGCTTGATGTCCACCCGCTCGAACGCGGGCGTGGACAGGCCCCAGGTGTCGGTGCCCGGCTGGACCGGGAAGACGCCGATCGACGACAGCACCATCCAGGCGGACATCGTGCCGAGGTCGTCGTTGCCCGTCATGCCGGTCGGGCCGTTGGTGAAGAGCGTCAGCGCGGCGTGCACCACGTCCGTCGTCTGCCACGGCCGGCCGGTGGAGAGGTAGGTGTACGGGGCGATGAGGTCGGGCTCGTTCTGCGGGTTGTACTTGTCCGCGTTGTAGTACGCGTACGGGCCGTTCACCCATACCTCGCGGGCGGTCTTCGCCGGGTCGGCGAGGAGCTTGTCGTACGCGAAGAACGAGTCGAGCCGCTGGTTGGCCGCGTCCTTCCCGCCGATGAGGCCGACCATGCCGGGGATGTCCTGCGGGACCATCCACTGGTACTGCCAGGACGTGCCCTCGTGGAAGCCCTCGCTCTCGGCCGGGTCGGCCGGGCCGGTGAACGCCCCGGCGGCGTCGCGGGCGCGGAAGAAGCCGGTCGAGGGGTCGAAGATCCTCCGGTAGTTCTGGGCGCGGGCCGCGTAGCGCGCCGCGTCGGCCCGGTGGCCGAGGTCGCGGGCCATCTCGGCGAGCATGCCGTCGGCCAGGGCGTACTCCAGGGTCGCGGAGGCGCCGTGGTCGAAGTCGGAGTCGCCGGGCTTGGCGTGCGGCCGGCCCTTGATGTACGGGGCGTATCCGTCCTTCAGGTACTGGACGTTGGCCTCGCGGCCCACGGGCGCGGAGTCGGTGGGCGGCACCCCGTCGGCGTTCTTCTTCAGGGCGCGGTACGCCTCTTCCTCGTACCCCTTCAGCAGGCCCTGCTGGTAGGCGTTGGTGAGGAAGGGGGTGACCGGGTCGCCGGTCATGATGTTCGTCTCGACCGTGCCGTAGCCCCACTTGGGCAGCCAGCCGCTCTCCGCGTCGATGCGCAGGACGGATATGGCCATGTCGCGGGACTCGCGCGGGGCGAGCAGCGAGAGCAGCTGGGCCTGGGTGCGGTAGGTGTCCCAGAGCGACCAGTTCTGGTAGTACGTGAAGTTCTTCGCGCGGTGCTTCTTCTGGTCCCAGCCGGTGTAGCGGCCGTCCACGTCGCTGCCCACGTTGGGCGCGAGGAAGGACCGGTAGAGGGAGGAGTAGAAGGTGCGGCGCAGCTCGTCGCTGCCGCCCTGGGCCTTCACGCCTTCGAGGCGGTCCTCCCAGGTGCGTTCGGCGGCGCGCCGGACGTGGTCGAAGCTGTGGCCGCCCTCGGCGCTGAGGTTGAGCGCGGCGCCCTTGGCGTCGACGTAGCTGAGGGCCGTGGTGGCCTCGACGGTGCGGTCCTCGGTGGTGTCGAACCGCAGCCAGGCGCCGTTGCGGGCGTCGGTGGCCGTCGACTTCCCGGCGCCCGTGACGGCGTCGCCGTTCCAGGTGCCGGACGCGGTGAAGGGACGGTCGAAGCGGGTGACCGTGTAGACCGTGTACGCCTTGGTGTCCTGGCAGAAGCCGCTGCCGGTGATCGCGGTCCGCACGGTGCGGTTGTCGAGGATCTCCACCTCGGAGGAGACCGTCCGGTGCAGCGACTGGCCCGCGTTGAGCAGGACGTTGGCCTTGTCGGTGGCCGGGAAGGTATAGCGCTGGACGCCGGTGCGCTGGGTGGCGGTCAGCTCGGCCTCGATGCCGGTCTTGAGGCCGACCCGGTAGTAGCCGGGGCTCGCCTTCTCGTCGTCGTGGCTGAACTCGGCGGCGTACTTCGCGTAGTCGGTCTCCGTGACGTCGCCGGTGGTGGGCAGCGTCGGCAGGTCGCCGCCGAGTCCGCAGCCGACACCGGAGAGGTGGACGGAGGAGAAGCCGCGGATGTGGTTCTCGCCGTAGTCGTAACCGGTGTTGTGGCCGGTGTCCGGGGAGAGCTGCACCATGCCGAAGGGCACGGAGGCGCCGGGATAGGTGTTGCCCTCGTTCTGGGTGCCGATGAACGGATTGACCAGGTCGGTCAGCCGGCCGTCGCTCCGGGGGGCGGCCTCGGCCGTGGCCCCCGGGAGGAGGACACCGCCCAGGAGCGCGGCGGCGGCGAGTGCGGCGGCCGGGCCGCGCAGTCTCGGCCGTGGGGTCCGATGCATGGGGTCTACTCCTTAGGACAACGTTGTCAAAGCGCGATCATTGTTGGATTCCGCCGTGATCCGCGTCAAGGGGTCGGACGGGCACCGTGCGTGTCGGTCCCGTGAAGGCGGCCCCGCGCATGATCCTTCTGACGTCGGCCGCGCGGAGGACTACCGTCAGGAGGAGGACACCGGGACCACTGCCGTACTACCAAAGCAGTACGCCGGATCGCCGCCTCAGGGACGACGACGCGGCGGCTGGAAAAGGGGATCGTGGTGTACATGAGTTCCCTTGCGCTGTCCGTGCTGCTGTCACTGGTCTCCGCGGTCGCCTACGCGGCCGGGGCGATCGTCCAGGAGCGCGTGGCCGCGGCCTCCGACGGCCGCTCGCTCGCACCGCTGCGCAACCGGGTCTGGTGGGCCGCGGTCACGCTGAACGGCCTGGGCGCCCTCCTGCACGTCGTGGCGCTGGCGTACGGGCCGCTGAGCCTCGTGCAGCCGCTGGGGGCGCTCACGATCGTCTTCGCGCTGCCGATGGCCGCGCTGTTCGTGCGCCGCAGGGCCGGGGCGACGGCCTGGCGCGGGGCGGTCATGGCGACGGTGGGTCTTGCCGGGCTGCTCGCGCTGACCGGCAGCTCCGACACACACAGCCTGGGCGCTCCGGAGCAGTTGATGCTGGCGGTGGTGACGTTCGGCGCGGTGGCCGCGCTGATCCTGCTCTCCCGGGCGATGCGCCGGCCGGTGATGCGGAGCGTGGTGCTGGCCGGGGCGGCGGGCGTCGCGTTCGGCATCGCCTCGGTGTACACGAAGACCGTGGCCATGGAGTGGACAGCCGGCTCGGTGAAGTCCGGGCTGATGCCCCTGCTGGTGATCGCGGCGCTGGCGGGCGCCGGCCTGCTGCTGTCCCAGGCGGCCTACCGGGGCGCGGGGCTGACGGCTCCGCTGGCCACGGTGACCGTGGTGAACCCGGTGGTGGCCGCGGCGGTGGGCATCACGCTGTTCGGTGAGCAGTTCCGGCACGGGGCCACCGGCACGGTGCTCGCCCTGGTGTGCGGGGCGGTCGCGGCCGGCGGGCTGATCATGCTGACCACGGAACGGATGGGCGCGGAACGGCTGGAAGCGGTGGTCGCTACGGACGAGAGCGCGGAGCCGGCCGTGGACTCCGCGGAGGACGCGGCTGCGGAGGACCCGGATTTCGCCGAGCCCGCCGGGGTGCCGGCCCCGACGGGCGTCCTGCCTCGTCCGGTTCCGCAGGCGCCTCCCGCCGCCTCCGGGCCCGCGGGGCGGCGGACCCCTCCTCCGGCTCTTCCCGCGCGGATGCCCCTGGAGGGCCTGGCCGGCCGGGTGGAGTTCGGCCCGCCCCCGGCCGTCGGCAGCAGGGCCGCCGGCGAGGCCGGTGACGGCGGGGGCGTTCAGACCCTGACGCCGCCCGCCCTGAGGTAGGCCAGCGGGTCGATGTCGGAGCCGTACTCCGGGCCGGTGCGGACCTCGAAGTGCAGGTGTGGCCCCGTGACGTTGCCGGTGGCTCCGGAGCGGGCGATCCGCTGGCCGCCGGCGACGTGCTGCCCGCCGCGCACGAGCAGCGAGGACAGGTGTGCGTACTGGCTGAACTTGCCGTCGCTGTGCCGGATGACGACCTGATAGCCGTACGGTCCCGCCCAGCCCGCCGACACGACGGTGCCCGACGCCATCGCCTTCACGGACGTGCCGGTGGGGACGGGGAAGTCGACGCCCGTGTGGTAGCCGCTGGACCAGGACCCGGCCTGGTGGTACGGCGTGCCGGTGCGGGCGGCGACGGGGGCGGTGAGTGAACTGCGCTTCTGCGTGTGCTCGGTCTTGTGCGTCTCGGTCTTACGGGCCTCGGTCTTGTGCGGCAGCGTCCTCTTCGGCTGCGTCTTCTTCGGCTGCGGGTGCGACTGCGGCTTGGTCTGCTGTGGCCGCTGCTTCTCGGCGGTGGTCTTCGCGTGCGGTTCGGGGGCCGTTCGGGGAGCCGTCTTCGGGGTCGCCCTGCTTGCGGCCTTCGGCTCGTTCTTCGTCGCCGTTCGCGGTGCGGGCTTCGCCGTTCTCGGCGTTCCGGTCAGGGTCAGGCGCTGACCGGGGAAGATCAGGTCCGGGTCGTCGCCGACCACCGCGCGGTTCGCCGCGTACAGCCGCTGCCAGCCGCCCTGGACGTGCTGGTCGGCCGCGATGCCGGAGAGCGAGTCGCCGGGCGTGACGGTGTACGACTCCCGCTTGCCCGGCACCGTCGTCGGGGTGGCCGCGGTCTGCTTGGTCCGCGGTGCACGCGAGGATGAAGAAGCGCTCTCCGGCTTCGGGGTCGTCACCCGGGCAGAGCGCTCGCTCTGCGTGCTGATGTCGGGCGTGACACCGCCCTGGGTGAGGCCCGCCTTGCCGGAGCAGACCGGCCAGGCACCGGGACCCTGGCCGTCCAGGACCTTCTCCGCGATGGCGATCTGCTGGTCCCTGGTGGCCAGGTCGGCGCGCGGTGCGTAGTCCGTGCCCCCGTACGCCGCCCAGGTCGAGCGGGTGAACTGGAGGCCGCCGAAGTAGCCGTTGCCGCTGTTGATGTGCCAGTTGCCGGTGGACTCGCAGGCGGCGACCTTCTCCCACACGTCGGCCGACGCGGCTCCCGCCGACGCCGCCGTGAGAAGCGGGAGCGCGAGACCGGCGCCTCCTGCCGTGACCGTGAGCGAAGCCCGGTTGATGCGGCTCGGCTGGTATCTGCGGTGCCGTCCGTTCGCGGCCATGACTTGGCTCCCCCACTGGCTGTAGGACATGTCGCAAGCGGTCAACTTATGTGCAAACAGCGGGTGATGACAAGACCACGGTACGTTTCGGCCACGGGTGCGAAAAGCGGCCGCCGCGCCCTCACCGGAGGGCGAAGGCGAGCGGCGGAGCGATGCCCAGTGAGCGTCCGGACACGTCCTTCCGGCGGCCGTCGTCGTACCACTGGGCACCTCTCCCGCCGTGCCGATGTTCCATGGAGACCGAGACGGGCCGTGAGGCCGACGGACTCGGCTCCGGACCGGGACCGTTTCCGCCGCACGCGGCCCGGAGTACGACGAGGGCGAAGGCGCCCGTGATCCGTATGGCTCTCACGTGATCCCCCCAGAACGAAGGCCGCGGGCAT
>Ga0308175_100003713_pt1 | contig 10623 bp, 6 predicted proteins | sample PhyCR1_3_FD_203893 | JGI IMG/M metagenome (GOLD analysis project Ga0308175, IMG submission 203893) | Soil microbial communities from UC Gill Tract Community Farm, Albany, California, United States - DLSLS.C.R1 | ecosystem: Environmental > Terrestrial > Soil > Agricultural land | place: USA...
AGGCAGCGGCAGAGTCAGGCGATAGATCGCATCAACATCAGGATCCTCGTCCGCAAGGCCCTGCTGTATTGGACAATCCTGTTCGCGAGTGGGAAGGGAATCGTACTCTGGCGGACGGCTCTGAACCGCATCGAGCGGCAGACCCCGGGGCCATATATTCGCGCGAGTGAAGTAAGAGTAGATATTAATCCAGCCAGTGTTCTCCAGAACCGAAACTGGTTGAATCCGCTTCCGACCCGCCCAGAAGCTCTCATACGGCAGGTTGTCATCATCCGTCTCGATGATGAGATCAGCTCCGGATTCAATCGCCAAAAGATATCCCACATTTTTTCGCGCATAATGCTTTGTGGGACATAATTTCGCGAACTGACCACCCCTCGCCAATTGCTCATCAAGCGAGTAAAATCGGGCCCCATCCAATTGATAACCTGAGGGAGTCTTGCTATCTCCGATTACCAGGAAATCGAAGTGGTTTTGCGCAGCGCCGATGGCCAACGCTCGCATTGCCTCATTCGGGGAAGAGATAGATGTAACAACCAGGGCAGTCTTAGTTGACATTGTTGAAATGCGAAAAGGAAGCTGGGCCGTTTGGCCGAGGCAGCCCAATCAAACCAGTCTCCACGATGAGCCGTTCAGAAAGCAAACGCGGCAGAAACAAATTCGGTGAGGCTCGGTACATATCATACGACGGGCGGATTAAGGGCGAAAGGATATTGCCAGAGAACTTTTGACATCGGCAGGATAGGAAAGAGCGAGATTACCGGATATGCGAATACCCCGGCGCCAATCAGCACCGGGGCCCAGGCTCGGGCCGATTTCGCAGCGTCGCATCTGATATATTCGGTTTAAACCTCGCGCAAAACCGCTCCGCAAGCCCATGACATCGAGTGCGGAATTCATTCGACGCCTGTACCGGCGTTTTTCTCTCAATCAAGTCCAGCCTGTACGCATCTATCCAACGAATGTTCAGGACAGACGATCCGACCTTCTGCCGTGGGCTGTCTTCTGCTTTTTCTATATCCCGCTGATCTACTGGTCCGGATGGGGTCTCCACGCGACCCAGGTGATCGATTACCCGGGCTATTACCTGGCTGCCCACAATGTCTTCATCGACCATACGAGTCCGTATGGTTTCGATGCTTTCGATTCATACGCTGAGGCATTCGGTCGATGGATGCCCCCGTATGTGTATCCACCGCCATCCATTCTGGCTTTTTGGCCGCTTACTTTTCTTTCCCTGAAAGGCGGCTTTGTCGTTTTTACCTTGATCAGCCACCTATGCCTGCTTGGGTCGATGTGGTTGATACTGACGCGGCTGACTCCCTTGCCGCGGCAGCCACTGGTTCGGACAGTATTCCTCTGCCTCGCGACGGCTTACGTGCTCTGTTCGGATGCTGTCCGGATCACGCTGGAGCTCGGCCAGGTCAATCTGATGGCGCTCTTTCTGATCTGCTCCACGCTCGCCGCTCTCCAGGAAAGACGTTCCAGCTGGCGCATTGCCGCGCCTCTTTCAATCGCGATTCTTCTGAAGACATATCCCCTGTTCCTTCTCATTCTGCTTGTGACAAGGCGGCGCTTTAAAGCGGCGGTCCTGACTCTTGCATACTTCGGAGTGTTTGTGGCGCTTGCTGCGATTATCGTGCCGTCGTATGTCTGGTCGAGCTGGTTAACAGAAGTTGTGCCCGCAGCGTCAAGCACCAAATACCTGGCCTTCCTCTTTTCCCACACACCTTTGAATTTCATGTGGAATCAAAGCGCCGCAGGCTTTCTGAAGCGCTTGCTTGGAGACACGCTTTGGGGTCATTCACCCTTGTCATACCCAGCTCTCGCTGCACCCCTGATAAAGGCCGTGGATGCAGCTCTCATCGGCATCACTTCATTTCTCGCGTTCCGTTTTTACAAACGTCATCGTCCTGTGGACGGAGTGGCGGAGGACTCCGCTGCATTTCTGCTGATGATGTATCTGGTGGCTCCCATATCCTGGGATCATCATCTGGTTTATGTCCTTCCTGCAGCGATACTGGCGCTCGGATTCATCGTGCAGGAAAGAATACGTGGGAAGGCGGCATTTTGGCTGGCGGCGATTCTCTGCATGCTTGCCTGGCGGGTTGAGCTTGACGCGTCACTGTTCCAGAAACACTGGTGGATGCTGCTCGGGTTTGTGAAATTCTACGCTGTCGCCGCGCTTTGGGTTTTCTTTTTGGTTCGACTTGCGCGAGCGCCGTCCAGAGCAGCTGAGGAGTCGAGCGCGCCGGTGATGTCTCAGGCCTTGCAGCCACATCTTTAGCCGGATTTCACGTGTCCGCGCATTTGACAATTGGTCAAAACAGGATCGCGTTCGGAAAATATCGCCGCTGCAATCAGCTGTGCTGCGGTTAACTCCATCGCTGCGGGATTCACGCAAGCGGGTGACATTGGACCATGTGATAGCATTGCGATAAACGTCAAGTCGTTTTTATGCCCGCTCGCGTGAGCGAAGCCTTCGTTTTGCAAACCTATCCGTTTCGGGAAGCCGATCTCATCGTGAGCTTCCTGACGCGCGATTTCGGGAAATTGCGAGGCGTTGCTCGCCGCGCCAGACGACCCAAAAGTGGATTCGGTTCGGGATTGGAGCGGCTTTCACGCATACGAATGTCCTATTTCCACCGCGAAAATCGCGAACTGGTCAATATCGACTCGTGCGATCTTGTGCAGTCGCAATTCGCGCTGCTCGCAGACTTCACGCTGGCGTGCGCGCTGGACTACATCGCGGAAGTTTCCGAACAATTACTTCCGGCCGCCGAGGCGAATGAGAAATACTTCAGGCTTGTAGCGGCTGTACTGGATCACCTGCATTCCGGAACAAGTGGAGCCACATGGCGCGCCGCCACTTACTTCGGCGTGTGGGCGCTCAAACTTTCGGGCTTTCTTCCGTCGCTCGCGCGTTGTTCCGCATGCGGCCTGCCTCCTGACAGTTCCGGCGCACCCGGCCGGACTTACTACGTGCGTCACCACGCAGGGCTTTATTGCCACGACTGCCGCCGCGCGCTCGATCTGCGAAACGCCTGGGAATTATCGGCGGAATCGCGAGAAATCGCGCGCGAAATACTGTCCTCTCCCATCGTTGATCTTTCTGAACGACAATGGATTCAGAGCACTGCATCGGACCTGAGGCGATTCGTATCGCAGCAGATTGAATCTCACATCGAGCGCAGACTCGTGACCGCGCCGGTGCTGGAAGCCGCATAGAAACATGGCCATTTTGAACGCTCCGACATTTCAGGAGATCGTATTCCAATTAAAGAAATACTGGGGCGATCGCGGGTGCATTATTCAGGAACCCTATGACGTCGAGGTTGGCGCGGGCACGTCCTGCCCCGAGACGTTTCTGCGCGCGCTCGGTCCCCAGCCTTACCGCACGGCTTATGTGCAGCCGAGCCGGCGCCCCGCCGACGGGCGTTACGGCGAAAATCCGAACCGGCTCTATAAACACATGCAGCTTCAGGTCATCCTGAAGCCGACGCCCGCAGACGTGATCGAGCAGTATATGGGCAGCCTGGAAGCCATTGGCATCGATCTGCGAAAGCATGATCTCAAGCTGGAAGAGGACAACTGGGAAAACCCGTCTCTCGGCGCATGGGGCGTGGGCTGGCAGGTGATGCTGGATGGCCTCGAAATCACCCAGTTCACGTATTTCCAGCAGTGTGGCGGGATCGATCTGGACCTCGTGCCGGCCGAGATTACCTACGGGCTGGAGCGGCTCACTGCCTTCCTGCAGGGCGTGGATAGCGTCTACGACATTACCTGGACGCCTGGCGTCACCTACCGCGACGTGCGATTTCAGGACGAACTCCAGTATTCCGTATATAACTTCGAGCTGGCGGACGTACCGACGCTCTGGAAATTGTTCGAAATTCACGAGAATGAAGCGCGTCGCCTGCTCAGCCTTTATGGCGACAGTGATGACAAAGGCCGGTTCCCTTTGCTCGCGACATACGATCACGTTCTTAAGTGCAGTAATCTCTTCAATACGCTCGACGCGCGGGGCGCGATCAGCGTCACCGAGCGTGTCGCCACCATCGGGCGCATCCGCAAGATTGCGGTCGGAGTCGCTGAATCGTGGGTCGCGCAGCGGCTTCAGCAGAATGGGGCTCTGGAAACGGCTGAGGAGCAGGCCGTTTGCTAAACCTTCTTCTTGAAATCGGCTGCGAGGAAATTCCGGACTGGATGCTGGCGGGCGCGCTCGAGTATCTGGGGGGCGCAGTCGGCGAGCTCTTGAAAAACCGGCAGTTGGGCGGCGATTCAATTCGCACCGACGCCACGCCCAGACGACTTGTTGTGCGGGCAGCGAACGTGGCGCCCCGGCAGACGGATTCTGAGGAGCGCGTATGGGGACCCGCGAAGAACGCGCCGGCCGCCGCGGTATCCGGGTTCGCCAAAAAGCAGGGCGTCGATGTCGCGCAGCTCGAAGTTTTATCGGATGGCAAGACGGAGAAATACAGTTACGTCCGCAAAGTTCAGGGCCAGACCGCCATCAATCTGCTTGCCGAGGCGCTTCCGGCTCTTATTTTGAAAACGCCGTTTCCCAAGACAATGTACTGGCCTGGGAAAAACGGACCAAGATTTATTCGTCCCATACGTTGGGTCGTGGCGTTGCTCGGGGATGAAGTGATTCCGTTTGAGATCGCCGGAGTGAAATCGAGCAACGAGTCGAGCGGGCATCGCAAGCTCGGCGCCGGGAGATTTGCGGTACATCATGCGGATTACGAGCAGCGGCTTCGCGAGAATTTTGTTCTTCTCTCAGCCGACGAGCGCCGGGAAAGGATTCGGGCGGTCCCCACTCGCTACCGGTGCGACAACGAACTGCTGAATACGCTGGTCAATCTGACCGAATGGCCCACGCCGATTGCCGGTTCCTTCGATCGCGAATTTCTTTCGCTCCCGAAAGAAGTGCTGATTACGGTGATGCGGCATCACCAGAAATACTTTTCGGTAGAAACGGCTGACGGCAATCTTGCGCCACAGTTCGTCGCCGTCACCAACACGGACGGCGATCGGGACGGCCTTATTCGTCAGGGCAACGAGCGCGTACTCAAAGCGCGTTTCAACGACGCGCGGTTCTTCTGGGATACGGACATGAAGAAGCCGCTCGTTGAGCGCGTGCCGGATCTTGCCCACATCACTTTTCAGGCGAAACTCGGATCGTATTTCGAGAAGACGGAGCGCATTCTGGCTCTTGTTCGCGAGCTTGGCGGGGGCGCCGACGCCGAGCGAGCCGCCTTTCTGGCGAAGACCGATCTCACTACCGAACTGGTCAAGGAATTCACTGAACTGCAGGGAGTGGTCGGCGGACTTTATGCCCGCGCCCAGGGCGAGCCCGAAGAGGTAGCCGTCGCGATTCAGGACCAGTACAAACCGGAAAGCATGGAGGACGCGATTCCCCGCAGCGCTGCGGGCCGGTTCCTTTCCATCGCCGATAAACTCGATACCCTGCGCGGCTGTTTTGGCATCGGTCTGATTCCTTCGGGTTCAAAAGATCCTTTCGCGCTCCGGCGCGCGGCCCAGGGCATCGTCAAAATTCTGTTGGAAGGCCAGCTTCGGCTGCCCATTCGTTCACTGCTCGGCGATGATGCTCAGCTCCAGGAATTCTTTCTCGATCGGGTTCGTTATTATTTCCGCGAAATCCGCGGCTTCAAATACGATGAAGTCAACGCGGTGCTGGCCTCCGGCTGGTCGGATCTGGTGGATGTGGAAGAAAGGCTCAATGCGGTGCGCGAGGTTCGTCCCACCGCGAACTTCGAGCCATTGGCCGCCAGCTTCAAACGCATTCGAAATATTCTTCGGCAGGCGCAGATCGATGGCGCGGCAGGTTCCGTGCGCGCCGAGCGTCTGGAACCGGGCCCCGAAGCCGACCTCTACCGCGCTTTCGAGCGCGTACGCGGCGAGACCACAACGCTCGACTACCGCGGCGCCCTGGCCGCAATCGCCGGCCTTCGTCCGGCAGTGGACTTGTTTTTTGACAAGGTTCTGGTGAACGCGCCGGATCCGGATTTGCGCCGGAACCGTCTGACGCTGCTTCACAATATGCTGGTCGAGTTTTCGACCATCGCTGATTTTTCCGAGATTGTTACCAATTTTTGAGGAGATGAAATGAACAGGAACGTCTATTCGTTCGGCGGCGGCAAGGCCGAGGGCGATGGATCGATGAAGGACGTGCTCGGCGGCAAGGGCGCCGGGCTTGCGGAGATGTCGCGCGCCGGCTTGCCGGTGCCTCCGGGGTTCACGATCGCGACTAATGTCTGTAATGCCTATTTCGACAACGGCAGCCAGATTCCCGAAAACGTCAATCAGGAAATCGACAAAGCGCTCGAAAAGCTGGAGCAGGAGATGGGGCAGAAACTCGGCGATGCCGAAAACCCTCTCCTCCTGAGCGTGCGATCCGGCGCGAAGTTCTCGATGCCGGGCATGATGAACACCATCCTGAACCTTGGGCTCAATGACGAAACCACCGAAGGTCTCGCCCGCAAGAGTGGGAATCAGCGTTTCGCGTACGATTGCTACCGCCGCTTCATTCAGATGTTCGGCGAAGTCGCGTTGAGCATCGACATGGAGAAGTTCGACCACATCTTTGATGCCCGCAAGGAAAAGGTGAAGGCGAAGGTCGATACGGATCTCAGTTCGGACGATCTCAAGGTCATTATTGAAAATTACAAGAAGCTCGTCCAAAAGGAAAAAGGCAAGCCCTTTCCTTCCGATCCGCGCGAGCAGCTTTCACTCGCCATCGGCGCCGTCTTCGGCTCCTGGTGGAACGACAAGGCCGCTTACTACCGCAAGATGGAAAAGATTCCGGACGATATCGGAACCGCCGCGAACGTGCAGGCCATGGTCTTCGGGAACATGAGCGAAAATTCGGGCACGGGCGTCGGCTTCACGCGCGATCCCGGTTCTGGCGAGAAGGTCTTCTACGGTGAATACCTGCTCAATGCGCAGGGCGAGGACGTGGTGGCCGGCATCCGCACACCCCACCCGATAGCCGATCTCGAACAGGTCATGCCGGAAGCCTTCGGGCAGCTTCGTGAAATTACCACGAACCTCGAAAAGCACTACCGTGACATGCAGGATTTCGAGTTCACCATCCAGGAAGGCAAGCTCTACATGCTGCAGACCCGCAACGGCAAGCGCACGGGTCCCGCGGCGGTGCGAATTGCCGTTGACATGGTGGAAGAAGGAATGATCACGAAGAAGGATGCGGTCCTGCGTGTCGCGCCTTCTCAGCTCGATCAGTTGCTCCATCCTGTTTTCGACACGAAAACGCTCAAGGACCTCACAAAGCTGACTACCGGGATCTCGGCTTCGCCCGGAGCCGCTGTCGGGCGCGTCGCCTTCAGCGCGGAAGAAGCTGTCGAAATGGCGGCCGACGGTCCCGTGCTGCTGGTCCGCAAGGAAACCACGCCGGACGACATTCACGGCATGGATGTTTCAAAGGGTATTCTCACGGCGATCGGCGGCAAATCCAGCCACGCCGCCGTCGTCGCGCGCGGCATGGGAAGGCCCTGTGTTGTCGGCGCCGGTGAGATCAAAATCAATGAGCCGAAGAAGGTCTTTACCGTCAATACCGCCGGAAAGACCATCACGGTGAAGGAACGCGACTTTATTTCAATCGACGGCACAACCGGTGACGTCTATCTGGGCCAGGCGAAAACTTCGGAGCCGGATATGACGCATGACTTTATCGGTAAATTCATGAGCTGGACCGATGAGTTTCGCGGCAAGTTCGGCATACGCGCCAATGCCGACATTCCGCGCGACGCGAAGGTCGCCCGCCAGTTCGGCGCAGAAGGCATCGGCCTCTGCCGTACCGAGCACATGTTCTTTGCCGAGGACCGGTTGCCTCACGTGCAGGCGATGATTCTGGCCGAGGACGAGAAAACGCGACGCAAGGCTCTGCAGAAGCTCCTGCCCATGCAGCGCTCGGATTTCGCCGGCCTGTTCAAAGCCATGGACGGTTTCCCGGTCGTGATCCGAACCCTCGACCCGCCCCTGCACGAATTCCTGCCCAAGCGGGAGAATCTGATGGTCGATCTTGCGGTTCTTCCGTATGCCGACGCCAGACAGAAAAAAGAGATGGCAGCGCGCTACAACGTCGCGGTCGGCGAACTCAAGAAGTACCTCCCGCAGCTTCTGCGTCGCGTCGAAGAACTGCACGAATTTAACCCCATGCTCGGCCTTCGCGGCTGCCGTCTCGGCATCCTGTTCCCCGAAATCACGGAGATGCAGGCGCGCGCGATTTTCGAAGCCGCCGTGCAGGTTTCGCAGAAGGGAATCAAAGTCATTCCCGAAGTTATGATTCCGCTGATCGGTTCGGTGGAAGAACTGGACAACCAGAAAAAGATTGTCGTTCGGGTGGCCGAGGAAGTGTTTGCGAAGGCGGGGCACAAAGTGGAGTACATGGTCGGCACGATGATCGAAATTCCGCGCGCCGCCCTGACCGCGGACAAGGTTGCGAAGGAAGCCGAGTTCTTCTCCTTCGGCACCAACGACCTGACGCAGACCACGATGGGACTCTCTCGCGACGACTATACGAAATTCCAGAAAGAGTACGAGAAGCAGAAGATCTTCAAAGCCGATCCTTTCGCCGTGCTCGATCAGGAAGGCGTCGGCAAGCTGGTTGAGATGGCAGTGAAGGCCGGCCGTTCCGCCCGGCCCGATCTCGAAGTGGGTATCTGCGGCGAGCACGGTGGTGAACCGAGTTCAGTCGGGTTCTGCTACAAGGTTGGGATGGATTACGTCTCGTGCTCGCCGTACCGTGTGCCGATCGCCCGCCTTGCGGCGGCGCAGGCCGCGATCTCGGGCGATAAGTCCGAGGCGATGCGCACGGCATAAGTGACCGGGCTATTAGCCTGGGCACTCTGCGAGAGGAGCGAGAACAGCCTCGCTCCTCTTTTTTCAGATTTACCGTTTATCTTCGCTTACCTTCGCCGTTTTCCATTAAACAGCCGGATTCGCCCTTCCTCATCCCGCAGCAGGCACGTCCCTATATACTGCTGCCGCGACCTCGACGCCGCGAGATCGTGGTAAACAAACGCACCCTTGACGAAGAAGTGGCAAACTACCGCCTTGCGCGTATAGGAAAGCTCCGCGCGCGGCGATCCCCCATGCACGAGGTTCGCGTGCCAGATCAGCACGTCGCCCTTCTTCGCATGAAAGTAATGCGGCTCGATTCCACGCTCTTCCACTAACCTGCGGATATATGGTTCGTAATTCGCGTGGTACGGCGCGTAGCCATCGTTCTTGAAATCTTCTTCCGATATGCCGACGTCCTTACTGAAAACGTAGGGCAAGCGGTGGCTCCCCGGGTAAAATACCAGCGGTCCGCTGTCCGGATGTATATCTTCGAATGCGATCCACGCCGCCGTCAGATAGCCAAGCGGATAGGTGGTCATGTGGATCGAATCCGAATGCAGTCCCTGCTGCGATCCCTTGTGTGACGCGATCGTTTGCAGCGGCCGCGGCTCGCGTTCCATGAGCAGGCGAATCGCGCTCAGGAGCCCGGCTTGCTTCAAAATTCGGCAGAACGCCCCGCATTTCTTATGCGGATTCAGATATCGTCCCGGATGCGGATCATTCGGCCCCGCCTTCTCGTCCGGAAGCAGGATCCTGCCCGCTGTGATTGCGCGTTCGTAAGCCTCCCACACGGCATCCAGCGTCGCGTCATCGAATAGACGCGGAAGAACCACATAACCGTTCTTTGCCCAGTACTGGCAGCGCTCCGCGTCGGTCTGGCCGATGATGCCGCTGTCGATTCGCCGCGCAATTTCCGCTTCCGCTTCGTCGCGATCGAGCCACGGGTATGGGCCAGCATAAGGGAAGTGTTCCGCTCGAAACGCCGGAAGCTTCGAGACGCGGACCGGCTGCTCAGCGAACGATCCCCGATGAGCCATCGTCTAAACCACAATCTTCAGCAAATGTGCGCGCCCTGCGTCTCGACGTAAAGCGAATACACCGACTGGCTCGCCGCCATGAACAGCCGGTTCCGCAGTCTGCCGCCGAAGCACACGTTGGCGCACGTTTCCGGCAGAAGAATCATTCCGATCCGCTCGCCATTCGGCGCGAAGACGTGAACGCCATCGTAGCCAGGCCCGACCCAGCCACAACCAGCCCAGATGTTGCCATCTACATCCGCTCGTATGCCATCCGCCAGCCCCGCGCCCTTGCCGGGCAGTTCGGTTGAACAGAACCGTTTGCTGTTACGCAGCCGAACGCCGTCCGCCACATCGTAGATCTGGATGATCTTCGGCGCCTCCGGCTCATGAGTAGCACCGGTATCGCAGATGTACATCTTCGTGTAGTCGGGGGAGAAACAGATCCCGTTCGGCTTGTGCAGATCGTCCGCGACGATATCCATCTTCCCGGTCTTTGCATCTATGCGGTACACGGCGGCTTTGATTTCCATCTTTGCCAGATGGCCTTCGTAGTTGCCCAGAATCCCGTAGCCAGGGTCCGTGAACCAGATGCCGCCATCCGGATGCACCACGGCGTCGTTCGGCGAATTCAGCGGCTTGCCCTGCCACTTATCCGCAATCACGGTTACTTTTCCGTTCGGCTCATATCGAACGACACGGCGCGCATCCTGTTCGCAGGAAA
>Ga0308175_100003714_pt1 | contig 10623 bp, 9 predicted proteins | sample PhyCR1_3_FD_203893 | JGI IMG/M metagenome (GOLD analysis project Ga0308175, IMG submission 203893) | Soil microbial communities from UC Gill Tract Community Farm, Albany, California, United States - DLSLS.C.R1 | ecosystem: Environmental > Terrestrial > Soil > Agricultural land | place: USA...
CAGCGCCTTAGTTTCCGGATTTTGCTTCAGTCCCACAATTCCGTCCCCGAAGGTTCCATTCTCCGGATCCCAGCGTCCGTCGCCGGTCCCGGTGTACATAGTTCCGTCCTTGCTGAGTGCGGGGCCGGTTCGACCCCACATCCCGCCGCCCGCGGGTCCCCAAGTGCCTACCTTCTTGGTGGGCATGTCGTACGCATAAGCGACGTTTGGATTGCCTCCGCAGCCCTGGGCAGTGTGAGTGTAGATGACGCCATCGCGATAATTCAACGCGTACGGCTTCCCATTCGGCGGAACGAATTTTGACGGAGTGGCTATCTCTTCTCCATCAGCGACGTTCACCTGATGCAGGCGGCCATCCCACGAGATTGCCAGGATGGTGTATTTGCCGGGAGTATCGGCGGGGATGATCACGGGAGTAGCGGTCAGGCCGCCGGGGCATAAGATTCCACCGCCGCGAACAGGTGTGGCGGGTGGAGTCCAGGTGTTTTCAAAGTGCTTCTTCCATACAAGCTGGCCGGTTTCCACGTCAATCGCATACAGATTGTCCGAGACCCCGGCGTCGATGGCGATCTCTTTCACTCCGTTTGGCGTATTGACCTTGCCGACAATCAAAGGCGGGAAGAGAGAATGCATCTGCCTCGGCTGGTTATCGAGGTGGATCTTCCACAAGAGCTTCATGTCTTTGACATTGCTCTTTGAAAGGATCTTCTCGTCTTTCTGCCAAGCCGTGCGCTGCTGATTTCCGCCGTCGGTGAGCCAGTCAGCTCCCCAGCTCAAACCGCAAGCGACGAAAAGAGTCGCAAGCCCGACGAGTCTTCCGTGCAAATCCATCGATCAAATCTCCTGAATAGCGCTAACGTAACAGCCGGTTTTCAGGCTCCGGCTTGCGTACAGGTTTGCCCCGATCAGCATTGTAACGTTTCAACAATCAGCAAGAACAAATGCTCCCATTCCGGCGGAAAGGAACCTCGACTTTCTTGCCTCAACGGTAGCTCTTGTCGTCCATATGACGAAGATCGGTGTCGTCGCCGAGAACGCCGAGTGTGACGATCGCGAACGTGAACACAGTTGTTCCGGGCTCCAGGTGTCCTCCGAAGGCTTTATCCGGGTTGGCCAGCATGATATGAGCGTGGAGTTTGCCGTCGATGACGTACCCATTCATGCCAATGAGGTCCGCAGGCGCGGTCGGGTTCTTCACGAACATGTTCTTTGAAGGGAAATCTCGATTGCTGACCTGATGCACCTGGTAGCCCGTAACAGATCCGGCCGCGGAGAGAATAACGGCGTTCCTGACTTTCTCTTCTTTCACCATCTTCTCGAGGCCGGCAAGCAAATCGGCTTTATATTTGAAGCGGAGTATCGCCACCCGTTGGAACTGGCCGTGGACGGCATACACATCGGGGACACTCGGGTTGAGGTCCTTCTTGTCATCTGCGGGATTCGTGGCCGGATTCGTGATTTCACGCCGCGTCTCCTGGCTGAACAGAAGGACACCGGCGCTGGCTAGCGACATCAAAATCTTCATGTGACCTCTCGTTCGAAAGCATGTCACACCTGCTACCCTTCCGGGCATGGAGTCCTTGAAGGGAAGAACTGCGCTCGTGACCGGCTCGAGTCGTGGGCTCGGCCGGGCTATCGCCCTGGCCTTAGCTCGGGACGGGGCCGACGTGGCGGTTAACTACTTTAACCGCGAAGCCGAAGCGGAAGCGGTGAGACAAGAGATCCTGCAATCAGGCCGGCGCTGCGTATCCATACAGGCGGATGTATCTGTCAAACCACAGGTGGATAAGCTGGTCAGCGAAGTTCAGGATCGCCTGGGCACGATCGACATCCTGATCAACAATGCCGGAGTCGCCCGTGTGCAGCCCATCGACGCGGTCGGGGAAGACGACTGGGATTATGTACTGGACACGAATCTGAAATCCTGCTTCCTCATGACGCAGGCAGTTCTGCCTTCCATGCGAAATCGCAAGTGGGGACGAATCGTGAATTTGTCGTCCGTCGCGGCGCAGACAGGAGGAGTCATCGGGCCGCACTACGCTTCCTCGAAGGCGGGAATGCTGGGATTGACTCACTTTTATGCCGCGCGTCTTGCAAAGGAGGGCATCACAGTCAATGCCATTGCGCCGGCTCTTGTTGAGACGGAAATGGTGACGGGCAACGTCAACGCAAAGCCTGACCTTATTCCTGTGGGCCGATTTGGAGTTCCGGATGAAGTTGCCGAGGTTGCGTTGATGCTCGTCAGGAACGGCTACATCACCGGTCAAACGGTGAACGTTAATGGCGGCTGGGTGATGAGTTGAGTTCCCGAATGGTTATTTCACCACGAAGGTCTTTGCGTTCACAAATTCGCGCATGCCGTACACGCCGAGTTCCCGGCCGAAGCCTGAATTCTTGATTCCGCCGAACGGGAGCCGAGGGTCAGAGGCGACCAAAGCATTGACGAACGCCATGCCGGATTCGATCTCATCAATAAAGCGGCTCTGCTCCGCGGGATCCGTCGTCCAGATGCTCGCGCCCAACCCGAACGTTGTATCGTTTGCAAGTTCGATCGCTGCGTCGAAATCTTTTACACGGAAGAGAACAGCCACAGGTCCAAAGAGCTCTTCGCGATACGCAGGCGAATCGAGCGGAACATCAGCAAGCACCGTAGGCTCAAAGTAGAACCCTGGCCCTGCCAGCCGATTGCCGCCTGTCAGCACCCGGGCGCCCATGCGAACCGTCTCTCGTACCTGCCGTTCGAGATTGTCGAGGATATGTTTCGCTGCAAGAGGTCCCATTTGCGTGTTCTCGTCCGTCGGGTCACCCACTTTGAACGACCGCATTAACTCGACGAACAAGCGTTCGAACTCATCGGCGCTCGATTCGTGCACGATGAATCGCTTGGCTGCAATGCAGGATTGCCCGCAGTTGATCAGGCGCGCTTCGACGGCCGTGCGTACAGCGGCCCCGAGATCCGCACTTGGCATTACGATGAATGGATCACTCCCGCCCAGTTCCAGGACAACTCGCTTCAGGTGCTCGCCTGCCTGGCTTGCTACCTGAGAACCGGCGCGCTCACTACCCGTCAAGGTGACCGCTTTCACTCGAAAGTCGGCGATGACCTTACCTGCTTGATCCGTATCGGTGAGCAATGTTTGAAACACATCGGCGGGAAATCCAGCATCTCTGAACAGCTCTTCAAGCAGCAGTGCACATTGAGGAACGCTGGGCGCATGTTTCAGCAAAGCCACGTTGCCGGCGGCGAGCGCTGGTGCCGCGAACCGCACTGTCTGCCAGAACGGGAAGTTCCAAGGCATAATGGCGAGCACGGGACCGAGCGGATAGTAGCGGATACCGCTGCTCTTGACACCGGTATCGATTTCTTCCGGTTCGAGTAGCGCCTCTCCGCGCTCCGCGTAGTAGCGAAACGCGGTTGCGCATTTCAGGATCTCGCCCTTGGCCGCTTTGATCGGCTTTCCCATTTCGAGCGTGACCGTTCGAGCAAACCGATCTGCTTCCTTTTCAAGAACTGCGGCGGCGTTTGTCAGCCATTGCTTCCGTTGGCCGAACGATGTCTTACGAAACCGAAGAAACGCCTGATGCGCACGCTCGATTCGATCCTGCAACTCTGCCTCGCTCAGGGTGGGAAACGTGCGTTCTACTTTCCCGGTTGCAGGGTTGATCGATTGCATCACGCGGCCATTATAGCCGCGAAAATATAAGATGACCTTACGTGAAAGTGCGCTCTCTGCTTGCCTGATCGTCTTGCTCCATCTCGCGGTGACCCGTGGAGTTCTGCTCCATCTCCGCCCGAACCGCCCCGGGATCACATCCACCTTTGGCGTGTTCTTCTCGATCTGGTTCCCGCAGACAGCTCTTATTTTTCACCGGATGAGCTTGAACGCGCCTGCAAGCTGGTGCACCCCCAGCATCGCCAACGCTTCCTCGCGATGCGATCTGCATTGAGACGTGTGCTGGGAAGCTATCTTCACATCCCGCCGGAGTCGATTGCGTTTGTCTACGGCGACAAAGGCAAGCCGACCCTTTTGCCAGCTCAGAACAGCCTGGACCTGCGGTTCAACGTGTCCCATTCAGGAAGTCTGGGGATCCTCGCTGTCACGAACGGTTGTGAACTGGGGGTAGATATCGAGACGCGTCAGAGCGTGGTCGACTACATGGCGATCTCGAGACGTTTCTTCGCTCCGCGAGAGCACGAGGCTCTCGCAAAGGTTCCCGAAGAACTGCGGCAGCATGCATTCCTTCGTTGTTGGACGCGTAAAGAGTCTTACGTCAAAGCGCTCGGACAAGGACTCGCGTGTTCTCTGAAGTCCTTCTCCGTCTCAGTGTCACCGGAGGTTTCGGACAATTGCCTGATCGAGACGGCTTCGACCGGTACTCATCACGTGAGCGACATAGATCTCCCGGATCAGTGCTTCGCGTCCGTAGCGGTCGAGGGCAAAGGCCGTCCGAAGTGCTGCTGGACTTACTTCGATTGAATGCGTTCTTTTGGCCTCTAGCTGGTGGATGGATGCAACCGTGGAAATCTGAGTGAGAGGAAGATCCTTGCGATCAGATCGAAAGCTTTGTTGCACTCGCCCGAGTACAAGCGCGTATGAGGTGGTTCCAGTTCCGGGCCGGTTCACATTACCGCGCGATGTAAGGCCGATTTTCTAGATGCTGGACCCCGGAACGCTGGGACGCTACGTAGGCCTCCGATTCATCAACATTCTTTCGGATGCGGAATGGTCCGGTTGTTGACCTAGAGCGGAGGGAAGATTCGTAGCGCTAGGGGAATCGAACTGATAAGCTACCGGTGGCAATAGTCTGCCATCCGTGTAAGTCTATGACTTTTGGTAGCCACACCTCGCGCTTGTAGCGCCCTGTTTTAGCCTGTAAGGCTCTTTTGTGACATCGGTGTGACATCCGAGAATGGAGCATGACAGAAACCGATTTTTCAGAGGGAATGGACCCAAGGGGCCCAACGTTGGCACAGATGCGTTTGGAACGCGTCGTAGCCTTGGCGGTTACGTTCCTACCTGACCGTGAGCTCGAGGTGTTGGCCTGGCGGGTCGAAATGGCGTTGAACTTGGTCCTTCAGGACCCGGACTGGCAGAAACGCGGCAATCCGGCCAGCCGTGATGCGCTGCTCGACACGCTCGAGAACTTCAGGCGGTAGCAGCGCGGCAACCAGAACCTTATGCGGACGGCGTTGACCGGGGTTCCGCGGCGCGGTGACGCGCTTCGGTCGTTCGCGCTCTGCTTCGCACGTGCTGCCGCCGCATAGCCTGCCCGCACCTGAGCCACACGCTCAGTATTCGTCGAACGGTGGCCGAAGCCATCAACGGATTCCTAGGCGCGCAGTGTACGAATCCTGAGAAAGGCATACTAGGTTCCCGAAATGTCTTCGGAATCAGATCCCATCGTTCGCGCGAGTAAAGAGAATGCGACTGCAGATCCCCCCGGGGCGGAACTGAGTGAAATCGACAAGATTCTGATTCAAGACAAACTCAACGAGCGCGGCAGAGTACAAGATACTCTGACAGAAACGTTCCGGTACACCACTATCGCCGCGACAGGGATCCTCAGCTACGTCGTTACGAGCAACTTTGCTGGTGGGAACAATATGAAGGGGCTGGACGCGAATGGCTTCGCGTCACTCATTCGCTTTATGCTGTTCCTGGCCGGATTCGAATAGCGCTGGCCGGGTGCAGAACGTCATTCTTTTCAAACAGGCTCGAGATCCTAAATAAAGAACTGAACGCTGCGTTGAGCCAGTTTTCTCGATCCGTTGATGATTCTGATCTGACTCAACTCGCAAAGAAGCAGTGCTGAAGCTTCTGGCAGTGTTGATCGGGTTCCTAGGTGTGGTCATCTTTGCGGTTGGCCCTCCTCAACTGATTGCCGCAATAAGCAGCTACTGCGGTTGCTATAAACATGCATATCGATTCCGAGGGTACGGCGGGTCAAATACCTGGCAGAAACGATACTGCGACTCCTGCCAAGTGGCGTACAGACTTCGCAGGTTTCCAATTGTTTAAATTTCGTCGGATTTCGAAATAGTTTCGCGGATTCTTGTACGGACGCTGCCCACGGTTACGACGCGATCGGCGCCAGACATCGATACCACCCTACACGCCGTGGCAGGTTTCGTCGATAACAACCTGATCTTCTGCCAGCCAGACGGTTCGTTACTTCTGCCCATCTCGTCTCGGACACGATCGCTCGACGGCTTCGAGAGCCGGCATCAAGGATGCCTCAGTACATTACCCCGCGCCACACGCATGGAAATGACCTGGTCGAAGCGTGTTCCTCTGCCCGCCGCCTCAGTTCGACTCGGTCATGCCGATACGAACATCACGGCCCGGATCCACAGCCACGATTACCTACGATGATGGCCGGGCGGCCGATGCATGGGAGGGCGTCATTTCGAACCCTGAACCGACGCAATCGGCACGTCAGGAGAAGGTTCAATAACTCTGTGACATCCGGGCCTGGTCACGTCCGGTCGAATCACGCGGAAGTTACTGACTGAATGTAGGAGCGAGGTAAAGGTTGGTAGCGCTAAGGGGAATCGAACCCCTATTTAAGCCTTGAGAGGGCTCCGTCCTAACCGTTAGACGATAGCGCCACAAGTGAACTTCGTTTCCAGTATAAACGTTGTCCCTCGTCGGCTCTGATCGAAAGGACGGATGTGCCCTATGAGCCGTGGCTCAGAGCGCAACCGGGAGAGGTAGGCCACACTTTGCCAGTGCCCGCCCGATCAGGACCAGCGCTTCCGATTCAGGAACCGATTTCGCAACAGAGGTTTCAAGCACCAGCATACTGCGCGCGCGTTCTAGCATCTTCTTTTCACGAAATGACAGCGGCTTTTCGGTCTGAATCATAATCAAACCCTTGAAAACCTCTGCAATTTCCAGAAGGCTTCCGCTCTTCATTTTTTCGCAATTTTCTTTAAAGCGATCTTTCCAGTCTTGGGCGTATGTTGGACGCACGGCAGCAAGGTAGCTGAATACCCGACTGATCTCGCTACACTTGGTGACTTTTCGTAATCCCACATCCTGAACGTGTGAGAACGGCACCATCACGGTCATGCTGCTCGGCGATAGCCTCAGTAGATAGAACTGCTCCTGCTGGGCACCAAAAGAGCGTAGGCTAATGTTTTCGATCGTTCCCACGCCGTGGTTTGGGTAAACCACTTTCTCGCCCACTTGAAAGGTCATGCGAGGACCTCTTTCGTTTTGAAGTAAGACTGACTTGGTACAGGTCGAATGGTAAACCCATATGAACCTATCAGTCAAGTGAAAAAGGCAGCCCCACCCACGGATGGGTAGTGTACGCGCGAAACGCTAGCTTCTGGGACTTTCGCTGAACTTCTCAGCAGTTGCCACTCGCAAGAAGTGCTACGCCCACGGCTACCGCCCGCAACGGGGCGGCAACTTCATCACGCGCCGCGTAAGTCTGTCGGAGCCGCCTTTGGTACGTGCACGCAAAAAGGGCGGGAAACGAACGTTCCCCGCGACCTTTTCTGTTCAGACCCTTCGGCTAAAGAATATTCGCCGACCAGCCTTCGAGGATCGACTTTACTTTTTGGCAGAATTGATCCGCCAGCGCTCCGTCGATCAGCCGATGGTCGAACGTGAGAGCAAGATGCGCCTGGGAACGAATTGCAATCGCGTCTCCGTCGATCACAGCCGGCACCTTCTCTACTGCTCCCACGCCCAGGATTGCCACTTGCGGCTGATTGATCACGGGGGTGGCAAAGATGCTACCGAAGCTGCCGAAGTTCGTAATCGAGAACGTACCGCCCGCTACTTCATCGGGTTTCAGCTGGCGGGACCGTGCACGCGTTGCGAGATCTACAATCGAACGCTGTAATCCAGCCACATTCTTTTCGTCAGCGTTCCGGATGACAGGAACAATCAGGCCGCCTTCGAGCGCCACGGCAATGCCAAGATTGATGTCGCGGTAATAGACGATATTCTTGCCGTCGATAGAAGCATTGAAGATGGGAAATGCCCGGAGCGCCTCGGCAGTCGCGGCAGCGACAAACGGCAGGAATGTTAGCGAAAAACCATTCCGCGCCTGAAACTCCGCCTTGGATCTTTCGCGGAGCTTGGCAACCTTCGTCATATCCACGCGGTGAACAGTCGTGACATGAGCAGAGGTGCGCTTGCTCATGATCATGTGCTCTGCGATCTTCTGACGCATGGTGCTCATCGGCTCTGTCCGCGTTTTCGCAGATTCAGCGAACGGCAGAGGAGCAGGAGGCTGCTGACCCTGAGACGGGCTCGGGGCTTGTTGCGGCGGTGGCTCCACGGGATACGGTCCGGCACTCGTCGCCTTCGGTTCAGGCGGCGGAGCAGCATAAGTCCGTGCGGCCTGCGAGGACATATGAGCTTCAACGTCGTGCTTCGTAATCCGTCCGCCAACACCTGTGCCCCGGATTTGCGAAAGGTCGATGTTGTACTCGCGTGCCATCTTCCGGACGAGAGGCGAGAGCGGGCCCTGGTCGTCGTTTCCGTCGGCTTGCGCGCTCGGGGTGGGAGGGGGCTGAGGAGCGGGCGTGCTTGGGTATGGACCAGCACCAGCAGGAGATGGCGGAGGCGGAGCTTGTGCAGTACCGCTCGCTCGCGCGGAAGGTCCTAAATCTGAAGGGGACTGGCTCGGGGCCGGCGGCGGAGGAGGAGGCGGTGCAGCCTGCTGGGGAGGTGGCGGTGGGGCTGCCTGTTGTGCCGGCGGAGCGGCAGCCGCAGCTCCATTCGCCTCTCCGATCCGAGCCACGATAGAGTTGATGGCTACCGTTGTCCCTTCCTGAACCAGGATCTCGCTGAGGACACCCGCGGCAGGTGATGGGATTTCCGTATCCACTTTGTCCGTAGAGATCTCGAACAAGGGCTCATCCCGCTCCACCTGCTCGCCCGGCTTTTTCAACCATCGAGTCAGGGTTCCCTCAACAATGCTCTCCCCCATCTGGGGCATTACGACATCAGTCATGCAATCTCCTCGAAACGCTCCTGGGCAAACCGCAGCCGGTAGCCGAAAGTCTTCGCGAACGCTCCAGCCACAGCGCTCATCATCTCCTCACGCGTGGCATTTGACCCAAGGCTGCGCAGCGAACAAACCGGCCTCGTTAAACCACACGGAACAATATACTTGAAATAGCTCAGATCGGTGTCGACGTTCAGTGCGAAGCCGTGCGACGTGATCCAGCGGCTGATGTGGATTCCGATTGCGGCGATTTTCGCGCCCTGAACCCATACTCCTTCGTATCCCTTTTGCGGCAACCGCTCCGCCTCCACACCTATCGTTGAAAGCGCTTGAATAAGGGCTTCTTCCACACCTCGGAAAAAGGCGTGTACATCGCGCCTCCATTCTCGCAGATCAAAGATCGGGTAGCCCACCAACTGGCCGGGCCCATGATAAGTCACATCCCCGCCCCGATTGGTTTCAAAAAACTCGATGCCGGTACGCGAAAGAACGTCTGAAGTGGCGAGCAAGTGGTGCTCTTTTCCATTGCGCCCCATGGTGATCACGTGAGGGTGCTCCACGAAAAGCAGGGTGTCCTGCCCCTTGCCCTGCTTTCGCTCATCCACCAATCTCTCCTGAACCCGCAGAGCATCGGCATAACGCATCCGGCCAAGGTCGACGGCCTCGAGAGATCGCTCGCCGTAACTCATGTTCGGGTTCAGCTGTTAGACATTGATGGCTAAGCCGTAGACGTTGTTGAAGGCTTCCCCGATGGCCTCGTAGATCGTCGGGTGCGCGTGGATGGTCTGCATCATGGATTCCACTGTCGCCTCAGCCTCCATCGCTGTCACCGCTTCGGAGATCAATTCGAACGCTTCCGGCCCGATGATGTGAACGCCGAGAATTTCGCCGAAAGTCTCGTCGGCGATGACCTTCACGAAGCCCTCATGTTTGTCCAGGATGGTCGCCTTGCTATTGCCAACAAACGGGAACTTGCCCACTTTGACTTTGAAGCCCTGTGCTTTGGCCTGCGCTTCCGAGAGCCCGACACTTCCGATACCGGGATCCGTGTACGTCGCGCCCGGGATGCGATTGCGGTTGATCGGCCGGATCGGCTTTCCAGCGATATTGGCAACCGCTACCATGCCCTCCGCCGTGGCGACATGAGCCAACTGCGGTGTCCCGGCGACGATGTCGCCGATTGCGTATAAGCCAGCCTCTCCGGTTCGCTGCTGGCTGTCCACCACGACAAATCCGCGATCCAGCTGGGCTTTCGTGTTCTCGAGGCCGATATTGTCCGTGTTCGGCCGGCGTCCCACAGCGATGAGAAGCTTTTCGAATCGCATCTCCTCTTTGTTGCCGTTTGCGAGCGTTGCCGTCAGGGAAACGCCATTGGCATCCTTGCGGATGTTCTCCGCCTTCGCACCGGTCTCGATGCGGATGCCGGTTTTTTTGAAGTGCTTCTCGAGTTCTTTCGAGATCTCCTCGTCTTCCACCGGAACCAGCCGTGGCAGCATCTCGAGGATCGTTACTTTGGTACCGAAACGGTTGAAGATGGACGCAAATTCAACACCGACGGCACCCGCGCCGATAATGCCGAGGGTCTTCGGGACGGTTGGCAAGTCGAGGATCTCGATGTTCGTCAGGATCTGGTCCGCATCAGATTGCAAGCCC
>Ga0308175_100003715_pt1 | contig 10622 bp, 10 predicted proteins | sample PhyCR1_3_FD_203893 | JGI IMG/M metagenome (GOLD analysis project Ga0308175, IMG submission 203893) | Soil microbial communities from UC Gill Tract Community Farm, Albany, California, United States - DLSLS.C.R1 | ecosystem: Environmental > Terrestrial > Soil > Agricultural land | place: USA...
CTAACGACCGGTTCTTCCACCGTTTCGGTCACCTCGACCGTTTGGTCCTTAAGCCGCGAGAGATCGCCGCTTTGAACCGGACGATTTGCCGGGCGTCGTTCCACCCGAACCTTCTCCTGCCGAAGATTGATCTGTTCCTCAACGGGCTGATTGACCACATGGCTGTAGACCCGCACGCCTCCGCGCTGTACGGCTCGCTTGCCGACCTGCAGCTCTTCCTGGATTACGGGAATAGCGGTGTTAGCCGCCTGATTACGGAATCTTTCGCGGTCGGCTCTCGCCTCCTCGGACGTGTACGCGGGCGAATTTTCGTCATAGCCCGTATAGCCGGTCTGTCGGTAGTAGTTCGCCCTGCGGTCAATGTCAACCGCGCCCAAATCATTCATGGCTTGCGCAATCCGATCAATCTGACCTGGCTCGGCAGTAACGGCCACAATTGCATTCCCACGACGCAGCGACTCCTGATAATGTCCGCTTTCCTCGTCATCTCCACCCCCGAACATCCGATGGAAGAAGCCTTTGATTCCACCTTCGTGATGCTCTTCCATCTCACCGCCGCCGTATCCCGCGGCTCCGGTCTTCATGTTGGATTCAATCTGAATCTGTGATTGCGGCACGCCGTCGTTTTCGAGTTCGCGAGCGGCCTGCTGCGCGGTCGCGTAATCATCGAACACGCCGACTATAGTCTTTTGTTCCTGTTCCATCCTGTCCTCCATATGGCTGGTTCCATTCGAAAGAAAACTCGCCTGAAACTCTGCACGACGCCAGCCACCGTAATGCGATCCCGCAATCCATGCGAGGCGCGCTATCCGTGGTTCGGTCCTTCGCCGCGGCAAGTGTCACGCGGACCTGCACGTTAGACTTTTGTTCGGATGCCCCGGACCGTTTGCGCAACACGTTATGTGGCGCCGCTGCGCGAAGGCGGCTCACTGCCCGCAATCGTTGAAGCCGACGATCTCGGTCTCTACGTGCTGAAATTTCGCGGCGCCGGCCAGGGCCCTCTGGCTCTTGTGGCTGAGTGGATCGCCGGCGAGATCGGCCGCGCTCTCGGTTTGAAAGTGCCGGAGATCGTCTTCGTTCAACTCGATTCCGCTCTCGGCCGCAACGAGCCCGATGAAGAGATAAGAGATCTGCTGCGCGCCAGCATCGGGCTGAATCTTGCGCTGGATTACCTGCCGGGCTCAGTAATGTTCGATCCCGCAGCCCATGACCGCGCCGATTCCGATCTCGCCTCCCGCGCCGTGTGGTTTGACGCCTTCATCACCAACGTGGATCGGACTGCCCACAACCCGAATCTGCTGCTGTGGCACAAATCGCTCTACTTTATCGATCACGGCGCGGCTCTTTATTTTCATCACGACTGGCCATCGCTCGACCGCATGGCAGCTTCACCATTTGCGCCGGTACGGAATCACCTTCTGCTGCCCTGGGCAAGCGCAATTGCCGAAGCGGATTCGGCGCTGCGGCCGATGCTGAACGATGAGGTTTTCGCGCGCATCGTCGACGGGATTCCTGGCGAGTGGCTTGCGCCGGATACCGACGCAGCCGCAGCCAGACGCGATGGATACATCACTTTCCTCTCGCGGCGTCTTGCCGCGGCCTCGAGTTTCGTGGAGGAGGCCATCCGTGCCCGCGCCGCCCTCGTTTGATTACGCCGCCATCCGCATCGTTCCGCGTGTGGAACGCGAGGAATTTCTCAACGCCGGCATGATCCTTTTTTGCCCGGAGCGAAAGTTCCTTGGCGTTCGCACGCATCTGGATGCGGAACGGCTGCGGGCGCTCTGGCCATCGATTGATATCGAAGAAATCCGGCGTCATCTGGAGGCGTTTGTCCGCGTGGCGGAAGGCGCTCCGGACGCTGGCCCCATCGCGCGCCTCTCACAGCGCGAGCGTTTCCACTGGCTTGTAGCCCCGCGCAGCACCATCATTCAGGTCTCCGCGGTGCACAGTGGAATCTGCGAACAACCGCTGGACAAGCTCGAGCAGTTATTCGAGACGCTGGTCGCAACCGCTATATGACGAAATCATTCGCCTCACCCGTTCGGCGCTGATCACCTGGGCTTTTTCGACGTCCGGATCCACAGCATTCCGAACTGTCTCAAATTGGTACGTATATCTTTCGCGCCTGCAAACCAGTCCTCATGATGGAAATGGCCGAAGTTACCGGCGCCCCGCGCCTTTTCGTCCAGATCGCCCAGCGCGATATTCAGTCCCACGCCGCGGTCGCCCAGCGCCGTCGAATAAAACTTTCCAGGAGCGATTTCAAGGCACGGATCGAAGTTGACGGCCCACTCGATCACATAGCCGCGTCCGCCCCGCTTCGGCTTCGCTGCGCACTCCTGCGCGCCGGAGAGTATCCAGCGCTGGTAAGTATTCCACGCGCTTTCCTTCGATCGCGGTTCGCCTTCGAGCAGCCCTCCAACACCCACTCCGCCCTTGCGCGATTTCGTCAGATTGCAGACCATCTGCCACGATGCCCCGTCGCCCTGGGCATTCTCATTCCCGGTCCACGTATTCGTGGCATTGATCAGCAGCTCCATCTCATCGCCGAACCAGGGAAAACCGGCGCGCGTCAGCTCATGAGCGTGGGGGTTCTCTTGCGGCAGCCAGCGCGGCGTATCGATGCCGTAAAGCACGTCATCCGTTACGTCGAACGCGAAGTAGAGACGTTTCGAGTCATGCTTCACGTATCCGCGAAGAGAGAGGTCGGTGGGATTGGTGGTGAGAGAAAACTGAGGAATCCAGTCCGCGTTGGTGAACGTCGTCGCATCGTCCCACTCGCCCGGCGAGATGACGCCATCAATGTTGGGCGTCTTGCCGGGATACGCGTTCAGGGAGCGGGGAAACTCGCCGGCGCACAGAAAGAGTGTTGCGCCGAGGACGCCAATGGAAATGCGCCAGATTGCGGCGCGCGTCACTTCCTGCGGCGCGCCGGTGATGCCGACGCGCTATAACCCATGGCTGTCAACTGATCCTTCGCCTGCCGCGCCTGGGGAGAAGAAGGAAATTTCGCGATCAGCGCCCGAAAATCAGTTGCCGCCGCTTCCTTATGATTGCTCTGCTTGAGCGCCATGCCTTTCATGAAGTAGGCGTCCGGCGTATTCTGCGCATTCGGAAAGCGCTCGATCGCCGCATCGAAATCCTTTACTGCGTCGTCCATGTGACCCTGCGTGTAATGAATTTCGCCGATGCGAAACTGGGCCGTCCCCGCATTCGGATCCTGTGGATAAAACTTCAGGAAATCCGTGTAGCCACTCAGCGCGAGATCCAGTTTGCCCCCTGTCTCATCGCGATAGGCGTTGTTAAAAAGGGTCTCAGCCGGCGGCGCAGGGCCACCTGCCGAAGACGCCACCCCAGGAGTGGTCGAACCTCCTGGCGGAGGCGGCGCTGCAGTGGGCGACTGGCACAACTTCACCGCATTATTAATGTCGCTGATCTGCGACTGCAGCTTGTTCATCTGCGCCGTCAGATCCGCCATGGAATTGCGAACATCGGAAACGTCGTTGCCGATGTTGTCCACTTTCGCCGTCACCCCGGAAACGGGCGTGAGCCGTTCTTTCAGCGCGCGATCCACCGAGTCGTTAACGCTGCTGCTCAACACGCTCACGGTAGTGTTCGCCTTGTTGGCGGCGTCCAGAGCGTTCTGCACGAGCACCTGAAGCGCGGCCATTTTCGTATCGAATCCGCTTTGCAGCGTCCGCATCTGGTCCTGCAGTTGAGCGACGTCGCGCTGGAGTTCCTGCATCTCCTTGCTGGCTGCGAAGCCGCGGCCAGCAGTCAGGAGCAGTGTTGCGATTAAGAATGAGTGTTTATAACGCATTTACTTGCTTTCCACAAGGCCCACCACGCGCCCGATGGCGAATTGTGGGCTTACGTCTTACTATCGCGCAAAACGCGCCGCCCAGGTGCGGCCTGTGCGCTTTCATTTCCTGACACGCATAACGCGCCGGACGACCGCCCGGTTCCAGTTTCGCGCAACCCGGCGGTCCGAAGGACGCCGGGGCGCGTCGACTTCCCCGCGCCCCGCGCCTGCTCGTACTACTGTCCCGCCGAAAAATGATCGTGCCGGTTCTTTTGCCAGCAGCTTTCAGTCGCGTCCGTACACACCGGCCGTTCCTTCCCGTAGCTGATCGTTTTTAACTTATCGGCCGGGACTCCCTGTGCGACGAGAAAATCCTTGGCTGCCGAGGCGCGCCTGTCACCCAGCCCGAGGTTGTACTCGGCCGATCCCCGCTCGTCGCAATTCCCCTCGATCATGATCGTCGCGTTCGGAAAATCCGCAAAAATTCGCTTGAGCGCTTCCGCATCCGCCGTCAGCGCCGTCCGTGCGTCGCCGCGGACGTTGCTCGAATCGTAATCGAAATACGCGTCCTGAAGGTCGGACTGAATACGCGATTCGAGTGTTCCCTTGTTCTCCGTGGCCGGGGGCGGCGGGGGCGGCGCGGGCGCTGTAACCGTTACTGTCGCAGTCGCCGTAATATTTCCGCCCGGGCCCATCGCCCTGAGTGTGTAAGTGGTCGTATCGGACGGAATAACCCGGCGGTTCCCGCTCGCCGGAACCGTGCCGACGCCGTTATCAATCGAGATATCCGTCGCGTTACTTACCGACCATCTCAGAATCGCCGATTGTCCGCGCTCAATCGAGGACGGCTCCGCGCTGAACTCCATCACCGTGGGTTGCGCAGGAGGTGGTGGCGCCGGCGGCGCTGTCGGCGCCGGAGCCGGAGGAGGCTGTACCGGCGGCTTCTTGTGACATCCGGCCGCGAATACAGCGAGAATCAGCGTTATGGCGAGCGCCCAGCGGGCGCTCCTGAGTCGAAGTGGTAAGTGGCTTCTCATAAGGACTTACTGAACGCCCCAAACGGGATAACGATTCGTGCCCTGCGTCGTCAACTGCTTAACTTGCGTACCATCCGCCAGCATCGTATAAATCTGTTCGCGGCCCGTTCGGTTCGACATGAATACCAGGTGCCTTCCGTCCGGAGCCCACACGGGATTCTCATTCCGTCCCTGGCCGGACGTAAGCTGTACAAACTGATGGCTGCCGATATCCATGACGAATACGTTGAAATTACCCGTCGCATAACCACGCGTCCATGAAAACGCGATATGCTGCCCGTCCGGATTCCACGATGGATTCCCCGCTTCGCCTTCGCCGTTCGTCACCCGCTGCACGTCGGCGCCGTTCGAGCTCATCTGATAAATCTGCTGGTTTCCCGGACCGGATACAAACAGCAGAAAATTCGGATTCTTCGGATTTACCTTCGGCTCCATCTCGATCGCATCCCGGTACGACACCCGTCTGAAGCCCTGCCCAGTGATACTTGCAACGTAAATTTGCGCGAGACCCGCCGCCGTCGACGCATAATAAATCTGCTTTCCGTCTGGCGTAAAACTCGGGGTCGCGTTCAGCGAAGCTTCTTGATTATAAAACGACAAAATACGACCCGAAAGAGTATCTACCATCATTATTCGAGGCGTTCCATAAGCGTAAGTCGTAAATGCGACCCGCGAACCGTCAGGAGAAACCGCAGGATAGAGAGATCCCGGCGGTTTGGCCCTGAGATGAGTAAGCGGCTTCTGATTGCCCCCGTCCCAGTCCATCGCCCAGACTTCGTTCGAGCCGGACCGGTTCGAAATGAAATAGATTCTGCTTCCGAGCAGCGAGCCGCTGCCGCCGAACTTCTGAATAATGTCGTTTGCGAAAGCGTGCGCAGCTTTCACCGCGCCTTCCTCGCTCAGATCCTGCGCGTATCGCTGCCCCAGAAGCTGTGCCGATTGCGCGTTTGCCTGCCGCGCATCGTCCACATATCCGTACAGTACGAATACGCCGTTCTGCGCCGCCGCATAACCGAATACAAGATGGGACGCGTTCACCGGCGCGCCGGACCAGTCCGCCAGCGCGTAGCCCTGGTGATTGTCTTCAGGCCGGATATCTTCCGGCCGCTGTGGGTAATTCAGCGGATACATGCTCTTCGGCCGCAGCTCGAACAATCCGGAGTTCTGCAGATCGTTCCAGAGCGTCGAATTGAAGGCCGACATGAATCCGGAGGCCTGCCCCGCTCCGCGCAAATCCACTACCGCCAGCGCGGGTTTCCCGCCTGCGTTACGAATCCATGTCTGAATATCCTGCGCGAGCAGAGTGACGGCGAGGGCTCCCAAAGCCGCAGTCGCCACGAATACTGCCGGAAGTTTCCGTCTCATTATTTCTGTACCTGAAACCAGAGTTCGACCGTCGCTTCGCTTCGCGGGAACTCCGCCGGCAGCGCCGGTAATGGATTGGCGTCGATCACCGCGCGCTTCGCCGAAGTATCGAGAAGATAGTTGCCACTGGGCTGCGAAACCTGCACGTTACTTACTGCTCCATTACGCGCGATCGTAAACGTCACCGCGCATTTCTGCGAAGGCAGCGATCGCACGTCCGCCGTGTTCCAGCGCTGCGAAATGCGGTCCCGCATGAGATTCACATACCCCCCAAAGCGCGAACCCAGAACCGATTGCGGCCCGATATCGATGCCCGCCGAGCCGCTCATCCCGTACATATTCGATGTCGTTGCCTGCGGGGTATGCGAGTACAGCTGATTATCTTTGTATGGCGTCGCCGGCTTGTAAGTCGTCGGAGCCGGCGGACGAGGCTGCTTCTTTTTCGTCGGCTTTTCGAATTTGTTCGGAATCGGTATCGCATCCGGAGGTACGATCGTTCTGGCCGGCGGAAGAGGTTTCTCCGGAAGTGTCGGCACCGTGCTTTGCGAATCGTGCGCCAGAGGATTCTGCAGTCCTTCCCGATGCGGCATCGGAATGCTTGTCACCGCATTTACGCCGACCGAGCCACTGCTCGCGTGCGGCGCCCCGAAACGCTCGGTCGTCGAAAATACGCCCCCGATCAGCAACGCTCCCACGATGCCGGCGTGAATCACCAGCGATGCGGTAAAGTAACGCCCCGTCGCCTCTCGCGGGTAAAGTGCCGCCGCCTCCGCCATATCTCCTGTTACTGCCCCGGGCCGCGAGCTTTGGAGCCGGCGCTGTCGTCAGGCACGGTCACCACGTTCACCCCGAACTTCGCTGCTCCCAGGATACTCAGCACCTGCGCCACCTGGTCGAACGGCGTGCGCCGGTCGGCGCGAAGGTAAACTGCATTCTGGCCTGGATAACGCGAATGGATCTGGTCCGCCAGCAGATTCACGTTCACCGTGTCTTTGCCCAGATACACCTCGCCGGATTGGGATACCTGAACAACCGGCAGGTCCTTCGCGCTGGCCGCCACGCTCCGCGTCTTCGGGACGTCGATCTCGATCCCGTACTCCATCACGTGCGCCGTAATCATAAAAATGATCAGCAGCACGAGCGCCACATCGACGAACGGAGTCACATTAATCTCCGCCAGAGCCGGAGTTCCGCGCGATCTCCGTCCGCCGCCGTTCAGCCCGCCGACGTTAATGGCCATCGTTACTCTCCAAAACGCTTAATCCCCGAAACTCCGCTCGATCATGTTGAGAAATTCGAGCGAAAAATCATCCATGATCGAGCCCATCTCTTTCAGCTGGTGTCCGAAATGGTTGTACGCCATCGCCGCCGGAATCGCCGCGAAAAGCCCGGCCGCAGTCGCGATCAGCGCCTCGGAAATGCCGGGACCAACCGATCGCAGGCTCGTGCTCCCCGCTGTTCCCAGATTCTGGAAGGCCCGGATAATTCCCAGCACCGTCCCGAACAAGCCGATAAATGGCGAAACGGACGCAGTCGTCGCAAGCCAGCTCAGATTCTGTTCCATGCGGGACAATTGCTGGTTGGTGCCAATCTGCAGGCTCCGGCCGATCGCATCCCGGTTCGAAAGCGCGCCGCGCTGCTTGATTTGCCGCGAGACCTCCTGATACCCACTGTCGAAAACGGCGACCAGTGGCGCGGGGCGAAACTGTTCGCTCGCCACCATAACCGCCTCGAGACCGTTGGCTTTCCGGAACGCGCGCAGAAACCTCGCATCGCTTTTTCGCGCCGTGCCAAATGATGACCACTTCGCGAAAATGATGGTCCACGAATAAATCGAAAAGACAATCAGGATACCGAGAACCGCGTTGATGAGCGCTGAGGAGTGGCTGATCAGTTCCCAGAAGTTTGTTGTTGATTGAAATAAAAGGTGAGCCGCGAACGGACTCGGCAAACTATAGCCTCCACCCCAAATCTAGCATGTGGTGAGCCGTACATTGCGCATAAACCATCCCGCTTTGGAAGAGATTTCCGGTTTCACGAACTCCTGCCGCGTACTCCCTATAATCGGAACGAATGCTGCACGAACTCGCGGTCGAAAACTATGCGGTCGTCGACCGTGTCCGCGTGCGCTTCCACCCCGGCCTGAACCTGCTCACCGGCGAGACGGGCAGCGGTAAATCCATCCTCGTAGATGCTTTAGCTCTGCTCTTCGGCGGACGCGCCTCCTCCGATATGATCCGTTCCGGCGCGGACCGATCTCGCGTATCGGGCATCTTTGAGCCCGACGACCGCGCCCTCGCTACTCTCGCCGACGCCGGTATCGAGTGCGAGGATTCCGAACTGGTACTCGAGCGCGAAATTCTCTCGAACGGGAAAGGTCGTGTCTACGTCAATAACCGGCCGGCCACCGTCGCATTATTAAAGGACCTCGCGCCCTGGCTCGGCGATATCCACGGCCAGCACGATCAGCAGCTTCTCTTTGATCCCGCGGCCCAGCTCGCGATGCTGGACGCGTTCGCGCAGAATCATGAACACCGGGCGCGAATGGGCGAAATCTTTCAGTCATGGAAACGCGCCGGTGACGAGATCGCGGCGCTCGAATCCGCCGAACAGGAAAAGCTCCGGCTGCTCGATCTCTGGGCCTTTCAGCGGCGTGAGATCGAATCGGCCGAGCTCCAGCCGGGCGAAGACGCATCGCTCGAATCCGAGCGCCGCGTCCAGCAGAATGCGGGCAAGCTTCTCGAAACCGCCGCCGCCGCTTACGAAGCCCTGTATGAAGCCCCCGAATCCGCGTGGTCCATCCTCCGCGGCGTCGCAAGGAAGCTCGACGATCTCGCCCGCATCGACCCTGAACTCGAAAGCGCGCGGCAATCGCTCGAGCCTGCGCTGATCGCTGCTCAGGATGTCTCGTACACGCTGCGCGATTATCTCGGCAGCATCGAAGCCAACCCCGCCCGCCTCGAAGAAATCGAAGTCCGCCTGGCCTCCATAGACAAGCTGAAACGCAAATACGGGTCATCCATCGAAGAGATCGTCGCGTTCGGCGAAGACGTCGCCCGCCGCATCGGTGAAGTCGAGAACGCAGGTGCGCGGCTCGAATCGCTGCGAAAGGAACGCCAGCGCCTCGCGGCCGAGTACGAAAAAGCTGCCGCGGACCTCAACTGCCGCCGTATGGCCGCCGCCTCCGAACTCTCGAAGCGAGTGGAAGCGGAGTTGAAACCTCTCGCCATGGAGCGCGCCCTCTTTGTCATCCGCATTGAGCCGGGCCCGTGGACTGCAGCCGGCGCCGATCGCGTGGAATTCCTGGTGTCCGCCAATCGCGGCGAAGAGCCGAAGCCCATGGACCGAATCGCCTCGGGTGGCGAGCTTTCGCGCATTGCCCTTGCGCTTAAAACTTGTCTGGTCGGCTCAAAGACGCCTTCCGGCGAATCCCAGCGTACCCTTGTTTTCGATGAAATCGATACGGGTATCGGCGGCCGCGCCGCGGAGGGCGTCGCCCGGCGCCTGAAGAAGCTGGCGCAAGACAATCAGGTTCTATGCGTCACCCACCTCGCGCAGATCGCCTGCTTCGCGGACCATCATTACCGCGTCGGAAAATCCGAACACGCCGGACGCACTGTGACCGAGGTCGATGAGCTCTCCTCGAAAGCCAGTACCGAAGAGATCGGACGCATGCTCAGCGGTCAGCGCCTCACGCCCGAAGCGCTCAGAAATGCCGAGCAGTTGATTCGCGCGGCTCGCGCCTGAGCACGGGCTTACTCCTGAGCGGATTCCCCGGCGAATTCCACCACCACCACAGTTACATCGTCGTCCGGTTCGGCTCCGCCCGTAAACTCCGCCACCGATTCGCGAATCCTCGCCAGCATCTGCCCGCACGTTTCTCGCGCCGCGCCTCGAATCGTCTCGCGCAACCTCTTTGACCCGAAAAACTCCCCCGCTTCGTTCCGCGCTTCCGTCACGCCGTCGCTGTAAACAATCAGCCTGTCGCCCGGCCGCATCTCTCTTTGTGCGGCCGAGAAATCGCTGTCCGGCAATAATCCCACCGGTGGTGAAGTCGATTCCAGCGGCTCCATCTCTCCGCCGCTCCGCAACAGGTACGGGGCGCATTGCGCCGCGTTGGCGTACGTCAGTTGTCCCTTGCCATCGATCGTCGCGTAAAACATCGTCGCGTATTTGCCGAACTCCGCTCTCTCAGACAAGAACGCGTTGATGCGAGCCATCACCGCGGGAATCGGCTCCGAGCCGGAGGCGCTCAGAAATGCGCCCTGCAGAAAGCTCGCCATCAGCGCCGAGCTGACGCCCTTCCCGGCTACATCCGCCACCACAACCGCCCATGCGTCAGGGCTCTTCTGTGCAACGTCGAAGTAATCGCCTCCCACCTGATGCGACGCCTCGCTCGACCCACACACCCGAAGCCA